>OFCL01000663.1_pt1 | contig 12481 bp, 5 predicted proteins | sample 1520811 | NCBI WGS metagenome assembly OFCL01 (sample SAMEA2699030, study PRJEB24076) | metagenome | biome: Human gut stool | place: Spain | collected 2012-03-22 | reverse complement strand
CCGGTGACCAAACTGCTGTTCCACTTCTTGTCGGAATGGGCTTGGATGAGTTCTCTATGTCAGCGACATCTGTCCTTCGTACACGTAGCTTGATGAAGAAACTCGACACAGCTAAAATGCAAGAATATGCTAACCGTGCTCTTACTGAATGTTCAACAATGGAAGAAGTTCTTGAACTTTCAAAAGAATACGTGAACGTAGACTAAGAATTTAACAAGACTAAGACAAATCCGTCTTAGTCTTTTTTTGATTTTTTTACATTGTTCATAAAAATGTTCATTTTATTCGTAATAAACTAGTTAGTAATAAAAATAGCGATTTGAATGTTCGGTTTTTTGTTTATTTTTCCTCGTATATATAGTATAATCGTAAGTAAGATTAGGAGGAAAGCGAAGGAATGAAGTAAAAGGTTCGGGAAAGAAAATGGAAAAACTTTTCCTGATAAATTTACATGATTTTACAGGAATCAACTTGAAAATTAAGTGATTTTATAGTAGAATAATATCAAATAGAAAACGCTTTCAAAAAAGCAAAGAGGTGAGTATATGGATAGAAGCACAGACTTATGGACATTTGGAAGAGGGGATAATTTCCATCTTCAAGAGTACTTAGGAGCTCACAAGGAAACAAGGGGAGAACAAGAAGGCTTTACCTTCCGTGTTTGGGCTCCCAATGCTCAGGCGGTGGATCTGATTGGTGATTTCACTGATTGGGAAGCTCGTAAAATTCCAATGGTTCGTAATGAAGGAGGCGTCTGGGAAGTCTTCTGTTCCGATGCAAAAGAGGGAGATATATACAAGTATTTGGTGACTCGACAAAATGGTCATCAGGTGCAAAAAATCGATCCTCTAGCGTTATGGATGGAAAAACGACCCAATACAGGCTCTATTATTAAGACCATTCCAGAGAAAAACTGGAAAGATGGTCTCTGGAGAGCACGCCGTAAAAAACTTGGTTTTAAGGAACGACCTGTTAATATTTACGAGGTTCATGCAGGATCTTGGAAACGAAATGAGGATCACAGTTCCTACACCTTCAAACAACTAAAAGATGAACTCATTCCGTATCTGGTAGAGATGAACTACACCCACGTGGAATTTATGCCAGTGATGGCCCATCCATTGGGCTTGAGTTGGGGCTATCAGCTCATGGGATATTTTGCACTCGAGCAGACTTATGGTAGCCCAGAAGAGTTTCAAGACTTCGTGGAAGAATGCCACCTCAACAATATCGGAGTGATCGTGGATTGGGTACCAGGACATTTCATTATCAATGATGATGCCTTGGCTTATTATGATGGAACACCAACCTTTGAATACCAGGATGAACATCGTGCCCATAACTACGGATGGGGAGCCTTGAACTTCGATTTAGGGAAGAATCAAGTCCAGTCATTCTTGATTTCTAGTTTGAAGTTTTGGATTGATACCTATCATTTAGATGGGATTCGGGTCGATGCTGTGAGCAATATGCTCTATCTTGACTACGATAGTGGTCCATGGACACCAAATATTGATGGTGGAAACCTCAACTACGAAGGCGTTCATTTCCTTAGACGGTTGAATGCGATTATCAAGAACGAACACCCAGATGTCATGATGATTGCAGAAGAAAGTTCTGCTGGTCAAAAGATCACGGGTCCTGAAGAAGAAGGTGGACTTGGCTTTGACTATAAATGGAATATGGGGTGGATGAATGATATCCTTCGATTCTACGAAGAAGATCCCATCTACCGGAAATTTGACTTTAACCTGGTAACCTTTAGTTTCATGTATGCATTTTCTGAAAACTTCTTACTACCATTTTCACACGATGAAGTGGTGCATGGTAAGAAGAGTTTGATGCATAAGATGTGGGGAGATCGTTACAATCAATTTGCTGGACTCCGTAACCTTTTGACTTATCAGATTTGCCATCCAGGAAAAAAATTACTCTTTATGGGTTCGGAATTTGGTCAATTTTTGGAATGGAAGTCAGAAGAGCAACTGGAATGGGGCAATCTAGAGGATGAAATGAATGCTAAGATGAGTCGTTTCACTTCTCAGCTCAATCATTTCTACAAGGAACACAAGGAATTGTGGGAGATTGATGATAGCTTTGATGGCTTAGAGATTATTGATGCAGATAACCGGGATCAGAGCGTCTTGTCTATGGTCCGGAAAAATCGTAAAGGCGATCTTTTGGTGTGCGTCTTCAATATGGCACCAGTGGAACGCAAGGACTTTACGATTGGTGTGCCTGTATCAGCGGTCTATGAAGAAATTTGGAATACAGAATTAGAAGAATGGGGAGGTGTCTGGAAAGAGCACAATCCGACAGTTCAGTCTCAAGATGGACTGTGGAAGGATTATGAACAAACTTTGACCTTTACTTTGCCGGCTTTAGGGGCTAGCATTTGGAAGGTGAAACGGAAGGTTCGCAAAACGAAATCTAAAACATCAGATAAAAAATGATGATCGGTTGACTCTAAGGGAGTCCAAGCTTTAAAAAGAGGAAGTAGTCAATGAAGAATGAAATGCTCGCTTTAATTCTTGCCGGTGGGCAAGGAACACGTCTTGGAAAATTAACCAAAAACATCGCGAAACCTGCGGTTCAATTTGGTGGGCGCTATCGGATTATCGATTTTGCTCTCTCAAACTGTGCCAACTCAGGAATTCACAATGTTGGTGTGATTACACAGTACCAACCCCTGGCCCTCAATAGTCATATCGGAAATGGTTCCAGCTGGGGTTTAGATGGAATCAATACAGGTGTGTCTATTCTCCAACCTTATTCAGCTAGTGAAGGAAATCGGTGGTTCGAAGGAACTAGTCATGCGATTCTTCAAAACATCGACTATATCGATAGCATCAATCCGGAATATGTCTTGATTCTATCTGGGGACCACATCTACAAGATGGACTATGATGACATGCTTCAAGCGCACAAGGATAATAACGCAAGCTTGACTGTTGCCGTCCTAGATGTCCCTTTGAAGGAAGCAAGCCGTTTTGGAATCATGAATACAGATGCTAATAATCGGATTGTCGAATTTGAAGAAAAACCAGCTGAACCAAAATCTACCAAGGCTTCCATGGGAATTTACATCTTTGACTGGGCTCGTCTGCGCAATATGTTGGTTGCTGCTGAAAAGAGTGATATCGATATGTCAGACTTCGGTAAAAATGTCATTCCAACGTATCTAGAATCAGGCGAAAGTGTTTATGCTTATGAATTCAATGGTTATTGGAAAGACGTTGGTACGATTGAGTCTCTTTGGGAAGCCAATATGGAATATATCGATCCAAATAATGCCTTGGATAGTCGCGATCGTCACTGGAAAATCTATTCACGCAACCTCATTTCTCCACCGAACTTCTTTGGGGAACATGGCCACGTCGAAGATTCTCTTGTCGTCGACGGTTGTTCGGTAGACGGTACAGTCAAACACTCCATCTTATCAACAGAAGCTCAAGTTCGTGAAGGAGCAGTTGTCGAAGATGCTGTCGTGATGAGCAATGCCATTATCGGTAAAGGAGCTGTCGTGAAACGCGCGATTATCGGGGAAGGTGCAGTCATTGCAGAAGGTGTCGTGATTGATGGAACAGAGGAAGTACAAGTTGTCGGTTACAATGAAAAAGTGGGGGTAGCAACAGATGAAGATTGATAAATATTCAGCCATTTTAGGAAATACAGTTGGGTATCATGATATGTCCACTTTGACTAGCCATCGTCCGGTAGCATCCCTACCGTTTGATGGGAAATACCGCTTAATCGACTTCCCGTTGTCTAGTCTTGCGAATGCTGGTATTCGTAGTGTTTTTGGGATTTTCCAACAAGAAAATATTAGTTCGGTCTTTGACCATATTCGTTCAGGTCGTGAGTGGGGCTTGTCTACTTTATTGAGCCACTATTATCTCGGAATCTATAATACTCCAGTTGAAAATACAACGGTAGGGCCAGAATATTACCAACAATTGTTGACCTATTTGAAACGGTCTGGTTCCAACCAAACGGTTGCTTTGAACTGTGATGTCTTGATGAATATTGACCTCAATCAAGTTTTCCACTTGCATAATAGCGTTGACCGTCCGATTACAGTGGTTTATAAGAAGTTGCATCTTCAAAATATCTCTGAAGTCAATGCTGTCTTGAAAATTGATGAAACAGACCATGTTACAGAGCAAAGACTTTTTGATGGCAAGGATCCTGACGAAGTCTACAACATGTCAACAGATGTCTTTATTGTGGACACTCCTTGGTTGATTGAAAAAATTGAAGAAGAAGCCAAGAAAGAATACCCACAAAAATTGCGCTATATCTTGCGTGATTTGGCAGTGGAATACAATGCTTTTGCCTTTGAATATACAGGCTACCTTGCCAATATTCATTCAGTGGAATCCTACTACCATGCAAACTTGGATATGTTGGAAAACCAAAAATTCATGAAGCTCTTTTCACCAAATCAAAAAGTGTATACGAAAGTGAAGAATGAAGAACCAACGTATTATTCCAAGACTTCACATATTAAATCGTCTCAATTTGCTTCGGGTAGTATTGTAGAAGGAACCGTTGAACGTTCCGTTGTTTCACGTCGGGTACACCTTCATCAAGGTTCAGAGGTCCGCAGTAGCCTTCTCTTCCCTGGTGTTGTCATTCATGAAAATGCAATCGTCGAACATGCCATTCTGGATAAGGGTGTTGAAGTGGCTGCTGGTGTGACGATTCGTGGGACAGAAGAAGCACCTGTCGTGGTTAAAAAAGGAACGATTGTTACAGAGGATATTGTCTAATGAAACTATTATTTGTTGCAGCTGAAGGAGCACCGTTTTCTAAAACAGGTGGTTTGGGAGACGTTATTGGCGCTCTTCCTAAATCCTTAGCGAAAAGTGGTCATGATGTGCGCGTGATCCTCCCTTACTATGATATGGTAGAGGCTAAGTTTGGAGATCAAATCGAAGATGTCTTGCATTTTGAGACCAAGGTTGGCTGGAGAAGTCAATATGTTGGTGTGAAACGCATTGTGCGCGATGGAGTCACCTTTTACTTTATTGATAACCAACATTATTTCTTTAGAGGTCATGTGTATGGTGACTTCGATGATGGCGAACGCTTTGCCTTCTTCCAGCTCGCGGCCTTAGAAACGATGGAACGAGTTGACTTCATTCCAGATGTTCTTCATGCCCATGATTACCATACGGCGATGATTCCTTTCTTGCTGAAGGAAAAATACCGTTGGATTCAAGCTTATCATGGAATTAAGACAGTATTGACCATCCATAATTTGGAATTCCAAGGTCAGTTCGACCCAGGAATGTTGTGGGATCTTTTCGGAGTTGGATTTGAACGCTATGCAGATGGAACACTTCGATGGAATGATTGCCTGAACTGGATGAAAGCCGGCATTCTATATGCTGACCGTGTGACAACTGTTTCTCCTAGCTATGCGCATGAGATTATGACTGCTGAATATGGTTGTGGCTTGGATCAGATCCTTCGGATGGAGTCTGGCAAGGTGACCGGAATTGTTAACGGGATTGATGCAGATCTGTATAATCCTGAAACGGATCCACTCTTGACGTATCACTTCAGTCTCTCAGATCTTTCAGGTAAAGCAGCTAGTAAACGAGCTCTTCAAGAACGTGTCGGTCTACCTGTTCGCGATGATGTTCCTTTGTTTGGGATCGTCTCTCGTTTGACACGTCAAAAAGGCTTTGACGTGGTGGTAGAAGAGTTGCATCAACTCTTGCAAAAGGATATTCAGATTGTCTTGCTCGGTACAGGAGATCCTGGATTTGAAAATGCCTTTGCTTGGTTTGGTCAAGCCTACCCAGATAAACTTTCAGCGAATATCACATTTGATGTCCAATTGGCCCAAGAAATCTATGCAGCGTCGGATGTCTTCTTGATGCCAAGCCGTTTTGAACCGTGTGGTCTTTCTCAAATGATGGCCATGCGTTATGGAACCCTTCCTTTAGTGCATGAAGTCGGCGGACTTCGAGATACGGTCCAACCGTATAATGCTGTTGATGGAAGTGGAACAGGCTTTAGTTTCAATAATTTGTCTGGCTATTGGTTTAACTGGGCAGTTGATGAAGCCTTGGCTGTCTACTACAATGACAAACAGGCTTGGTATGGTCTCCAAGAGCAAGCTATGACGCGTGACTTCTCATGGGATACGGCTAGTCAACGATACAATGATTTGTACCAATCCTTATAAATAGATCTATAATACAAACGCCTTTCGAGGCGTTTTTTGTGTTGCTTTCTTCCTATAAAGAAAACGGTTTATTTTTTTGAGTTTTAGAGCTTGCTAAAATAGAAGAAAAAAGATAAGATAGGTAAAGGTAAAAAATCCCGGGAAGGTTCTTATTTCTGGAAAGGATCCCATCCTCTCTAAAAATAATCAGGTCCCTGCTCGAGGGTTAAATATTACTATATAGGAATTTTAGGATGAAAAAAGCGAAACAAACGTTTGAAAAAATGACCAAATATTCGATTCGGAAATTAACTGTCGGTGTTGGTCCGGGGGCCATTGGAGCCTTTTTATTAGGAGGAAGCTTGTTAGGAGCTCGTCCTGTCCAAGCTGATCAGATGACTCTACCTGCTCATGTTCACTTAGGATATGTGACAGAAGAAGAGCTGACTGCTGAAGAAAAAGCACAGGTGATTCATGCAATCCCTGAAGAGTATCAAAATGAAGATACTTTCTATCTCGTCTATAAGAAGAAGGAAGCAATTCAGTCGGTTCTTCCTCAAACAGGAAGTCAGGAAGTCGCCCTTTTTGGGCTAAGTCTAGCCACAGCTTCCTTTGCGGTCCTCTTACTCTCTAAAAAGCACCGGAAGAAGGTCATGGGCGTCCTTTTGATTGGAGCCATGGGACAAAGTCTTCTACTTCCAGTTGAAGTCGCAGCCCTACAAAATCAAGTTTTGCGCGCCTATAATCAGGATCTTGCGATCGCATCGAGCAAAGATCTTGCAAATGGCGTGATTCAAATTGACGGTTATGACTATATTGGTTATCTGCGCTACCCGTCAGTCCAAAAGACGAGCTTACGAGAGCCAAAGGCTATGCAGGAAACGAAACCTTCTGTAGAAGGAACGATCAAAACAAGTACAGGTATTCCACAAGTGGAAGCACAAGCTCGTGTGACCCCAGAAGTCTCTCCAGCCTTTCCTCAAGTTGAAAAACCAAGCCTGGAAGTCTCTACTGAGCCTGTGCCATTTGAAACTGTCAAACAAGCTGATCCTACATTACCTAAAGGGCAAACCAAGGTGCTGACTGCTGGTCAAAATGGGGAGCGGACCCTATTGACAGAAGTGAGTGTGGTAGATGGACAAGAAGTTCGCAGAGTCGTTGAAAGCAAGGTCACTAAAGAACCAGTTTCACAAATTCTTGCTGTTGGGACAAAAGAAGATGCCCAACCAACCCCTCAACCCAATCCTTCTCCAGTTGTAACGGCTAAGGGGACACAAGAAGAAGGTCATGTCGGTGAAGCTCCTGTTCAACCGGAGAAGCCAACCTATACAGGTGTGGTGGAAGATAAAGGAACACAGGAAGAAGGCCATATCGGCGAAGCTCCTGTTCAACCAGAGAACCCAGCCTATACAGGTGTGGTGGAAGCTAAGGGAACACAGGAAGAAGGCCATGTCGGCGAAGCTCCTGTTCAACCGGAGAAACCAACCTATACAGGTGTAGTAGAATCCAAGGGAACACAGGAAGAAGGCCATGTCGGCGAAGCCCCTATTCAACCGGAGAACCCAACCTATACAGGTATGGTGGAAGCCAAAGGGACACAGGAAGAAGGCCATGTTGGCGAAGCCCCCGTTCAACCGGAGAATCCAACCTATCAAGTTACGGAAGGGACGGTAACCGAGACAGAAACGGTAATCCTTCCATATGAAACAGAGTATGTAACGGACGCCAATCGTTACACCGATGAAGAAAGCCTCCTTCAAAAAGGAGAGGCTGGTAGCCAGGAGATTCGTCGTGTTTATAAGACGGTCAATGGTGAGAAGATTGGAGAGCCTCTCAGTACGACCACTGAAACGGTCAAAGCTCCTGTGACAGAAAAAATTAGTCGTGGGACTAAGGCGATTGAAGGCCAAAAAGAGGAAGTTGCTTTTGAAGAAATTCCATTTAAGACGGTAACCGAACAAGATGCCACCTTGCTAAAAGGAACTGAAAGGGTTTCTCAAGCCGGTAAAAATGGGAAGAAGAAAATCACCAAGGTCTACAAGACCATTAAAGGTGTCAAAACAACGGATGCTCCTACAATTTCCGAAGAAGTGGTAGAACAAGCGCAAGATCAGATCATTCAACAAGGGACAAAGGAATTAGACAAGCCAACCTTGACCTTGACCAATCTTGATCAGGAAGTGTTGAAGCGCAGTGCTAAAGCTACCTATCGTTTGGACAAACCAGACGGTGTGACCATCAAGTCCATCCAGGCTGTATTGAAGAAGGGTGATCAAGTGGTGAAAACCCTGACCCTTTCAGAGACAGACTTGGCAGCTGCTTTAGCGAACTTGGACTACTACAAGGATTATACGCTCGCAACGACCATGGTGTATGACCGTGGAAATGGGGATGAAGAAGAAGTTCTCAAGGAAGAACCACTGAGACTTGATCTTAAAAAAGTTGAAATCAAAAACATCAAAGAAACTAGTCTGATCAGTGTGGATGACCAAGGTCTTGAGACCGATAGCAGCCTCTTGTCTGAAACACCATCAGATGTGAAGCCGTACTACTTAAAGGTCACTACCCATGATAATAAGGTTACAAAACTAGCCGTTGATAAAATCGAAGAAGTGACGGTAGATGGCGCGACCCTCTACAAAGTAACAGCCAAAGCTCCTGATCTCATCCAACGGACTGCGGACAACCAATTTAGTGAGGAATATGTCCATTATATTGCGAAACCCAAAGCACATGAAGGTGATGTCTACTACAATTTCAACGAACTTGTAAAAGCCATGCAAGCCAATCCGACTGGAACCTTTAAGCTTGGTAGCAATATGAATGCGTCCAATGTCCAGCCAGCAGGGAAATCCTATGTGACCAATGCCTTCAAGGGGATTTTAGAAAGTACGGATGGAAATACATTTGCCATCCATAACATTACAAGACCATTATTTGGGAACATCGAAGGTGGCTCGGTTAAGAATCTCTTGCTTGAAAATGTCAATATTGACCTACCTGGGACAGATCGAGTGGCACCAATCGCAGGTGTCATCAAAAACAATGCAACTGTTGAGAACGTTAAAGTAACAGGAAGTGTTGTTGGGAACAATGACGTAGCAGGGATCGTCAATAAAATTGATGGCAGTGGAAAAGTAAGTAATGTCGCCTTTATCGGGAAACTGCACGCTGCTGGGAACAAAGGTGGCTATCTAGCGGGTGTTGTTGGTGAGAACTGGAAGGGTGTCGTAGAAAAAGCTTACGTTGATGCTGAAATAACTGGTAACAAAGCCAAAGCGGCAGGTCTCGTCTATTCCTCTCAAAATGGAGGAAATAACCACACAGTCGGTAAAGAAGGAGTCCTTAGAAATTCAGTTGCTAAAGGTTCAATTGAACTCAAAGAAGCGGTTCAATCTGGTGGATTACTAGGGACCAACTGGGCCTTGGGGACTATTGAAGACAACATCACCATGATGAAAGTCAAAACTGGTGAGATGGTCTTTGGACATTCGGATATCGACGCTGATGATTACTTCACCTATTCAAGAACCAAGCGCAATTACAGTGTGGAAGGCGTGAGTGAAGGGAAGAAAACCTTTAACAACTCCCGTAAAATCCCGAGCATCTCGCTGGCAGAAGCTGAGCAGAAAATCGAAGCAATGGGAATAACTGCTGATACATTCACCAGCAGCAAACCGATTGAAGATACGCTCAATCACCTTGTTAGCAAAGACGATCAATACAAGGCCATCACTGCTTACGATGCGACTCGTGAGCTAGCTTACCGCAATATTGCTAAATTGCAACCATTCTACAACAAAGAATGGATTGTCGACCAGGGGAATAAACTGGCTGCAACGAGTCCTCTCTTGACCAAGGAAGTCTTGTCTGTGACCGCTATGAAGGGCAATGATTTTGTCACGGAACTAGCTGATGCTGATCACATCCTGATCCATTATGCCGATAAGACAAAAGATATCTTTAGCATGACACCGAAAGACTCTAAAGTTAAACAAGTCAAAGAGTACAGTGTAGCGGAGCTCGGTGAAGTGGTCTACACGCCAAATATGGTGGACAAAGACCGGAGCGATCTCATTCATGCGATCGTTGAAAAATTAAGTCCTGTCGAATTACAATCGGATCCAATTTACACACATCTTGGTCGAACAGGACCAAACAAAGTCAATGCCATTAAGAACCTTTACCTTGAAGAAAGCTTCCAAGCAGTCAAGGACAATCTGACTCACTTTGTCAAACAACTGGTTGAAAACCAAGATCATCAATTAAATACAGATGAGGCTGCTAAACGTGCCCTTATCAAGAAAGTTGATGACAACAAGGCGGCCGTTCTTTTAGGGCTTTCTTACCTCAATCGCTATTACGGAGTGAAGTTCGATGATGTCAATCTCAAGCAGCTCATGTTGTTCAAGCCAGACTTCTATGGGAAGAATGTTGATGTCTTAGACCGTTTGATTGAAATTGGTTCAAAAGAAGACTACATCAAAGGAACTCGTACCCATGATGCCTTCCGAGAAGTCGTTGCGAAGTCTACTCTTTCTAGCAACCTAAATGACTTCCTGAAGTACAATATGGACCTCTTTACAACTGATACAGACTTGAATGATTGGTTCATCAAAGCAACCAAAGACAATGTCTATATTGTGGAGCCTGAGACGACCAATCCAGCGTTCGCATCTGCTAAGCATAGAGCCTATGAGGGCTTAAACAATGATGTTCACGGTAAAATGATCTTGCCACTCTTGAACTTAAAAGATGCTCATATGTTCTTGATTTCAACTTACAATACCATGGCCTATAGTTCCTTCGAGAAATATGGTAAGAACACGGTAGCAGAGCGGAATGCCTTCAAAACCGAAATTGATAAGGTCGCTAAAGGACAACAGAATTACCTAGATTTCTGGTCACGTCTAGCAACAGATAAGGTTCGCAATCAACTCTTGAAGAGCAATAATATGGTTCCGACCCCTGTCCTTGATAACCAAAACTACAAGGGCATTAGTACAGACCGTTATGGCCACACCAACAGTGGTAAAGATGTGGCTCCAATCCGTGAATTGTATGGTCCAACCGATCGTTACCATGCGACAGATTGGCGGATGGGAGCAGTGGCGCGAATTTACGGAAATCCATATAAAGACGATTCTGTCTTCTTCATGGTGACCGATATGATCAGTGACTTTGGGGTCTCTGCCTTCACGCATGAAACGACGCACGTCAATGACCGTATGGTTTATTTAGGTGGTTGGAGACATCGCGAAGGAACTGATATCGAAGCCTTTGCCCAAGGCATGTTACAAACGCCATCCGTATCCAATCCAAATGGGGAATACAAGGCCTTAGGTATCAACATGGCCTATGAACGTCCAAATGATGGAAACCAATGGTACAATACCAATCCGAATGACCTCACCTCACGTGAGGACATCGATCGGTATATGAAAGGCTATAATGATACCCTCATGCTTCTGGATTACCTAGAAGGAGAAGCTGTCCTCAACAAAGGCAGTCAAGACTTGAACAATGCATGGTTCAAGAAGGTTGATAAACAATACCGAGGGGCTAACACCAAGAATCAATTTGATAAGGTACGTCCTTTGAGCGATGAGGAAAAAGCCATCACCTTACATTCAGTAGATGATCTCATCACCAACAACTTCATGACCAATCGTGGTCCTGGAAATGGAGTCTATAATCCATCTGACTTTGGCTCAGCCTATGTGACGGTACCGATGATGACAGGGATCTATGGTGGAAACACCAGTGAAGGGGCTCCTGGAGCCATGTCCTTCAAACACAATACCTTCAGACTCTGGGGTTACTATGGCTATGAAAAAGGCTTCTTAGGCTATGCTTCAAACAAGTATAAACGGGAATCCAAACAAGCAGGTCATGCGACTCTAGGGGATGATTACATTATTCAAAAGATTTCTGATGGGAAATTCAGTACCCTTGAAGACTGGAAGAAAGCCTACTTCAATGAAGTGGTAACCAGTGCCAAAAATGGACTTCAGGCTATTGAAGTGGATGGCACTATTTACAGCACTTATGATGACTTGAAACAAGCTTTCGCTACTGCAGTTGAAAAAGATCAGGCCAGCTTGAAGAATGGTGCTGTTAAATTTGACAATACCCTTGCCTTGAAAGAAAAAATCTTTAAGAAATTACTGCAACAAACAGACAGTTTCAAAACGTCTATCTTTAAATAATCAAATTCTCTCATCTGCTGAGCAGGTGAGAGTTTTTTAGAAGAAAAAATGAATAGAGGTGGACAAAGCGTCTAAAAATTAAAAGAAATCAATC
>OFCL01000650.1_pt1 | contig 12636 bp, 9 predicted proteins | sample 1520811 | NCBI WGS metagenome assembly OFCL01 (sample SAMEA2699030, study PRJEB24076) | metagenome | biome: Human gut stool | place: Spain | collected 2012-03-22 | reverse complement strand
AGCAGTTTTTAGAAAGTCGTCATTTGTCTGAACAGTTTGAACTCAATATGCAGCTGTTGGGAATGGAGGCTTATCCGGAACAAAGAGAATTTGTTGCCTATATCGAAGATAGTTTGCAACAGCCACTTCCAAGTTTTATTGAAGCGCCAACGGGTATCGGGAAGACCTATGCCTATCTATTAACGCTTTTGGCGAAAACCTCTAAGCGCATTCTTGTCAGTGTTCCCACTAAAATTCTTCAGGATCAAATTATGAAGAAGGAAGGAAAGACCATCCAAGATCTTTTCCAAATTCCCTTTCATAGCCTGAAAAGTCCCAAGGATTACATCCAACTCGATAAATTTTATGAGGCCTTACAGAGTGAGTCAGATAACGGGATGATTCGACGCTTTAAAATGCAACTCTTGGTTTGGCTGACGATGACAGAAACGGGAGAGTTCAGTGAAATTGGCCAACTCTATCGTCATCTTCATTTTGTAGCTGACATTTGCCACGATGGTCAATTGTCGAAGCGTTCACTTTTTTATCAGGAAGATTTTTGGCGCCTCGGCCAGGAAAAAGTGAAAACCAGCCGGGTAATTCTGACCAATCATGCCTATCTGTTAACTCGTCTAGAGGATGATAAGAGTCTACTTCAAGAATCTGTTCTGGTAGTGGATGAAGCGCAAAAACTCTTCTTTGCTTTAGAGCAGTTTTCACAGAGAGAAGAAACCTTGCAATCTCTTCTTCTAAGCTTGCAACATGCCATCGAAGAGGAAAAAGATCTTCTGCAGCGACGGTTGCTGGAGAGTATTCAATTTGAACTAAATGCCTGCTCTAAGGAAGTTGTACAAGGAAAAACAGCGATCTTATCAGATCAAACAGTGGCAAAAATTCGACAGGATGTATCGGAATTAAAAAACGAATCTTTAGAGAATCTAAGGGAATTGTTTGATGAGCGATACCAGATTTTTTGGATGGACAAGGAAGTGGTCGAAAGCCACCAGATTCTTCGTCTCCATGGAGGAGTTGAGGACTTGCTATCCTTTAAGGAGTTTGTGCCTGAAGAAGTGCCCGTGCTCTTTGTATCAGCGACGATCGCGATCAGTAAAAAGGTGCATTTACCTGCCCTTTTGGGATACCAAGAGCAGCAAATCTACCGGGTGCCAATAACAGTCAAACAACACCAGGAATTGTTGGTGCCGATAGATTTTCCAGATGTCGTTTCTTTATCTTCCGTGGAGTATGCAGGAGAGATTTGTCAGCTCATCGATGAACTCCTTCCTCTAAGAAAACCAATTTTTCTTTTGTTTACCTCAAAAGAATTGTTACTGGAGACGTCAAATGCCTTTAAGTTTCCTCATTTGGCCCAGTATCGAAATGGCGATGCAGCTAATATTAAGCGACGATTTGACCGAGGAGAAAGCTCTATTTTATTGGGAACAGGAAGCTTCTGGGAGGGAGTCGATTTTTCCCAACAAAAAGAAGTGATTCAAATCATCACGCGCCTTCCTTTTGACAACCCTAAAGATTATATGGTTCAAAAGCTGAATACCCAACTCAGAGAACAGGGGAAAAATCCCTTTTATGACTATAGCCTTCCAGTCGCAATTTTAAGGCTCAAACAGGCTATTGGGAGAACCAGCCGTTTTCAAGACCAGGAATCGTTGGTCCTCTTATTGGACCAGCGGGTGGTGACCAAACGATATGGAAAACAAATTTTAGATGGTTTGCAGCAAGTGTTGCCCCTTCACACGACAGTGAGAGAGCGGCTTGTTGAGCAAGCAGCTGCCTTTTTTGAAAGGAATTGAGAGAATGAAAAATAAAGGATTTGGACTTGCAATTGCATTTGTACTGGCTCTTTGCGCCATGTTTTTGGGAACTTTCTTTCCCATCATTGGCTCCAGTGTCTTTGCTTTGATTTTAGGAATTGTCCTCAATGAATTAGTAGATTTGCCGGAGAATTCACGACCAGGACTGAACTGGTCCGGTAAGAAATTATTGCAGTATTCGATTATCTTCATGGGATTTAGCTTGCCGATTGCGACGGTTGCCTCTACAGGCTTGTCTTCTTTGAAGATTAGTCTGCCAACGATAACAGTTGCCTTTCTTGCAGCGATGATCTTTGGGAAAGTCTTCCATCTGAAATCTCACCTACGGACCTTAATTGGATTTGGAACGGCTATTTGTGGTGGATCAGCTATCGCAGCAGCTGCTCCGATCATTGAAGCAGACGAAGAGGAAATTGCCTTATCTATGTCAACTATCTTCTTCTTCAACATTCTGGCTGTCTTTATCTTTCCAGTATTAGGGCATGTATGGCATATGTCTAATTTTCAATTTGGCCTCTGGTCAGGAACAGCTATTAACGATACGTCATCAGTTGTAGCAGCAGCGTTTTCTTATAGTAAGGCGGCGGGTGAAATGGCGACCATTGTTAAGTTGACACGCGCCCTGATGATTGTACCAGTTTGTTTGGGCTTGATCGGTTTAAAATGGTATCGGAGCAAGCAACAAGGAAGAAACAAAGGAATGTTAAAGAAAATTATTCCTTGGTTCATCATTTGGTTTATTGTGGCTTCTATTCTTTCATCTATCGGCTTGGTACCTAAAGTGGTTCTTCCTTACCTAAAGGACCTTTCTCATCTCTTTATGGCCATGGCCTTGGTCGGAATCGGAAGCAAGGTTTCTTGGAAACAGTTCCGTGCAGCAGGAGCAGCCCCCCTTCTAGTAGGGTTGATTGCTTGGTTTTGTGTAGCAGGATCTAGCTTGATTCTACAAATGTTGTTCTATTAATTGATTTGATGATTCTCACAGAAAGGAACGTGAATGAAGAAACATCATTTTTTGACGATTCACCTGGATTATTCGATCATTGGGATTGTCTTCGCCCTTCTCATGATTGGGATTTTATCTGTTTATGTAGCAGTTTCTCATGACTATCCCCAAATGGTGTGGCCTTTTTTAGGGCAGCAATTGGCCTGGATTGGTGTGGGATGTGTCATTTGCCTGATTGTGACGATTTTTAGCACGAAATTTCTTTGGAAAATCACTCCCTTTCTTTACCTGCTTGGCCTGGCCTTGATGGTTCTTCCCCTTGTTTTTTATAATCCCAACTTGGTAGCTTCGACTGGAGCTAAAAACTGGGTGGCTTATGGAAATATCACCTTATTTCAGCCTTCAGAATTTATGAAGATCCCCTTCATCCTGATGCTGTCACGCTCTATTGTCCGATTTTTGCAAAGAAATAAGGGGCGTGAGCGATTATTACGACAAGATTGGTTTTTGATTCTAGAGTTGACCATCTATACGATTCCGGTATTTGCCTTATTGGCTCTCCAGCAGGACTTGGGAACGGCCTTAGTATTCTTGGCCATCTTTGCGGGCTTAGTGCTCGTTTCAGGAGTTTCCTGGAAAATTATCTTGCCGGTCATCTTGCTTCTAGCAGGTGGGTTAGCAGGCTTTCTCTTCCTCTTTCTATCAGAAGGGGGTCGGGCTTTTCTGCACCAGCAAGTAGGGATGCCAACCTATCAGATGAACCGTATTTTAGCCTGGTTAAATCCTTTTGACTATGCACAAACCACCACCTACCAGCAGGCGCAGGGACAGCTAGCCATTGCAAGTGGTGGTCTCTTTGGGCAAGGCTTTAATGTCTCCAATTTATTGGTTCCCGTACGGGAGAGTGATATGATTTTTACGGTCGTAGCAGAGGACTTTGGTTTTGTTGGAGCTCTGGTGCTGTTGATTTTATATGTGACCCTGATTTACCGCATTTTAAAAATTACCCTCCAGTCCAATAACCAATTTTATACCTATATTTCCATTGGATTTATTATGATGCTGGTCTTTCATATTTTTGAAAATGTTGGAGCAGTAACGGGTCTTCTCCCCTTGACGGGGATTCCCCTCCCCTTTATCTCACAAGGTGGGTCCTCTATTATAAGTAATCTGATTGGTATTGGTCTGGTCCTCTCAATATATAATCATAGTAGCAAAAAGAAAGAGCCAGAAGAAGTGCCTCTAATCCGTAAAAAAGTAGTCCTTAAAAAGGCGCAATAGATAGAAAGAAGGAATGAAAATGAAAAAAGTAGCAACGATTTTAGCAAACGGTTTTGAAGAAATTGAAGCCTTGACCATTGTCGATGTTTTGAGACGGGCTGGGATCGACTGTGACCTTATTGGCATGGAAGAAACGGTCACAGGTTCTCACCAGATCACAGTGGAAGTCGATCGCCTCTGGAATGGGGACCTGTCAGATTATGATGGAATCTTCTTACCAGGTGGGATGCCAGGAGCTGCGAATTTGCGGGATAATCCGGAATTGATTGCAGCTCTCCAAGAAGAAAGTAGGAAAGGAAAAATCATTTCTGCGATTTGTGCAGCACCAATTGTCTTGGCACGTGCCGGCCTCTTAAAAGATAAACACTATACCTGTTACGATGGTTTTGAAGAAGAGATTCAAGATGGGTACTATCAGAAAGAAACAGTGGTGAAAGACGGTAATCTCTTGACCAGTCGTGGTCCTTCAACTGCACTTGCCTTAGCCTACGCCTTGGTAGAGCAATTTGGAGGAGATGCCCAAAGCCTTCGTCAAGGAATGCTCTATCAAGATGTCTTTGGAGATGCTTAACAAAGCTCTTTTGGACACCATTTTTTCTGGTGAAAAATCCCATTCTATGACGGAAAATGACTTCTCTATGATTTAAAATGAAATGACCATAAAAAATGGCTAAAATCCCCCCTAAATGAGGGTTTTAGCTTATTTTTTTTGTCCATTTGTGGTATAATATTGACTATGAATTATCATGATTTTATATGGGATCTTGGTGGGACGCTATTGGATAATTACGAAACGTCCACAAATGCCTTTGTAGCGACATTGAAGGACTTTCACATCCAAGCCGATCATGATTCTGTTTATGCAGCATTAAAAATCTCAACACAGGATGCAATTCAAACCTTTGCCCCTCATATTTCCAATTTTCGTACGGAATACAAGAAAAAAGAAGCCTTGGGCTTGCAAGAGCCGGTCTTATTTGAGGGAGCAAAAGAGTTACTAGAAGAGATCCAAGCACATGGAGGACGCCATTTTTTGGTATCTCATCGGGATCGCCAAGTTTTGACCCTTATTGAACAGACAGGCATTGCACCCTACTTTACGGAGATTGTAACAGCAGACGAGGGCTTTCCACGAAAACCAGACCCAGCCTCTATGCTTTATTTGAAGGAAAAATATGGCATTCAAGACGGTCTGGTCATCGGAGATCGTCCGATCGATATTGAAGCTGGGAAGGCTGCAGGGCTTTCAACCTATTTATTTGATACCATGCCCCACATACACCAGTTTATATTTGAATAGAAAAGGGAAATTATGACAGAGGATAAACAGCAAGAAATTCAAGCGCAAGAATATGATGCCAGTCAGATTCAGGTCTTGGAAGGACTAGAAGCCGTTCGGATGCGTCCGGGGATGTATATTGGTTCTACCTCAAAAGAAGGTCTTCATCATCTGGTCTGGGAAATCGTAGATAACTCGATTGACGAGGCCTTAGCTGGTTTTGCTAGCCATATTGAAGTTTTCATTGAAGCAGATAATTCGATCACGGTTGTCGATGATGGTCGTGGGATCCCAGTGGATATCCAAGAAAAGACAGGTCGACCTGCCGTCGAAACTGTCTTTACAGTGCTTCACGCGGGAGGAAAATTTGGCGGAGGCGGCTACAAGGTATCTGGTGGTCTTCACGGGGTAGGGTCATCCGTTGTCAATGCCCTCTCCACATCCCTCGATGTTCGCGTCTATAAAAATGGTAGTATCCATTACCAAGAGTATCGACGTGGACACGTTGTGGATGATTTGAAAGTCATCGGAGAGACAGATCGGACGGGGACAACTGTTCACTTTATTCCAGACCCAGAAATCTTCACGGAAACCACCGAGTATGATTTTGAAAAATTAAATAAACGAATTCAAGAACTAGCCTTTTTGAATCGTGGCTTGCGTATTTCTTTGACGGATAAGCGAGAAGGCTTAGAGCAAGAAAAGCATTACCACTACGAAGGTGGGATCTCTAGTTACGTCGAATACATCAATGAAAACAAAGATGTCATCTTTGAAAAACCAATCTACACAGATGGTGAAATGGATGATATTACAGTTGAAGTAGCTATGCAATATACCACAGGCTACCATGAGACGGTCATGAGTTTTGCGAATAACATTCATACCCATGAAGGTGGGACACATGAACAGGGCTTCCGTACAGCTCTCACTCGTGTGATCAATGATTACGCTAAAAAAAATAAACTCTTAAAAGAAAACGAAGACAATCTAACTGGGGAAGATGTTCGAGAAGGCTTAACAGCAGTGATCTCGGTTAAACATCCAAATCCGCAGTTTGAAGGACAAACCAAGACCAAACTTGGAAATTCAGAAGTTGTTAAGATTACCAATCGACTCTTTAGTGATGCCTTTTCTGATTTCCTTTTGGAAAATCCGCAAATTGCTAAGAAAATCGTCGAAAAAGGGATTTTAGCAGCGAAAGCTCGCGTAGCTGCTAAGCGAGCGCGTGAGGTGACCCGTAAGAAATCAGGGCTTGAGATTTCCAACCTACCTGGTAAATTGGCAGATTGTTCTTCAAATAATCCACAAGAAACAGAACTCTTTATTGTTGAAGGGGATTCAGCCGGAGGATCTGCAAAATCTGGTCGAAATCGGGAATTCCAAGCGATTTTACCAATCCGTGGTAAGATCTTGAACGTTGAAAAAGCAAGTATGGACAAAATTCTAGCCAATGAAGAGATCCGTAGTTTATTTACTGCTATGGGAACTGGATTTGGTGCAGAATTTGATGTTACAAAAGCGCGTTATCAAAAATTAGTCATCATGACCGATGCCGATGTCGATGGCGCTCATATCCGAACCCTTTTATTGACCTTGATTTATCGCTATATGAAACCAGTCTTGGAAGCGGGATATGTTTATATTGCGCAACCACCAATCTATGGGGTCAAAGTCGGTAGTGAAATCAAAGAATATATCCAACCTGGTGCCAACCAAGAAGCCGAATTAGCTGCAGCTTTGGAACGTTATTCAGAAGGTCGCTCAAAACCAACCATCCAACGCTATAAAGGTCTTGGAGAAATGGATGATCACCAATTATGGGAAACAACCATGAATCCAGAACACCGCTTGATGGCACGAGTATCAGTAGACGATGCTGCGGAAGCAGATAAGATCTTTGATATGTTGATGGGGGACCGCGTGGAACCACGTCGTAAATTTATCGAAGAAAACGCTGAATATAGTACACTCGATGTATAAAATTCACCGAACGCTTCCCATTAATGGATATTTTATGGTATAATTACTAGGATTACGTTCAAGTAATACGATGAAGGAGTTTTTATATGTCTAGTGGACTAATTGTTCTCATCTTTATTGTCGCCCTTATCTTGATTGTAGGATATGTGGTTGCAGTCATTTTGAGAAAACGAAATGAAGCCTTACTGGCAGCACTGGAAGAACGAAAAGAAAAGTTATACAACCTTCCGGTCAACGATGAAGTAGAGGCCGTAAAAAACATGCATTTGATTGGTCAAAGTCAAATTGCATTTCGTGAATGGAATCAAAAATGGGTAGATTTATCCTTAAATTCATTTGCTGATATTGAAAACAATCTGTTTGAAGCGGAAGGCTATAATAATTCTTTCCGTTTCATGAAGGCTAAACAAGCCATTGACAATATCGAAAGTCAGATCCAATTGATCGACGAAGATATCAAGGCGATTCGCAAAGCCCTTTCTGATCTGGAAGAGCAGGAACAAAAGAATAGCGGACGCGTGGTTCATGCCTTGGATATGTTTGAGGAACTTCAAAAAGAAGTCACTTCAGACCCAGATCGTTATGGCAGTGCGCTTCTTGAAATTGAAAAACAAATTGGAAATATTCAATCTGAGTTTTCACAATTTGTCACCTTGAATTCTTCAGGTGACCCTGTTGAAGCAGCTGAAATCCTTGATACAGCTGAGAACCATATTGTGGCCTTAAAACAAATTGTTGCGCGAGAGCCAGAAATTGTCACCGCTCTTCAGTCAAAACTTCCAGACCAATTAGAGGATTTGGAAAGTGGCTACCGCAAGCTTTTGGAATCTGGCTACCACTTCACTGAAACAGATATTGAATCTCGTTTCCAACAGTTGCATGCTTCCTTGAAGAACAATATGGCAAATGTATCCGCCCTTGAATTGGACAATGCCATTTACGAAAATGAACAAATTCAAGAAGAAATCGATGCATTGTATCACATCTTTACTCGTGAAATTGAATCACAAAAAGTTGTGAAGAAGTTAGTGAAACAACTGCCTGGCTATTTGAAACACGCAAAAGATAACAATAGCAACCTTGCAGCAGAAGTGGAACGCCTTGGTAAAACATTCGTCTTGAATGAAGCTTTCAGCCAACAGTTAAAAGAGTTGGAAGCTGAGCTATCTTCACAAGAAAATGTGGTAGAAGATGCCTTGAAAGATTCATCTGAAACACAAAAAGCTTATTCTATCGTAGAAGAAGAGTTAGAAGCTATTGAGGCTCGCTTGAAAGAAATCGAAGATGAGCAAATCGGCTTGAGTGATTCCCTTTCAAAAGTTGAAAAAGACGATGCCAATGCTCGCCAAAAAGTTAACATCTATGCCAACCGTTTGCATGCCATTAAACGCTATATGGACAAACGGAACTTGCCAGGAATTCCTCAAGAATTCTTAGAAATTTTCTTCACTGCAAGTAACAATACAGAAGCTTTGATGGATGAGTTGGAAGGGGATAAAATCAACATCGAATCAACCAATCGTTTGTTGGAAATCTTGACCAATGATATGAATGAATTGGAAGAAGCGGCGTATCGAATTGTTCAAAATGCGACATTGACAGAACAATTGTTGCAATACTCGAACCGTTACCGTTCATTTGATGATCATGTACAGGCAGCCTTTGATGAGTCCCTTTATATTTTCGAAAGAGAATATGACTATGCGGCTTCCTTCAAAGTCATCTCAGATGCTTTGGAAATGGTAGAAGCTGGTGTAACTGATCGCTTTGTTACTTCCTATGAAAAAACCCGGGAGCAAATTCGCTTCTAATAACAGAAAATGACCTTTCAGGAGGTCATTTTTTTATCTTCAAATCATCATTGAAACTTGAAATTTAAACCCTATTTTTGTATAGTAAGGGAGAAATAAGAAAGGAAAGCGATGAAAGAAGTAACAGGTCTTCTCGTTATGGATGTAGATGGAACTTTGATCCAACAAGAAGGAATTGATTTACTAGCTCAAGAAGCTGGCGTGGGACAAAAAGTAGCAGAGATTACGGCACAAGCAATGAATGGAGAGTTGGATTTTAAAGCATCTTTACAGGCGCGTGTTGCTTTATTGAAGGGATTAAAGACCTCTATCTTTCCGAAAATTATGGAGCAGATGGAAGTTACGCCGGGTGCTGAAAGCTTAATCACGGAACTGCATCAAAGAGGTTACAAGGTTGGCCTTGTTTCCGGGGGATTTCATGAAGTCATTGACCCCATCGCGAGGTCTTTAGGAATTGATCTTGTCCGAGCCAACCGTTTGCAAGTTTCTGATGGCCATTTAACAGGGAAAGTCCTTGGTGAAATTATAACTCCTGAAAGGAAAAAAGAGTCTCTCCTGACCTGGGCGAAAGAAAATCATGTCCCACAAAGTCAGACGATTGCGATGGGTGATGGTGCCAATGATCTTCCGATGATTGAAACAGCCGGTATCGGAATTGCCTTTATGGCAAAGCCAATCGTCGCTGAGCTAGCCCCATATTGTATCGAGAAGAGGGATTTAAGCCTTGTTCTTGAAATTCTAGACCAGTAAAGAAAGGAAACAGCATGCATATCCTACTAGCCCCGGATTCATTTAAAGAATCCTTATCTGCCAAACAAGTAGCAGAAGCCTTGAAAAAAGGATTTCAAGAGGCTCTACCAGATGCAACTTTTGACCTCCTTCCAATTGGGGATGGTGGCGAAGGCACCATGGAAACCCTAGCTGGAGTTCTGGATGTAACGGAGTACCAAACTCAAGTAACCGGACCATTTGGACAGCCTGTTTCAATGTCTTACTACCAAAAAGATGAGATGGCTTTTTTTGAAATGGCCTCACTTGTCGGTTTAGGCTCCATTCCAGCTGAAAAACGAAATCCTCTTGAACTGGAAACACGAGGAATTGGTGAACTTATTTTGCAATTGGTTGACCAAGGGGTTAAAACGATCTGTGTGGGAATTGGCGGTTCTGCAACAAATGATGGTGGGATTGGGATGGCAGCCGGATTAGGGGTAGCCTTCTATGATGATCAAGGCCATCTGCTTCGTCCTGTCGGGGCTTCGCTCGGTCGTGTGGCTAGAATAGATACCAGTGCGGTTCCAAAAGTTTTAGAAGACATCGAGCTCCAAGTCTTAACGGATGTAACCAATCCTCTCTGTGGCAGTCAAGGAGCGACCTATATCTTTGGTGGGCAAAAGGGATTAAATCCCCTTCTGTTTCCAGCTGTTGATCAGGCCATGAAGGATTTTTACCAGCTAGCTGATGCACGAATTTTGTCTATGGCTGGCGCCGGAGCTGGAGGTGGCATGGCTGCTGGCTTGGTTGCTTTTGCGGGAGGTCAGATTTCATCAGGAATAGAAAAAAGCCTCGATTTGATTGACTTTGATCACAAAGTACAAAAAGCTGATCTGGTCGTCGTTGGGGAAGGTAGGATGGACCTCCAATCCCTTTCTGGAAAAGCTCCTGTCGGGGTGGCCAAACGAACACCAGAGAAGATCCCAGTGATAGCTATTTGTGGTAGCTTAGAGGAGGATTTGCCTGCTTTTCCTAGTCATCACATTGAAGCTGCCTTCTCTATCGTACCTGGTCCTTGTGAGGTAGCAGATGCACTCGCTCATGCTGAAAGGAATCTGATTTCCTGTGCTCGAAATATTGGGAACCTTTTAAAAATAAAAGCAAACTAAAAAACCAATGGAAAGGAGATGTTGCCTTCCATTGGTTTTTCTTTAGCTAAAGAGACGTTTCCAAAATGATTTCTTTTCTGGACTGGCAGTCTCTTCTTTCTTTTCAAATAAATTTGGATACTGGAGATTCATGTCTGTTGGTGAAATTCCAGATGGGTGGTCAGTATGGATGATGAGACCAAAGGGAGAATGACGACAGTCATCCGAAACGATGCTTGCCACAAGTCCAAGATCCTTGGTTTTTTTCAAATATTGTAGCTGGCTGCCTTCATCTAAAGTTGGGGAGATCTTGACCAAAACAGGATGAAAGCGATCTGAAATATCAGTGAGGATTGTCGAATACTGCTCCAGGTACATCTTGTCCCTTGCCTCCTCCAAGGTGCATGAAGCAATCACCCGCTCCTCATAAGTCTCCAAAAATCGACGCTGCTCATCCGGATTGAATCGAGTAGGACCAGCAGCTTTTTCTAAAATTGTTTTATTAATATCTGTCATAAGCTTAGTATAGCATAAAGCGCAGTAGAAGAATAGAAGAATGCGAAAAAATTAAATAAGGAGGGAAATGAAAGAAAAAAAGAACGTGGAACCGTTTTCTTGTTAAAAACTTCTCAATTTTCGTAGATTTCCTTGTTTTTTCTTGAAAAAATAGCCTAATTACGATATGATAGAGGAGTAAAAAATATAACTCAATAAGGAGAGTAAGAAATGTCAATTATTACTGATGTTTACGCTCGCGAAGTCCTAGACTCACGCGGTAACCCAACACTTGAAGTAGAAGTTTATACTGAATCAGGTGCTTTCGGACGTGGTATGGTTCCATCAGGAGCTTCTACTGGTGAACACGAAGCAGTTGAACTTCGTGATGGTGATAAATCTCGTTACGGTGGTCTTGGTACACAAAAAGCTGTTGACAACGTAAACAACATCATTGCTGAAGCAATCATCGGCTACGATGTACGTGACCAACAAGCTATCGACCGTGCTATGATCGCACTTGACGGTACTCCTAACAAAGGTAAATTGGGAGCTAACGCAATCCTTGGTGTGTCTATCGCTGTAGCTCGTGCTGCTGCTGACTACCTTGAAATCCCACTTTACAGCTACCTTGGTGGATTCAACACTAAAGTTCTTCCAACTCCAATGATGAACATCATCAACGGTGGTTCTCACTCAGATGCTCCAATCGCTTTCCAAGAATTCATGATCGTACCTGCTGGTGCACCTACATTCAAAGAAGCTCTTCGTTGGGGTGCTGAAATCTTCCACGCACTTAAGAAAATCCTTAAAGGTCGTGGTCTTGAAACAGCCGTTGGTGACGAAGGTGGATTTGCTCCTCGTTTCGACGGAACTGAAGATGGTGTAGAAACTATCATCGCTGCTATCGAAGCTGCTGGTTATGTTCCAGGTAAAGACGTATTTATCGGATTTGACTGTGCATCATCAGAATTCTACGATAAAGAACGCAAAGTTTACGATTACACTAAATTCGAAGGTGAAGGAGCTGCTGTCCGCACTGCTGCTGAACAAATCGACTACCTTGAAGAATTGGTAAACAAATACCCAATCATCACTATCGAAGATGGTATGGACGAAAACGACTGGGACGGTTGGAAAGCTCTTACTGAACGTCTTGGTGGTAAAGTTC
>OFCL01000642.1_pt1 | contig 12790 bp, 10 predicted proteins | sample 1520811 | NCBI WGS metagenome assembly OFCL01 (sample SAMEA2699030, study PRJEB24076) | metagenome | biome: Human gut stool | place: Spain | collected 2012-03-22 | reverse complement strand
TGTATCAATTTAATTTATTTTTATTTATGAAAAAAAGTACAGTAATGCTTTGGGCAATCTTTGGAGCACTACTCATGGGTTGCTCAGACGAGGAGATTGCGAATGTGGAAACCTCCTCACAGAATGCGATTGGTTTTAACGTGTTAAGTAATGCGGCGGAAACGAGGGCTACCCCTATTACCAACAGCAACTTGACGAGCACCGATTTCGACGTGTTCGCTTTTACGGCGGATGGTACTGCCTTCATGGGAAAGGTCGACACGGAATATGGACATGACGGAGTGAATATCGTGTACAAAGATAATAAGTGGGATTATAAAAATGCGAACGACCTTCGTTATTGGCCTTCCGAGGCTTTGGACTTTTACGCGTTCAATCCCGGAACGGTTAGTGAAGACATGATGATGAATTATATGTGGGAAGCCTCCGGGACTGTCCAAAAGATAAGTTATGCCTGCATCGATGAGTATGGAAGCGGTACTCATGCAAACTACGACGTGATGTATGCCATAGCCAAAGGCCAGACAAAAAACACAAACAGCGGAACAGTGAAATTTAATTTCAAACATATTCTGTCACAGGTCGTATTCAAAGCAAAGACCCAATACGATAACATGCAGGTGAACATCAAGGAGATCAAGATTCATAATATCAAAATGGGCGGCGTCTTCACATTGCCTGCGGCAGCCGATGGAACGGGAAGTTGGACTCCGTCTGATTTATTAGGTCAGAACGTATTTACCGTAGTGAAAAACGCAAACATCACGGTCAATAGCAATACCGCAGCTATTGATATTTCCACAAATACTCCTATGCTGAATATACCACAGACGCTGACTGCTTGGACTGTTTCCGCACCCAACAAAAGCAAGTTGGAGGCCGATAATGCGAAGCAATGTTACCTGTCGATCACCTGCAAAATCCAGCAGTCCGGAGTTTATCTGTTGGGTTCAGCAGATAGTTACGGAGCAATTTATGTTCCGTTCGGAGATACATGGGTAGCGGGCAAGCGTCATATCTACACGTTGATTTTCGGTGGTGGTTATACTGATCAGGGAGAGGCTGTGTTGAATCCGATCCAGTTTGATGCAGAGACAACAGGCTGGGTTGATGCAGATAATAAAGACGTAAACGTCAAACCTTAATCCAAACGTTTATTAATATCGTACCCGTTGGCAGGTTAAACATACGCAAGATTAACCCTGCCAACGGGTTTTTTATTGCTTTTATCATCTGTAATTTATGTGTAGGGTTGCTTTTTGCGTACCTTTTTCCTGGAGAATTTCTTTTGTGGAGTGTTTGCCCTGTATATTCCCGATACGCTGTTATAGCAGGGAACTGTTTTTATCCAAGTAGTCAGATATAGCCTCTTGCAATACCGATTTTAGCGAATCGCCTTTGCGGATCGCGATCAGCTTTAAGTTCTGGTGATAGGTTTCGTCCATGACAAAATTACAATGCACGGTTTTCGCTTTCTTCGGCTTTTGAGCCTCTTTTTGCCCGGCCGTGGATTGGATCAGGCTGTCTAATCCCCCGGTCAGCCCGGCCGACATACTGTTTTTTAAATCGTTCTTCTTTGCCATATGGTTACTTTATTTCTGTTAGCAGTTCGTTACATACCTTTTCGTAGTCCTCTGCCCCGGCAGATTTGGGGGCATAGTGAAAAATATCCTGCCCTTGTGTCGGGGCTTCGGCCAGCGTAATGGCGTTGCGTATATGGGTGCTGAACACTTTGCCCTGGAATGTTTCCTGTACCAGTTCCGAAACGCTCTTGTTCAGGTTCTTTCTTCCGTCGTACTGGGTTATCAGGACCCCGGCGATCGAAAGATCCGAGTTCAAACGTTGCTGCACCTTGTGGACGACCTGCATAAGTTTGGCCATTCCACGCATTGCCAGGAATTGAGCCTGAACCGGGATAATCAACCGATCCGAGGCCGTCAGTGCGTTAAGCGTGAGCAGCGACAGCGAGGGGGGGCAGTCGATCAGGATATAATCGAATTTTTCCTTTTGGCCCTTGATAAGGTGGGCTAAGATAAGTTCCCGCCCGGCCTCGTTGATTAACTCCGTTTCAACGGCCGAGAGATCCAGGCAGGAGGGAACGACTCTAAGACCGTCCTTATGCTCGTAGATCGGCAGGTCGTATTCGCCTTTCATCGCGCCGTAGATCGTTTGGGGAAGCTCCGCGGAGAAGCCCAGCGATTCGGTCAGGTTGGCCTGCCCGTCAAGGTCGATCAAAAGAACCTTGTACCCTTTTTGACGTAACGCACCGCCCAGGTTGATCGTGGTTGTGGTCTTTCCTACTCCCCCCTTGTGATTCAATACGGAGATTACTTTTGCTTTGCTCATAAATTCAGTTTTTTAAATGGTTGTCATGTCCGCAAATATAGTCAAAATACTAATATACTAAAAGACTAAAAGTAGTATTTTCGTTTTTTGCGTGTTTTTTGTACCGATCGGGGAAGCGTACCGAAATAAATCCTGTTTCCGTCTTTCGGTACGTTTTGTTTCTGTACCGGAATTAATCAAAGATTAGAATAACCATAAATGTTTTTATACGTTAATCATACGTATGTATATATGTATATTTTTGTTTTTGAGTATCTTTGTGTGCTATAAATAAAAAATAAAAGACATGAGCACTTATTCGTATAAAAATCCGAAGTTTATAAATTCCCCTAAAGGGGTGGTTGAAGTTGTAGAAGTGATTTATGACGGCAAAGATGATCCGGCCTATTCACTGGCTATTATTAAATGGGAAAATACCTATAAATTAGGTATTCGTTGGAACATCGCTTATAGTGAATGGGACGATTACCGCAAACAGAACGGGCAAGATGAATGTATAGGTAATCCACAGTCGAGAGGTATTCCCACCTGGTTTGTTTTGCCCGATGATATGATGTTTGGTGAGAAGTTCAGCGGTGCGATGCAGAGGCTTGATGAATTAAGAAAAGGTAAGTAAGCAATGGAACAGGGAGAAATCATATTATACCAGCCGGATGAAGCGGTCAAGTTGGAAGTGAGGTTGGAAGATGAAACCGTTTGGCTGACACAAGAACAAATAGCCGACTTGTTCGGGACTAAAAGGCCAGCTATTACCAAACATTTGAACAACATTTACAAAAGCGGCGAACTTGATATAGATAGCACATGTTCCATTTTGGAACATATGGGTAATGACGGCAAACAGAGATATACTACTAAATATTATAATCTTGATGCGATTCTGTCAATAGGATATCGGGTTAATAGCAAGAACGCAACCCTTTTTAGGAAATGGGCGAATAGTGTATTAAAGGATTATCTTTTAAAGGGGTATTCCATTAATAAACGTTTGTCAGAACTTGAAAGGACTGTCGCTCAACATACCGAGAAGATAGATTTTTTCGTGCGTACTGCCTTGCCCCCGGTCGAAGGCATTTTTTATAACGGCCAGATTTTCGATGCGTACAAGTTCGCCACCGATCTGGTAAAGTCGGCCAGGCGTTCGATCGTGCTTATCGACAACTATGTGGACGAAACGGTCTTGCTCATGTTGAGTAAACGCAGCGTCGGTGTCTCGGGCACCATTTACACACAGCGTATCACGCAGCAACTCCAACTTGATCTTGACAGGCATAACAGCCAGTACCCACCTATCGACATCAGGACGTACCGGGACAGTCACGACCGTTTCCTGATCGTTGATGAAACGGACGTGTACCATATCGGAGCCTCGTTAAAGGATCTGGGGAAAAAGATGTTCGCTTTCTCAAAGCTGGATATTCCGGCGGTTGTGATAACTGACCTGTTATAATATCCCTTGTCTTATGAATGTGGTTATCTATTCACGTGTAAGCTCGCAGTCGGCCAGGCAATCGACCGAACGGCAGGTTGTCGATCTGGAGAGGTTCGCAGCCGGACGGGGGTACGAGGTGACGGCGGTCTTTGAGGAAAAGATAAGCGGACGAAAGGCCAATATTGAACGCCCGGTTTTAAGCCGTTGCCTGGAATACTGCACAGATCCGCAGAACCGGGTGGATATGCTGTTGCTGACCGAGATCTCACGCCTGGGGCGTTCCACCCTGGAGATACTAAAGGCACTCGATACGCTGCACACGCATAAAATATGCGTGTATATCCAAAACTTGAACCTGGAAACATTACGGCCGGACAAGACGGTAAACCCCTTGTCCTCTCTGATTACTACCCTATTGGGGGAACTGGCCGCAATCGAACGCCAGGGGATCATTGACCGCCTTAATAGCGGACGGGAGTTGTACATCCAGAAAGGGGGCAGGCTGGGACGGAAGCCGGGAAGCCGGAAAACGGCCGAACAGAGGAAAGAGGAATACCGGGAGGCGATCGCCTTGTTGAAGAAAGGCTACTCGATCCGGAACGTGGCGAAGCTCACGGGAAAAGCCGTTTCGACGATACAACAAGTAAAAAAAGACTTCATTAATAGCTGATTATCGGAACAAATATTGTATTTTTGCAACAAATACGAGTAAATGCGCGAAATTAAAAACGAGTATTTGTACATGTCTAAAAACGAGTATTTGCACGAAAATAATCAGAATCTAAATAAAAACGGTAGTATGGCAACAATGGCGGAGAAAATGGCGGCTTCACTGGAGGAATTAAGAAAGCTCCAGGAGAAAGACCGCTGTGTCGTTCTACAAGGGACGGCCGAGATAGGGAGGACGCATTTAACCCGGCTGTTGGATAACGGCTGGTTGCAGGAAGTAATGAAAGGCTGGTATATTGCGGCCAGGCCGGGAACAGAGGGGGATACGACGATCTGGTACACCTCATTCTGGTATTTTATTGCGAAATATGCGGCCGTCCGGCTGGGGGAACGGTGGTGTTTGACGGCCGACCAGTCGCTGGATCTGTATTCGGGGAAAACGACCGTGCCCGTGCAGGTGGTTATCAAGTCGCCGAAAGGCCATAACAACACGCAAAAGCTGATGTATGATACCTCGCTTTTGGTGTTTCAAAGCGAGATTCCGGATCAGGTATATAAAGAGCCGGAATACGGCCTTAATCTCTATCCGCTTGCCGAAGCCCTGGTATATGCCACGCCGAGATATTTCCAAGTGGAGAAGATCGCAGCCCGCACCTGCCTGGCCATGATACGGGACGCTGCCGATATATTAAAGGTACTGACGAAAAACGGGGCTTCGCTTCGTGCCGGAAGAATAGCCGGGGCGTTCCGGAACATCGGGAACAGCGAAATCGCCGACAGCATCGTTTCCACGATGCGGGGGTTCGGGTATGACGTGAGAGAAGAAGATCCGTTCGAGGATCAGCCACGAACGCCCCTTGTTTATGAGGTGTCGCCTTACGTCACACGCTTGCGCCTGATGTGGGAGAACATGAGGGATAAGGTTGTAGAACTGTTTCCCGAAGCCCCTGGAAAGATTGATGACGTGGAGGGGTATTTGAGATCCGTCGATGAAAAGTATTCGGAGGACGCTTATCATTCTCTCTCGATCGAGGGATATAGGGTTTCCCCGGAACTGATCGAGAAAGTGCGTGTCGGGAACTGGAAGCCGGAGGAAGAAGATAAGGAGCATAAAAACGCACTGGTGGCACGTGGGTATTACCAGGCGTTCCAGGCTGTCAGGGGGACGATCTCCGATATACTGAAAGGAAAGAACGCAGGGGAAGCGGTAAGGGCGGATCATCCGGTCTGGTATATGCAGATGTGGATGCCGTTCGTTACGGTGGGGATCTTGCAAAGGGAGGATATTGTGGGTTATCGTACCGGGCAGGTCTATATACGGGGATCGCAACATATCCCGTTGAACCCGAAAGCGGTCAGGGACGCTATGCCCGTCCTTTTCGATCTCTTGAAGAATGAGCCGCACCCGGCGGTAAGGGCTGTCCTGGGACACTTCTTTTTCGTGTATATTCACCCCTATATGGACGGGAACGGGAGAATGGGACGGTTCGTCTTGAACGCCATGCTTGCGTCTGGAGGCTATAACTGGACGGTTGTTCCGGTGGAGCGTAGAAAAGAATATATGAAAGCGTTGGAAAAGGCCAGCGTGGAGGGGGATATTTCCGAATTTGCCAAAGTGATAGCCTCGCTGGTCAAGTAATGATATTTATAATAATGACAATATGAAATCAACGGAATATATCGAATGGGATAAACTGGAGCAGATCCCGTTCTGCCTTTGCCGGATCGCGGAGGATGAAGAAAACCAGGAAATAGATGTTTATTATCTGGATAAACGGGTTTGCCATGATTACGATCATGTGGGGCATTATTTTCGTACTGCGATAATCATGTTTAGAAGGATCAGGAACATAACGGCCGATTGGGTGAACCTCAAAAACCTTTGGTTGCTAAGGGACTGTATCAGGGAGAATTTTAATCATGGCCTGGAGGTGGACGATCTGATCTTCGGGGAAACATTCGACGGTGAGGATCCGGAAACTATAAAGCCGCTAACCAAAGAACGGCTGTTCAAGATTAAAAAGGTGATTCAGGAAAAAGATCCATACGCTACCGTATAGGGGGGGAGTATATAAAAACAAAACCCTGGAGTTTGTCTTGCGACAGGGACAACAGGGGATTACTACGCAAATATAGGGAGTATATCTCGTTTATACAAGGATTTTATGGCTTTTCTGGATTGATTTTAAAAAGAATAGAGGCTTGTTCCCTGGAATGTAGTATTTACTACTTTTAGTATTTTAGTATATTAGTACGCTTTTCTTTTGGAGGATTTGGGCGTTCCCGTAAACGGTCGGGCTTTCCGCCTCCAAGTCCTCGCCTAAAGGCTGTGGGCTTTCCACTGCAATCCCTAACGCATGAATACACCCACCCACCCGATTAAGGTAGGCTATTTCCGGATAGAGCCGTTCGGTGAAGCCAGCCGGATAAAAGCCGCCTGACTTTTCACTGATCGGCACAATCCGGGTACTCCGGTAGCCGATTGTCGAACCCGGTTTTAAACCCCCTTTCAGGGGAGAGAGGTATTTTAGTTTTTCCGGCGTGGCCGCCTTGCGTTTACCTTGACCGGGGTTTTTGTCTGCAAAGGTCAAACGGCTTTTTCCATATCCCAAGTTGAGCCGCAAGCGGCTTTTAGAAAAAATCTCCAGCCTGGCTAAAGCCAGGTAGTATTTTTCCTAAAAAACTTGTGCTATGGAAAAAAACGTTTGGGGTGTTCTCATACAAAAAACCCTCGGAACTCAAGGTAAACGCAAGATGACCACACCGACAGCCCCGAAAAACCAAAATGAGGTTGTCTTGATACAAAAACATCGGAATCTTAGGCATCCGCAAGGTTTTTTGGGGGGGAGAGGGTGTGAGGTGGGGAGTTTACTATCGGAAAAAATCAGGTAGTAAATACTAAATTTAGTATATACTAAAATACTACTTTTGCATATAATTATCTTATAAATAGTTAGTTAAACGTTGTTTAAATACTTGCATCTCTCAAATAAAAGTGCTATCTTAGAGGTATAGAAAAAGAGATAACAACCTTTAGAACTGGCTCACCCACCAGGATAAAGAACGGGGGACGTAGTTATGAAAACTGATTATTTCGACAAGGCAGCGCAACAGTTTGCAAATTTGATGTCAGACATAAATGATCGAGAAGATCCAGCAAGTAGAGGACAATTGGCAAAAGCCCTGGATCACCATTGCGGCGAATACACGCAATTTCTTTCCGCAGAACCTCACAGGACGCAGGTACACCGGAGGCAACGCCTTTTTACTCCTTTTCCTTTGCGAGAAATTCCAGTACCAGACACCCGTATTTATGACATTCAACCAGGCGAAAGAGGCCGGGATCTCCGTGCTGAAAGGATCGAAATCGTTTCCGGTCTATTACTTCCTTTTCTACGTGTACCACAAGGAAACACGCAAGAAAATAACCTTTGAGGAATACAAGGCGTTAAGCCGGGAGCAGCAACAGGAATACAACGTTATACCGACCTATAAATATTACTCGGTCTTTAACTTGGATCAGACCAATTTTTCGGACGTGAGGCCGGAAGAATGGGAAGCGTTAAGGGAGAAGTTCAGAGGGGGACAGGCAGAGCAGCCCGAAATAGACGCCATGCTGGAGGCGAAAAGCTGGTTTTGCCCGATACGGGAGCAGCAAGGCGACAGGGCTTTCTATTCTCCTTTAGCCGATTATATCGTAGTGCCGCTTCGCTCGCAGTTCGTCGATATGCAGAGCTTTTACGAAACGCTTCTGCATGAAATGGGACATTCCACGGGACACCCCACCCGATTGAACCGAGATCTTGCGCACCCGTTCGGATCAGAGGAATACGGCAAGGAGGAATTAACGGCCGAGTTCGCCGCAGCCCTGGCAGGAATGTTTTTCGGGATAGCCGAACATATACGCACTGAAAACGCAGCTTATCTGAAAAGCTGGATATACGTCGGCTGTTCGCAAAACCACCCGTACTGTGGAGAATGGCTGCCAAACCAAGTTTTCCGAAAGCGGGGCCTGCGGCCTATACGTGGTGCGGGGCACTCAAACAGTCTATTCCAACGTGAAACTGACAGCCGAGAGGGATGCCGACACGGGCGGTCTCGTATGGAAAACTGAAAGTCCGACACCGCTCGCAGGCGGGCTGTTGGACGAACACTATTATTTCTACTATCCCTATCAGGCACGAGCCTTAATACTGGGGCAGGGCGGCTGTTCGCCTTCATCATTACGGTGAACGAGTTAACCGTGCCCGGCTTGTCGGTGCGGAGCGAAACATACACCATCTCCGACAATAAGGCCTGCCATATCCTGGAGTCTGTCTGCCCGTGATGTTATCCTCTCATCGAATTCCTGTACTCACTCGGGCTCATTCCATAGTACTTCCTGAACACCTCCCTGAAATATCTGACATCGGAGAACCCCGAGTCATCCGAGATTTCCGTTATCGAACAGTCTTTTTCCCTGAGCAGTTGTGCCGCATATTGCAGCCGCATGGAGCGGATATAGTCAGCCGGGGCATGGCCGGTGAGCGCCTTCAACTTGTTGAAAAATCCGGTGCGGCTCATGTTCTGCATGCCACAGAGCATGTCCACACAGAAACCGGGGTTGTCGATATTCTTCATGACGCATTCCCTTACGGAGGCCATGAATTTCCAGTCCCGGGTATTGTGGCAGTCCGGCGGAACCTGTCCGACTCCGTCCTCAAGACCGGCGTATGCCCGTCTGAGCAGTGCCCGGTTTGCCAGTATGTTCCTGATATTCGCCCTGAGCACGTTTATGCTAAACGGTTTGGTGATATAGGCGTCAGCTCCGTTTTCCAGCCCCTCCAGCATGTCCTTCTCATCTCCCAAGGCGGTCAGCAGCATGACCGGGATATGGGATGTCTCAATATCGGATTTGACGGACGCGCAAAGTTCGTCCCCTCCCATTTCAGGCATCATAACGTCCGAAAGTATCAGGTCCGGATTGTATTCTCTCGCCACAAGCAGCGCGTCCCGTCCGTTGGAACAGGTTTGGACCAGGTATTCCTCTTTCAGCAGCCCCTCAAGGTAGGTCCGCAAATCGTCATTGTCCTCCACAATAAGAATACGCTGCCGGTCCCCGCCGGTCATTGTTGGAAGGATCTCACGCATGGGGCCGCAATCCGGTCCCATGCGGGTTTCCCCGGTATCCTGTTTCCTGGGCGAAGCAACGGGGCATGCCTTGTCAAGGCGTCTGCTCCTCAGGGGAAAAATAACACATACCATGGTCCCCTTCCCCTCGGTACTGGTAACGCGGACCCTGCCTCCGTGCAGCCTTACCAGCCTATGTACCATCATCAGTCCGACACCGTTTCCCGCCACTTGCAGATTGACGGCATTACTGCCCCTGAAATGGTTCCTGAACAGTTTCTTCCGTTCCTCAGGTGGAATGCCAATCCCCGTGTCTTCCACTTCCACACCCCATACATGCCGGTCCACGAAGGCACGGACCTGGATACTCCCGCCCCGTGGAGTGTACTTCAGTGCGTTGGACAGTATATTCTTCAATATAGAGTCCATTTTGTCCTTGTCAAACCGGACATTCAGGTAAGGGAAGCCGCTCTCACGGGTGATATCGATGTCCCTGATGGAGGCATATGTGCGGAATGCCTCACAGGTCGTCTCCAGATAACTGTTGAGCTCATATTCCGAGACATGAAGTCTCAAGGTGTAGTTGTCCGTACTCTCGAAATCTATCAGGCTGGTGACCAATCCCAGAAGTCCGTCCACGCTTTTCAGGGCCATCCGTACATTGTCCATCCCCTCCGCCTTCACCATGTCTTTCTCCACCACCTCTTCCAGCGGAGCCTTGATCAGCGTAAGCGGAGTACGGACATCATGGGCAGTATGTATGAAGAAGCACGTCTTTTCGTCTGATATCCTTTTCTGCCTGCGCAACATGGCAACGCGAAAAGACACCACCCCAGCCAACACACACAATGACGCATATCCGGCAATGGCCCATGTACCCGCCCACAGCGGCCGGGCGACACTCAGACCGAGGCTTCTTTCCTCATACACCTTGTATTTCTCCTCATTGGAGACGGCACGGATACGCAGGGTGTAGTTGCCTGGGGGCAGGCTCGTGAACTGTATCCGCCCGCTCTGGACCGGATGGCTCCAGCCCTCGTAGAGCCCCTCCAATTTCCATGAATATAGGATGTTCGAGGGATAGTCGTAGTTGATGGAGACAGCTTCCAGGGAGAAGGTATTCTGGTCATATGCAAGTTCCAGCCTGACGGTATTGTCAATATCCTCCCTCAAGGGGGATCCCTTGTCCCCGGGATAGACGGGGCGGTAGGAGATCATGAAATCCCGCAGGAGCATCCGAGAAAAATGCGGGGCGGGTATCCTCATGTCGGAGGGGAACATGACGGCTCCGGTGTTACTCCCGAACACGAAGCTTTCCCCGTGCCGGAAAGTGGATACCCCGGCATTGAGGCATACGCTTGCCAGCCCTTGTTCTGCCGTCCAGTTTCTGAAAGTGCCGCTCTCACGCCGGAACAGGGCCACGCTGTTTTCGGTCCCCAGTAGCAGGGTGCCGTCCGCACGGGGGACAATGGTATGGATGTTATTGGATATCAGGGCGCAGTTCTCGGTCTGGTATTGGCGGACGAACCTGTCCTCCACGCTGTCATAGACGAGAAGTCCCGCCCCGCCGGTGCCGATATACAGGAGCCCGTCCGGTGCCTGGTACAGTGCATAGACATGAACCGCCTCGACTGGAAAGGCGATATGTCTGCAGGTCCCCCCGTGCCCGTCAAGCAGGTACAACCCCATGCCGGTACCGATCCACATCCATTCCGGAGCCTTCTCCAGTATGGCGGTGATGGGGCCCGGGACCGGGTACAGGCGTACTGTGCCGTCATGGGGATCGAAACGTTTGAGATTGTGGCAGCCCCCTGTCCATATACATCCTCCGGAATCTTTTCCGATGTCATTGATATACTGGTCTGGACGCCCCTCTGCTGCAAAGGAGGGGGGAAAGTATTCCACCCTCCCGGTTTTCTTTTCGATCCTGTACAGGCCCGAAGCGTACCCGCCGGCGCAGATGACACCCGGCGAGACCTCGCAGAGCGTCAGGAAGATATGGTTCCCGCCATCCTGTATCCCATCGGACCGGCTGAGAAAGGAGCGCCACCGTCCTACCGCAGGCTGCAGCAGGCTGATCCCGTTGCTGGTGGCGAACCACAAGTCGCCTTCGCTGTCTTCGATGACATCATGCACCTGGTCGTTAACCAGTGACCGGCTGTTGCCCGGTGAGTGCCGGAACCATTCATAGCTCTGGTAGCGGTTATTCCGGATTGTGACTCCGGCGGGGTAGTTGGCAAGCCAGATACGGTCCCCGCCATCCACATAAATGTCATTGATATTGTCTCCGTTCATGCCGTTGTGGCTGGCGTAGTCGGCGGTTATATAGGGTTTGGGCACTAGCGAGTCCACATCCATCCTGTATACCCCCCTTCCGCCCGTGGCTATCAGCAGCTCCCGGTCATTGAGAGGGGTGATCCGGTTGACGGCCACATTCCGCAGCGTACTGCCTGCGGACACTCCGTATACAAGTATGCCCTTCCTGAAGGTTCCCACGAACAGTTTCTTCGAACCGGGGTGGTAGTAGAGTTCGCTGACCGGCGTCCGGATGCTGTCCGTGTCCGCAAGCGCCTCAAGGACACCGTCCCTTTCCCGTACCGGAAAAAGTCCGTTCACGGTACCGATGAAAAGGTTTGTACCGTCCGTCTCGCTGATAGCGGTTATATCACCTCTTAAACGGGAGACCAGCCGCTGCGCAATGCCTGTGCGGGTGTCATAGCGGATGATATGGTCACCCTGACAGAGCCATATGCGGTCCCCACGGTCCATATAGGCGTAACAGAGCATGCCCGTGGCGAAGTCATCCTGAAGACCGGGTATCCTGTATACCATCCGGAAACGGTCATGGAGGGTGTCGTAATGGAAAATACGGCCTTTCCTTCCCACAACCCACAGCGTGTTCTCCGTGTCGGTGTAGAGCCAGTTCAGATTGACTTGCGGGGCCACCTTCAGATTGCCGTCAAGAACAGTGTAATGCCTGATCCGCTTGCCGTCATAACGGTCCATCCCCTCCTGGGTGAGGAACCACATGTATCCCCTCCCGTCTTTTTGGATACGGTAAATCCTCCGGTTACTCAATCCGTCCTCTATTCCCAAGTATTTATATATCTGGGCTCCGCACATGGAGGAAATTCCCAGCATGAGGAATGCGGACAGTATTCTTCCCATATTCCGAACACGTGTCATTCTGATGTAAATTAGACAACAACTGTTGCAAATATATAAAAATATAAA
>OFCL01000630.1_pt1 | contig 13011 bp, 10 predicted proteins | sample 1520811 | NCBI WGS metagenome assembly OFCL01 (sample SAMEA2699030, study PRJEB24076) | metagenome | biome: Human gut stool | place: Spain | collected 2012-03-22 | reverse complement strand
GATCGGAAGAGCACACGTCTGAACTCCAGTCACCGATGTATCTCGTATGCAGCTAGTCAGTTCAAACCTGGAAAACTACTACATAGAGGGGAATTTTACTATACCTTCGATTTAGGGTATACTAGTGTAAAGATCTTATTCCATGGAGGTAGTAAAATGAATCTTAAGTGGAAGAAAAAATACCTGGGGCCGATTTTGGGGCTGGTCGGAGCAGCTGTTCTGATCGGAGGAGTCTATCTCTACTCTAGCTCCAATATCCAACCAGACCATCAAAAGGAATTTAACCAGACCAGTAAGAAGGCCACTAAGCCAAAGGAAAAAGCTATTGACTTGAGTGGTGACTACGTCTCTAATGAACGGGATGAAGCCAAAATCGAGAAAAAAGGCAAGGCTTGGAAGATCGATTACCAAACGTCTGATGGCAAGGTATCTGCTGAATTTAGCACGAATTGGAAGGTCGAAGGATCTAACAAAATTTCAACAGGCAAGATGAAAAAATCCGATGGCAATACAGACTTTACAGTCACTGTTCGTGTCTTCAAATACAAGACAGATAAGAAGCCTTTGATCACGGTCACCATGTCTGATAAAAATCCCGACCACGAGATGGTCTTTGCCAATCGAGAGGATTTTTTCAAATCGACAGATCCCAATGATGTCGTCCTTGATGGCAATCTCTCACCGTTTGAAGGTGCTTATTCCAATGATGCCTATGAAAAGGAAATCGCCGATTCTGGTTTTAAACTTTATGGCTATACTCCAGAAGAATATTACCAAAACAAGACCAATGCCTTCCCAAGTATTGTAAATGGGGAGACCGGATGGACTTTCTGGAGTGGAGGCACTCGGGCAAGTTACTTGTTCAATAAAGAAAAAGAGCCAAAGAAGCGAAAAGGCTATTATGAAGTTTATTTCACTGGGGCAAATGGGACTGCGATCCAAGGGCAAGAGCAAACCTTGTACTTGATCCCAGCGGGTGTGACAGGTCCTGATGGAGTAGCTTCCCAAGAACGTCGGATTCTCTTTGGTGACGTGGCCTACCGTGATTACCATCTAGAGTGGTGGAAAGCCTACCCGCAACCGAAAAAAGAGAAAGACTTGGATATTGCGGCCATTAACGGAGGCGACTTCTCAAGCTTAGCTGGAACCTGGCGCAATGGCAAGGGAGCTGAAATCGTCATCCAAGCAGACGGAAAAGTCAAGGGCCAAGGTAGCCTCAAGGCTGTTGCGGACTCGGATAAGAAGAGCAAGATCCCTTATGTTGAAATGAAGATGGGTGATACTGGTGCTGCGATTGGACTTTTGAAAATCGGGTTCCAAAATCCAGATGGAGACCAGTCTGATACCAGCAAGCCACGTCTAGTGGTCACTCAATCTGCAGGCAACTATCCGGCTGATCAATATTTCTACCGTCAATAAAAAGTTTGAGACAGCTTTGTCTCAAACTTTTTTACTGTCTAAAAGGCAGCTATCTATTTGCAGAATGCTAGTTCCTAGCATTAAAAGGAAAAAAATGTAAAAAAAGCTTGACAAAGCAAATCATTAGCAGTATTATTAACTAGTTAATTAACTGATTAATAAACTAGTTAACGAAAATGAAAAAGAGGTGAAGGATGAATAGGAGAAGAATGAAGGTTCTGGGACTCTTGTTTCTCGGTTTCTTTCTGCTGACAGCTTGTGGAAGTCAAGGAAATGCGGGCAAGCCCCCTTCTAAAAAAGGTCTTAAAATTGTCACGAGTTTTTATCCCATCTATGCCCTGGTCAAGGAAATCTCTGGCGATCAAAATGACATCTGGATGGTTCGGTCAGGTGCAGGGATCCATGATTATGAACCCTCAACCAAGGAAGTGGCCCAGATTTATGATGCGGATGTATTTGTCTATCATTCTCAGACCCTGGAATCTTGGGCCGGCCGCTTAGATCCCAATCTTCAAGGTTCCAAGTTGCGAGTGATCGAAGGCAGCCAAGGAATGACCCTTGATAAGGTGGCTGGATTAGAGGATGTTGAGGCTGGTCAGGGAAAAGAAGCCAAGCACTTGTATGATCCGCATACTTGGTTGGATCCTGTAAAAATCGCAGAGGAAGGAAAGATCATCGCCCAGCGCTTGGGAGAGATTGATCCAAAGAACAAGGAGCGCTATCAGGCCAATGCTCAAAAGCTTGAAAAGCGCTGTGAGGAACTGGTAGACCGCTACCAGCCTCTCTTTGACAAGGCCAAGCAAAAGACTTTTGTGACCCAGCATACGGCCTTTTCTTATCTGGCCAAACGCTTTGGTCTCAAGCAGTTAGGGATTGCTGGGATTTCCCCAGAGCAAGAACCGACCGCTCGGCAATTGGCCGAGATCCAGCAGTTTGTCAAAGACTACAAGGTGAAAACGATCTTTGTGGAAAAGCACACGTCGTCAAAGGTGGCAGATAGTATCGCTAAGGCAACAGGGGCGCGTGTCAAGGTCTTGGATCCACTGGAAGCCGATCCACAAAACGATAAGGATCTACTAGAAAATTTAGAAGAAAATATGGCGACTTTAGCCAAGGAATTAGAGGAGTAAATCAAGAATGAAGAAAAAGGGAACGATTGGAATTGTAGCTACCTTAGGAATAGGGCTCTGTGCCTATGCGCTCAGTCAGCAACCACAAGTCAAGGAAGAGAAAAAGAATCAGATTCAGTACCTGCAGGCAGAAAAGAAAGCGTCATCGACTGACACCAGCAAAAAGGAAGACAGCATCGAAGCGGTCAATGCCAAGGAAAAGACTCAGGCAGAGCAGATTGTCATCAAGATTACAGATGAAGGCTTTGTCACTTCTCATGGGGATCATTTCCATTACTATAGCGGCAAGGTCCCATTTGATGCCATCTTTAGTGAAGAGTTGATTTTACGGGATCCAACTTATCAGCTGCAAGAAGCGGATATCGTGAGCAAGGTCAAGGATGGCTATATTATTAAACGCGCTGGGAAATACTATCTCTACTTAAAGGATGCCCAACATACGGTTAATGTGCGCTCGATCGAAGAGATCGCTCAACAACAAAAGGGAGGCGCAAAAGAAGAAGGGGAGACGGGATCGGTGCAAGCGAGCTCCTCGCATAAGGCAGGCAAGACCCGTGACTTCCGTCAACCGAGTCAAGCGCTGAAAGAAGGAAAGACTCTTGAGATGCTGACGGCTAAGAACCATACAGCTGGTGGCTATCGTACGGACGATGGTTATGTCTTTAGCCCTGGAGATGTCATTTCAGATACAGGGGACGGCTTTATTGTGCCCCATGGCGGCCATTTCCATTATATTCCAAAGAGTGCCTTATCTGCTGGAGAGTTAGCAGCAGCCCTCTCCGTCTTAGGTGGTCAAGCCGGCCATCAGGCTGGGAACTCACGCCTAGCTGGAGCAAGTACAGAACAAGGGCAAGGAAATCCGGATCCAGCCTCTTCAAGCCTTGGGAAGCAAGCGAGCAACCAGCCATCAGCTAGTACAACCAATACACAGACGACACCAACGACGTCTAAACCAACTGCCTCCAAACCGAGTCCAACCCTGACCAACTTGATCGAAGAATTGCAGAAAGCCCCGTTGTCTTCTCGTCATGTGGAGTCTGACGGTTCTGTCTTTGATCCAAGCAAGATTACCAAGTGGACCGATCAAGGGATTGTCTATCCGCATGGGGATCATTTCCACTTTATCCCATACAGCTCTCTATCGCCTTTAGAGCGTGAGTTGGCGCGGCAATTCCAATTGCTTCGTGCTCAAGGTGCTACTACACCTGCTGAAATAAGTCCAAATCGGCCTTCAAATCCAAGCACAAGACCAGTTGATCCTGATCATGAGCATGGAAATAGTCATGATCACGAAGAGGAGCACGATCACGGCTTCCACGCAGACAAGGTCATCAGCAAGGATGACGAGGGATATATGGTCGCTCACGGAGACCATGCCCATTACTTCTACAAGAAGGATCTCTCACCTCAAGAGATTGCAGCAGCAGAGGCAACTCTAGCTGGTAAGAAAGAAGAGGACAAGGGTCAGCCCCTGACAGATGATGTTGCGACCTATTCTCGTGATGCCTCAGATGAGGAAAAGATCCAGTACATCAGCAAGACCTACGGTGTCCCTCGCGAGGCCATCAAGATTTCCAATGGTTTCTTTGTCTTTAACAATCCAGACCAAGAATACGATCCGACCCACATCCATCCTTATGCCGTTCGGAAGGAACATGTCCGCATCCCACTTGAAACTGGCAATCCTGAACTAGACTTTATCAATGAACTCTATGCAACAGCGCTTCGTTCAGGGATTTCTCCATATAGCCTCCAGATTGAAAATGGTCAGTTTGTCATCCCGCATGGCGATCACAACCACTACATCAAGGTACGCTCAGCAGGACTAGCAGACTACTTAGCCCACAGTCTTCCAACCATCCAATCTCCTTACAAAAAAGGAGACTTGGACAAGAAAGTTGTAGAGGACAGAGTCAACCAGCTCTTAGCGGAAAGTCGCAGCCTCTATGCTTCTGATCCGTTGCAACAAAGACGGATTGAGCTCATCTTGGGCCACTTCTTGGAAAATGTCAAGAGTTTCCCAAGTAACTCGACAGAGGGCTACCTAGCCAGTCTCAAACAGGTTGATGAGCAGTACATTCATGCGACTCAAGCAGTCAAACCAAAAGAAGAGACAGCCTTGGACCGTCGTTACCAAGAGTTGCTGGAACAAGTGCGTTTGCTAGACACAGAAGCCTTCCAATTGAAGAAGGAAGAGTTGGTCTCTCAACTGCAGGAAGCCTATACTGCCAAGGACAGCAAGCGTTTAGAGCAGGAAGGGAAGCTATTAGAAGCTGTTCAGGAGATGCAAGATCGGACGGGTGTGACATCGGTCGATTACCTCAAGTATTTCTACCAAAGCTTGAGCGATGCGCGCTTGACACCAGAACTCCGCACTAAGGCAGCAGATCTAGCCTTGAAGCTCTACCGAGCTCAAGCCTTTGAAGAAGCTTGGGATTCCAAGTCTCACTTTATGGAACTCTACCAAACCAAGCAAGCTATTGATCAGCTCTTCTCCCAAGAAAAAGGCCAAACCTATCCTATTGAAAAAACAGTTTTGGATCAAAAAGGAAGTCAAACTCCATCCTACAACGTAGCGGTTTATGATTTCCTCAAAGGCTTGAATGGAGAATTGGATAAGGCAACAGAAGCCCGTCAACAGAACAAGATTTTGACAGCTCTCTTAGAGCAAATCCAGTCGCTCTTGCCACAAGTCGAAGACCAAGGCAAACGAACGGCTTTTGAAGCAGGCTTGGCTCAGCTTGGAAAAGAATCTGATCCAGACAAGGCTATTACAAGTGGGGAAGCACTTCTACGCGAAATCAGTGATACCATTGAAAAGCAAAAACAAAAGAAAACGGAAGAGCCTCAAATTGGGGATGTCGCTCTTTATCAACAGCTCTATAACCAATTGATGGCCTTGCACCAACAATTGCAGGACAAGGGAGCTAGTGATGCGGTGTTTGATCGCTTAGAAGCTCTCTTTGACCAATTAGCTAATCCAAAGAGTGATAAAGCAGCTTTACTACAGGCCATCCAAGCCTTCCAGGCAGAATTGGCAGCTGCGCCATCTGCAAGCGAAGCGGGCAAAGCAGCTACCACAGCTGAAACGCCTGTCCCTACAGAAACTCCGGTGGAAAAAGAAGCAGCAGTTTCAGAAGGAAGCAAGCCTGCCACAACTGAGACAGAAACAGAGCCTGCAAGCACAGCTGTAACAGAAGCAAGCACGCCAGATGCTCCATCTCCTCAGAACCAATAGAAAATAGAAAAGAGAGTGGGACAGAAATCGGTAATTCGTTAGAATTCGATTTCGTCGTCCCACCTCCGCACAGTTGAGTAGGGCTGTAAAAGCTGATGAAATCAGCGTAGTAGAGCCCACTCAACCACTGCGTCTTGCTTGACAATCCAAAAATAATTGAGAGGCTAGGACTTTTGTCCCAGCCTCTTTTTGCGTTTTAGTGAATAGAAGAAGTCAGTAGTTGAGCCTCACTCCTTGTGCTCAAGAAGCAGTGGTGAGGAAGTCTCGACTGCTTTTTTTCGCTTGAAAAATGCGGCCATTTGAACCAGGATGCGGGGGACCGTTTGCCATTTTTTCCAAGCTTGAAAGCGAGTGTCGATGAGCTGCTTGGCTAAGCGTTCCAGCATTTCCCGTTCGGTTGGATCCAGATCCTGGGCATTTTGGAGGATTTCTTTGGCCTTAGCTAGCTGTTTGAGATCGGTTAGATCATTGATGGAAGTGATGCCGGCATCCAGAAAAATGCCAAAAAAGGTGTCAAAAAACTTCTTGCGCTCCTCTGCCGATGTTTCGCGAACCCATTGCTTCAAGGTCAGGTCGGTCTGCTGGCTATCTGGACTGGTTTCAGAAACGGTCACAAAGCTGTAGTCCTTGATTTCCCAAGTGAAGGCGTCATGCTGGGCAAAGCCACCAAAGGCGTGACTTTTGACAATGGTCGTCGGTTCTGGCACTTCCAACATCATGCCAACGATGGATCCCTGAGGGACAAAGCGACGAATGTTTGGTGACGTGCGCTGGTAGCCTTCGGTTTCGATAATGGCCTTATTGAGGCCAGGAGCATCGTAGCTGTAGATCGCGTCGACCCGTTCAAATAAGGAATCAGGTAGATACGAGCAGGCATAGGTCGCAAGGTTGCCCCCTTTGGAGTGACCAGCTACTAAGAAACGTCCTTTTGGAAATTCCTTCATGACATGTTGCAGGTAGCTGGCTGCGCGCTTCTGGGCTGGGACATGGTCCATATAGGTCATGTGGAAGTCTTCCTTCCAGCCGATCAAGGTGTCATCCGTCCCTCTGAAGATAACTAAATAAACATCCATGGTAAGACGATAGGTCATGGCCGCAAATTGCTTTTGCACATCAGGATCGTACTCATCGACATAGTTGAGGAGTTTGATGTTCTTAAAGCGCTTAGAAGTAGCGAGCTCATCGACTAAGTGCAGGTGTTGATTTGTCACGATGAAATTGGTAGTCCGTTCGATCAGTTCCATGGCATCAGACAAGCGTACTGGGATCCCTGTTGTATCTCCTTGAGGCACAATGTGTCCAAAAGGCAGATAGGTCAGCTCTGTCAAAGCAAGGACATCTAGTTCCGTGAAGGGGCGGTCATAGATGGAATCGTAGGTCACTTCTTTTAGGTAATCAAAAATCGTCGACATCTGTGCCTCCTGTGTCTTATTTCTTTCAGTATAGCACAAAAATGGGACTAGAAAAAGCGCCTCCTATCAAGAAAGTAGAGGCCAGCTCTTCTTTCCCTCTGAAACAGCCTTTTTCTCTGCTGTTTAATCTGTTATAATAGGAAGAAGAAAAAAAGAAGGAAAGAAAGCCATGCATAAAATTCTCTTAGTGGAAGATGATGAAATTATTCGCCAACAGGTCAAACAATTATTGGAACAATGGGGCTATGAAGTGGTCGCAGTAGAGGATTTTATGGATGTCCTCGGGATCTTTGTTGAAAGTGACCCTCACTTGATTCTCATGGATATTGGCCTGCCACTCTACAATGGCTACCACTGGTGCCAGGAGATTCGTAAGGTTTCAAAGGTTCCGATCATGTTTCTTTCTTCACGGGATCAAGCCATGGATATTGTTATGGCCATCAATATGGGTGGAGACGACTTTGTCACCAAGCCTTTTGACCAAAATGTCCTCCTTGCCAAGGTCCAAGGGCTCTTGCGCCGTTCCTACGAATTTGGGACAGATCAAAATCTGCTGGAGCACCGGGGAGCCATCCTCAATCTCAAGTCCACGGACTTGGTGTATGAAGGGGAAGTCATCAAGCTGACCAAGAATGAATTTCAGATCCTGCGTGTCCTCTTTGAACATGCAGGCAGTATCGTGGCACGCGATGACATGATGAAGGAGCTCTGGAATAGCGACTTCTTTATTGATGACAATACCTTGTCTGTCAATGTGGCCCGCCTTCGTAAGAAACTAGAAGAAGCTGGCTTGTCAAACTTCATCGAAACCAAGAAAGGCATCGGTTACGGGTTGACCCATGAATAAATTTGGAACGATCTTCTGGCAGTATGTGGTATCCCGCAGGCGCCTACTCTATCTATTGGTCATCTTTTTGATCGTCGATTTGGTCTTTGCCTATCTCTTTCCAGAGACGGGGAAGGTTTTTCTCTATGCGACTCTAGTGCTAGGCTTTTTTGCCCTCTGTGTCTTGATCTGGGATTTCGCCATGACCTTTCAGGACTATCGTAAGGCTGCTTTGTATGAGGAAATAGAGGCTGCCTCGCCACTGGAACATCTCCTTTATGAAAAATACACGGAAGAACAGCAGGCGCGCTTGGAGGAAGGGAAGACAGCCCAGGCCAAGTTCAATGACCTGATGGATTACTATACCCTCTGGGTTCACCAGATTAAGACGCCCATTGCGGCCAGCCAGCTCTTGGTTCAAGATGTCGAGACACCTCTTGTCAAGCAGCAGATGGAGCAGGAACTTTTCAAGATTGACTCCTATGCCAATCTAGTTCTGCAGTACCTGCGACTGGAGAGTTTTCATGACGATCTGGTCTTAAAGCGCGTGTCGCTAGAGGACTTGGTCAAAGAAGTGGTCCGCAAATATGCCCTCTTTTTTATCCAAAAGAACTTGACAGTGGACCTGCATGATTTGGATGTCGCCGTCATCACAGACCGCAAGTGGCTCTTGGTCATCATCGAGCAGCTCTTGTCCAATAGCCTCAAGTACACTAGCACAGGTGGCATTGAAATCTATTTCAAAGACCAGACCCTCTATATAAAAGACAGCGGGATTGGGATCAAAAATAGCGATGTCCTCCGTGTCTTTGAGCGGGGCTTCTCCGGTTACAATGGCCACATGACCCAGCAATCCTCAGGGCTAGGGCTCTATCTGTCTAAGAAAATAGCAGAGCAATTGGGTCACAAGATCAGCCTCCACTCAGAGGTTGGCCAAGGCACGACGGTTGCCATTCGCTTTGAAGAGAAGAAGTTGATGATGGATTAGTTTTTTTCCATCTTACAAAAATGTAAGAAATAAAGGTCAAAATGAAAGGTTAGGTTATGGTAGCCGCCTTTTATTTTTTATACAATAGTCTCATCAAATGAAGGAGGTCAAGAAAATGAAACTCTTGAAATGGATGAAACAACTCAAAAAGACTGAGAAACCAAATAACCAAACCGATCTGGAAAAGACGGAATTTGGTCTCCAAGTCCTGCAACAAACCCAAGAATTTTTCTTGATCTACTAGTAAAAGGAGAAAAGCATGTCATTACTAGATGTTCAACATATCAAAAAAATCTACAAAACCCGCTTTCAAGGAACGCAGGTTGAAGCCTTAAAGGATATTCACTTCACCGTGGAAAAGGGCGAATACGTCGCTATCATGGGGGAATCAGGATCCGGGAAATCCACCCTCCTCAATATCCTGGCTATGCTGGACCAGCCGACGGAAGGGCGAGTTTACCTCAATGGCACGGACACCTCAACCATCAAGAACAAGGATGCTTCGAGCTTTCGTCGGGAAAAACTAGGATTTGTCTTTCAAGACTTTAACCTGCTCGATACTTTATCGGTCAAGGACAATATCCTCTTGCCACTAGTCCTCTCTCGCAGACCGGTCAAGGAAATGATGAGCAAGGTCGATAGCGTCAGTCGGGAGTTGGGCATCCACCAACTGCTTGAAAAATACCCTTACGAAATCTCTGGTGGGCAAAAACAACGGGTGGCTGTAGCACGGGCTATCATCACCTCACCTGAAATTCTCCTTGCTGATGAGCCAACAGGGGCACTGGATTCTAAGTCTTCGGCTGCGTTGCTAGATGTCTTTGAAGATATCAACACCATGGGCCAAACCATTCTCATGGTGACCCACTCAACCGCAGCCGCAGCGAGGGCCAAGCGCGTGCTCTTTATCAAGGACGGGATTCTCTACAATCAGATCTTCCGTGGGGAAAAGAAAGAGCGCCAGATGTTCCAAGAAATCTCGGATACCCTGACAGTCATGGCAAGTGAGGTGGAGTAGATGTTTCGATTAACCACTAAACTAGCTTGCTCCAATCTGATCAAGAACCGCAAGCTCTATTATCCCTTTGCGATTGCGGTCATTCTCGCAGTGACCATCGCCTACCTCTTTGACTCCCTGACCTTTAATCCTCACATTCATGAGCTTCGAGGGGGAGATCCCATGATATTTACCCTGGTCTTGGGACTGTTCGTGGTCAATGCTGCGGGAGCTATCATCGTGCTCTATGCCAATAGCTTCGTCATGAAAAATCGCTCCAAGGAGCTGGGGATCTACAGCATGCTAGGCCTTGAAAAACGCCATCTCATCAGCATGATCTTCAAGGAACTTTTGATGTTTGGCTTTCTAACCATCTCAGCCGGAGTCTTGATTGGAGCCCTTTTTGACAAGCTGATCTTTGCCTTTCTCTTGAAACTCATGAAGATGAAGGTCCAGCTAGTATCCACCTTCCAACCTGGGATTGTGGTTTTGGTCTTTGTCACCTTTGGTCTCATCTTTGGACTTTTGGTTCTTCTCAACGCTTGGCGCATTCTCCGATTGAATGCCCTGCAGTTGACGCGTGAGAAGGCCAGTGGTGAAAAGAAAGCCCGCTTCTTGTGGCCTCAAACCATCCTGGGACTAGCCTCTCTTGGTTTTGGCTACTACCTAGCTTTGTCTGTCAAAGACCCCATCATTGCGCTTGTGACCTTTTTTCTAGCCGTTATCCTGGTCATGATCGGGACCTACCTGCTCTTTAATGCTGGGATCACCGTCTTCTTGCATCTGCTTAAGAAAAAGAAGAGCTACTATTACCAGCCCAACAACATGATCTCGGTCTCTAACCTTATCTATCGCATGAAGAAAAATGCAGTGGGGCTTGCGACCATTGCCATCCTCTCGACCATGGTGCTGGTGACCATCTCTGCAGCCACCAACATCTATGTCGGTAGCGAAATGGTCAAGAAAATCATGGCGCCTCATGATTTCTCTGTCCAAGGAAAAGGGGTCGACCTGGATCAGATCAATCAAAAATTTGATGAATTTGCCTCTGAGCACCATCTCAAGATCAAGAATCGTGACCTGATGACCTATGCCAACTTTGGGGTTAAATCACAAAAGAGCACAGACTTCACCGTCTATCCAGCTTATGAACGCAGCGTCACTCCTAAAACTGTCTTTATGGTATTTGATGCAGCTAGTTATGAACATATGACAGGCGAACAGGTCGATCTGACAGGCAACCAAGTCATCCTCTTTGCCCATAACAAGGCTCTTAAGGGGCAAAAGCAGTTTACTATCAACGGTCATGAGTTCCAAGTCAAAGAAGAAGTGACCAAGGATTTTATCACCGATCACGTGCCCAATCAGTTTAATATGCTGACGGAGGATTTCAACTACCTGATCGTGCCTGATCTCTCAGCCTTTGTCGCTCAGTTTCCAAATCTGGCCATCAATACCAATATCTATGGTGGCTTCAATGTCAATGTCGATGAAGACCAGCAACTCAAGCTAGCAGCTAGTTATGACAAGATGATCGATGAATTGAGCAGCCAACAGGGCCAAGGAACATTTATCTATGGAGGCAACCGGGCCAATGATGTGACAGAGTTGAATAGCCTCTTTGGTGGCATCTTCTTTATCGGGATTTTCTTGTCACTGATCTTTATGGTCGGAACGGTCATCGTCATCTACTACAAGCAAATCTCAGAAGGTTATGAAGACCGTGATCGCTTCGTCATCCTCCAACAGGTGGGACTTGATGAAGTTGAGGTCAAACGGACCATCAACCGTCAAGTGCGGACCGTCTTCTTCCTCCCCCTCATCTTTGCCTTTGTCCATCTGGCCTTTGCCTACCATATGATCCGCCTCATTCTCAAGGTTCTCGGTGTCATCAATAGTGGCCAAGTCCTCGTCGTAACCCTCAGCGTTTGTGGTGTCTTTCTCATCACCTACCTGATCGTCTTTTGGATCACCTCTCGGAGCTATCGTAAGATTGTGCAGATTTAGGAAAAGAGAAGCTCGCTTATAGCGGGCTTTTTCTTGTAAAGTCCGATCGCTATTGTCAATTGGTGTTCAAAGGGATACACAAAAAAGACTGAACCAGTCGAGTTCAGTCTTTGATCGATTTCTATTAAAGTGATGTAAGGAAAGTCAATCCCCCTAGGATGACACCTGCCGAATTCGGAATGATCAAAATCCAGTCTTTTTTAGGTTCCTTTGTCCAACCATAAATGACCCAGATCAAGCAAGAAATAGCAGCTGACAAGGGTTGGAAAGGTTGGGCCTTATTTCCCTGTAAATTAGCAATAATTTGTGGGATGTAGGCAATGAAAACGATAATCCCAATAAAGGCACCGATCGAGCCAACGATTTGGTTGATTTTTTGTTTATTCATAAAATTTTACCTCTGTGTATCAAAATAGCATAAGTAGGAAGAAAATGCAATTAATTTGCATGCTATGCAAGATGAAAATGATTACATTCGCACAAAATTAGACAATGTGTCAAAAAAATAGCAACTAGAGAGAAGACTCTCTCGAAAAGAAATCCATCTTCCTGCAAAATCACAAGATTGTGACACTTTACAGTTCGGTAACATTTGAAAAAAAGACTTGAATTTGTAAAGGACAAAAGGTAGAATAGTGCATACTTTAAAAAAAGAAAAGGAAATGGTAGTTTCAAAATGAATGAAAAACAAATGAAAATTCTTGGTTGGGTTGCGACCTTTATGTCTGTTATGATGTATGTGTCTTACTTCCCACAAATCATGGATAACCTCGCAGGTCACAAAGGAAACTTTATTCAACCTTTAGTGGCAACTATCAACTGTAGTCTTTGGGTCTATTATGGACTCTTCAAAAAAGAACGCGATATCCCACTTGCTGCAGCTAATGCACCAGGGATTATCTTTGGTTTGATCACAGCCATCACAGCCTTGTAATTAATGAAAGAGAGTGGGACAGAAATCGGTAATTCGTTAGAATTCGATTTCGTCGTCCCA
>OFCL01000629.1_pt1 | contig 13023 bp, 12 predicted proteins | sample 1520811 | NCBI WGS metagenome assembly OFCL01 (sample SAMEA2699030, study PRJEB24076) | metagenome | biome: Human gut stool | place: Spain | collected 2012-03-22 | reverse complement strand
ATTGTCATTTAAGTCACGTCCAAGTTTTTCTTCCCAATCATATATGACGAACATTCCCTTTCTAAAAAGTTCAACCCCGTCTTTGCTATTTGTCACAATCAAACCATCTTTGCCGAACCTGACAGACCAGTCACAGCCATGTTCTTTATATTCAAATGTGCTGTCATAACTGACGGTTTCCTTGCCAATCAGCCTGCCGATAAGGATATCCACATTTGTATATGGATTTCTGTTGTAAACAGGTTCTTCCGTGTTCGCGTCACTTTCAGCCCTTAACCTGCAAGCATTGACCATCCCTTTCAACAGATTATCCTTGACAAGAGGGAATGTTGATTCTGAAGATTTGGTTTCCTGCCAATATCCTTGTTTTCTTGCGTAACCGTTTATGCAGTTCTTGCCGCCACAGTCTTTTTCGGGCTCTTTTCCAGTGCCGCATTCAAATATGTGTTTCTTGCCCCGGATCTTTTCCCCGCATTCCGTCTCATTGAAACAATAGTAAATGTACTCAAAATGGAGAAGCAGATAATATTCAAAGCTGCGGCTGGAAAATGCGATATTGACTTTCTTCCCGTCAATTACCTTATCGGCTTCAGCCAAGGCTTCTTCATGCTTCGGATGCTTGTCTTTGTCATAGACAGCCCAAGATTCGTCAACCCCTTCCGACAAGATTTGCCGTGCGTACAAGACCCACTTTAACGGTGGGGCTCCAGTTATTACCACATCTTCAGCGGCGTCTTTCCCGTCTGTCTTGATTTTGCGTTTTTTCCCTTTGTAACTGCCTCTGGGGGAATTATCCGTTTCTTCATCCTGTGGAATGTGAGGCTGTGGAATGGTGCGGACATCCATGCCGTCATTGTCTTTACAATACAGGTCGCACAGGCTCGTAAAGAATAGCGGCTCGGTCTTGTCCCCTTCGCACACTATCCTGATTACATAGTTGCTGTGACGTGTATTTTCGTTATTTCTTGCCATCCTCCACAAAGAGTTTTTCCAATGATTGCAATGAAGGCACTCCTCCAAATTTGTTGTTCAAATACCATTTGGCAAACAGGGTATCTTCCCTCACATCATCAAAGTCCGAAAGTGTGAACATTTCCGATACGCCGAACTTGTCTTTCTCCGTAAACCAGACCTGGTCCTTACGGATGGTATTTTGGTCAAGAAGGTTTACATCATGCGTAGTGAAAACCAACTGCGCATCCTTCTTGTTTATCCGTCCATTCCTGAATATATCAACAATCAACTGTGTAATGTAAGAGTGAAGACCGGAGTCCATCTCGTCCACAAAGAACGGACTGCCACTCTGCAACGCCTGCAATATATGGCAACCGATGATGAACAACGCCCTTGTTCCAAAGGATTCCTCCTTCAATGGCAAATCAGTCTTTCCGATGTTTTCGCCATCCTTGTATAACCCATGCTGGCTTGTTACTTCCACATCGCCGCTTCGCTTTTCCAATTGAAAATCTGCCAGTCCGGTATCCGCGAAAGCCAGAAATTCAGCAAGCATCTTCTTGTTGTCAGGACGGGAATAGAGCCACCTGAGTATTTCCTTGTCTTCCCCAAGTACGGTATCTTCATGGAAACCGTTGGAAATAACCATATCCGCCAAATACTTTGCGGCATTGGTTATAGGCTCGCAGGGCGTATCCTTCAAGAACTTTGAAATCAACAGCTGGTTCTTGAATACGTTGAACGGTTTGGACGTGGAAAGACTTGAACCGAACTTGATGGTGTCCGATTCCTTATCCTTAGGAAGCAATGCGCGTTCATAACGTCTGCTTGCCGTTAGGATAGGATATCAATGACTCAGATTCGATTTGCAGTCTGGAAAAACAGACTTCATACTTATACCTTACTCTTTGTGCAATAAACTCCATAGAGAATTCTATCGGTGCGTCTGCCGTTGCACTGTCGAACTTGAAAGGCTGGTACAAAGCGATATCTTCACCGACACGGTTATCCAGATTCAATACCCAACGCCTGAAACCGTACAGGAATTTTATAATGTTGGTCTTTCCTGAAGCGTTGGCACCAAAAATCAAGGAAATTTTCAATGCCTTTTTGTTACCCTCCGCTTTAGTTTCAACCTCACACAGATTTTCGACCTTTGCTTTTGAAGAGGTCGGTTCGGTTGTAAACGAGCATGTGCCCTTGAACGAACGATAATTCTTAAATTCTAAGTTTAATATCATAATTCTGCTACTTTTCTGCAAAAATAGCGTTTTAATTTCTCATGGACAACTTTTTTATCCGATTTTTACGGATAATCCGTAAAAATAAGACTTAAATCTGGGATGTTCATTTCTAAGCCATGTTCATTAAAAATGAACTATACCATAAAAATGAACATGAAAAGTACCGCTTCCATGCAATGATTATGCGAAAGTAATGATTTTCTGACTATTTATATGCACCCGTTACACTTTTCCATATCATGCAAGAGCTTGTTTCCATATTCTTCTATAAATAACCATCCTAAGTCACGCTTCACTCACTAAGTCCCTTTGAGAAGATAACTCGGAGGACGATACCTTTCACGTTCAGGCCTCCGGTTTTCGCGCAAAAAATTCCCTGCGGTAATTTTTCTTCGAAAAAACGTTCCGGTATCGCCGTCCGAGTTGGGTGAAAAGGTCGGGACTTAGCAAGCGAAGCGACCTACGACGCATAGGACAAGGTCAAGACAAAAACTGATGGCGGTATTTTACAAAATCAGGCCGTCTCAATTGGAACATTTTTCTAATTACTAAATCATTTTCCTTTCAGCCGCCTGTCTTATGAAAAATACAAGGAAGTGGGGACAAAAGCAGCTCGCTCTCAACTCTGCATAATACAGGTTTCCTTTTTTCTACTTCGTCCCCTTTCCCTGCCTCGGTTTCTCTATGCCTCCCCGTACCTTGTTCCGCCCTTTTTCTTCCGTTTTTCCCTTTTTTTGTCCTCGTGCTGTCACCCCTGCGGTGAAACGTGATGACAAGCGATGTAATGTGTAGTACAACGTGTTGTAAACCAATTATTTATCAAAATTTGCTATATATATTTGCGGTGACAATAGTAGTTATCAACTCTAAAAACTCAAAGTTATGGCAAAGAAAAATGTGAGGGACGAACCCCTGAAGCCGCAAGTGAGCGAGAACGAACAGATGAGTGACATCGTGTTCATACTCGACAAGATGGAACTGATTTTACAGGCGGTGTCAAAAATCGGAAAGGACGGGAAATACAGCACCGTTCCGGCAGACAAGGAACACAGCAATTCCTTCCTGAAAATCGACCGGTACGCCAACATGTTCGAGAATTTCGTGAAAAACTTCTGGAGCCAGCTCAAAGACCCGACCCGTTTCGGCATCCTCTCCGTCAAGGCGGATACGCTGGACAGCCCGGAAGTGAAGCAGGCCATCGAAGACCTCGCCGCCGGAAAGCAGACAAAAGCCGTGGAAGACTTCCTCAAAAAATACGAAATCGTTCCACGCGACAAGGAAAACCAAAGTATCAACAATCAAAATCAAGAAGAAATGGCAAAGAAAAATGAGACACAGCAGCAGGCCGCCCAAGGTGACGGCACGCAGCAACCCAAGTACCGCTACAACGAGTCCATGATCAACTGGGAGGAACTGAAGAATTTCGGACTTTCCCGTGAATACCTCATGGAGCGCGGTCTCCTTGACCAGATGCTCAGGGGCTACAAGACCAACCAGGTGGTACCCATCAGCATGAATTTCGGCTCCGCCGTATTACGTACCGATGCACGACTGTCATTCCAGCAGTCCGTGGGAGGCCCTATCGTATTAGGTATCCACGGCATCCGCCAGAAACCCGAACTCGAACGCCCGTACTTCGGTCACATCTTCTCCGAAGAGGACAAGAAGAACCTGTTGGAGACAGGCAACATGGGACGTGTCGTGGAACTGAAAGGGCGCAACGGCGAATACATCCCTTCTTTCATCAGCATCGACAAGCTCACCAACGAGGTGGTCGCCATGCGCGCGGAAAACGCCTACATCCCGCAAGAAATCAAAGGTGTGAAACTGACCGACCAGGAAATCAACGACCTGCGGGAAGGCAAGAAGGTGTTCATCGAAGGCATGATTTCCAATAACGGCAAGGAGTTCGACGCCCACATCCAGGTCAACGCCGAACGCAGAGGCATCGAATACATCTTCGAGAACGACAAGCTCTTCAACCGCCAGTCATTGGGCGGCGTGGAACTTACCAAGCAGCAGATTGAAGACCTCAACGCGGGCAAGGCCATCTTCGTGGAGGGTATGGAGCGCAAGGACGGTGAGTTGTTCTCCTCGTATGTCAAGCTGGACGAGGCCACGGGCAGACCTTCCTACACACGCTACAATCCCGATTCCCCGGAGGGAGCGCGTGAAATTTACATTCCCATGGAGATTAACGGCGTGAAGATCACCGCCGAGGAACAGCAGCAACTGCGCGAGGGCAAGGCCATCTTCCTCAACGACATGGTGAACCGTAAGGGTGAGGAGTTCTCCTCCTTCATCAAGGCGGACCTGGAGACGGGACGCCTGAGTTACTCACGCACGCCGGACGGCTTCGAGCAGCGTGCCGAGTTCAAGATACCGGAAAAGGTATGGGATGTGAAACTGACGAGAAACCAGCGTGCCGACCTCCAGAGCGGCAAGGCGGTACTGGTCGAGGGCATCAAAGGCTACGATGGAAAGACCATCTCGCAGTATGTCAAGGCGAACTTCAACCAGGGCAGGCTGGACTTCTACAACGAGAACCCGGACCGCAAGCGTGATGCATCGCAGCGCAACGTGGTGGCGAACGCCCAGAAGCAGGGACAGGAACAGGCTGGCCGCAAATCCAAGGGGGCAAGCATTGCCTGAGCGTGAATCAGAATGAATGTCAAATCAAAAAAAACAGGAATATGAACGTAAACAATAAAAACAACACGCCATTCAAGGCGGAAGACGTGAACTGGGAAGAACTCGCGGGAATCGGTATACTGAAGGACGAGCTGGAAATGTCGGGGGAACTTGACACGCTTCTCAAGGGGGAAAAGACAGGAGTGATGTCGCTCAGCCTCGTGCTGCTGGGCGTGGACGTGGTGATGGACGCCACCCTGCAACTGGTGCGCAAGGACGACGGGGCACTGATTGAAATCCTCGGTGTCAAGCCGGTGGCTTGACAAACGCCCATCCATTATAACAAGTAAAAAATGTCAAACCGCCGTTTCCCGTTTTCCGGTTCCGGTAGCGGGGAACGGCTTAAATTTTATCCGAACATGAAAGCAATCATAGCAGAAAAACCGAGTGTCGGCATGGATATAGCCCGTGTGGTCGGGGCTACCGACAAGAAAGACGGCTACTGTACAGGCAACGGGTATATGGTCACGTGGGCGTTGGGACACCTGGTGTCGCTCGCCATGCCCGGTGCGTATGGCTACACGAAAACCTCCGCCGAAAACCTCCCGATGCTGCCGGACCCGTTCCGTCTGGTGTCCCGCCAGGTCAGGACGGACAAAGGGATGGTGACGGACATCGCCGCCGCCAAACAACTGAAAATCATCGACAGCGTGTTCGACCGGTGCGACAGCATCATCGTGGCTACCGACTGTGCCCGTGAAGGGGAACTTATCTTCCGCTGGATATATTCCTACTTAGGCTATACCAAACCGTTCAAACGCCTGTGGATCTCCTCTCTCACCGACGAGGCCATCCGCGAGGGTTTGGCGAACCTCCGGGACGGCAGCGACTACGACAGCCTGTATGCCGCCGCCGACTGCCGGGCAAAGGCGGACTGGCTGGTGGGCATGAACGCGAGCCGCGCGTTGGCGATAGCTTCCGGCTCGGCGAACAACTCCATAGGACGTGTACAGACCCCGACGCTCGCCATGATATGTGCCCGCTTCAAGGAGAACCGGAATTTCGTCTCTACCCCTTACTGGCAGCTGCACCTCACGCTGAAACGGCAGGACGCGCACCGCATGTTCATCCACACGGAAGAGTTCAAGGAGAAGGATGCGGCAGAGGCGGCATACCGGAAAATCACTTCCGGTTCTGTGGCAACAGTCACTGGGTCGGAACACAAGAAGACTTTCCAACAGGCCCCGCTTCTGTACGACCTGACCACGCTTCAGAAAGATTGCAACGTCCATTATGACCTGACAGCGGAGAAGACCCTCTCCATCGCCCAATCCTTGTATGAAAAGAAGCTTATTTCTTATCCGAGGACGGGAAGCCGCCATATCCCGGAGGATGTCATGCTGTACATTCCTTCCTTGCTGGGAAAAGTGGTTTCCATGCCGGAATTCAGGGAATACGGACAGTCTTTCGACCTGTCCAGTCTGAATACCCGCAGCGTGGATGACACGAAAGTGACCGACCACCATGCCCTTATTATCACGGGTATCATCCCCGAAGGGTTGTCCGAGGCGGAATCTACCGTTTACACCCTGATAGCCGGAAGGATGCTGGAAGCATTCTCGCCACCCTGCGAGAAGGAACTTTTGGTCATGGAATGTGCCTGCGAGGGAATGGCGTTCCGTTCCCGCTCTTCCTCCATTGTCAGACCGGGCTGGCGCGGCGTGTTCGCCAGAAAGGAGGACAGAGAGAAGGACGAGCCGGAACGTGACGGGGGGACGGCGGAGTTTGCCGAAGACGAGACCGTTCCGGTCATGGGACATGGATTGGCGCAGAAGAAGACCCTGCCCAAGCCGCTGTACACGGAGGCCACGCTGCTGGCGGCGATGGAGACCTGCGGGAAAAACATCACGGACGAACAGGCGAAGGAGGCCATCAAGGATTTGGGCATAGGCACACCCGCCACCCGTGCCGCCATCATTACCACCCTTGTCAAACGTGACTATATCGCCCGCTCCGGCAAAAGTATCATCCCGACCGAAAAAGGGATGTATATCTATGAGGCGGTGAAGGACATGCGTGTGGCGGACGTGGGACTGACGGGAAGCTGGGAGAAGACCCTGGCGCAGGTGGAGGGGCATACCCTCGATACGGAAACCTTCATGCAGTCCATCCGGGATTACACCCGCAGGGCAACCGAAGAGATCCTGCGTCTGGAATTCCCGGCCATGCAGGAAAGGGCGTTCACCTGCCCCAAGTGCAAGACGGGGAAAATCATCCTCCGTTCCAAAGTGGCCAGGTGTGCCCATGACGGGTGCGGGCTGCTGGTGTTCCGCCGTATCCTGAACAAGGAACTGACCGACACCCACATGGAACAGCTTTTCTCCTCCGGCACCACCAGACTCATCAAGGGGTTCAAGGGGAAGAAAGGCGTACCGTTCGATGCCGCCGTCACTTTCGATGCGGAATACAACACGGTATTCTCGTTCCCGAAAACCGGGAACGGAAAGAAAAAATAACACCGTCATTCCAATTCGCGGGCAAAGGTAGCGCACCGCCTTTTTCCACCGGCAAGGTCAGGCCCTCCGGGTTTCGGGGAAAATCATCCTCGCGCCGCTCCGGTATTTTCCCTCGAAAACCTTGCCTGTGGAGGCGGTACGCATCCCGGCCCTTGAAATTGGAAAAGACTGTTTCACCCGTTAATATCGGAATGTCATGAAAACAAGGGAATATATCGACAAGATTCAAGCGAACAGATGGGTACGGACCATCGCATTGGGCTTTGCAGCCTTCATCGTGTTCAGTTATATGTACACACGGGGCATATCCCCCGTGTGGGCTGCGGTAGCCATCGTGTGTTTCAGGGGATTCTTCAGGTTCCTGTACCGGATAGCTTGCCTTCTGGTGGCTGCGGCCATACTTTTCTGCATACTCAGTTTTCTGGTATCCTGACAATATTTGACCATGAAACATAACTGCCATACAAAATCAAGTGGAACCTTACAGAACAGGGCTGTCTTCCGGGACGGCTCTTTTTGTTTTCCGCCCTCTGTGGAACCGGAAACCATAACGACAGGGATAAAAGGAAAAGGGATGAAAACACAGACTTGGCATACCGGAAACTACCGGGCAAAGTTGGCAAATGCCTTTGTTCGGACGGCAAGGTCAAGCCTTGCGGTTTCGGAAAAAATCATCCTCGCCGGAGGCTTGCGGTATTTTTCCCGAAAACCTTGCCTTACCGAAGGCATCTGCCGTCGGGCCCTTGTAGTTCACGGGCTGCCAAAGCCCGAATATTCACAATTAAAAAAATAAAGAGACATGAACCAAGCATTTGCAACAAGCGCACCGCCGGCTCCCATGAGGATGCCCATGCCGGTAACGAGAAGAAAAAGGACGGTGGAACCCGAACCTGCCGTCAAGTTCCCGCCACGGGGGACGACAGGACCGGTACACATTTCCACCCTGTTGAACCCGATACTGGAAATCAGCCGCCATCCCGACAGGAACAGGCTGCTGGCCAAACTGTTCAGTGAAGAATAAAACCCAGTAATAACTTTTAATACATCAAATTATGTTTTTTACAGCAATCCACCAGATGATGACCGAAGGCGTGGATCTCACGCTTGTCATCCGCAAAGCGAACGGACAACTGACAGTATCCTTACTGCCGAAGTCGAACGGGCTGAAGGACGAAGCCCAGAACCACCTCGTACCACTGACCGTCAGCGGGCTGCCGCAGGAACTGGACGCCGGCTTCTTGCAAGCCGTAGCACGTCCTATACAGAAGACTACCGGACTGATTTCCAACATGGCGCAATTCGAGGCGCAGGCTGAGAAGGCAGCGTCCGAGAGCAAGGCTGCCAAGGAGACCAAAGCGAAGGAAACGAAAGAGGAAAAGGAGAAGCGGGAGAAGTACGAGAAACATTTCAAGAAAGCGGAGGAACTGATCGCCGCCAAGAACCACAAGGAGGCGGTTACCGCGCTCGGGCAGGCACGTCTTTACGCCAAACCACAGGACCAGAAGAAAATCGACGAGATGGTGGCGGAACAGACAAAGGCGATGAACAAGGGCAGCCTGTTTGAACTGATGGATGAACCGGCTCCACAGCCACAACAGCCGCAGGCACAACCGGCAGCCGCACCCCAACAACCACGGCAGGCTCCACAATATCCTCCGCAACCGCAGGCGCAGAGACCGATGGCAACGCAGGCTCCCGGCGGACAGCAGAGACCGGCAGCCGGCCCTCAGCAACAGCAGGCAATGTGGCCGCCGCAACAACCGCCACAAGGACCGGGACAATATTACCAGCCACAGTCGCAACCCTACATGGGACAGCAGCCCGTGCCGCAACAGGCTCCACAACCCGCACACGGAGGATACCATGGGACACATTGGCAGGAGCCGGCACAGCACCCGGAAGAACTGGTCCCACATTACCATGTCGGAGAGGATGAACCAAATTACCGTCCGGAGGATTACGAGGAATATCCCGATTTCCCGCAGTCCATGTTAGAAAATCATGTCTCACAATATCAAGCAGTATAAGATTATGGCACTCGAAATAACAGGAATGACGCGCTCATTCACATTCAAGAAAGGCAGCGGAATGGTAATGCTCGATGATCCCAACCCGTCGGACAGCCCCGAAATGGTCATGAGCTATTACTCCAACTTCTACCCGGAGCTGACAACGGCAACGGTACACGGACCGGTCATCAAGGACGACAAAGCCGTGTACGAGTTCAAGACCACCATCGGGACCAAAGGATAGGAAGCATGAAGAAGGAACGAAAGAAAAAGAACAACAAGAAAAGGAAACCATGTGTACCATTGGACGAACAACAGTCAAGGCAGCTGGCGAAGCTCATCATCGGTCAGACGCAAAGGCATGTACGGTACGGCGTGAACAGGGAAGAACGGATTGCGGCTCCAAGCGGGGCCGTAATTCTTTTCTAAGCACAGCCTTCATACCGCTGGCACAGAATAATCTTACCGTGGATTGTTACGACAGCGGCGAATGCAACAGTATAAACGTAATCACGCGGGATAACTACGAATTCCTGCGTGATTCGTATTTCAGGTATTCCCTGCTGTTGCAGAAGGAAGGAGTACACACGCCCGGAAACAGTGTCGGGGAAGGCATTGCCAATCTGTACGATGAAATGAACACGCTTGTCGGTGACGAACTGCATGTCAACATCGAGCAGGAAGCCGGCAGGCTTTTCTTCCGGCTGTGGAAATACCACAAGTGGGGAAGTTTCACGCTGTATTACTTTCCGGTGAAGTTTCTGGAATCGCTCAACCCTGTCTTGAGGAGGATTGCCATTACCTTTATCCATAAACTGATGAAAGCAAACGGCATTGATACATTCGTGGATTACGAAGAATCGGACTTTTTGTTTGAAATGCTTTCGGAGGATGACGGCAGCGACCCGGAGGAGTGGAAAGAACGCATGAAACTGCTGAACTCCTATCAGGAAGGAAAAATCAGCAGGCTGCTCAAACGGGTGGAATCGAAATCCTACTACAAGAACCTGCCGAAAGCACTGGATACATACGAACCCCGAAACGGGTTTGAACAGCCTTTGGTCGATGCGATGAAACGGGGTCTCCCGTTTCTGACGCCTGCACGGGGCATCATGCAATACGCTTATGACGCCTATTACTCGGAGAATCCGGACTTCCACCCGATGTACCTGCAACAGCAGATAAGGGTCGTGTATGATATCAACGACATCGTATCCGACTATCTCCTTGACTATTATAATTCTTACAGCAGGGAGACCTACGACATCACTCCGGTGACCGTCCGCGACCTGTCGCCCGATACCGAAGAACTGTTCAGCATGGACGATTACCCGGAACGGTTCTTTCGGTGGGCGGACGAATTCATATCTTTAATCAGTTGAATTATGTTGGAAACGAATGAACTTACCCAAAAATTGAGGACGCTGCTCCATCCGAGGGCGGCGTTGATTGCCTATTCAGGCGAGAAAGACAACTCTTATGCCTCTGACAACAACTATTTTGTTGAGATAAGGGATATAGACGATAACGGAATGATGGGAGAAGGCCGGCCCGTCACGGTGGATTTCATGAACGAACTGGTGCGCGGTTATTCCGAAAGCCACAGCACCACGCCATACGGCAGGATTCCGCCCAATATGCTGTGGTGCGACCCGCGCAAGGGCAGTGAGAGGTATATCTGGTACAACTCCCCACAGAAACGGATGATGTTTTTCAAGGAATCCCTTCAAGTAGAGAATGCAAAATACAACCTGCCGGGAGTCATTTACGTGGCAGGTGGCAGTTCGTTGAGTATATATGCTTACAAGGACAAGAAACTGACGGAAAAGACGGAGCTTTATGCCGCACCGTTCTTCAACGTGACAGGGGCAAATGTCTGTCTGGGTTCCGCTAAAATAGACAAGCCGAGAGATTTGACCTACAAAAACCTGTTGGAGTATTGGGAGAAGAAGTTCTGGCTGACGGAGTTCTCGCACTTGGGCGGCGGAGGCAACCCGACCAGATCCAACCTGGTACTGGTGACGAAAGCCGCCAAGGACAAGCTTTTCAACCTCGACGAACTGAAACCTTTGAATAACTTGAAACTGAAAGATATATTGAAATGAAAAGAGTACACTACATAGACAACTATCTGCTGAACCCGCAACACCCGGTCACGGTGAATCTGATAGGCGCGGGAGGAACCGGCTCGCAGGTATTGACCTGTCTGGCACGGCTGGACGTGACATTGCGGGCACTCGGACATCCGGGATTGTTCGTGACACTTTATGACCCGGACATAGTGACGGATGCCAACATCGGCCGTCAGCTTTTCGGCAGTTCCGACCTGGGGCTGAACAAGGCGCAATGCCTGATTACCCGTGTGAACAATTTCTTCGGCAATGACTGGAAAGCGGTACCGGATATTTTCCCGACCGTGCTGAAAGATGCCAGACGGGATGACATGGCGAATATCACCGTCACATGTACCGACAACATCAAGTCACGGCTTGACTTATGGAACGTATTGAAAGCCGTGCCCGCCTCGAATTACCGTGATTACGAGACACCGCTTTACTGGATGGATTTCGGGAATACGCAAAACACGGGGCAGGTTGTATTGGGAACCATACCCAAGAAAATGAAACAGCCCGCTTCCGAGTTGTACAAGACTGTCGATTCGTTGAAGGTCATTACCCGGTTCGTGAAATACGCAAGAGTGAAGGAGACGGATTCTGGACCGAGTTGCTCCTTGGCGGAGGCGTTGGAAAAGCAGGACTTGTTCATCAACTCCACGCTGGCACAACTCGGCTGCAATATCCTGTGGAAGATGTTCCGTAACGGGATGTTGGAACATCACGGGCTGTTCCTTAATTTAGAAACGATGAAAGTGAATCCGATAATAATATAACTTGTTTAAAAGAGGATGAGCCAAATGCAAATTTTGTAAGAATCAAAATTAAACGAACATAATTTCACTTTACGCACATGTTAATAATTACCTGTCAATCCATTCTTTAAGCCTCTGCGCCTTTTCCTTACTCACTTGTATTTCCGTCTTCGGATAACCTTTCAAACGGATAATCAACTTTCCTCCAAAATATCCATTGACACATTGACCACTTCGGAAGTGCCGTTGTTAAGACGGAGATATACAATCTTGTTTTCTGTTTCGATGTGGTTGATGTCCGAAACACGCACGGTCTTATATCCGTCACGGTAAGGAAGCAAGAAACGCTCCCGATAACGGAACTTGTTTTTCTGTAAGGCATCGAAAAGCTGCTGTAGGTTTTCGTCGGTATAATTCTTACCGGCTTTGGCCGCCTTGTCAATGGCCGCTTCAAGTTCATCCGAATCCAACGGTTTCAGAAGATAGTCGAAACTGTTGAACTTGAATGCTTGTACCGCATATTCGTCGTATGCGGTGGTAAATATGATAGGTATGGTTGCCGGGGCATATTTTAGAGCTTCGAAACTCAAACCGTCAGTCAAACGGATATCCGCCAGAATGAGGTTTGTGGTTTTGCCGGATTGAAAGAATTCGACCGTCTCTTTGATGCTGGCAAGAGGGCCTTCGACAATAAATGTTCTGTCAATGTCGTTCAGCAGCCTTATGAGGCGTTTGGCATTGCGTGGCTCGTCTTCAAGAATCAGTATGTTCATAGGGGATGGTGTTTTTTATGATGGGCA
>OFCL01000624.1_pt1 | contig 13122 bp, 9 predicted proteins | sample 1520811 | NCBI WGS metagenome assembly OFCL01 (sample SAMEA2699030, study PRJEB24076) | metagenome | biome: Human gut stool | place: Spain | collected 2012-03-22 | reverse complement strand
TTTTGATGAGGTAGGAATTGAGTGGAATTAAAATTTAAAAATTCAAGTATGACCTGTTTTCAGATTGTCCAGATAGATCAAGAATCGAAGAAGTATATCATGGATACGAGTACAATGAGTCCTAAGAGGTACTACTGGGGAATTAAAACAGATACGATTACAGTGGATATGGTGGAGATCGAAAAGAATAACAATCAGTTCGAAATTAAGCCCACAACACCTGTAAGTACGACAATGGCAGCCATCATTGTCCAACCAATTGTCAAAGTTGGTTATGATGTTCTAAAGCGGCTTTTTATTCAAAACAATCTTAGTGAGCAAGTATTATTAAAGTTATTACTCTTTGCAATTTCTATGCTGATTTCTTATTTTGCCATTCTGATTTCATTAAAGTTGGCCCATAAAAAAGCAGATAAATGGATTCCTAAAAACAGCCGTAAATACACAGTTACCTTTACAACTATTAAGAAAAGTAACGGAGGAGTATATCCTTTAGTTGGAGCAATTTTCATTTGTTTACTTTTCTTTCTTGGTTTGAATAATGGAACAGAAGGAGCTTTTTTGGTAATCAATGGAATCGTATCCTTATTCTTTTTCATGTTTACTCTAGGAAGTTACCCAATTGCTTATCCCTACAAGCAAGGTCAAATTGCGGTTAAAAAGATTGAAAAATTATAGAAGAAAGGAAATAAAATAAAATGTCAATATTACCCATCGGAACAATTGTATACTTAAAAGAAGGAAGTCAAAAACTCATGATTCTTAATAGGGGTGTGACTATTGATCAAAATGGAGAAAGTGTTCTTTTTGATTATTCTGCTGCATTTTATCCAATAGGATTAAATCCAGAACAGTTATTCTATTTTAATCGTGAAGATGTGGATAAAGTTGTATATCCTGGTTATAGCGATGAAGAAGAGGTGCGATTTGCTGAAATCTATCAACGTTGGCTTGATGAACTCAGAGACTATAAAAAAAGGTGTAACGAAATCTAAATAACACGATAGAATTTTATCATCAATGGTTTATACTGAAAATCTATAACTATTAATTTTAGAGAGAACCACTGGTTCTCTCTTTTTCATTCCCAACTCTTTCCATCTAGTGACGAACTTGCTCTTCAAACTAATTTTCGGTATGATAGTAGAAACTGTTTTTTAATCCAACTCAATTATAAAAGAAGGGAAATGATCCATGAAAAAGATGCTAGTATTGCTGGCGAGTGTGCTTGTTTTAACAGCCTGCACTCAGACGAAAGAAGAGGTCAAGGAGGCAACCGCAAGCAAAACGGAGCAAAGCACAAAGGTTTCCTCGTCTGCTAAAGAGGAAAAGGACTTGAAATTTGTAGTCGCACCTCAATATGAAGGAAAAACATCTGATTTGATAGAACTGGGTAAGAAGTTGGTTAAGGAGCATCCAGAGGCAGGCAAGCAAGGTGAGATCACTTTGTATTATACAGGGAGCACCTATACTTTGAACCAACAAGAATATGTAGTATTTATGTTGGTCAACAAAACGACAACGAATATTGATCATGATGCAGAATTTAAGCTCAATTGGAGTTATGATGGACAATCTATATATCAAAATCGGTTAGTTGAGTATAGTATTTCTGAAAATGGCAAATTACCGAGCCAATCAGCGACTCTCTTATTGCTCCCTTTGACGAGCGAACAAAGCTCGATCGTAGAGAAGATATCAGATGGAACGAAGATGAGTCTTAGTATGTCAGATCTGATGATGAAGTAGGTGATGGGGATGCCCGATATCAGAATACTTCTAGTCATTACTGCGGCTGTTATTGGATTTCCTTTGTTTGTTGTACTCTTTTTTGGACATTTCTATAGAAGAGAAGTTAGGATTAAGACCCTCTCGTCAAAGAGCGTTGAGGGAGTGGTAGTTGGCTATAAGAGGGCAAAAATTGTAGATGCTCCAATTGTCGAATATAGAGTGGGTGGTCAGACCTATCGAAATAGCCTGAAATATTATTGGGTGGTGCGGGCAACACTTCCTTGGAAAACGAATCAAGCGGCTAGCGATATCGATTTGATGGAACAAAGGATAACCATCTACACCAATTCTACAGTCTCAAAGGGCAATCTTTTTCAAGATGCTTTTCCACTGGGATCGACCATGACGGTCTGGTATAATCCAGGCTGTCCAAAAGAATCATACGTTGAACGCTATAGTGGACTAGACAAATCTTATAAGCGGGAAATGTGGATTGGAATCTGGATGTTAATTTTATTGCCTATTTTGGCAGTTGTGGCAATCATCATGGGGATGAAGTATAAGCCCTAACTGAATAAATGACGAAGAGAAATCACCGTCCTAGCGGTGATTTTTTTGTCTTCACTTCTCCCTCGAATTAATCCTTAAATTGTGATAAAATAAAGGTTACGAATGTTTTTGAATAGTCTGTTTTTGCTTAGAAAACGGGCCGCTCAAAAGCGAGCAAAAGAATCAAGATCAAGGGAGAAACAATGTCCAACACCTTTGAAATTTTAATGGATCAGCTGGATATGCCGCTGGATATGCGATCTTCCAGTGCCTTTTTGCATGCGGAGATTCAAGAAGTCGTGGTGCACAAGGTCAGTCGGGTTTGGGAGTTCCGCTTTGCTTTTGCGGAAGTCTTGCCGATTGATTTGTTTAAGGAATTGCGCCAGCGCTTGAAGGATGAATTTTCAAAGACGGGAAACCAGGCGACCTTTACCATCCAAGTGGCCAATCCGGACTTTACTGCGGATTTATTGCAGGCCTACTACCGTGAGGTCTTTGAGGAAGGACCTTGTGCTAGTCAAGGCTTTAAGGGACTCTACCAAGACTTGCAGGTGCGCGCGGAAGGACAGGAATTGATCATCTCAGGGCCTTCTTCGGTTGATACGGAGCATTTTCGTAAGAACCATTTGCCTAACCTTGCCAAGCAGTTGGAATCCTTTGGTTTTCCGCATTTCACCTGCCGGGTGGAGTCTGATGAGGAGTTGACAGAGCAAGAAGTGGCACGCTTTGAAGAGGAAAATGAAAAGATTTTCCAAGCAGCCAATGAAGAGACCTTGCGAGCTATGGAATCCTTGGCCCAGATGGCTCCGCCACCAGCAGTTGAAGAAAAGCCTGCCTTTGATTTCAAGGCTAAGAAGGCGGCGGCTAAACCTAAGCTAGACAAGGCTGAGATCACTCCGATGATCGAGATCACAACAGAAGAGAACCGGATTGTCTTTGAGGGAGTGGTCTTTGACGTGGAGCACAAGGTGACACGGACCGGTCGGGTCTTGATCAGCTTTAAGATGACCGACTATACCTCGAGTTTTTCCCTTCAGAAGTGGGTAAAAAATGAGGAAGAAGCCCAGAAGTTTGACATGATCAAGAAGAACAGCTGGCTACGGGTGCGGGGAAATATCGAAATGAACAATTTCACGCGCGACTTGACTATGAATGTCCAAGACATCCAGGAAGTCGTGCATTATGCCCGCAAGGACCTGATGCCAGAGGGTGAGCGCCGGGTGGAATTCCACGCGCATACCAATATGTCGACGATGGATGCCCTGCCGGAAGTCGAAGAGCTGATCGCCAAGGCAGCTGAGTGGGGGCACAAGGCGGTGGCTATCACTGACCATGGCAATGTGCAGAGCTTCCCACATGGCTTTAAAGCAGCCAAGAAAGCTGGAATCCAGCTGATCTATGGGATGGAAGCCAATATCGTAGAGGACAAGGTCCCCATCACCTATAACGAGGTGGATCTGGACCTCAATGAAGCGACTTATGTGGTCTTTGACGTGGAAACGACGGGACTTTCAGCCATTTACAATGACTTGATCCAGGTCGCTGCCTCTAAGATGTACAAGGGCAATGTCATTGAGGAGTTTGATGAGTTTATCGATCCAGGCCATCCTCTGTCTGCCTTTACGACCCAATTGACAGGGATCACCAATGAGCATGTCCGGGGGGCTAAGCCCTTGGTGCAGGTCTTGAAGGAGTTTCAGGCCTTCTGTGAGGGAACCGTTCTTGTCGCCCACAATGCCACCTTTGACGTGGGCTTCATGAATGCCAACTATGAGCGTCATGGTCTTCCCAAGATCACCCAGCCGGTCATCGATACCCTGGAATTTGCCCGCAACCTCTATCCAGATTTTAAACGGCATGGTTTGGGGCCATTGACCAAGCGCTTTGGAGTAGGCTTGGAGCACCACCACATGGCCAACTACGATGCGGAAGCAACGGGGCGCCTGCTCTTTATCTTCATCAAAGATGTCGCTGAAAAGCATGGGGTGACCAATCTCAAGGACTTGAATATCGATTTGATCGATGAGAATTCTTATAAGAAGGCGCGGGTCAAGCATGCGACCCTCTATGTTAAGAACCAGACTGGCCTTAAGAACATGTTTAAACTGGTCTCTCTTTCTGGGACCAAATATTTCGAAGGAGTTCCACGGATTCCCAAGACCGTGCTGGACGCCCACCGCGAGGGCTTGATCCTCGGATCGGCCTGCTCGGAAGGGGAAGTCTTTGATGCGGTCATGTCGCAAGGTGTGGATGCGGCAGTCGAAGTGGCTAAGTACTACGACTTTATCGAGGTTATGCCACCGGCTATCTATGCACCCCTCATTGCCAAGGAGCAGGTCAAGGACATGGAGGAGCTCCAGACCATTATCAAGAGCTTGATCGAAGTGGGGGATCGTCTCGGCAAGCCTGTTCTTGCGACAGGAAATGTCCACTATCTGGAGCCGGAAGATGAGATCTATCGGGAGATCATTGTCCGTAGTCTCGGTCAAGGGGCTATGATTAACCGGACCATCGGGCACGGAGAAGATGCCCAGCCAGCGCCACTGCCAAAAGCGCATTTCAGAACTACCAATGAAATGTTGGATGAATTTGCCTTTTTGGGAGAAGACTTGGCGCGCAAGATTGTTATTGAAAACACCAATGCGCTCGCAGAGACCTTTGAGCCGGTCGAAGTGGTCAAGGGTGACCTCTATACGCCATTTATCGACAAAGCCGAAGAAACGGTTGCGGAATTGACCTATAAGCGAGCCTTCGAGATCTATGGTAATCCGCTCCCTGATATTGTCGATTTGCGGATTGAAAAGGAATTAACCTCCATCTTGGGGAATGGCTTTGCCGTGATTTATCTGGCATCGCAAATGCTGGTGCACCGTTCCAATGAGCGGGGCTACCTGGTTGGATCGCGTGGATCCGTTGGATCAAGCTTTGTCGCGACCATGATTGGGATCACCGAGGTTAATCCGCTTTCGCCTCACTATGTTTGTAGCCAGTGCCAGTACAGTGAGTTCATCACAGACGGTTCTTATGGATCTGGTTTTGATATGCCAGACAAGGATTGTCCAAACTGTGGCCACAAGCTCAGCAAAAATGGCCAGGATATTCCTTTTGAAACCTTCCTTGGTTTCGATGGGGACAAGGTACCCGATATCGATTTGAACTTCTCTGGGGAAGACCAGCCGAGTGCCCACTTGGATGTCCGGGATATCTTTGGGGAAGAATATGCCTTCCGGGCAGGAACGGTAGGTACGGTCGCAGCTAAGACTGCCTACGGCTTTGTCAAGGGTTATGAGCGGGACTATGGCAAGTACTACCGGGATGCCGAGGTCGAGCGCTTAGCTCTTGGTGCAGCTGGGGTCAAACGGACGACCGGTCAGCACCCGGGGGGAATCGTTGTTATTCCAAACTATATGGATGTCTATGACTTTACTCCAGTCCAGTATCCGGCAGATGATGTGACAGCTGAATGGCAGACCACCCACTTTAACTTCCACGATATCGATGAGAACGTCCTCAAGCTCGATGTCCTGGGACATGATGATCCGACCATGATTCGGAAGCTCCAGGACTTGTCAGGTATTGATCCAAATGATATCCCTATGGATGATCCAGGGGTCATGGCCCTCTTTTCTGGGACAGAAGTGCTAGGGGTAACAGCCGAGCAGATTGGAACACCGACAGGGATGTTGGGGATTCCAGAGTTTGGGACCAACTTTGTTCGGGGCATGGTCGAAGAGACTCATCCGACGACCTTCGCAGAGTTACTTCAGCTCTCTGGTCTTTCTCACGGTACCGACGTGTGGTTGGGAAATGCCCAAGACTTGATCAAGGCGGGCATTGCCGATCTATCGACCGTTATCGGGTGTCGGGACGACATCATGGTGTACCTCATGCACGCGGGTCTCAAGCCTAAGATGGCCTTTACCATCATGGAGCGCGTGAGGAAAGGGATGTGGCTCAAGATCTCAGAAGAAGAGCGCAATGGCTACATCCAAGCCATGAAGGAAAACAATGTCCCTGAATGGTACATCGAGTCCTGTGGAAAAATCAAGTACATGTTCCCGAAAGCCCATGCGGCGGCCTATGTTATGATGGCCCTTCGTGTAGCCTACTTTAAGGTACATCATCCACTTTATTACTACTGTGCTTACTTCTCGATTCGGGCCAAGGCTTTTGACATCAAAACCATGGGTGCAGGCCTTGAGGCCGTGAAAGCGCGGATGAAAGAAATCGCTGAAAAACGCAAGAACAACGAAGCTTCTAATGTAGAGATCGATCTCTACACCACCCTTGAGATTGTCAATGAAATGTGGGAGCGGGGCTTCAAGTTTGGCAAGCTAGACCTCTATCGCAGTCAGGCGACAGAATTCTTGATTGATGGGGATACCCTGATTCCGCCATTTGTCGCTATGGATGGTCTGGGAGAGAACGTTGCCAAGCAAATCGTGCGGGCGCGTGAAGAAGGAGAATTCCTCTCTAAGACCGAGCTCCGGAAGCGCGGCGGTGTTTCGTCCACCCTGGTTGAAAAGATGGATGAGATGGGCATTCTTGGCAATATGCCAGAGGATAACCAGTTGAGCCTCTTTGATGATTTGTTCTAGAAACAAAGGAGGAGAACATGAAGGTAGAAATTTTTGCAGAAGACAAACCAGCTGAAAAAGTCTTTGAGTACAAGCTAGAAGTGGCAGACAATGTGCTGCTCCTTTCCACCGCGATGATCTCAGGAGCGATTGCTCTAGCCGGCTTATTTTCAGCCTTGAAAGATTAACTGACAGCCTCTATTTTCCTTTTGAAAATAGAGGTTTTTCAGTCCTTTCAGATCTGATAAGTGTTTTCTTTGGCACTGGATTGTGTTACAATTTTTAGTGACAAGTGTTTATAACAAGGAAACAGAAAAAATGAAACAGAGGAAAAGCGCGTGGCAAGATATTTAGTAGGGCCTTACAATAATAGTTGGAACTTTATGGATGCGCTTGAAAAAGCGCAGGATGGTGATACCATCGAGTTTGAAAATGGGTATGTCTTTCAATGGCCGACAAATAAAGTGATCGAGATCGACAAGAACCTTCATTTTGTGGGGCATGTGGTCCCAAATCCAAATGGCAATGGGCGCATGTTTAACAACACGATTGAGGCTTCCTTCCGATTTGTAGAGGGAGCTCAGGTGACATTTGAAGATCTGTGGTTTAAAGTTGGTGGGAATTACACTACCTTGCTCTTATGGAATAGCTCAGATATCATCTGTAAACAGGTCTATTTTGAAGCAACCACTCCAACAAATAATGAATTTTTTATCTATATGGATACGCATTCGAAGTTGACACTGGAAGGAGTCGGGATGAAGGTTCCGGAAAAACACCAAAGTGCCATCGGTATGTCCGCTTCGGAATTGTCTATTCGCAATTCAACGATTTTTTCTAAGATTGATCTGTCAGAAGGATCTAAATTGACCTTAGAAAATGTCCATATTGAAATATTTGGGAATAATACGATCCATGCCAAGGACTCAGAAGTGATCGCAAAAAATTCAACGATTACAGGCGGGGATCTGGAAAAGGACTTTCCACCAGTTTGGTTGAGGAATGTCATCTGGGAGTCTGAAAACTGTAAAATTGAGTTGCCTACTGGTACTGGGGTCTGTCTTGATAATAATGTTCAATTCAATTCGGATTCGGATCATATGACCTCCATCAATTCATACAATAGTATGATCCGAGCTCATCAAGCTACATTTTCAGAATTTTTATGCGTCTATGAAGAATCCTTTGCTTCCCTGACTGGAGAAACAACCTTCTTGAATGAGAATGCTCAAACCATTTCATTTGGAGTTTTTGATGATGGTGTGCTGATGGCTGAGCATATGATTTGTCATAAGATTGCGGATCCCAATATACGGCTTCAAGGTGGAGCTTTTGCGAAGGTGGGCACCGTGACCTATAGGCAGGGCGATGCGCGTGATCTGACCAAGGAAATCGAGGATGACTGTGACTATCTTGTTGGCAGAGAAGTGGCGAAGGGCAATGCGCAAGTCGTTCCTACGGGACAGACGACGGATGCAACGGTGGCTCCAACCACCGCAAGAGACTCTGAACCAGAGAAGAAACAAGATGCTCTTCAAGAACTCAATAGCCTGATTGGTCTTGAAAAAGTCAAACATGAGATCAAGAAAATGATCAACATGGTGGAATTTAACAAGAAACGAATCGCCAGTGGCAAGGCTCCTGAAAAGCAAACCTTGCATGCTGCCTTTATGGGAAATCCTGGTACAGGGAAAACCACTGTGGCCCGTCTGTTGGGACAAGTGCTCTTTGATGCAGGTGTCCTCTCAGGAGAAGAATTCCGTTTCGTGGAAGCAACGGAGTCCGATCTGATCTCTTCAAATATTGGAGGAACAGCTGAACAGACCCAAGCCCTGCTTGAAAAAGCGCGAGGAGGCATCCTCTTTATTGATGAAGCCTATAGCTTGGATAAAAAGGACAGCGGTGCGGACTTTGGGATCGAGGCGATCAATACCATCCTCAAATTTATGGAGGACAATCGTGACGACATCATGATTATCTTTGCCGGCTATACCAAGGAAATGGAGGAGTTCTTAAAGACCAATCCAGGCCTTCGTTCTCGGGTACCAAATAATTTCATCTTTGAAGATTTTACAGGAGATGAGATTGTCCAACTAGGTGAAATGATCCTAAGCAAAGGAGACTACAAACTCGAAGACCGGGATTACTATGCGCGGCATGTTAAGCGGGCTTATGATGGCTCGCTAGATAAGAGCAATGGTCGCTGGATCCGTAACCTGGATGAACAATTGACCAAGACCATGGCAGATCGGGTGGTGGCCCAAGGTTCTGACGATATTGAGACCATCCTCAATAGCGATATCGATGCTGTTCTTAACCAAGGAAAGTATCAAGCCGGAGCCGACAAGGAAGAAGATGGAATGGCCGCCCTCAACCGTTTGGTTGGAATTGCTAAGGTGAAAGAGCAAGTCGAACAATTCGTAGCCATGGCTGAGTTCAATCAAAAACGAGCTGAACAAGGTGGCATCGTCGAAGACACGACCTTGCACTCCCTCTTTCTTGGAAATCCTGGTACAGGGAAGACCACCGTGGCCCGCATTTTGGGCAATATCCTCTTCCAAAAAGGGGTTATCAAGCAGAAGAAATTCATCGAAGTATCGCGGAGCAATCTGGTTGGAGGCTACCAAGGTCAAACAGCTTTGAAGACGCGCGAAGTCCTAGAAAGTGCACTGGGGGGAGTCCTCTTTATCGATGAGGCCTATACGCTCTATACCGGTTTAAATGACGATTTTGGGAAAGAAGCCTTGGACGAAGTCCTCAAATTTATGGAGGACCACCGCCGCGATATCGTCATTATCTTTGCAGGTTACACAAAAGAGATGCACGACTTCTTGCAGGTCAATTCAGGTCTGCAAAGCCGGATCCCGACTACATTTGATTTTGAAGACTACAGCCCAGATGAGATCGTGGAGATCGGTCTGTTAGGATTGCGTAAGCAAGGTTACCAAGTCAATGAAGCCCTTTATGGAGAGATTGTGAAAGGGAATTATATGCGTGCCAATGACCATAGTAATGGTCGCTGGGTTCGCAATCTTAATGAAAAACTCTTGCGCCAAGTATCGACTCGGGTAACCCGTGAAGGTAGTACAGACTACAATTCGATTTTGGATCAAGATTTGGAAGCCTTGAGAGAGAATAGCAGTTCTGAACAACCCCATACAGTGGATGATCAAGGCTATGTTCTTCCTTAAGCAAGAAGGAACAAGAAAAAGAGGCTGGGACAAAAGTCCTAGCCTCTCAATTATTTTTGGATTGTCGAGCAAGACGCAGTGGTTGAGTGGGCTCTACTACGCTGATTTCATCAGCTTTTACAGCCCTACTCAACTGTGCGGAGGTGGGACGACGAAATCGAATTCTAACGAATTACCGATTTCTGTCCCACTCTCTTTTTGCATGGACTTATGGTATACTAGAAGGAGATCATTCACTTATGAAGGAGAAAACAATGGTTTTACCAAATTTTAAAGAAAACCTCGAAAAATACGCTAAATTGTTGGTGGCGAACGGAATCAACGTGCAACCTGGCCATACTTTGGCTTTGAACATCGATGTGGAGCAAAGAGAATTGGCCCACTTGATTGTGAAGGAAGCCTATGCTTTAGGTGCGCATGAAGTGATTGTCCAATGGGCGGATGATTTTACTACCCGTGAAAAATTCCTCCATGCACCGATGGATCGTTTGGACAATGTACCTGATTACAAGATCGCGGAAATGAACTACCTCTTAGACCACAAGGCTAGTCGCTTGGGTGTGCGCTCGTCTGATCCAGGTGCCTTAAATGGTGTTGATGCAGAGAAGCTTTCGGCTTCTGCTAAGGCTTTGGGCATGGCCATGAAACCAATGCGCATCGCAACTCAATCCAACAAGGTCAGTTGGACGGTTGCTGCTGCAGCAGGACTAGAATGGGCGAAAAAGGTCTTCCCAAATGCGGCGAGCGATGAAGAAGCAGTGGATCTCCTGTGGGACCAAATCTTCAAGACTTGCCGGGTCTATGAGGAAGATCCCGTCAAGGCTTGGGAAGAGCATGCTGCTATTCTCAAGAGCAAGGCAGATACACTGAATAAGGAACAATTCTCAGCCCTTCATTACACAGCTCCTGGGACTGATTTGACTCTTGGCTTGCCGAAAAACCACGTCTGGGAATCTGCCGGAGCCATCAATGCCCAAGGTGAAAGCTTCTTACCAAACATGCCGACAGAAGAGGTCTTCACAGCTCCTGACTTCCGTCGCGCAGAAGGCTATGTAACGTCTACAAAACCGCTTAGCTACAATGGAAACATCATCGAAGGCATCAAAGTGACCTTTGAAAATGGAGAAATCGTAGATATCACAGCAGAAAAAGGCGATCAAGTCATGAAAGATTTGGTCTTCAAAAACAAGGGAGCGCGTGCTTTGGGTGAATGTGCCCTCGTACCAGACCCAAGCCCAATTTCCCAATCAGGCATTACCTTCTTCAATACGCTCTTCGATGAAAATGCCTCTAACCACTTGGCCATCGGAGCAGCCTATGCAACCAGTGTAGAAGGTGGCGCAGAGTTCACAGAAGAAGAACTCGAAGCAGCCGGCCTCAACCGCTCAGACGTTCACGTCGACTTCATGATCGGTTCAAGCCAAATGAATATCGACGGCATCCGAGAAGACGGCACCCGCGTCCCAGTCTTCCGCAACGGAGATTGGGCAATATAGGGAGCAAAACAGAAATCAGTAACTCGAAGAGTTTGATTTCTACCTCGCTTTTCGGTTTTAAGGCTCGGGCAAAAAAGGTCCGCAGGACCTTTTTAGTACCCCCGCACAGTTGATTAAGAAGGGGCCTTGCTTCGCAATCCCTATCTACTACCTCAAAACAGTGTTTTGAGCCATCAACCCCTGTGCCCAAAAAATAATAGAGTAAAAAGTATCCAACTGCTAAGAAGTTGGATACTTTTTTTGGTCAAAACTTGATCATCAAAGTAAAATCAGGTATGATGGATGGTATGTTCTTTTATGAATAAATAATATAATTATGACTGTCTAAGAATAAAATAGTATAGAAAGTAAGATCAATCTATGTTTAAACCAGCAAAAATCGATCGTTTGCCGAAAATGAATTTTCGATATCGTTTGTTAAAAGTAGAGAATGAATGGTATTTAATGGACGTCGATCGACCAATTATCATCACCTATTTTCTTCCATGGTTTACCTATTTTATCCCTCATAAAGGTTATCAGCTAACAGAGGATGAAGTAGAAGCAATAGCTCCGAAAGTTCTTAAAAGAGATAAGAACATACTTTCAACTCAGACTAAAGCAGGGATTTCAACACTTGGTGCTGGTTCCTTAGCAGTTTTACTAGGTAGAGCTTTTCCGATAGAGGATTATTTATATTTTACTTCCCATCTACTGAATCTAGTGCTAATGATCCTTGTTCTAATCATTGCTTTTGGAATTCGCATTTGGATCAGTATTGGGAAAAAAGAGTCGGTCATAAAGTCTTCCAAGAAAGCTAAAAAAATGTATTGTCGCCCAGTAAGATTTAGGTTACTACTAAAAAATCTTCTATTAGTAACATTGGCTTTATTTCTTTCAGTTGTATCATTTTGCTTTGTTCTGAGTACCGGTAAACCCAATCTAATTCTTCATGTGGCCTTATTTGCTTTTTCATTGGTTTTTTTATCACATGGTAATTTATTATTATATGCTTCAGGCGAGGATTATAAGGCAAAAATTAAAAAATAGGAAAAAGTGTAAATGTCAAGAAAGGATGATCTATGTTTAAACTAGCAAAAATCGAACGGTTGCCGAAAATGAACTTTCGCTACCATTTGTTAAAAGTCGATGGGGTGTGGTATTTGATGGAAGTCGATCGGCCAATTATCATCACCTATTTTCTTCCGTGGTTTGTTTATTTTATCCCTCATAAAGCCTATCAGCTAACAGAGGCTGAAGTAGAAGTCCTAGCTCCAAAAGTGTTTGAGAGAGACAAGAAGCGTCAGAGTTTAGTGAATAACAAAATTGGGAAGACATCCCTTGGTCTAGGTGTAACCTCCATGCTATTGGCAAGGGCGTTTCCAATAGAAAAATATCTCAATTTTACTTCTCACTTGCTTAATCTATCCTTGATGATGTTGATTTTAATTTTTGTAGTGGGACTTCGGATTTGGATGGGCAGAGGGGAAGGTATGCATGAAATTGTGGCAGATAAAACACCGCGAAAAGTATATTGTTTTCCTGAATATGTAAAAAACATACTATTACCTTTAATATATGTAACTTTTCTTATAGTCA
>OFCL01000602.1_pt1 | contig 13591 bp, 17 predicted proteins | sample 1520811 | NCBI WGS metagenome assembly OFCL01 (sample SAMEA2699030, study PRJEB24076) | metagenome | biome: Human gut stool | place: Spain | collected 2012-03-22 | reverse complement strand
AAATTTTAAATTAAAAAAACTAAATAGGCTCATTCCTAAGACTGTATACAGCCCTATAATTAGTCCTACAAAAAGCCCCAAAATATTTCTTTTTCGCATTCTTTTCTTCTCTTTCTTTTTCTATCTCCAATCGAATTTTGACTGGATTAACAATAAACCATTGTACACTATTTTTAACAAGTCTTACAATTTAAAGATTTCTTGTTTTTGTAATCGGTCCGATAGTTTTTTTGCTAGAACCTCTTGATAACTTCGTTCTAAATAGACTGAACTCCCCTATAATACCAGATTCTCTTTGGCCCTCTCTCACTTTGTTAATCAAGCTAAACATGGTATAATAGTTAAGATTTTTATACTACTCATTTCTGGGCAGAAGTGGGCAGTAAAATTTAAGAAACAAGGGCTAACCCCTTGATATGAAAGGAATCTAGAAAACATTATGATGAACATGCAAAACATGATGAAGCAAGCTCAAAAGCTTCAGAAACAAATGGAAAAAAGCCAAGCTGAGTTGGCTGCTACAACCTTCACTGGAAAATCAGCACAAGACTTGGTCGTTGCTGAATTAACTGGGGACAAAAAAGTGGTTAACATCACTTTCGCTGATGCTGTTGTGGATCCTGATGATGTGGAAACACTTCAAGATATGACTGTTCAAGCACTTAACGATGCTCTTGGACAAATTGACGAAGCGACTAAAAAATCAATGGGTGCCTTTGCAGGTAAATTGCCATTCTAAAAAATGAAAAGGAATCTCGCGATTCCTTTTTCTATACACTCATTTAGCAACTCAGCCGTAATATACAAGAAAATACTTGGACAAGAAAGGCACTCACCCCAATAATGGGACAAGAAAAAAACTCTCATGCGACCAGTTTTCTGTACTCTACAGGAGACTGACCATTTAATTTTCGTTGAATTCTAGTTTCATTATAAAATATGATGTGATTTTTAACAATATCTGTTATATTATCTTTGGTTAAGTTTCTCCACTTAGGAAGCATGATTGAAGATAGATAAAGTCTACAGTTTCCAAAGTAGAGGTAGGTGATGTCTGTGACAAGCTTCTCCATAGGCTTGTCTGCCTGAAAATCACGATCCAGCCTATTGTCTGTTACATGGTAAGTTTTACCTAGATTTGGTACTTTCTTGGGACGTGTCCGACAGAGCCATCCACTCTCCTTCATAATACGATAAACTTTCTTCTGATTAACGACAGGACTATGAATTTTCTTGAGCAAGCGAGTGATGGTTCGATAGCCATAAATAAAGTGATTTTCTATACAGAGTTGTTCGATTTTGTCTGCTATGTCGTCTCTTTTCTGAGAATTCTTACACTACTGTTTCCAGCGATAAAAGGTCGACCGTTTGACACCGAAACACTCTAAAATAATAGATACAGGGCACGTTTTCTTCTACTCTTCCACTAGCTTGATAAGACTTACTTTGTCGATTCTCTTACCAAGCTCTGATACTTTTCCACTTCAGATAACTGCTTCATTCCTTTACCATAAGTATATTGTTTCCCCACAGGTTGGTGGAAACAGTACAATTCATCATTCTGATACCATCGCCACCAGGTCTTCACCTGACTAGCATTTTTGATACCGAGGGTATCCATGATAACCTTATTTGATTTAGCCACCTTCTTCATTTCGATACAGGCTAGCTTAGTTTCTACTGAATATGCTTTTTTGACCATAACAAAACACTCCTGTTTCTAGTTTACCAGAATTCAACAGGAGTGTTTTCTTGTGTCTCATTTTATGGGTGCAGTACCAGTCCAAGCGTTTTTTTATGTTCGAAAACTCATTTTGTTTGACTCTTAGCCAACTCCAGACAGTAGGTTTTCACATGACAATGAGGACAAGTCAGTTTCCGAGTCCTTGGTGTATGTCCGGCAAGAGCAAACTCTTTAGAACTAGGCTCAAAAGTCCTATGACAGTTAGGACATAGGTATTCAAACTGCTTTCTATAGTGAAACACCACTAAATTTATGGCTATTAAAAATGCAGGGCAGATAATAAACAAACCTCTCGGATCCTTAAAATAATAAATAACTATCAGTAGGCCTATCAGATAAAGAAGGGATGTTAGAACGACACTCCCATACACTCTCAACTGCAAATAACGCCATGATTTTTGATTTTCCATAAGACGTGAAATGTCTGACAAATCTTCCAGCGAAAGTTGATGTCGTTTAGCAGTTGCTTTTTGCAAGTGACGGGCACGTTTTAGTTTGACCTCTATTTCCTTCGAAGACTTTTCCAAACTCTCGATTTGGTCTGTCAACAAAAGCTCTAAAACCTGTTCCCTATTCTCCTCTTGCAAGAGTTTCTTGATTTGTTTGATTGAGAAGTCCAAATCTCTTAAGAAACAAATGACTTGCAGACGTTCCAAGTCTGATTCGTGATAGATTCTCCGACCACCTTCTGTGACTTCAGACGGCGTCAAGATACCTCGCTGATCATAGTACTGGACAGTCCTAACAGACACTTCTGCTGCCTTAGCCAACTCTCCTGTTGAAAACTGAGACATCTCAGTCACCTCCTTTTAAGATTTTCTATCAAAGGAGGACCTTGACCACCCTTGATACCTAGATTCTACCTTATAACGCAAGGTAATATGCAAGCCCTAACCCTAGAGGATTTTCTTTTCTTACAGAAAAAGTTAGCCATCACTCTTTACACCCTTTACAGCTTCTGTAAAGCCCTAGTCGAAAAGGCCACCCAAACCTAAGGCAGCAAAAGGATTGTTACTGACTTCTTCCTGTTGCTCCAAAAGTTTGGCATTCTCATCTAATTCGAGAAACTTCTCGTAAATCTGTGCGGTCATACGAGCATCCTCCAAGCTGTTATGACCGTGTCCCTTGATTCCAAAGAAATCTGCCACACTAGTCAACTTGAGGTTAACAATACCGTTCAAATCAGAAGCACGACGGTCAAAGGCCTCATCGGAAACATCTAAAGCATATTGCTCTTCCAAGTCTAAACCATTTTCAGCTAGAATAGGCAAATCTGATTTAAGAGCATTGTAGCCAATAAGTGGAGTGTCTCCAACAAATGATTTAAAATCTGCCAGAACAGACTCTAGCTTTGGTGCCTTGGCAATCTTATCCGCTGTAATTCCAGTCAAACCATTGATAAAGGATTGCAAAGGAACATCCGAATAGACGAAAGAATCAAACTGGTCCACTTCCTCATGCTGATTCAGCTTAATGGCCGATACTTGGATAATATGACTAACCCCATCCACCGTGTTAAACTCCAAATCAAAGGCAATATAAGTTTCTAAATTTTCCATTTTAATCTCCTACAATAGTTAAAGCTGAGACTGAGTCCCAGCTTCTTTTTTATTTTCCAAATAGACGTCCAAAGAAACCTTTTTTAGAAGCTTCTTCTTGTTTGGTCTGGATTTCTTCCACTTGGGCTTTGGCTTCGTCAACCTCAACCTTAGCCTCATCAAGTTCCAGTTTAAGCTCTTCCTTGTCCTTCATAGCAGTCAAGGTCAATTGCTGTTGTTGATCAATTTGCTTGTCCTTTTCGGCGATTTGAACGTCTTTGACACGCAATTGGTCATCCATGTTAGACAACTGCTCGTCCTTAGCCTTCAACTGGGCATAGAGACGGGCAATCTCAGAGTTTTTCTCGTCTACAAGAATCTCCAACAACTCACGTTGTTTTGTTTCTTCATCGATTGGCTCATCATCAAAGATGGTTTTCTTGTAAATTTCCTCCAACTTAATTAAGCCACTGCGTTTAACAACAGTAACTCCTTTAGCATTTTTTTCTAGATCTTCTTCTGGAAGTTGTTTGACACGATTATTGACTGCTTGACGACTAACACCAAGGATTTCAGCAATCTCGCTGACTGTCTTTTCAATACTCATAATAGCCTCATTTTCTCTTGAAATGTCTCACTATGAGAATATCACAATCACTCCTTTCTGTCAATTTGACTAGTTATTCTGGATATCTGAAGGACTTTTTTCCTTTCACTCTTCAAACAATTGACTTGATAGGAAGCTAAGCTTTTGGTTAACTATGTGTGGGTATAAATGTATATAGAAGGAAAGTCTTTGACTTAAACAATCGTTACTTCCAAATTGGGTTTTGTCGGTATCAGATCTGTTGTATCTAGGAATGGTGGGAACAATTCCACAAGGTTTGAGATTTTCATTCTTGCTCCAATTTTTGATGGCATTCGAGCAACCTTGGTTGCAAAACGACTTGATATTGAAGCATCAATCACATTATCTTCAACGGTTTGACTGTTGGAGTTTTTTTATTGTTACTTTACTCGCTTACTAAAGCCTCATATTGCCATCCGAGATTGAAAAAAGCCCTAAATTATGCCATAATAAACAAAAGCAAAATAGAAAGAATGAGTCCTATGAAAAACTTCCGTGATGATATTAAGGTCAATGATTTGGCCCAGCCCTTCTTAGAGCCAATCGTTGAACAAATGACCACTGTATTCGACCCTGAGATTGATCTAGACATTTACAACCTTGGTCTGATTTATGAAATCACCGTCGATGAAAATGGCCACTGCTACTTCCTTATGACCTTTACTGATACTGGTTGTGGCTGTGAAGAGACTATGCCTTATGAAATCGCTGAAAAGCTAAAATCCATTGACGGCATTAACTCTGTCAAGGTGGAAACCACTTATTCACCAGTCTGGAAGATGACACGTATCAGTCGTTATGGACGTATTGCTCTTGGTATCTCACCTCGAGGCGGAAAATAAAAGGAAAACCGATTGGACATTTACAACCGGTTTTTTACTAGAGCAACAACAGACAAACCATTACTTGTCACCATACTGCCAACAACTGTCTTAAAAATTAATATCAAAAAATCACATCGAACAAATGTCCGGTGTGATTTTGTTTTATATCATTTCATTAGGCTTTACCTGATTTATCCATGTTCCAGAAGTCGGTAACGGCACCACGTGACGCTGAAGAAACGATGTGAGCGTATTTACCAAGGACACCACGGCTATAAAGTGGTGGCAACTCAGTTTCGGCTTTACGTTTCGCCAACTCTTCGTCTGAAACGTGCATCGTAATTTCTTTGGTATCTTGGTCAACTGTAACCATATCACCTGTACGGAGGTAGGCAATAGGTCCACCAACCTGAGCTTCAGGAGCAATGTGACCAACAACGAGTCCGTAAGTACCACCTGAGAAACGTCCATCTGTCAAGAGGGCAACCTTGTCCCCTTGACCTTTACCAACGATCATTGAAGACAATGACAACATTTCTGGCATACCAGGACCACCCTTAGGACCTACAAAACGTACAACAACTACGTCGCCATCAACGATTTCATCAGAAAGAACTGCTTCGATGGCATCTTCTTCTGAGTCAAATACTTTAGCAGGACCAGTGATGTTACGAACTTTAACCCCTGATACTTTGGCAACCGCACCTTCTGGAGCCAAGTTACCTTTCAAGATAATCAATGGACCATCAGCACGTTTAGGATTTTCAAGCGGCATGATGACTTTTTGACCTGGTGTCAAATCATCGAAGGCCTCCAAGTTTTCTGCAACAGTCTTACCAGTACATGTGATACGATCACCGTGAAGGAAACCATTCTTAAGAAGGTATTTCATAACGGCTGGTACACCACCAACATTGTAAAGATCTTGGAAGACATATTGACCTGAAGGTTTCAAGTCAGCCAAGTGAGGCACACGCTCTTGGAAATCGTTGAAATCTTCAAGTGTCAAATCAACGTTAGCTGCATGAGCAATAGCGAGCAAGTGAAGTGTCGCATTTGTTGAACCACCAAGTGCCATTGTGACAGTGATGGCATCTTCAAAGGCTTCACGTGTCAAGATATCTGATGGCTTAAGACCTAGTTCAAGCATCTTAACAACTGCACGACCTGCTTCTTCGATATCTGCTTTCTTCTCAGCTGATTCTGCAGGGTGAGATGATGATCCTGGAAGGCTCATTCCCATTACTTCGATTGCTGTCGCCATTGTGTTGGCAGTATACATACCACCACAACCACCAGGGCCAGGGCAGGCATTACATTCAAGATCTTTAACCTCTTCTGCGGTCATATCACCGTGGTTCCATTTACCGATACCTTCGAAAACAGAAACCAAGTCGATATCCTTACCGTTAAGGTTACCTGGTGCAATGGTACCACCATAGGCAAAAATCGCTGGAATATCCATGTTAGCAATGGCAATCATAGAACCAGGCATATTCTTATCACAACCACCAATAGCAACAAAGGCATCGACGTTGTGACCACCCATAGCTGCTTCGATTGAGTCAGCGATGATATCACGAGATGTCAATGAGAAACGCATCCCTGGTGTCCCCATGGCAATACCATCTGCAACAGTAATCGTACCAAATTGAACTGGCCAAGCACCCGCGTCTTTAACACCTTCTTTGGCAATTTGACCAAAACCGTGCAAGTGGATATTACATGGTGTGTTCTCAGCCCAAGTTGAGATAACCCCAACAATAGGCTTTTCAAAACTATCATCCGTCATCCCAGTCGCACGAAGCATGGCACGGTTAGGTGATTTAACCATGCTATCGTAGACAGAAGAACGGTGTTTCATGTTATTTTCAGACACGATATTTTCCTCCATAGTTAATAACTATTCTAATTTAAACTTCTACTCCTATTCTAACATAAATTATCTAAAAAAACTGACCATTTACAAACTATTCTCCCTTTTTAAATTATGCTAAAATAAAGGCATGAAACATTTTGATACTATCGTTATTGGTGGGGGTCCTGCTGGCATGATGGCGACTATTGCCTCAGCCTTCTATGGCCAACAAACCCTTCTAATTGAAAAAAATAAACGTCTCGGAAAGAAGCTGGCTGGTACTGGTGGTGGACGTTGTAATGTTACTAACAACGGGACTTTAGACGATCTTCTAGCAGGTATTCCAGGTAATGGCCGTTTCCTCTATAGCATCTTTTCACAATTTGATAACCACGATATCATTGCTTTTTTCGAGGACAATGGTGTCAAACTTAAGGTTGAGGATCACGGACGTGTCTTCCCTAAGACAGATAAATCACGGACCATCATCCAAGCTCTAGAAAATAAGATTCAGGAACTTGGTGCTAGCATACTCACCAATACAGAAGTTGTCTCTGTCAAAAAAGTCGATGAACATTTTCAGGTTAAGTCTGCAGACCAGATTTTTACCAGTGATAAACTCATCGTCACAACTGGGGGAAAATCTTATCCATCAACAGGTTCAACTGGTTTTGGTCACGATATCGCCCGACATTTCAAACTTCATGTTACTGATCTTGAAGCTGCAGAAAGTCCACTTTTAACCGACTTTCCACATAAAGCTTTACAGGGAATTTCTCTTGACGATGTCACACTGTCTTATGGAAAACACAAGATTACTCATGACCTTCTTTTCACACATTTTGGCCTATCTGGACCGGCTGCCCTACGTTTATCTAGCTTTGTCAAAGGAGGTGAAATATCCCATCTAGATTTTCTTCCTAACCATAGCCAAGAAAATCTCAAGACCTACTTTGAGGAAAATCGCGAGAAATCTGTCAAAAACGCCCTCAAAAGTCTAGTGCCTGAGCGTGTCGCTGAATTTCTAGCAGGAGATAAGGCGGATAGCAAGATTAAACAACTCCATCCAAAAGATTTGGAAAAGCTTATCAGTCAACTCAAAGAGATGGAAATTCCAATTACGGGCAAAATGTCACTTGCTAAGTCCTTTGTAACCAAAGGTGGCGTAGACCTTAAGGAGATTAATCCTAAGACCCTAGAAAGTAAAAAAGTCCCTCACCTACACTTTGCAGGAGAGGTCCTTGACATCAATGCCCATACCGGTGGCTTTAATATTACTAGCGCCCTCTGTACTGGTTGGGTAGCAGGAATTCAGAGTCCTTGGGACTAAGGAAATTTTTCGAATAACGACAACAAAAAGGTCCCTTCTATGACAGAAGGGATCTTTTGTCTATTTCTAAAAGGAGAGGAGGGGATTCGAACCCCCGAGCCCCGTTAAGGACTACACGCTTTCCAAGCGTGCGCACTCGGCCTCTATGCGACCTCTCCATATCAAACGATTAGCCTATTTGTGGCTAATCGCTATTTTTTCATCCTATTTACCAAAGATTTAATCTTTAAACTGAGCCTCTACTCGATAGATGACTTGACCTTTTTCTGAGAATTTACGCTCGTACTCAGTCATAACATTACCTTCGTAATCACTAGCATGAAGGTCCAACCAAACTTTGTTGAGAATCATTCCATACTGTGAGAAGCTCGCCAAACTGTATTCGAAAAGTCCACGGTTATCGGTCTTAAAGTGAATCTCTCCATTTTTAGGCAATATTTGCTTATAAGTATCTAGGAAAGTCTTGTAAGTCAAACGGCGTTTCTCGTGACGGCTCTTAGGCCATGGATCTGAGAAATTCAGATACATCATGTCCACTTCACCGTCCGCAAAATAGTTGGTCAAGGCAGATCCATCCACACGCAAGAGTTTGACATTTTCAGCACCAGAGGTCAAAACCTTATCCAAGGCGTAACTCAAAACAGACAACTGGATATCAATACCGATGTAGTTAATATTAGGGTTTTGTTGGGCCATTCCAGTAATGAAGGCTCCCTTACCAGAACCCACCTCAATATGGATAGGATTGTCATTACCAAAAAGCTGATGCCATTTACCTTTAGCAGCTTCTGGCTCAAGGATAACATACTGAGGATGATTAGCTAGGTGTTCCTCTGCACCTTTACGTTTTCTAACTCGCATGTCTACTTTCTAATATCTGTGCAAGGTCTCTCTGAACTTACGCAGCTCATAAATTTCTCGATTGGCATGTTCCATATCACGGCTATCAAAGAATTTTGAAATTTGTGTCAAGTATGAAAATTGCCCATACCAGTAAATCTTGTCCATCACAAGGTCATTGTTCTTATAGCCATAATATGACAACCACTGTGGCCAATGTGCCAATGGAATGTAATGGCTAAGAATCTGCGCCACATCATACATACGGTCAGTTAGACGTACAGAATCCCAATCAACCAAATAAATCAATCCTGAGGTTGTAATAACAAAGTTACTATGACGAGCATCGCCATGAACAATGGTCGCAATCTCTGCACGAAACTCTGGAAGGTGACGTTTCAAATCTCTAACAACATCTTGAAGGAAGCTATTTTCACGCAATTGATAAGCAGCATTTTCCTCCCACTCGTGCAGAAGGTCAAAAGGATTTTCAATATGATAATCCAACTGCAAGAGCTGATTAACCAAGTGTTTAGAGCGGTGCAGATTACCAAGAATTTGGATAATCTGTTTACTATTCATATCATGTTTGGTCAAAATACGACCATCAAGCCACTCCTGTGCACTCATCATATCACCATTTCCCAGACGTTTAGCCCACAGGAGCTGGGGCGCAATCTGTTCCTTGGCAAGAGCTGCCAAGATTGGTGTTGTATTCATCTTCACAAAGACACGATCTCCGTTTGGATAAGTCCCCATATAGGCCTTACCACTATTTCCTTTGAGAGGAGTCAGGCTCAAATCTTTATCTGTTGATGTCACCTAGGCATCTCCTTTTTCTTTAGTAATTTGCTTCTATTTTAACTTATTTGATAGGTATTAGTCAATCATCTTCTTAAGCTTGGCTGGTAGGTAAACAAGGCTCAAAACTAGTATAACTCCAACCAAAATCAGACTAAATTTAAGGTCGAAGAGACAAAGAGCCTGAACCATTGTCAGTATAAGTACAATCTGGGTAATCAAGCGCTTAAGATTGCTCACCTGCATGTCTTTTCCAACTGGCATAAGATTAGCCATCCTTTGGTAAGCAAAGTGCGATTTAAGTGCTGTGAGTTGGAAGAGCAAGAGGTAGTCAAAAACAACCACAAGCACCATAGCCAGCCATTTTTCAGGAACCAAAAAGATAACTAAAAGAGACAAAGTAAAGAGACGACAACTCAAAGCAAAGTAATCTCCAGAACGTAAGAAAGCCCTTAGGTAAAGGTTGTACCAAGTATGTTTCTTGTCTTTCTTTGTACGTTTAAGAATACTATCCAAATAACCACGGCGTTTAACACTCGACGTAATTCCCTTAACATTGGTAAAGAGTGAAAAGAACTTCAAAATCGATTGTTGGCGCTTATTCTCCGCCTCAATAGCCTCAGTCCAGTTCAGGCCAGACTGTTTATAAAAAGGTTGAGCCTTTTTCTGGAAAATAAAGTACTTAAGAATAGCCATAGCCACAGCTACAAGGATAACTCCCCAAACTGGAAGTCCCAAGGCTAAAAAGAGAGGAATAACCAAAATAAAAATCAGGGTTTGTACTATTACCCAAAATCTAAAAGCACGCCCTGTTACCTTCTTAATATGACCTATCACTTCTTCTTCCTTAACCAACAAGTAATGCTTGTCCGCAGGCTCTAAATAAGTAGCAATATTGCCCCAAAAAGGTAATAACAGACAAAGCACAAGCAAACCAAGAATGATTGCCCATGGATTCTTTGGAAAATGGCGAAGCAACTGGCTATACTGAACCAAGACAAAGCCTAGCAGAAAGAGAAGAACCAAGATAAAATGATCATTAAAAACGTAGCGACTATACTTAGCACAGCGGGCATTGAATCGCTTGCTACGTTCCTTAAATAGCTTAGCTATCATGATAATTCTCCCTTAGTCAACTGCATATAGATATCGTTAAGACTAGCACTATCGTTGCCAAAAGTCTGACGGAGCTCCTCGAGAGTCCCTTGTGCCAAGACCTGTCCATGGTGCAAAATCACAAAGCGATCACACATCTTCTCAGCCGAATCCAAAACGTGAGTCGACATGAGAATCGCCTTCCCCTTAGCTTTTTCCTCAGCTAAAAGCTCAATTAGGTCGGAGATTGCCAAGGGATCCAATCCCAAGAAGGGCTCATCAACAATGAGAAGACTTGGATTCACAATAAAGGCACAGATAATCATGACCTTCTGCTTCATCCCTTTTGAAAACTGAGTCGGGAACCAGTCCAACTTTTCATCTAAGCGAAAAAGCTTAAGATACTTGTCCGCACGTGCCATTCCCTCTGTAACATCAAGGCCATATGCCATCAGCACCGTTTCCAAATGTTCACGAAGCGTCAATTCTTCATAAAGACTTGGCGTTTCAGGAATATAGCCAATCTTCTGACGATAGCTAGCTGGATCTTGTTGAATCGTTAACTCATCAATGGCAATCTGTCCCCCATAAGGTGTTAAGAGACCAATAATCTCGTTAATTGTTGTTGATTTCCCAGCACCATTAAGGCCAATGAGACCAACCAATTCACCATCAGCCACCTCAAAAGTCACATCTTTTAGGACGGGAATATTAGCGTAACCACCCGTCACCTTTTCTAATTTAAGCATTATCTTTTCTCTCTTTGGTATGATATAATCTATTATAACAAAAACTCATGGAAAGGTCGTTATTATGGATAATTGTATTTTCTGTAAAATTATATCTGGAGAAATCCCTTCATCAAAAGTCTACGAGGACGATAAGATTCTAGCCTTCCTCGATATTTCACAAGCTACAAAAGGACATACCTTGGTTATTCCTAAAGAGCACGTTCGTAACATCTTAGAAATGTCTGCTGAAACCGCTGAGACTGTCTTTAGCCGTGTTCCAAAAATTGCTCGTGCCGTGCAAAAAGCAACTGGAGCAATCGGCATGAATATCCTTAATAACAACGAAGAAGTTGCTGGACAAACCGTCTTCCATGCTCATATTCATCTCGTTCCTCGTTACGGTGCAGACGATGGTATCCACATGGGATTTGACGAACACGAACCAGACTTTGCTGCCTTGGCCGACCTTGCTGACAGCATTGCTAAAGAGGTAACAGAATGAAACTCGGACGCTTTCTAGCTCTTGGAACCCTTGCCTATGGTGCCTACTACGCCTATAAACGACGTGAAGACATCAAAGAGGGAATCCTAGACCTCAACCAATCACGAGAAAATATCTCTCACGATCTGGACAGAATCAAACGTAACCTTGACATCATTAAGGAACAAAACCTTGTGCTTGATGACATCAAACAAGACCTCAGCTATAAAACACGTATCTTTCAAAAAGACCTAGAACCCCGACTTAGCATCATCCAAGAACATTTGAAAAAATATCAAAGTGAGGATAAAGAATAAAGGTAAGTAGCCTATGCTACTTACCTTTTTGTGTTGCTTTCCACTTTTTAAATTCTTGATATTCTCTAAAGCTCTCTTCATCAGACAACTCATGTTCTTCATCTGATTCATAAGATGGCGAGACAAACTCTTCAAAATCGTCTAAAAATCCGTTATTACGATTTTTTCTACTTTTCCTCCAAGTTCTACCTTGTTTTATAGCAGTGTCTGAATTGATTTTATTATTTATTACATTTCCTGCTATTGCACCTAAACCGATCCATTTTGCTATATTACCTAATTTATTGATTACCTCTGAAATTGTAGCAAAAATCATGATAATTACCACGAATGCCATAAAGAACAACATTGGCCAAAATAAATCCATTTTACACTCCTTGAAATAATTTTCTCATATTCAACTATTAAAGAAATTTTTTCAGGCTCGCTAGATACAATGAAGCACCTATTATTCCTAAGATTCCGCCAATCCATCCTAAGAAAGGAATAAGAGAAATCGCTCCTCCAACAATCAATAGTACACTAGGAGCAGTTCCTACCGGTGTATCCCCTTTATAATATACAGCACCAACTATTCCAAGTACTAGTAGTGCTAGCTTTACAAGATATACAAACAAAGTCATTAATACAATCGCAGCTTCTGATCCCGAAGATGCTACACCTACAATAAACCAGAATGCAAAAAGAAGAAAGATGCCTCCGATTAGTCCCACTACTCCATTTGTTACGGCTAATGTTTTTGTTTTCATTTAATCTCCTTAATTATATTATTGAATTTGAGTTGAAATATTATCTGTATATTCCTTCAATCCATTACGGTAATTTTTCAAAAATTCAACTAGACTATCTTTACCAATAATCTTCGTGTTTCCCATCGCACCGTATTCTTTCTTCTGTTCTTCCAAAGATTTCAATGTTTCTTGTTTCATTTGCTCAATTGTATTTGCATCATCTAGTACTGTACCAGCGACAGCATTTTGATAATTCGTTAGATATTCATCAACAATTTTTGAATACATCGTTATATAGTCGTTATAGGTTGAAATACTCCTAATTGTGGCATCAGATGTGTCCTGAGGGTTAAAATTACTTGAACTTACAGAACTTGAAGAGCTTGATATTGTTGAAGAACTTGATGTTGTTGAAGAACTTGATGTTGTTGAAGAACTTGAAGAACTCGAAGAGCTTGATGTTATTGAAGAACTTGAAGAGCTTGATGTTGTTGAAGAACTTGAAGATTTACTTGTAACGCCTCCTGAAATATTTTTTGCAGTATTTATTAAGTTTTTACTAGCCGAACAACCTGTTAGTGCTATAGATAGTAAAATCACTGAAAATGTAAATAAACAATTTTTCTTTTTCATAAGAACCCCTAACCTAAATTTAATTTTCCGTAAATATTAT
>OFCL01000595.1_pt1 | contig 13734 bp, 15 predicted proteins | sample 1520811 | NCBI WGS metagenome assembly OFCL01 (sample SAMEA2699030, study PRJEB24076) | metagenome | biome: Human gut stool | place: Spain | collected 2012-03-22 | reverse complement strand
AAAGCTCTATAATCTCTACAGTGGTTTTACCCACTACAGAAATTATAGAGCCAAATAAAATTGCTAATAACCTCTTGTTCTATTGTTCAATAGTTAGCAGGAGGTTTTTGTTATGGAAGTTATGACTGAAACGTGTTTTGGAATTGATGTCCACCAAAAGTCTATCATTTGTTGTATTCTAGATGGTCCACTAGGAAGCAATAAACCTAAAAAATTCAGAAAAAATTTAGTACAACAACTATAGCTCTCCAAAATCCCTTAGCTTGGATATTGGAAAATCACGCCATACATGTCTTTTTCTAAAGCACTAGCCAATATTGGGTGCTGCTCTTTAATATATTCTCAGATTCAGAACTCAATTTGATATTAGGTACCCCCCAATATATCAAGAATGTGCCTAGTCGAAAAACAGACATGAAAGATGCCGAATGGATTGCACAGCTCGGACGTTATGGACTTATTGAGACATCTTATATTCCTTGCAGTTACGTTCTTACAAACAACGTCAAACTCAAATAAAGAATGAGATTCATAACCTCTTACTACGTGCTAATATCAAACTAACCAGCTATCTTTCTGATATCTTCTCTAAGACAAGGCAGTCTCTTTTAATGCTCTTTATCAATGGGAAACTCATTGATTATGACAATGTGACAGCTTGTATTCACAAGCATGTCAAAGCAAATCCCGAAGAATTAATGGAGGCCATGAATGGGAAGTTGTCACTGGAAGATCGATTTTTCTTGGACAAAAGCCTAGAAGAATATCAATTGTATCAAAACCTCATGAATAAATTAACGAGTGAAATAATAGCTTATATCGAAAAGGAGTTCCCCTGAAGAAAATAGATTACTTCAAATGATTCCTGGCGTGAGTGAAACTTGTGAAGCCACTATTTTAGCTAAGATCGGTCCAGATGTGAAGGCTTTTCAATCGGACGCACACTTAACTTCTTGGGCTGGGCTCTGCCCAGGATCTTATGAAAGTGCTGGCATTTAAAGATACTCACACATCACGCAAGGAAATCGATATATCAGGCAGGGCTTTGACCATGTCGGGATTGATTCCGGCTCATTCTAAAGACAGTGAGTTTTCATCTTTTTATAGCAAAACTTCCCAAAGAGGAAGTAATATGAAAGCCGTCATTGCTTGCGCACATAAGCTGCTTCGTATCATTTACAAAACTCTCGCAACACACCAAGAATACAACAAAGAAAAAATGCTAGGACTAAGGCAACAGTTCTAACACCAAAAATTAAAAAAATCTCAATTACAGTATATCACAAGAAGAGTTCTTTGTCCTATTTTTGATGTTTTTTCAAATAAAATGTACTAGAATCATATTAATGAAATGCAAAACTTGAAGCTACTAACAAGTTAATCAAAGATATTAAACGTCAGGGCTTCGGTTTTAGAAACTTTATTAACTTTAGGAAACGTGTCTTCATCACTCTGAACATACAAAAAGAGAAAACCTATCAGGTTCTCTCTAGATGTTAGCTTTTCGTCACCCACCACAGTTGACATAGAGCCAAACTCTGTAAGCTATTCCCCCAAAAGGCTCTTAAAACCTTGACTTCAGATAGGGGAAAAGAGTTTGCCTGCTATCCTCAGGTAGAGAATTTAGGAATTTCATTTTTTTTGCGGAGCCTACTCATCCTGGCAGAGAGGAAGCAATGAAAATGCAAATGGCTTAGGCTTACTAAGAGAATATTTCCCAAAGAAAACAGATTTAGCCGCCATCTCTGAGGAGGCTTTGAACAAAGCCTTATATGATATCAATCACAGACCACGAAAATGTTTAGCTTACAGAACTGCTTGTGAAGATCTAGAGAATAGGTTCGAGTAAATGTTGCACTTATTCTTGCAATTTATCATTAGAAAAAAGTCTATTACTCTTCTTTCAACTTCGCCAATTCTTGAGCAAGTAACTTGAGGGCTACTTGTGGGTTAGCTTGGCCTTTGGTTGCTTTCATGAGGAAACCTGTGAAGGCCTTATCAGCGTTACGTTTACCTGACTTGAAGTCGGCTACGGCTGCTTCATTATCTGCAAAGACTTGGTGGATGATTGGGATCAAGACTTCAGGGTCTGAAATCTGTACCAATCCAGCTTTTTCGACGTATTCACGCGCACCTCCACCGTTTTTCGCCAAGTGAACGAATACTTTCTTGGCAATCTTAGATGAAATCGTTCCATCTTCGATGATGGCAATCATTTCTACCAAGTTTTCTGGTGTCAACTTGATTTCTTCAAGCGTTTTACCTTCTGCGTTCAAGAATTGTGCGACTTCACCTTGGAGCCAGTTAGACACTTGCTTGGCATCTCCGCCAAGGGCTACGGCTGCTTCGAAGAAGTCAGATGTGACCTTAGTAGCTGTCAATTGGTTGGCATCATAGTCAGACAAGCCAAGCTCTGCCACATAGCGAGCACGACGGTCTTTTGGAAACTCTGGCAACTCTGTGCGCATTTCCTCGATCCACTCATCTGAGATTTCAAACAAGGGAAGGTCTGGTTCTGGGAAGTAACGGTAATCCGCTGCCCCTTCTTTGACACGCATAAGGATGGTACTCTTGTTAGCTTCATCGTAACGACGTGTTTCTTGACGAATGACACCACCTGAACGCAAGATTTTCGCTTGGCGTTGCACTTCGTATTCAAGACCTTTACGGACGTTTGAGAAAGAGTTCAAGTTTTTCAACTCAGTCTTGGTACCAAATTCCTCTTGGCCGTATGGGCGAAGGGAAATGTTGGCATCCACACGCATAGATCCTTCTTCCATCTTGACGTCTGAAATACCAATATATTGGATGACTTCTTTGAGGGCTGTCAAATAGGCGTAGGCTTCTTCTGGAGAACGCATATCTGCTTCAGAGACAATCTCGATCAATGGCACCCCTTGACGGTTAAGATCTACATAAGAGAAACCGTCTGTTCCGTGGGTGTTCTTACCGGCATCTTCTTCCAAATGGGCACGTTCAATCCCGATTTTCTTAGTTGAGCCGTCTTCCAATTGCACTTCAATCCAACCGTTGTAACCGATTGGCTCGTCAAATTGCGAAATTTGGTAGGCCTTTGGATTATCAGGGTAGAAATAGTTCTTACGGTCAAAGTGCATGTGCTGGTGGATATCCATATTCAGCGCCAAAGCAGCCTTGATACCAGCATCCACAACACCCTTATTCAAGACAGGAAGCACCCCTGGGAAAGACCAGTCAATCACATTAGTGTTGGCATTTTGCTCGTTCCCAAAGTGAGCAGAGGTTGGTGAGAAAATTTTTGAGTTTGTATTCAATTCAACGTGGACTTCAAGTCCGATGACTGTTTCAAAGTTCATTAATTGTCACCTCCGAAAATTAGGGGTTGTTGCTTGTGGTAATCCGTTGTTGCTTCAAAGGCAGCTGCAGCTTGGTAAATGGTTTCTTCAGAATACTTAGGACCAATCAACTGCAAACCAACTGGAAGACCTTGCGCAAAACCTGCAGGAATCGAAATCCCTGGAAGACCTGCCAAGTTGACTGGAATGGTCAAGAGGTCAGCCAAGTACATGGCAACCGGATCGTGGTTGAGCGAATCCAAATCAAAGGCCACGCTTGGAGCTGTTGGACCAAGGATGAGGTCGTAATCTGCAAAGACTTTTTCGAAGTCTTGGATAATGAGGGTACGAACTTGACCAGCTTTCTTGTAGTAGGCATCGTAGTAACCAGATGACAAACTAAAGGTACCCAGCATGATCCGGCGTTTAACCTCATCACCAAAGCCTTGGCTACGAGTGTTCACGTAGATGTCATCTAAGTTCTTGGCATCTTCCGCACGGAAACCATAGCGAATACCGTCGAAACGTTGCAAGTTTGAAGAAGCTTCAGATGAAGCGATGATGTAGTATACGGCAACCCCGTATTTAGAATGAGGCAAGCTGACTTCTTCGACAGTTGCTCCCAATTTTTCAAAGTGTTTGGCCGTATTAAGGATAGTTTCTTTGACTTCTGGGTCAATCCCTTCACCGAGGTATTCCTTCGGAAGGGCAATCTTCATGCCTTTGATGTCTTGACCAATCTTAGAAGTAAAGTCAGCTACACGTACAGGGGCAGATGTCGAGTCCTTGGCATCTTCGCTGGCAATGACATTGAGCAAGAGGGCATTTTCCTTGACCGTTGGTGCAAATGGTCCAATTTGGTCGAGTGAGCTACCAAAGGCAATGAGACCAAAACGGGAAACTGTTCCATAAGTTGGTTTGAGACCAACAATCCCGTTGAAAGCAGCCGGTTGGCGGATGGAGCCACCAGTATCTGAACCAAGGGACAAACGGACTTGACCTGAAGCTACAGCTGCAGCAGAACCACTAGAAGATCCACCAGGCACCTTGCTGTGGTCCCAAGCATTCTTGGTTGGTCCATAGTAAGAAGTCTCACCAGATCCACCCATGGCAAATTCATCCATGTTGGTCTTCCCGATGACAATCATATCTTTGGCTTTGGCATTGGCAACAGCTGTCGCATCAAAGATGGGCTCGTAGTTATAGAGCATTTTTGATGCCGCAGTCGTCAAGATGCCATCTGTTGAGATATTGTCTTTGACAGCGAGTGGAATCCCTGACAGGAGGTTGTCTGCATCGATTCCTTTTTCATCAATAGCCTTGGCTTGTGCAAGGGCAGCTTCTTCGGCCACCGTTACAAAAGCATTAACCGCTTCTTCACGCGCCTTGATATCGTCAAGCGTCGCTTGTGTCAATTCCGTTGCTGAAATTTCCTTAGAGACAAGGAGAGCGTGTAACTCTTCAATGGTTTTATGGTTGAATGACATTAGGCATCTCCTCCATCTTCTAGGATAGCTGGTACCTTGATGTAGTAATTATCTTTTTCAGGTACATTTTTAAACAAGCGGTCACGGTCCGTCCCTTTTTCAGCAACATCCGGACGCAATACGGTCTTGCGATCAGCCATGGTCGTTGTTGGGGCAACACCTGTTGTGTCCACTTCTTCCAACAATTCCACCATGTCGACAATTTTAGACAAGGTTGTCGCAAACTCAGCTGTCTCTTCTGGAGAGAATTTCAATTTTGAAAGATTGGCAACGTGGGTTACCTCTTCTTGCGTAATTTTCATCTTGCTTCCTTTCGTGAAATGATGATTTTTCAATACCCTCTATTTTACCATAATTTAGCCCAATTTGCTTGCCTTAGAAAAAATCTGTAGGACTTTTTTGTCACTACAGATTCTTCTTTTTATATTTCTTTTCCGCCGAATTGCCCCATCTCCATTAGAGTCTCTTTCCAGACTTCCTGGACGTTAGAAGCGAGGTAAGAGGAGGCTAAGTCATAAGAAGCCTGATGAAATGGAGCGAGGTCCCTTTCAAAGAGCTGGACCAGCTTGTCTGCCAACTCTTTCACCAACTCTTCTTCTGGCACTGTCTCGCTATAAGGTACCAAAAAGCCATTTTCACCCTCTTTTATAAAAGTTGGATTACCATAACGGGCATCAAAGCCCAGCAAGGCCAAACCTGCTCCAGCCGCCTCCATCAAAGTCAAACCAAAGGTCTCCCACTGAGAAGTGGTGAGGTAGGCTTGGTAGCAAGGATAGATCTGCTGAAGATCCGCATGACCGCGTAGGTGAATATAATCTTGTGCTGCAAGCTCCTGAATCAGGTGGCGCAAGTTGTCCGCTTCTCCACCCTTCCCATAAATATCAAACTGAAGGGCTGGGAGTTTTTCATGAGCTTGGGCCACTACTCGAATAGCCAAATCGATGCGTTTTCTTGGATCCAAACGGGAAGCTGTGAGCACACTAAAGGGAGGTCGATCTCCTTGTGATTCTGTCAATTCTTCTAGATGCCCAACCGGAATGCTATAGATTGGAATTCCTTGGCATCCTTGTTTAGCAAGTGTCTGCTCCAAGACTTCTTTTTGAAGATCCGTTGCCGTGATGAAATAATCGAAGCGTTTAGCATACTTGAACACATAATAATATTCATAATTGAGATGGCCATTTTCAAATTCATGCTCCGAATGAAACACCATGGCGAGCTTTGAAGAAGCAGGTTTCTCCAACAAAGGGCGAGCAAAATCCATGCGCGAAGCCCGGTCAAGCAGAATCAGATCTTCTTCTTTTAGCGACAGCTGCGACAAAAAACGTCTCATCACTTCTGTATGGTTGGTCAAAATCTCAGACCCCAGTTTATAGAGCCAGCTTCCACCTAACCTCGATTCTTCAAAAGCGATAGTCCCATCTTGATGGTGATAGATCCGTCTGACAACACTACCATACTGAAAATACTCTGTGACAAGTTTACAAGCTCCATAATACTCTCGCTTGATCCTATTTCCAGCCAAAAGATAGTCTACATAGCGGACACAGTTTGGATGATAGGGATCCAAATGAAAGCTCAAGGCGTTTCCATCCGCAAATTGGTAGCGAATGACTCTTTCCGTTTTTTCAACAACATCCAGACGAGTCAGTTGAAACTCCATTTGCAAGGCCCCTACCGACTTTTGAGGGACCGTAGTCTGTTGATCCGTAAAAGTTAAATGGGCAAAAAGCAGTTCCTCATCCCGGTGCCCCAATGAGAGGTAATAGGCCAATTTTTCTGGAGTGGGCCAAGTGGTAAAGACAAACTTCGCTGCCACTCCTAGTCTCCGGAGCATCTTTGCCCGAGAGGCTTGTGCAACATCAACCCCATTAGGTTCGAATCCCACTAATAGATTAAAGGTATAAATGGTCATGCGGTTCCTCCCTCTAATCGCTTAAACAGCTCTTCCAAAGCTTCTTTTTCAGGCAATTTCAAGATTCGTGCCTGCTCTCTTACCAATTCTTTGTGGGTCTCTGGATGCTGGAGCAAGGTATCTAGTTGCTGTTTCATTTCTTCGACTGTATCTGTGATTGTGCTCAAGTTTTTATAGGCTTCCTGATGAACCGTGCTCTTCAAACCAAATAAGACTTGCCCATTTTCAAGAGCATGAAGACTACTACTCCACACTTCTTCTCCCTGGTTGCAATCCAGATAAATAGAGCAGCTGGATAACAAGTCCTCATATTTGTCCAGCGAAATCCCTGGATAGAGGCGCACATTGGAGCGAGTCGCTAAGTCTGTTAATTTCGGCCCCATAGCCGTCAAAGCAGCAATGTGAAAGGTGACTTGTGGGAATTGATGGACCAGGCTAGATAGGCCTTCGACCTCTTGAGAAGCCGTCATAACCATGGCTTCTGGTTGAAAACTTTCCTGCTCCACATCTACCAGCCCTGACAAGACTGTGATTCCGTCTATTTTCTCACTCAACAGACCATCTTCTACCAACAAAATCTGACTGACTTGTTCTTTGATCTCGTCTAGATCATGCGCGTCACTGGCACAGTAGGCGAGTCTTTCCTTTGGTTTCTCTTTCACAACATCTAGCAATGCCTTGTCCATCAAAAGAACGGCTTCATCTTCCGGCAAGACTTGTTCTAGGACAGCTCTTTGCAGCTCTTTCTTATTGGCATACAGGCGATCCCGTCCCTTAGGAGTTTGAAGCAAAAAGGTTCCTTGTGAGACAAAGTGAAGCAAGACTTCTTCTTGTTGACGGTTCAAATAGATGTCTAAATAGGATTGGCCAGCTTCCGTCAGGAGACTCTGTTTGCTTCTCCAGCCATAGCGGTTGTAGACATCAATGGATACGATCTCTTCTCCCTGACCAAACCATTCCACTCTGTCAACTGTTCGAGACAAGATATCCTCTCGCAAAACCACGTTGGCACGACGTTCATCACCATCAAAAAGATAGGTTGTGATCCCTAGTGTCCAACATTCCCATAATTCTGGAACTGCTAGATCATTGAAAAATAAAGGTTTTCCAATTTTTGATGCTGGGTCTTTTTGGGTAAAAAAGGTCGCCAGACTCTCTGTCTGTTCAGCTATATCTGTTTCCAGATTGGTCACAAACACACGGTAGGGCTGGCCAAGTTTGTCCAATAATTTTCGCAAACGTTCCAGCTCTCTGGTCTGCTCTGATGCAATAATGAACATGCTGATCCTTTCTCATCAATAAGTTCTTAGTCCATGGTTTCAACGAAACTGAGGTTGATCACCACGCGCTCATAGGTTTCTGACTCTTGTAAGCCAGCTTCTTCTAGTTTTTCAAGAGCCCGTTTCAACCGCGTTTTATAGATATAGCGGTGCCAGGTCAGATCATAGCCCAACATCCCAAGAAGAGCCAATTTTTCTTGCTTGGCTTCCATCTCATCCAGTACCCGCTTTTCTGTCCAAACCTGGGACAGAGTATCTGAACGACCCACGCGATACCAATAAATACATTTCTCCGTATGGACCACCCGATTGGCTTTTAAGAAGAGCTTGTACATGAGAAAGTTATCTTCAACATTTTTTCCGACCGGAAAACGAAGTCCTTCAAATAAACCACGCTTATAGAGCTTCATCATGGCACAAGCCCAGGCCATATCTCTGGTCTCCTGGATGGCATCGTGGTCCATGATCTCTCTCCCCTCATAAAGGGTCTCTGAATAATCGTCGTCCGTTACCTTGATCAAGTATTTGCTACTACTGTCATCATAGAGGTTATAGTTGGCTACGGAAACATCCGCATTATATTTTTGAAGTTGGCGATAGAGCACTTCTACATAGTCTTCCGTCACCCAGTCATCTGGATCAATAAAGGTGATGTAATCACCAGTCGCTAACTCAATCCCTGTATTCCGAGCAGCAGATAAGCCACCATTTTCTTGGCGAACGTAGCGGATGCGTGCATCCTTCCTAAAAAATTCTTTACAGATCTCTTCTGACTGGTCTGGCGAACCATCATTGACCAGGATAATTTCAAGGTGAGGGTAAGTCTGATGGATAACCGTTTCCAAACATTGTCTCAAATAAGCTTCTACATTATAGATGGGAATGATGATACTCACTACTTCATTTGTTTCCATGCTTCTTCTCATTTCTCTTTAAATAATCGCGAATCGCTGCCACCATCTCCTGCACCTGATCATCCGCAAACACTTGGTTCACACCATTCTCTACATGATTGGTTCCTTCAAAAGAGAAAATCGGCAAGCCCAATTGATGGATCGTTTGCGTCATCTGATCCACCTCATCATAAGGATTGATATCCAGGTAAAAATCCAATTTCTCTAAGACCTTTCGACTGGTCAAAGGATCAAAAGAGGGATAAAGAAAGAGGTTGGGGTAGCGTTCCAATTGCACCAAGTTAAAACCAAAATGGCTATGGGCAAGGACATGAATCGCTACGTCTGGCAACTCTTTTAACAACGTCTCCAACTCGTGGATATCTGCTGTATGGGTATAAATAGCCGCATGATAAGGAAAATCTCCCACTAGATCTTGATAGGTTTGCTTCAAAATCGGTTTTCGAAGCAAAATTTCCTCCCAAGAGAGGGCATAATAAAACCACCATAATTCACGAAAACGATTGAAGCGTTTGGAGGTCCATGGTTTATTATGAGAGGTATAGTGAACGACTGCTGGGATCCCTTGGAAGGCATCATACCAGTCCAAATCACCATAGAGATATTGATCCTTATCAGACCCTACTTGTAGATTATAGGTCCAAGGTAATGGATACCAAGCATCTTTGAAATACAGATTCAAAATTCCTTGATCTCCGTAAACATGCTGATGGTGCTCGCCAGTGAGGTCAAAAAGAGCCTCTGTCACTTGGTGCTCTTGCCACCAAGCCTTATCAATCACCAAAAGTCCAGCATTAAAACCATCTGTAGTCGTCGGCTTATCTACCACTGCACCCAGTCCATAACCTTTTAGATCGACCTCAAATAAAGGCGATAAATCCTGTGTAAAGATCATATCACAATCCAGATAGAGGATTCGCTCTTCTTCCACCATCTCTGGAATAGCGTAACGGAAATAGGTTGCATAGTGAATATGGTCACTCGGAAGCGAAAAGGACTGGAATTGCTCGGGAGACATCCGACAATTGATCACTTCTGAATCCAACTTGCGCAAGCGCTGATTCATGATAGTAAACCACTCAGTTGGTAGATCTTCATTTAAAACATAAATTTTCAACTGGTCCTGATGGGCACACAGTGACTTCATAGCGGTTTCCAACTTTTCCATATAAGACAGATTGGCTGAAAACACGACAGCTTTTTTACTCATAACTTCCCCTTTTTTCTTTCATTAGAATACCATTTTCAAGAGAGGAAAACAATTTCTAAGCCCAAAAAAGAGGCCTAGACAAGTGTCTATGACCTCTTTTACATCGGTTTCTTATTTTGGGTCTAATTCAGCTAGTGTATCGTCTACCAAACTTGCCCCTAAGACATGCTTGAAGTGATTCAAAGCAAACTGGTGATTTTCAGGAGTGAGCGATGCCACTGCAGGTTCCACAACTTCGATCTGATAACCCAGATTGTAGGCATCAACCGCTGTATGAAGGACACAGATATCGGTCAAGACACCCGTCAAAATAACAGTATCCACATGACGTTCCCGAAGGCGGATATCTAGATCCGTCCCTGAAAAAGCAGAATAATGACGCTTGTCCATCCAAAAGACACGTGAATCCGCTTTATGTTCTCGATAAAAATCTGCTAAAGGGCCGTACAAATCGCGTCCACTAGTCCCAATGATATTATGGGGTGGGAAGAGCTTGCTTTCAGGATGAAAAGGATCGTCTACATCATGCGCATCAATGGCAAAAAAGACATAGGCTCCTTGATCAAAGGCCAATTGGGTCACCTGAGCAATGCTCTCAGAAATGGCTTGTGCAGGAGCACCTGCCGTAAGCTTACCATCATCCGCCACAAAATCGACAGTATAGTCAATTGAAATCAAAGCTTTGGTCATTAGTAATCTCTTTTCTTAATTTCTTCAAAAATATCTGGTATCAACACTTTAAGATAAGTTCCCTTCATTCCAAGAGAACGGCTTTCAATAATGCCGGCCGACTCCAATTTCCGAAGTGCATTGACAATCACAGAGCGAGTGATGCCAATCCGATCCGCGATGATAGAAGCAGTCAACTGCCCCTCATTTCCTTTCAATTCACTAAGAATGGCAGAAACAGCCCGCAATTCAGAGTAAGACAAGGTATTGACAGCCATATTCACCGCTGTGCGGCGACGAATATTTTTTTCGTCTTCTTCGCGTTGGAAATTCAACATTTGAATCCCCACCACGGTACTCGCAATCTCAACCAAGATCAAATCATCATCCGCAAACTGTTTATCATTGCGCCAAATGATCAAGGAACCCAATCGAATCCCAGAAACATGAATAGGCGCAATGGTCGTCAAGCCATCAGGAAATTCAGACTTGGTTTCGACCGGAAAGATACTCAAATCATGGTCCACATCTAAATTAGCTTCTGTATCGTAGACCAAACTAGCTGCCTTGGCATAATCTTCTGGTAATTTTTTATTTTGAAAGAAAGCTTCTACCCGGTCATTGTTGGTCTTGTAACGCATGAAATAACCAAGAAGGGTTCCCTTGCTATTAATGATACAGGCATTACAGTGGATAATATCCGCTAATTGTTGGGCAATATCATTGTAAGGCATCTCGAACTGCAACTGTTCATCAGTCCGTTTCAAGATGGATGTAATTTTACGTGTCTTTTCTAATAAGTTTGCCATAATAAACCTCGCATATAGTCAGCTCAAGTATATCATATAAGTGTGAGAATTTCAATCAAATTATCTGAAAATTATTTATTTTTTCTACAATTATGCGCAATTCAGAAAAATGTCGATTCGATGACATGGATTTTATAAAATGAATCAAAAAAGACTGAAGACCTTCATCTTCAATCTTTCATCTGATTAGCGTTTGTATTGTTTCAAGAAACGAGTCATTTTTTCTTGAATTTGAGCTAACTCATCGACACGTGGAAGGTAAACGATCCGGAAGTGATCTGGATCTTTCCAGTTAAAGCCGCGGCCATGAACCAAGAGAATCTTTTCTTGCTTCAAGAATTCTAAAACAAATTGTTCATCATCATCCACGCGGTACATGTCCCGATCAATCTTAGGGAAGATATAGAGACCAGCCTTTGGCTTAACAGCTGAGAGGCCTGGAATATCATTAATAGCTTTGTAGATAAAGTTGCGTTGTTCGTAGATGCGACCACCTGGAAGCAAGAGTTCATCCACAGATTGGTAGCCTCCAAGAGAGGTTTGTACAACTTGTTGAGCCAAGACATTTGAACAAAGACGCATATTGGACAACATGTTCAAGCCTTCGATATAGCCCTTCACGTGATGCTTGGGTCCGGACAGAACCATCCAACCAACACGGAAACCGGCAATCCGGTGAGATTTTGACAAGCCATTCATACTCACACAGAAGAGATCCGGCGCTAAACTTGCGATAGCTGTGTGTTTTTCCCCATCCATGACCAAGCGATCATAGATCTCGTCCGCAAAGATGATCAAGTTATTTTGACGAGCAATCTCTACAATCTCAAGCAGGATCTCATCCGGATAGAGGGCACCTGTTGGGTTATTCGGGTTGATGACAACGATAGCCTTGGTGTTCGAGGTAATTTTCGACTTGATATCCTCGATATCTGGATACCAGTTTGCTTCTTCGTCACAAAGATAGTGAACCGCATTCCCACCAGCTAGGCTGACGGCTGCTGTCCAAAGAGGATAGTCCGGCATGGGAACCAAGACCTCATCCCCATTGTCAAGTAGTCCTTGCATGGACATGACGATCAGCTCACTCACTCCATTCCCAAGGTAAATATCATCAATATCCACATTTGGAATTTTTTTCAACTGGCAGTACTGCATGATAGCCTTACGGGCTGAAAAGATTCCTTTTGAGTCTGAATAGCCTTCACTATCACGCGCATTCATGATCAAATCATGGATAACTTCATCTGGAGCTGTAAAGCCAAATTCAGCAGGATTCCCTGTATTCAAACGGAGAATTTTTTCTCCATTTGCTCGCATGCGCATGGCTTCTTCCAAGACTGGACCACGAATATCATAAGCGACATGTTCGAGTTTGCTTGATTTATTATATTCCTTCATATTCTGCCTCGATTCACGAAATTATCTCTATTATACCACTAGTTGAAATAGAGTACAAACCGAGGACTTTAAAAATTCTGCAAAATTATAGCAGAAAAGAGAGACTTTACCTTTACATTCTAGCTCAAAAGAGATAAAATATAAGTGTATAAAGAATAGGATTCCCTTCTATTCTATCCATGTTTTCAAGCGATAAGGAGGTAGGATTATGTCTCAAAAATATGAAAACATCATGGTCGCTGTCGACGGTTCCCATGAAGCAGAATTAGCCTTTGAAAAAGGGGTTAACGTTTCTCTTCGCAACGGCTCTAAATTGACTATTGCCCACGTCATCGATACCCGTGCCCTTCAAAGCGTCTCAACTTTTGATGCTGAGGTCTACGAAGAATTGCAAGAAGAAGCCAACGAATTGCTCAAGGGCTACAAGGAACGTGCTGAAAAAGTCGGCGTTCAAAATGTTGTGACTGTTGTAGAAATGGGAAATCCAAAAGTCCTCTTGGCCAATGATATCCCAAGTAAGGAAGGGGTTGACCTTATTATGGTCGGGGCTACCGGACTCAATGCCTTCGAACGGTTAATGGTCGGATCCTCCTCAGAATATATCCTTCGCCACGCCAAAGTAGACTTACTAGTGGTACGTGATAAGGATAAAACCATGTAAGAAAGAAAAAGTTATATTGAAAACTTTCCTTAGGTGAGTACGGACGTCAGCGAACTTCTTCGAAGTTCCATGAC
>OFCL01000591.1_pt1 | contig 13803 bp, 11 predicted proteins | sample 1520811 | NCBI WGS metagenome assembly OFCL01 (sample SAMEA2699030, study PRJEB24076) | metagenome | biome: Human gut stool | place: Spain | collected 2012-03-22 | reverse complement strand
AACACAACCCGCTACGGGGGAGACTTACCCGAAATCTGATTTATTCAACAAAGCCTGTTCATACGTGCCAAGTTGTAGGTGGTAATGTTTTTCTCTTGACCGTATATTTTACCAATACCATGCTGCCCCATGCGCTTACGAATATTCAGGAGCAAAGATCCGGACCCACAGGCAAAATCAAACACACTGTCTAAATGAGAACGCTGACCAGTAGCTGGTTCCTGGCTATCCAACGTAACAATGGCAGATAAGATGTCTGAAATGCGCTGAGGTGTGTAGAACTCCCCGGCTTTCTTACCTGAACCTGCTGCAAATTGACCAATTAGATATTCGTAAGCATCACCCAACGTGTCACTGTCGGTAGAGAACTGCTTAAGCCCCTCAGCAAGTTCTTTGATTATCTTACAAAGACGGTCATTTCTGTCGCCGTATGTTTTGCCAAGTTTTTCTGAGGCCAGGTTGATTTCCGAGAACAATCCTCGGAAAACACTGGCGAAGGATTCTTCCTCAATGTACTTGAAACCTGCCTGCAATGTATTAAGCAATTTCACATCTTGGGTTCGTGCCATCTCAGTAATACTGGCCCAAAGATACTGAGGTTCGATTACATAATGCACTTTACGTCGCATCAATTTCTCAAACTCAGGAATATCCTGCTCATTTTGCTCATACCACAGAGTCAGTGGAGGATAACGCTCCCCATCTTTCTGTTTAGGGTAGTCTGGTCCCAGTTCTTTTTGAGCAGCGGCTTCATAGTTGTCCGACAGATAACGAAGGAATAAAAAAGCCAGCATATAATCGCGAAAGTCATCCGCATTCATGGCTCCGCGCAATTGATCGGCTATATTCCAGAGCGTTTTGCCCAGTTTTTGTTTTTCAAACTCAGTCATAGTTTTTCTTCACCTTCCTCGATCTGCTGAGGAAATAAATCAGGATTAAATGGATAGCGATTCAGGAAATCATGCAAAATTTTTCTGAAATAAGTTTTGTTCTCGTCAAGCATAGGCTGAGGCTCAAACAGCGAATAGTTCCCATGGCTCAGAATGTTGATAAGCCTCGAATGCAAAATTCTTTCAGGGTCATCAGCATCTTGTGAAATGCAGGCTGAGAAATTTGAGAAGCCATGGAAGCTGGCTGATTTTTCCAGCACTGAACGCAACATATTGAAATGATAAGTATATAGCTCGCCTGATTGCTCTGCATTATACAAATCGGTCAGTATCGCAACATGATGAAAGAACGGTGTCGCACCTGTATAGGCGAGGGAATAACTGTCATCAACTTTGGCTCTTGATAAAAAATAGGCGGAGACCTTTTTGGATTTACGTGCGTCAAGCTCGTTGTGCATGACATTGAAGAATAGAGGATGATGAGACGAGATCACCACTTTTAACGGGTTATCAGCCTTGTTCAATAGTTGTGCGAGATGACTACCCACTGTAATGGCGTTATGCTCATCCAGTGAAGATATTGGATCGTCAATGTAGATATATTTTACCCACTGGTAAGCATCAGCACCATCAAGTGCTAATTGTACGATGGCTAAGAAGAAGCACCAAATGAAGATATTTTCCTCACCCCGAGAAACCTTAATATTATCAATGACTTGCCCTTCTACGATCCGTGAGAAGCGTATCGCCCATTCTTCTGTATCAATACGAAAGTCGAAGTCGGTATAACGCTGCAACAATGGCCGTATGCGGTTATCCATTTCCAGCTCAAACAGTCCCTGAAAAAATCGCGAATCCCTGTTGAGCAGCAAGCGTCGGTCCGCGTCACCTTCCAGATCATTGTTCCAATGGAACAGATCTTCGGTGAATGCATTGAAATATAAGGTATCACCGATCTTTTCGGTAATAGTGAGTGACTGGCCTACACGATCACCAACCGAAAAAGGACGGTGAATTGTGTTTTTACCCAAATCTTTAAATGCCATCGACAGCCGAGTCTTACCAGTACCATTATATGCGTAGATTAAAATCGTGTTTTTGTTTGTCAATTCCTTACGCAAATAACTGCTCAGTGCTGGCAAGTCAGCTAGGATCGTTCCCGGCTTCATGATGGTACCTCCCAATCAGTTGGGAAAAGGTGTTGTAGTAATCCATTCCTGTGGTCTTTTAACTTTTTGATTTTATCATGTTGGGCTTCAAGTAAATTGTCGATATAGGAAAGGCAATTGGCGATCTTTTCCTGTTCCTGTAGTTTTGGAACAAAAAATTTATATTTTTTAAGATGGTTACTATTTATAGAGTTAATAGTTGCACCTAAATCAGCAGCCACTTGTTTTTCATACACATCAGTTTGAAACAGTTGAATTACAAATTTTGCAAAATCTGATCTAAAAACGGTCATAAATGCGCCATGGGTACATAAAGGCATCCCTTTTGGAATCAGTGCATTCTTTCCTATTAATTTTTTTGAACCATTTCTTACACAAATTAAAATATCATTTTCTAATGATAGATTAGCTCCATTTATGTCTTCACGCACATAAACATTATCGTCCAAAACGATTCTGCCGTTCTGAATATTTGACGACCTCAAAACTAATAGGCCATTTTCACCTACATCATTAGGGCTATATGTTAAACCGGAGATAAGCTCACCTAGTTGATGAAGCTCTTTTTCTACCCATGCCTCTGACTTTTCAAACTCAGGAAACCGCAGTCGTGGCACTTTTTCACCTTGGCGGGGGAACAACTGTTGTAACATACTTTTTTTATATTTTTTCAAAGCATCAAGTTTCTGGACTTCTGCTGTGAGCAACTCATCCAGTGAAGATAAACAATCAGCAATTTTTTGTTGTTCAGGAAGTGTAGGGAAAAAGAATTTTTTCTTAAGCCATTGTTCCTGTTTAAACAACATTTTCTCAATAACAATGCCTACGCTGCATTCCAAAAATGATCGGCCAACTATGTATTGCTGGACAAAATAATTAAAAAAGCATATATCACAATTCCCTTTCGCTCGTAGAATTGTGTACTCATTTGAGACGATCGCATCATCATGTTCTTCAGGAACAACACCACATGCACAATGAACTATCTGCCGCTTGGATATTAGAAAATCATTTTTCTTAATACGAAACTGCGATTTTACGAGAATATCTCTTCCCTTGAGAACATCTCTTAAAACAATGCCTCCATATCGACGCTTAACGGTGACGAGAGAGTAATCTTCGTCATCTTTCATCACAACGGGACGCAGCACTTCCTCAAGCATTTCTGAAAGAGGATGTTTCTCCCAACCATTTTTTTCTTGAAACTCAGGAAACCGTAAACGAGGCACCAACGATAATTTTTTATCTCCACTCATTTTACTTGCTCCAGAGAATATTTGGTGGTGGCCTTAAACAGATTACCAGTTAGGTTTTTAATAAACTCAACAAACAGACCAACCTGAGAGATGAGCAGAAATTCGTTGATCAAGCCACAGTACATTAAAATTAGAGAGTTTTCCCCCACGAGCCTGAATTTGCTGCCCGTGCTAATATGCAAATTAAAATTTGTACTAGTCCACTGCGTGTCAATAGCAAAAATGCTTGCCATTATTTCCCATCCTCATAGGCAGATAGTCCTGTAATCTCACGCCCTTGCGCCAACTTGTACAGTAACGGAGCTAGATCCTCCATCAGCGCCAACTCTTTTTTTGTCCGGGCCTTCCAGCCCAAGTTCAGCGGAGCCATGAATTCGGAAAGTCGTTCGCCGTCGAAGATACGTCGGCGCAGAATTTCATCAACAAAAACTTGCAGGGCATCAGGAGCGAGTTCATGTCTGACAGCTATGTCAAAGAGTTCTTTCGCTTTCTTCTCTGCCTTGAACTTTTCAAATCCCGTTCGAATTTGTTTTTCGTTTAATGCTTCATTTACCGGCAGGCCACGGATATACTCGGCAATATCTTCACGCTCATCGATAAACTTGGCATCAGACTGGATCAGGCCAATGAGTTCTTCGCGATTCAGAGTGAGTTTGCCTGGTTTTTGCTGAGTCAGGTTAGCAATTAGCCCCATGATATAGTCGTAATCAATAACTGTAGAGGCAAAGAGTACAAACTCAAAATCGAGTTGTTGCACTTCTGGTGGCGTATGGTCTTTGTCCTGTTGTTCCTTCAATCGTTTGGCTGTTTCTAGATATACGCCCTTAAATCCCTGCAATTGATCTGGCGGTACTATGCTTTCAATCTGTTGCTTCTGCTCTTCAGAAAGATCGGTATATTGGTCAAGCTGAGTTTTAAGTCTCTGAACATCCTTGAACAGGTTTACGAATTGCGCTCTGGCGGCATCACCTTTAAGGTTGGCTACTTCTTCCGGTGCATTATTCAGTCCCTGTGATTGCATAAACTCGGCCAGCTTTAGCGTGGCATTTTGCAGATTATCAATCACTTTAGGCGCGGCATCTACCAGCCAGATCTCACGCGGGTTATCAATTTGCTCACCAGAAAAGAGCGCAATGGCTCCTTCTACCGATTTCTGTTGCTGACGAAAATCGAGAATGTTGCCGTATGGCTTGGTATCGTTGAGTACACGGTTAGTTCGTGAGAATGCCTGAATTAAACCATGGTGTTTGAGATTTTTGTCCACGTACAATGTATTAAGATATTTGGAGTCAAATCCTGTAAGCAACATGTCCACTACGATGGTGATGTCAATTTTTTGCGCAGCAGATAAGTCTGTATTGGGATACTGCTGATCCTTGATGCGCTTTTGTACGTCCTGATAGTAAGAATCAAATTCGCTTATGCGATGATTGGTCCCGAAACGGCCATTATAATCGGCAATGATACGGGTAAGTGCAGCTTTCTTACCTTCAGGATCTTGCTGGTTATCTTCTTTCTCCTGAGGTAGATCTTCCTGTATCTGCTGAACGTCTTTGTTACCTTCAGAAGGTGGGGAAAACACGCATGCTATGTTCAATGTTCGGAATTCAGCATCTTTTTCCGCATTTTGCATCTGAATGCTGGAAAATAACTCAAAATATTCAATGGCGTCGTTAATGCTGGCTGTAGCCAGAACAGCGTTAAATTTGCGTCCATTAGTAGCAGAATCGTGCTTGGAAAGTATAGTTTCGATAACCTTAGATTTAGCTATCCCTTCGCCTGGCTTAGGTGGATTCTTTCCTTCGGGTTTGAAATAGTCTATGTGAAAGCGTAAGACGTTGCGATCTTCGATAGCATGAGTGATGGTGTACTGGTGCAAACACTGATCAAATAAGTCTTTAGTGGTACGTAGGCTGGCTTGCTGGCCTTCGATTTGCTGGTAGCTGGCATTCGGCTCAAAGATGGGCGTCCCTGTGAAGCCAAAAAGCTGGGCGTTTGGGAAAAATTCTTTTATAGCCTTGTGATTTTCGCCAAATTGAGAACGGTGGCATTCATCGAAGATAAATACTATACGGGCGTCTCGTAATGGCTCCAGACGCTCTTTGTAGTTACGTTTATTTGTTCCGTCCAGCGCCAGACCCAACTTCTGGATAGTCGTAACAATAACCTTATCAGCATAGTCGTCGGACAAAAGTCGGCGCACCAGTGTTTCAGTATTGGTGTTTTCTTCTACGCATCCTTCCTGAAAACGGTTAAATTCTTCCCGGGTCTGGCGATCCAAGTCTTTACGATCCACGACAAAAAGGCATTTTTCGATGTCTGGATTATCTTTGAGCAAAGTGGATGCTTTGAACGATGTCAGCGTCTTGCCTGACCCTGTGGTATGCCAGATGTAGCCATTTCCGCAATTCTGATGAATACATTCGACGATAGCTTTGACTGCATAAATTTGGTACGGGCGCATCATCAAAAGTTTCTGCTCACTGGCAACCAAAACCATATAACGGCTGATCATTTGTCCAAGCGTACATTTAGCTAAGAACTTATCGGCGAAGCTCTCTAGCAAGGTAATCTTTTTGTTATCTTCACTGGCGAACTGGTAGACAGGTAGAAAGCGTTCATCGGCATTAAAGCTAAAATGTCGCGCATTATTGTTAGCAAAGTACCAAGTATCAGTACGGTTGCTGACGATGAAGAGCTGAATGAAACATAACAGTGTCTTTCCGTAACCATTACCTGGATCGGTTTTATAATCCACGATTTGCTGCATAGCACGGCGTGGGCTAACAGACAGTGTTTTAAGCTCTATCTGCACCACTGGTATGCCGTTTATGAGAAGCATCACGTCATAGCGGTGATGACTGTTCTCAGTGTTGATGCGCAACTGGTTTACGACCTCAAAGTCGTTCTTACACCAGTCACGAATGTTAACTAGACTATAATTCAGTGGTGTTCCATCATCTCGCTCGAAACTATTGATATTACGTAGTTTTTGAGCGGCATAGTATACATCAGGGGTAATAACGGTATCAAGCAAACGCTGAAACTCACTATCGGTGAGATTCACTCTATTAAGAGTCTCGAACTTCGCCCGGAAATTTTTTTCGAGGGAAGCACGATCACGAATATCAGGTCGAAGTATATATTTTAACTCAGCCAGCTTGGCAATAAGGTCTAGCTCAATTTGGTTTTCAGTTGTACTCATTAGCGCATTCCTCACCTCAAACAACTTTGCTTTCGTGCTTTAACTAAACTGTTGTTTTTGTTAAATGAAGCATTAAAAATAAGGGCTACTCAACAGCGTTATTTTTAGATTGTTCCGGTGTTATTCCGTGCGTCTTCGCATAATTAACAATCAAAATCTCAATCATTGATGCGACAGAGCGGCGCTCACGATCAGCAGCCAGACGAAGAAGTTGTTTAATGTCGGCAGATGTGCGTATAGAAAGTGTTTCGTCTTTAAGGCGAGTCATAGGCGGAACCCTCAGTGCTAGGGCCTGTAAATGTAATGCATTTTGCATTGCAACGCTACTGCACTCAATAGGTTCATATTGACTTAATAAACTATTGCCAAAAATATAATATTCAATAATTTCAGTGAATTAAACACCAACTTACGGTCGTTCCACATAGATCTGCCGTAAGCTGGGTGTTTAAAAAATGATGACTAACTAAAAGTCATCAGCAGCACTGCTCATCTTCTATCTAATGCAGGCAGTGAATACTCAACTAAATAAGGTTACAAATCATTTCAAAGTGTTATTAATTTTAGCATAATCAAACGGACTAACCCCCTTCTCCCGATTCGCATCCAGATAATCCGCCCACCACTGCAACATTAGCCTACGCTCCCCAAGATGTTCCGCCTTATGAATGTAAGCTGCTCGCACAGAGCTACGTTCCTGGTGACTCATCTGCCGCTCCACCGCATCTCTCGACCATAGCCCCGACTCAATCAGTGAACTACAAGCCATTGTCCTGAATCCATGTCCACATACTTCCGTTTTCGTGTCAAAGCCCATCACTCGCAAAGCCTTGTTTACCGTGTTTTCACTCATGGGTTTACGGGGATCATGATCGCCCACAAAAATCAGCTCACGGTTCCCATTCATGCTTTTGATCTTCTCCAAAATGGCTAAAGCTTGCCGCGACAAAGGCACAAGATGAGGTGTCCGCATCTTTGAACCACGCTGAGAATGCTTTACACCTTCCAGCGGTTCACGCTCACCAGGGATCGTCCACATAGCCGTTTCAAAATCCACTTCTGTCCAACGGGCAAAACGCAGCTCGCTTGAACGGATGAAAATCAACAACGTGAGTTCGACAGCCAGTCGAGTTAGCGGCCTGCCAGAATAATGATCGATGCGTTGAAGTAATTCAGGTATGCGATTCAGTTCAAGAGCTGCACGATGCTGTCTTTTCGCCGTAGCAACCGCACCGGCAATCTCTTGCGCGGGGTTGTAGTCGATTAAGCCGCTCTGCACGGCAAAGCGCATAATCGCGGTAGTCCGCTGCTGTAAACGGGCGGCGACTTCGAGACGCCCGGATGACTCCACTACTTTAATGGGTACAAGTAGATCCCGCGTATTCAGTTCCGCAATGTTCCGCTTACCAATAGCTGCAAAGAGATTATCCTCTAAGCTTTTCAATACACGAGCACTATGAGACTCAGACCATTTCTGATTGCTGGCATGCCAGTCTCTGGCAACCACTTCAAAGGTTATCGCCTCTTGCTCCTGCTCTACCTTAACGGCTTTCTTGTTTTCACTGGGATCGACGCCATTAGCTAACAGCTTACGGGCTTCATCCCGGCGCGCCCTGGCATCTGCAAGCGAAACCTCAGGGTACTTCCCAAGCGCCAGCATCTTCTCTTTACCACAGAAGCGATAACGTAGCCGCCAGTATTTGGAACCGTTAGGGTGAACCAGCAAAACCATACCGTCGCCGTCAGTAAGTTTATAGGCTTTTGCTTCCGGCTTAGCCGAACGAACCTTCACATCACTCAGAGCCATGATGAGTATCCTTTCAAGGGTTCTGTGTGGGTACAAACATTATCGAACCGGGATATACCCGCAGATGTACCCGCATCAGTAAGTTGATGTAGATTGAATCAGGTTGACTTAGGTTGAGTGAAAAAGCGAGGAAAGCCTTACGGATACTGGATTTCAGGCACAAAAAAAGACGTCCGTTGACGTCTATTGATGTTCCGATGGTGCCGAAGGCCGGACTCGAACCGGCACGTATTTCTACGGTTGATTTTGAATCAACTGCGTCTACCGATTTCGCCACTTCGGCACTGAAGGGGATGCGGAAACGTTCTGGATTATACCTGTCGGCGGCGGTCATGCAAGCGACAGCGTGTCGTCATTGCGCTAAGTGTTGAAAAAAACAGCGCTATCCTGCGCGGCGTCACCTTTTACGACCGTTCCACAGCGCGACTGCCACCAGCCCCCCTCCTCTCACTCCCCCGAGAACCCGGCTCCCCCTGCCAGCCCCCCTTCTCCCCCAGTAACCCCAAACCCCACTCAAACTTATCTCAACTTGTTCTCACCTCACTCTCAACCACATCCCCAGCACAACCCATCTTTCCCCAGATAAATTCCCCTCGCCTATACCCCAATATTCCCCCCAACCCTACCCACCATCATTCCCATATATTCCAGAAAGTTTTATTCAATGCCTTTTTGTTATTCATCCACCCCGCAGCCAAATATTAATTTCATCAATATTTTTATAACTTTACATTAATGAAAAGTTTTCTTTTTGCCGTTTATTCCAGGATTTTCCTCAGGCGTGAAGGGTTCCGGTAAACACTATTTTTACTAGTCGCTGTACGAGTCTTGATGGACATATTCACTCGATGAATTAACTCAGGAGAATACTTGTGACGACGTTAAAACCCTTGCTGGCCCGCAACCGCAGCTGGGCGCTGCAGAAGTGTCAGCATGACCCGGACTATTTCGAAAAATGGATCGACGGGCAGCGGCCCCACTCGCTGTGGATCGGCTGCTCCGACAGCCGCGTGCCCGCCGAGGTGCTCACCGGCAGTCAGCCCGGCGAGCTCTTTGTCCACCGCAATATCGCCAACATGCTCGACCCCGCCGACGACAACGTCATGAGCGTCCTGCAGTATGCCCTCGACTACCTTGAGGTGGAGCGGGTGGTGCTCTGCGGCCACTACGGCTGCGGCGGGGTGCAGGCGGCACTCTCCCTGCCCACCCTGCCGCTGGCGCAGGAATCCTCGGCGCTGGCTCGCCGCATCGGCCAGCTGCGCCACACCCTGCATCACGAAATTGCGCAGATCGCTGATGAATGTTGTGTTGCGGCCTCCCCCGGCGCCAGTGCCAGCGCCAGCGCCGACGCGGAGCGCTCTCGTCATGCGCTGGACGCCCTGGTGGAAGCCAACGTTCGCGCCCAGTTCGCCCGTCTGCTGGAGAGTGAACCGGTGCAGACGGTGCTCGCCAGCGGGCGACCGCTCAGCCTGCACGGCTGCGTCTACGATCTGGCTTCCGGCCATTTAACCACCCTCGTCGAACACCTCTCACCGCAGGAGCACGCCCCATGAACACGCTTCGTCAGGACTCTCTCGCCGGCATCGTCGTCTTCCTTGTCGCCCTGCCGCTGTGCCTCGGCATCGCCCAGGCCAGCGGCTTACCGCCTTTCGTCGGCCTGCTGACCGGCATCATCGGCGGCCTGGTCGTCACCACCCTCAGCCCTTCCCGCTTCGCCGTCAGCGGCCCCGCCGCCGGACTGGTCACCATCGTCGTCGCCGCCATTGAATCCCTGGGTTCCTTCTCCCTCTTCCTGATGGCGCTGGTGCTGGCCGGCGCGCTGCAGCTGCTGTTCGGCATCCTGCGGGCCGGGCGCTTTATCTCGCTGGTTCCCGCCAGCGTCATCAAAGGTATGCTGGCGGCGATCGGCATCCTGCTGATTATGCAGCAGATCCCCGTCGCGCTTGGCAGCGCAGAAGAGACCGGGCTCGTTGATATCGTACAGGGTAACGCCACCTTCTCCCTCAGCGCTATCGCCGTCGCCCTGGGCGGCCTGCTGGTGCTCTGGCTCTGGGGCTCGCCGCTTATCCGCCGGGTGAAGAGCCTGCGCTGGATCCCCGGGCCGCTGATCGCCGTCCTGCTCGGCTGCGTGACCACCTTGCTGTTGACTCATTTTGCGCCGCAGCAGCTGGCCGCTCTGCCGCGTATTACCCTGCCGGCGTTCGGCAGCCTCGGCGATCTGCTGGGCGAGCTGGAATCTCCGGCGTGGAGCGCGTGGCGCAATCCGTCGGTGTGGGTGGTGGCGGTGACCCTGGCGCTGGTCGCCAGCCTCGAAACCCTGCTCAGCCAGGAGGCGCTGAAAAAACTGCGCCCGCAAAATCCGCCGCCTTCGCCGAACCGCGAAATGGTCGCCCAGGGCGTCGGGAATCTGCTCTCCGGCGTGCTGGGGGCGATGCCGATCACCGCAGTGATCGTCCGCAGCTCGGTGAACGTCAGCAACGGCGCGCAAAGCAAACTGTCGATCTTTATCCACGGCGTACTGCTGCTGATCTGCGGCCTGTGGTTTAGCGGCCTGCTGAGCTTAATCCCGCTCGCCAGCCTCGCCGCCGTGCTGCTGTATACCGGCTATAAGCTGGCGACCCCGCGGCTGTTCATCGAGCAGTTCCGCCAGGGAGCGGCGCAGTACGTTCCGTTCCTCGCCACCATCGGCGGGATTATCGCCTTCGGCATGCTGGCGGGGATTGGGATTGGTCTTGCCACCCAGATGGCGTTCAGCCTCTGGCGCAGCCATCGCCACTCGCTGCAGCTGGCGCGCTACGATGACCACTACGTGCTGCGCATCCAGCAGAATCTGACCTTTATGCACAATCCGCATCTGCTGGCCCTGCTGGCGAAGATTCCGGAAAAGAGCGTGGTGATCGTCGAGCACGACAGCGTCGGCTATCTCGACCCGGACGTGCGGGCGGTGCTGGATGATTTTGCCGAAAGCGCCCCGCAGCGCGGCATCCGGCTTAATCAGTGGCCGCTGGCCAGCCGCTGACCTTAACGGGCGGCTGGTCCGCCCGCTTCGCGACCCCTCCGATTGCCAAGCGCCGGGGAATACCATGCTCTACACTTTCTGGGTTATCACGCCAACCCCAAGGAAATGAACATGAGCATCATTAAAAGCTACGCCGCCAAAGAAGCGGGCGCCGATCTGTCGCTGTGGGAATACGATGCCGGTGAGCTGCAGCCGGAAGATGTCGAAGTTGAAGTGGAATACTGCGGGATCTGCCATTCGGACCTGTCGATGATCGACAACGAATGGGGGATGTCGAGCTACCCGCTGGTGGCCGGTCACGAGGTGATTGGCCGGGTGGCGGCGCTGGGCAGCGCGGCGCAGGATAAAGGGCTGAAGATTGGCCAGAAGGTCGGCATCGGCTGGACGGCGCGCAGCTGCGGCCATTGCGACGCCTGCATCAGCGGCAACCAGATCAACTGTCTGGAAGGCTCGGTGCCGACCATTCTCAACCGCGGCGGCTTCGCCAATAAGCTGCGCGCCGACTGGCAGTGGGTGATCCCCCTGCCGGAGAGCATCGATCTGGCGTCCGCCGGCCCGATGCTGTGCGGCGGCATCACCGTCTTTAAACCGCTGCTGACCCACCACGTGACCGCCACCAGCCGCGTCGGGGTGATCGGCATCGGCGGCCTCGGCCATATCGCTATTAAGCTACTGCGGGCGATGGGCGCGGAAGTGACCGCCTTCAGCTCCAACCCGGCCAAAGAGCAGGAAGTGCTGGCGATGGGCGCCGATCGCGTGGTCAACAGCCGGGATCCGGAAGCCTTAAAAGCGCTGGCCGGTCAGTTTGACCTGATCATCAACACCGTGGCGGTGGATCTCGACTGGCAGCCGTACTTCCAGGCGCTGGCTTACGGCGGCAATTTCCACACCGTCGGCGCGGTGATGAAGCCGTTCCCGGTACCGGCCTTTACCCTGATCGGCGGCGACCGCAGCATCTCCGGCTCGGCGACCGGTAACCCGTCCGAACTGCGCACGCTGATGAAGTTTGCCGGGCGCAGCAAAGTGGCTCCGACCACCGAGCTGTTCCCGATGTCGCAGATTAACGAAGCGCTGAAGCACGTTCGTGAAGGCAAAGCCCGCTACCGCGCGGTGCTGAAAGCCGACTTCTGATCCTTCTCTCCCGCCGGGCGGCCCGCTCGCCCGGCGTTTTCCCCGTCGCTTCATCAAACCGTCATCTCCCCGCCATGCCTCTGTAGTCATTGCTTCCCACAATCCGGGCTTCGATAAATGGCTGAACGAGATGCGCGTCACCATGAGAAAGACCTGGCTTCCCTGGCTGATCCTGTCGCCTTCCCTGCTGTTTTTACTGCTGTTTACCTGGTTCCCGCTAGGGCGTTCGGTGTATGACAGCCTGTTTGATACCCGCATGGCCAGCGACGGCGCGCAGTACGTCGGGCTGGATAACTTTGCCCGCCTGTTTGCCGATAACGTCTTCTGGCAGTCGCTGGTCAATAATCTGCTCTATATCCTGCTGACGGTGGTGCCCGGGGTGACCCTCGCCCTGCTGCTGGCGGTCGCCCTGAGCGAGAACCATCGCGTCAACCGCTGGCTGCGCACCGCCTTTTTCTTCCCGATGATTATCCCGATGGTCAGCGCCGCCGCGCTGTGGCTGTTTATCTTTATGCCCGGCCTCGGCCTGCTCGACCACTATCTGGCGAAGCTGTTCGGGCCGATGAACAACAACTGGCTGGGGCGCAGCAACAGCGCGCTGCTGGCCCTGGCGCTGATCGGCGTGTGGAAGTTCGCCGGCTACTACATGCTGTTTTTCCTCGCCGGGTTGCAGAGCATTCCGGCCTCGACGCGGGAAGCGGCGCTAATGGAGGGGGCTACCCGCACGCAGGTCTTTTTTAAGGTCACGCTACCGCTGCTGCGCCCGACCCTGAGCTTTGTGATCACCACCGCGCTGATCTACTCCATCACCCAGATCGACCACGTGGCGGTGATGACCCGCGGCGGGCCGGACAACGCCACCACCGTGCTGCTCTATTACATCCAGAATCTCGCCTGGGATACTCACGACCTCGGCAAAGCCTCCGCCGCCACCTTCCTCACCCTGGCCGGGCTGTTCGCCTTCTCGCTGATTAACCTGAAACTGCTGGAGAAAGGAGCCCACTATGAGCGCTGAAATCTCGCCGCTGCTGGTCCGCACGCCCGCCGCCGCCCGTCCGCTGTGGCTGCGCCTGCGCCGCTCGTCGCCCTTTACGCTCACAGTATTAATGTGCTGCCTGGCGCTGCTGTGGGTCAGCCCGTTTATCTGGATGCTGGCGACCTCGTTCAGCGCTACCACCTTCGGCGACGATATGGCGTCGCTGCTGCCGCGCCTGCCGCTGACTCTCGATAACTTCCGCGACGCCTGGCAGAGCGCCGACTGGCTAAGCCTGTACGCCAACACCCTTATCTTCACCTTCGGCACCTTCTTCGTGCAGCTGTTGACCA
>OFCL01000575.1_pt1 | contig 14137 bp, 8 predicted proteins | sample 1520811 | NCBI WGS metagenome assembly OFCL01 (sample SAMEA2699030, study PRJEB24076) | metagenome | biome: Human gut stool | place: Spain | collected 2012-03-22 | reverse complement strand
GGAGTAAAACTATGGAAGCATTTCGTTTGTTAATAGTTACAGGTATGTCAGGTGCCGGCAAAACTCAAGTATTGCAAGCTTTAGAAGATATGGGGTATTTATGTATTGATAATATTCCCCCTGTGCTGATTCCTAAATTAAGTGAAATTTGCCGACAAGGTGGAGAACGGACTAATCGCGTTGCTCTTGTTGTAGATATTCGGGGTGGCGAATTTTTTGAAGCTCTTTCTTCATCTTTAGATACATTAAAAGATATGAAGGTAGATTTTGAAATTGTATTTATGGATGCTACAGATGAGACTTTGATTCGTCGATATAAGGAAAGTCGACGGAGTCATCCATTGGCTCCTAATGGGCTAATTACAACAGGGCTAAAAAAAGAACGCCAAATTCTTAACTCTGTGCGCCATAAAGCAGATTTTATTATTGATACCACTAATATGAAGACGGCTAGCTTGAAAGAGTATTTAAAAACGCGCTTTGCTCAAGTTGATGAAGCTCATGGTATGGCGATTACTGTAGTGAGCTTTGGTTTTAAGTATGGTATTCCTCTCGATGCAGATATGGTATGGGATGTTCGTTTTCTACCTAATCCATTTTATATTCCTGAGTTTCGTCATAAAACAGGTCGTGTGAAAGCAGTGAATGAATATATCCATTCCTTTGAAGTAACCGAGGAATTTAAAAAACGTTACTTTGATACCATGGACTTCCTTGTACCAAATTATGAACAAGAAGGGAAATCTCAGTTTATTGTGGCAGTAGGTTGCACAGGTGGTATGCATAGATCTGTAGCTATGGCAGAGGCTCTATACTCCCACTTGTTAGAAAAAGGATATCGTGTAACTGTTGAACATAGAGATATGATGAAAAATAATGTAGAAGAAGATTATAATCCTCATGAAATTATAACACTTGATAACTAGGTAGGGGGGATTATGTTGCGAAAAGGATGGTTCCGGTGGCTAATTCCGGGTCTAAATATAAAACGTTGGCTTGCCTTATTTAGTTGTGGTGTAGGTCTTTTAATTATTGGCATTTCCTTGATGTTTAACTATCAATGGCTTGCGGTTCTTGAAGATATTGTACTTGCCTTTTCTTATAATATGACGGGCTTTTACAATTATAATGTACTCATTGCTGTAGGGGCTGTAGTATTATCGATTGGCGCTGTATTAATGCTCATCGGTACAAGTAAAGTTATAAAAACGATTATTCGTCGGCGGGCTGGTGGGCTTCTCGATGATCGGGATCGGGATATTATCTTTCAAAATATCCGACTCTATAAGGGCCCTAAAATTGTAGTAATCGGTGGGGGTACAGGCTTATCAAATTTATTGCGTGGTTTGAAATCACATACATCAAACCTATCTGCGATTGTAACAGTTGCTGATGATGGAGGTTCTTCTGGCCGCTTGCGAGAAGATTTTCAAATGATAGCACCTGGTGATTTAAGAAACTGTTTAGTATCACTAGCTGAACAAGAAGGGGTAATGGAGAACTTATTCCGTTACCGCTTCGAAGGGGAAAATGAGCTTTCTGGACACAGCTTTGGTAATCTCTTTATCACTGCGCTTGCTCAAGTTTACGATGGAGATATTGAAGAAGCTCTTGAAGCGGCTAGTAAATTGTTGCGTGTCCGTGGTCGTGTAATTCCTTCCTCTACAGAGTTCATTAAATTGCGTGCAGAGATGACAGATGGCACTATTGTAGAAGGTGAAAGTAATATACCACACTCGGGTAAACGGATTCGTCATATCTATAGTGATCCAGCATTGCCTAAGCCAGAGGGGGCTGCATTACGTGCCATTGATGAAGCGGATGTGATTATTTTAGGTCCTGGTAGTTTATATACAAGCATTATCCCAAATTTACTAACTGATAAATTGGCCTCTCATGTACGTGCCAGTAAGGCTAATAAAATCTATATTGCTAATGTTATGACACAACCAGGTGAAACCACAGGCTACACATTAAATGACCATGTAGAGGCTTTAATTGCTCATGGCGGAGAAGGAATTATAGATACTGTTCTTGCCAATGATGGGCCGTTGCCAATTCAAATGGTTGAACAATATAGTGCTGTAGGATCTGAACCATTGGTATTAGATACTAAAAAGTTACAAGACAAAGGAATCCGCACTATACGAGCTACCTTAATTAATCCTCAAAAACCAGCTGTTCACGATCCTGAACGGTTAGGTAAAGTTATTATGGATATCATTCATGCTATGCAATCTAACACTGAACCGCATATCTTAGAATATTATCTTCAACGAGATGATCATTAATGAGAAGGGATGTCCATGTCATTTGCAGAAGATGTAAAAAATGAATTATGCCAATATGAAGCCTCTAGTGATGCGGATGTGGCCATGAAAATTGAAGCGTCTTGCTTATTGCGTATGAGCGGATCTATCATTTTGGGGATGAAAGGTGCCGTTGGCATTCGTTTGGCTACGGCTAATAATGCAGTAGCTCGTCGGTTGCTTGGTATTTTGAAAAAGCAATACGAATTACCTACAAATGTATTAGTACGACAAGGTTTAAACCTGCGTAAAAAAAATATGTATACGCTCTCTGTGGAACCTTCTATAGAGGGGAGACAGGCTTTAGAGGATCTCGCTTTATGGCCTGTAACCGAACAAATCCCTCGCAGTTGGCTCAAATCAATGGAAGCACGACGTGCCTTTTTAAGGGGAGCTTTTTTAGGGGGAGGCTCTGTTAATAAACCACAAAGTGATTACCATCTTGAGTTTATGACGGGGAATGAGACTTTTGCGAGGGAAATTATTCATGTATTACGACTCTTTCACATTCACGCTGGTCTAACGGAGCGGAAGGACGAGTATGTAGTATATCTTAAAGAAGGGGATGCAGTAACAAATTGTTTGCAAATCATGGGTGCTCAATCGGCGCTTATGGAATTTGAAAACGTGCGGATTATGAAAACCGTACGGAATCAAATTAATCGTCAAGTCAACTGTGAGACGGCAAATTTACAGAAGGTTGTGGATGCAGCAGTTCGTCAGGTAAAAGCAATCCGTATTATTGATAGAGAAATCGGTATTGAAGAATTACCTGAAAAGTTGCGCGTCGTTGCAAGACTTCGGTGGGAGAATCCTGAAGCGAGTTTAAAAGAGCTTGAAGAGTTGATGGAGGGGGAACTATCTAAATCTGGAATTGGCCATCGACTAAAGAAGATTGAAGCATTAGCACTTACGTATGACCCGTTGGGGCTCGAAGAAGTATAGAGGTAATAATATATGTTTTCCTATAAATCAAGATATTGTGTAGCTGCGGCTATGGCCGCCATGGCTGCCCTTACAGGCCATGTAGAAGCTCGTGATATAGATTTACAATCAATTGGATATTTTCAGTTTTCTCCGTTGCCACCATCGTTGGTGTCTCAAACGGATACATTGCTCCTATCGGATAGTCCTGAATATGTAGGACCTGTAGGAGGTACGTTAAGTGCAGGTACAATTAATGGTAATGGTCGTATCTATTTCTATCATGTAAATGAAATGGATTTACCTCACAAGATTGCTATCGTCTTAGAAAACCAAACGGCTTATCCAACTTCAGTACATGTCATGAGACAATTAAAATCTGTAGCTACACCTGATTATTTTGCAGCAGGTCGTGATTTGTCTCGAAAGGATTTGGAGCAACCTCTTAATGAAAGCCCAGATGCAAGACCATTATATTCTCTTAGCATCCCACCACAAGGGCGCCAATTAATCTTTAGTGACTTAGAAAATACACCGGTAAATCGAGATGCATTATTTACGGGTATTGTAGATATTAAAACAGAAGGGCCTATATTTGCGCGTGTCATGATGTTGCCTATGGGGATGGACCCTGTAGATGCATCACATTGGGTGAAAAACCTTCCTATTGATGAAATACAATTACGCGGTACTTATACTGGTGCTAAGCGTAATATGGAGGTTACTACACCATTCGATACCTCTTTAGGTGGTGCCTTTGTAGAAATTGGTAATGACCGAGAAGATACGTTTATTAATGGTGTAGACGAAATGCAAAATAAAGCATTTGTTCGAGATCGTGGTAACTATGGCGTATCGTATACGTTAAAAATTCCTACAAAGGGGAATGAACCGTTTAGACTGTATTTTAACCCTCTTGGGGGACCTTATTCTGGTTCCTTTACGGTAAAAACATTGCATCAACAAGGTGCTAGAAGGGGGCAGACAGATATACGGACTTACCACATTGGTGGTGCAGATGGTATTTCCGCATTAGGGGAAGGTACTATATTAGATAGCCGTCTTTTAGGGAACTATAATGCGGGCGATTTATTAACATTAAACTTTATGCCAGCTGGTGCATCGAATTTGCCAATTCGTTTCTTGTTGATTCCTGAATCTCTTGCAAATCCACAAAAACATCAAACTATTGCTGTTAATGTACCAAAAGATGTTAAAGATATTTTAGGGAACCCAACTCAAGGGGGAACACAAATACCTGTAGGACCTGTAGGTGGTAAAGATGGAGATAAAGGTACAGTAGATACTAAAAAATCTACTATTGAAAGTCCAGCTAAGCGGGCAGAAACAATTGCTCATGAAGAAACTAAAAAGTTGAGCGATAAAGCTGCAGCAGATGTAAAAAAAGAAGCGCAACTTAAAAAAGCAAAAGACGAGAAAGAAGCCTTAGCTCGTAAAAAAGCCGAAGAGGCTCGACTAGCTGCAGAAAAAGCTGAAATGTTGCGAAAGGCTGCAGAAGCCAAGCATGCTGAAATTGAGCGCAAGATGGCTGAAAAAGCCGAAGCAGAGCGTAAAGCAGAGGAAGCTCGCAAGGCGGAAGCGGCTCGTAAAGCTGAAATGGCACGTATCGAGGCAGCGAGAAAAGCGGAAGCGGATCGACTAGCGGCGGCTCGTAAAGCAGAAGAAGCTCGACTAGCAGCGGAAGCAAAACGCCTTGAAGAAGAACGTAGAATTGAAGCTGCTCGTATTGAGGCCGCACGCAAAGCGGAGGAAGAAAGAAAAGCGGCCGAAGCTAAGGCTCGCTTTGAAGCGCAACGAGCAGCAGAAAAAGCTGCTTTAGAAGCCAAAAAGGCCGAAGAGGAACGCTTGGCTGCTGAGGCTAGAGTTCGTTTAGAAGCACAACGTGCTGCCGAGCAAGCCGCTCTTGAAGCGAAGCGCCAAGAAGACGCTCGTAGAGCGGCAGAGGCTAAGGCTGCATTGGAAGCACAACAAATGGAAGCAGCAAGAAAAGCAGAAGAGGCTCGTCGTGCGGAGGAAGCGCGTAGAGCAGAAGAAGCTCGAATTGAAGCGGAACGTAAAGCTGAGGCCGCTCGCGTAGCAGCAGAAGCAAAACGAGCAGAGGACGCACGCAAAGCTGAAGCAGCTCGAATTGAAGCAGCGCGTAAAGCTGAACAAGCTCGTTTAGCAGCAGAAGCACGTAGAGCAGAAGAAGCTCGGAAAGCAGAAGCAGCTAGACTTGAGGCACAACGTAGAGCTGAACAGGAACGAATCGAAGCAGCGCGCCGTGCAGAAGAAGCTCGAATTGTTGCAGAGGCTAAACGTGCTGAAGAAGCGCTTAGAGCCGAAGAAGCTCGCCGCATAGAAGAAGCAAGACGTGCCGAAGAGGCTCGTAAAGCAGAGGCGGCTCGTATAGTGGCGGAAGCTCGTAAGGCAGAGCAAGAGCGACTTGCTGCAGAACGAGCTGAAGCAGAACGTCAAGCAGCCGAGGCACGACGCCTTGCTGAGGAACGATATAAAGCACAACTAGAAGCAGAGCGTAAAGCTGAAGCTGCTCGTCAACAAGCGTTGGCTCAAGCTGAAATCGAGCGTAAAGCAAAAGAGCGTGCTGAAGCTATTCAACGTGTCCGAGATCAACAAGAGAGTGCTCGTCGTCGTGCAGAACTTGCACGTCAACAACTTGAAGCCGAACGTAAGGCTGCTCAAGCATCTAAGAGGACTCCTTCCTTCAGTGAACTTGATGATATTCATGGGGATACATCAAATGTAACTATTCCAAATGCTGTATCCATTGATGAGTTGACAAAACCTAGACCGACTGCATCTCAAAATACACGTCGTCGTGAGCAACGTCAACCTCAATTGTCGCCAAATCAGCAAAATGTGCAGATAGATCCTGTAGCGAATGAGCCGCAACAAGATCAAATGCCATATACTCCACAAAATGAACAGCAAAATGATGAAGAAAACCCACCAAGATTATATCCATTAGGTTAAGACCCTTAATTTCTAAAAAGAAATTTTAGATTAAAGTTTAAGATATAGAAGTGGATTAATAGCTGTTTAAATATAGAGAGGACAAGCAATTTTATATGCTTGTCCTCTTTTTAAAATCCATATGAATTTTGTGTTTTACATTGACTTTCAAAGGTGGATTCAGTACAATAAATAAAGAAATGCATATATGGTACGAGAGACCATTGCATAATACAATACCTTTTAATTTAGTCCAGAGAGGCTGAGAAAGGAATATAGTTGAAGTGCCCATAGGGGCTTCTTTGTGCAAACTATTTGACCTTTTGCCCTGGGCAAAAGGTCTTTTTTGTTACGTGAGTTAGGAGGAAATCATGGGACAAGTTAGCCTAAAAGGCAAAGATTTATTGGGTTTGCAAAATGTGTCACCTGAAGAAATCAAATTGATTTTAGATGTGGCAAAGAAAATGAAGAAAATCGTTCTTTCTGATGACAAGAAGGTTCCACTTTTAAAGGGGAAATCCATTATTAACCTTTTTATGGAGCCAAGTACTCGTACCCGTAGTTCCTTTGAGTTAGCCGGCAAATACTTAGGGGCTGACGTGATCAATCTTTCTCCTAGTGGATCTTCCATGGGTAAAGGTGAAAGCTTCCGCGATACATTATTAACTATGTCCTACATGGGTACAGATGCTATCGTAATGCGCCACAGCGCAGAAGGTGCACCTTTATACGCTACGAAAGCCGTAGATCCGATTATCATTAACGCAGGTGATGGCGCTCATGAGCATCCAACACAAGCATTACTAGATATGTATTCTATCTTAGAGAAAAAGAAATCTATTGAAGGCCTAAAGGTGGTTATCCTTGGGGATATAATGCATAGTCGCGTAGCACGCTCCAACATTTATGGACTTACAAAAATGGGGGCTGATGTACATCTGGCTGGTCCTCGTACAATGGTATATCCAGAATTTGAAAAATTAGGTGTTACCGTACACCATGATATTCGTGAAGCAGTGGCTGATGCAGATGTAGTTAACGTACTTCGCATTCAATTAGAACGCATTCATTCTGCATTGTATCCTACAAATAGAGAATATGCACGTATCTTTGGTATCAATAACGATGTATTGAAATTAGCTAAAGACGATGTAATGGTCATGCATCCAGGCCCAATGAACCGTGGTCTAGAAATCGCACCAGATGTTGCGTATTCTGATCAATCAGTAATTCAAGAACAAGTGCGTAATGGCGTAGCTATACGTATGGCTGTATTGTACTTAACTATTATCGGAGGTGACGGTAGTGAGCTTGCTTATTAAAAATGGTACGGTAGTAAATCCGGCGAAAAAACAAAACGAAGTAGCAGACATTCTCGTAAAAGATGGTAAAATTGCAGCCATCGGTCAAAACTTAAATGCTGAAGGTGCTGAGATATATGATGCAACAGGTCTTATTGTAGCACCAGGCCTTATTGATATTCACACACATTTGCGTGAGCCAGGTCAAGAAGCGAAAGAAGATTTCCACTCCGGTACACAAGCCGCTGCTGCAGGTGGTTTCACACGTGTTGTAACTATGGCTAACACAAATCCTGTGGTAGATAATGCTGCGCTCGTAAGAGGGTTGCAAAAGCAAGCCGAACTTACTGGTGTTGTTAAGGTAGAATTTATTGGTGCTGTATCAAAAGGTCTTGAAGGTAAGGAACTTGCTGAAATGGGGGATATGGCAGAAGCTGGTGTAGTAGCTTTCTCCGATGATGGCCACTATGTAGAAAATGCTGCATTTATGCGTCGTGCTTTAGAATACTCGTCCATGTTTAATAAGATGGTTATCGACCATGCAGAAGATATTACATTGACTAAAAATGGCCATATGCATGAAGGTATTGTTTCTTATGAATTAGGTGTTATTGGTCGTCCTGCAGTAGCTGAAGATTTGGCTGTTGCTCGTGATATCTTGTTATCTGAAATGACAGGTGGTCATATCCATATTGCTCACGTAAGTAGTAAAAATACTGTAGATATGGTGCGCCGTGCGAAGGCTAAAGGCCTTAATGTAACCTGTGAAGTTACAAGCCAACATTTGTCTTTCACAGATGAATACCTACGCGAATATAATCCAGCATTTAAAATGGCTCCTCCAATTCGCTCAGAAGATCATCGCCAAGCATTATTAGAAGGCTTGAAAGATGGCACAATCGATGCGATTATTACAGACCATGCACCACATGCATACGAAGAAAAAGACCATGAATTCTGCTGTGCACCAAATGGTTTCAGTGGCCTCGAAACATCTTTGGCAGCGGTTATTACAAATGCATATGGTCCTGATAAACTTAGCATTGATCAAGTTGTGTACTATATGAGTACTCGACCAGCTGAGTTGATGCACCTTGATGCAGGTGTTCTTGAAGTTGGTAAGCCAGCGGATATTACTGTATTCTCTACAACTGAAAAGTGGACAGTAGATAGAAATAAATTTTATACAAAAGGTAAAGTTAGCCCATTTGATGGTATGACTGTTACAGGTAAAGCTAAACTCACAGTCGTTGATGGCAAAATTGTTATGAAGGAGGGCGTAGTCTTATAATGAAAGGCAAGTTAGTTCTTGAAGATGGTTCCGTGTTTGAAGGTTCCTTATTAGGTGGCGCCCCAACGGTAGGGGAAGTTGTATTTAACACAGGTATGACCGGGTATCAAGAAATCTTGACTGACCCATCCTATGCGGATCAAATTATTACATTAACCTATCCTTTAATTGGTAATTATGGTACTTTAAATTCTATTACTCAAGGTCCTAAACCATATTGTAAAGGTTTTATTGTAGGTGAACTGTGTGACTTTCCATCTAACTGGCAAAATGAGGGGTTATTTAGTGAGTATCTTCGTTTGCACGGCATCCCTTGCCTTTATGATGTAGATACACGTGCGATTACACGTGTTCTTCGTAACCATGGTGTAATGAAGGGCGTACTCGTACGCTCTGATTACCCTATGGAGGATATTCAAAAATTGTTTAAACAAGACTTGCCAACAGATCAAGTTATGCGTGTAACTACAAAATGGCAAGGTATGCGTGGCGATAAAAATGCTGAATTCCACGTAGCGGTAATGGATTATGGTGTAAAGGAAAATATCCTTCGCTCTCTAGAAGCTGCAGGCTGTCGTCTTACTGTATTTCCTGCAGATGCTAAGGCTGAAGATGTGTTGGCAGCAAATCCAGATGGTATTTTTTTATCTAATGGCCCTGGAGACCCTCAAGATCTTGGCTATGCAGTAGAAGAAGTAAAGAAAATGTTTGGTAAGAAACCAATCTTTGGCATCTGTATGGGGCATCAAGTATTGGCACAAGCTTATGGTGGTACCACATTCAAATTGAAATTTGGTCACCGTGGTTCTAACCATCCTGTACAAGATTTACGTACTGGTCGGGTATATATTACATCTCAAAACCATGGTTATGCGGTAGATGATACTTCTTTGCCAGATTTCGTAGAAATTACACATCGTAGTGTAAATGATGGTACCGTAGAAGGTATGCGTCATAAAGAATTGCCAATCTTCTCCGTACAATACCATCCAGAAGCATCCCCAGGACCTACTGATAACCTATATTTATTTGACGAATTTGAAGACTTAATGAGAAAGGGAAAATAATATGACCTCAGAAGCAAAAAAAGTACTTGTAATTGGTTCTGGTCCAATTATTATCGGTCAAGCTGCAGAGTTTGATTATGCTGGTACACAAGCATGCCGTTCCCTTCGAGAAGAGGGTTATAAAGTAGTATTAGTTAACTCCAACCCTGCTACTATTATGACTGATACAGATATTGCAGACCGCGTATATGTAGAACCGATTAGTCTTGAATTCGTAACAGAAGTTATAAAAAAAGAACGCCCTTGGGGCTTGTTGGCTACATTAGGTGGTCAAGTAGGTCTTAATATGGCGGTACAATTGTCTGAAGCTGGCGTATTAGAAGAATATGGTGTAAAACTTCTTGGTACAACTCTTGAAGCCATTAAACAAGCGGAAGACCGTGAGCTTTTCAAAGAAGCGATGAAGGAAATCAACCAACCGGTTCCTGAATCCGATATCTTTAACGATCTTGAAGAAGCAGTAGCCTTTGCTAATCGTATTGGGTATCCTATTATCATCCGTCCTGCATACACATTAGGCGGTACTGGTGGAGGTATTGCCCATAATGAAGATGAAATGTATGAAATCACACGTCGTGGTTTGAAACTTTCACCAATTCACCAAATTCTAGCAGAACGTTCCGTTGCAGGCTGGAAAGAGATTGAATACGAAGTAATGCGCGATAGTGCAGATAACTGCATCATCGTATGTAATATGGAAAATATTGACCCTGTTGGTGTGCATACTGGGGATTCTATCGTTGTGGCACCAAGCCAAACCTTGAACGATATTCAATACCAAATGCTGCGTACCGCATCTGTAGAGATTATCCGTTATTTGAAAATCGAAGGCGGTTGTAACGTACAATACGCTTTGAATCCAAATAGCAACGAATATATTGTTATCGAAGTAAACCCTCGCGTATCTCGTTCCTCTGCATTGGCATCTAAAGCAACTGGGTACCCAATTGCGAAGGTAGCAGCAAAAATTGCAGTAGGCATGACATTGGATCAAATTACAAATGCTGTAACCGGTGAAACTAAAGCATGCTTTGAGCCGACTCTTGACTATGTAGTAACTAAGTTTCCACGCTGGCCTTTTGAGAAATTCAACTTGGCAGATCGTACCTTGGGCACACAAATGAAAGCCACTGGCGAAGTTATGGCCATCGACCGTTCTTTGGAAGGCTCCTTACTTAAAGCAATTCGTTCCTTGGAAATTGGTTTAGACCATATTGAGCTTAAGAAAATCGCTCATGAGTCTATGGAACAATTGATCGAACGTTTACATTTAGTAGATGATGAACGTATCTATGTTGTAGCAGAAGCACTTCGCAAGGGAATTAGTGTAGAAAAAATCCACTATATTACAAAAATTGATACATTCTTTATTGAAAAAATTAAAAACATTGTTACTGTGGAAAAAGCATTGGCTGAGCAAGGTTTAACAGAGGATGTATTGCGCAAAGCAAAACGTTATTCCTTCACTGATTCTGTTATCGCTCGTTATGCTAATACAACTGTAGAAGATGTTCGTGCAAAACGTAAAGAATGGAATATTCTTCCAACATATAAATACGTAGATACTTGCGCAGCTGAATTTGAATCTAAAACACCTTATTACTACAGTGCGTATGCACAAGAGGATGAGGTCCGTCCATTAGGCGATAAATCCGTAGTGGTACTTGGTTCCGGTCCAATTCGCATCGGTCAAGGCGTAGAGTTCGATTACTGTTCCGTACATTCCTCTTGGGCCCTTCGTAAAGCGGGTTACCAATCTATTATGATTAATAACAACCCAGAAACAGTGTCTACTGACTTTGATATTTCTGACTCTTTATACTTTGAGCCATTGACTGTGGACGATGTTATGGAAATCATCAATAAAGAACAGCCAGCGGGCGTCATTGCTCAATTTGGTGGTCAAACGGCTATCAATTTGGCAGGCCCATTGGCAGAACGTGGCGTCAAAATCCTCGGTACATCCGTAGATAGCATCGATATGGCGGAAGACCGTGAACGCTTTGATGAATTGTTGGCGAAACTTGGTATCCCTCGCCCAGTAGGTGCTTTGGTAACCTCTGATGAAGAAGCACAAGAAGCAGCTAAAAAGTTGAAATACCCGTTAATCGTTCGCCCTTCTTATGTATTGGGCGGTCGTGCGATGGAAATCGTATACAACGATAAAGAGCTTGATGTATACATGAAGGAAGCCGTAGTAGCATCTAAGGAGCATCCTGTTCTTATCGACCGTTACATGGTTGGTATGGAGGTAGAGGTTGACGCTATTTCTGACGGTACCGATGTATGTATCCCTGGTATTATGGAACAAATCGAACGCGCCGGTGTTCACTCTGGTGACTCCATGGCCGTTTATCCAGCTCAACATTTGAGCCAAGAATTGATTGATCAAATCGTTGATTATACACGTCGTATTGCAGTAGGCCTTAATGTTAAAGGTGTACTTAATATTCAATATATCGTGGCTGATGGTGAACTTAACGTTATCGAAGTTAACCCTCGTTCTAGCCGTACTGTACCATTCATTTCTAAGGTTACAGGTATCAATATGGTAGAATGTGCAACACGCATTGCCCTTGGTGAAAGCTTAAAAGACTTAAGCTTACCACTTGGTCTTGTACCTAATAAACCATATGTAGCTGTAAAAGCACCTGTATTCTCCTTCTCTAAAATGGGCCTTGTAGAAATCGCTCTTGGACCTGAAATGAAGTCTACTGGTGAGGTTATGGGGATTGGTCGCACATATTCTGAAGCTTTATTCAAAGCTATCAATGGTGCCAATATGCGTATCCCAGAGGATGGTACAATCCTTATGACTGTTGCAGACCGCGATAAAGAGGAAGCTAGTCAATTAGCAAAAGGCTTTATTGATTTGGGTTATCACATTGAAGCAACTGGTGGTACTGGTAAATACTTCAAGGAACATGGCGTTGACTGCAAGGTAGTTAACAAAATCTCTGAAGGCGATGATAACTGTGCTGACCACATTCGTCAAGACAAGGTCGATCTTGTACTTAATACATTGACTGCAGGTAAACGTCCTGAACGCGAAGGCTTCCAATTGCGTCGTCTTGCTGTAGAAATGGGTACACCATGCTTAACAAGTCTCGATACAGCACGGGAAGTATTGCGTGTTGTGGCGAATCGTAAAGATGATGCGAACTACACTGTAGAAGCATTACAAGATTTTGAATTGGAGTAAAATCATGAGTGGCTATGTAGAACAGGGCGAAGTCGTTCGCAATGAGCAAATAGGCTCTGATGTGTGGATTATGGATATTCACGCACCAAAACAAGCAGCAGAAGCAAAGGTAGGACAGTTTTGTAATGTTCGCGTAGCGGACTCTACGGCGCCATTATTGCGTCGCCCTATTAGCTATGCTGGATTTGATGCCCGAAAGGGTATAATTACCCTTTTGTATCGCGTCGTAGGCAAGGGGACTGAAATTATGACACGTCTCGTGCCTGGTGATACATTAGATTGTTTAGGCCCTTTGGGCGAACCGTTTGTAACATCTAATAATATGCTTCTCATTGGCGGTGGCGTTGGTATTGCACCGATGCTATGTATCGCATCGCATTTGAAAGAAGGTGAAGAAGCACAAGTTATTTTGGGCTTTAGAAATGAAAGCGAAACCTTCTGGGCTGATCTATTTAAAGATAGACCTGTTACAGTACATATCACTACTGATGATGGTAGTGTGGGCACAAAAGGTTTCCCTACGGCTATTATGCCTGACCTAATTAATGCTAATTCCTTTACTTCTGTCATGACTTGTGGTCCTACGCCGATGATGAAAGGCGTAGCTCAAGTGGCTAAAGAACTCCATGTGCCTTGCCAAGTTTCTCTTGAGGAGCGCATGGGCTGTGGTACTGGAGGTTGTTTAGGCTGTGCTTGTGATGGTGCAGAAGGTAAACGCTATAAAGTTTGTAAAGATGGTCCTGTATTCCCAGCTGAGGAGGTGTTCTTTTAATGCGTGAACACGATTTAAATAACACCGTTACGCCAAATCCAAAGCTTGCCATTGATTACTGCGGCATTAAGATGAAAAACCCTATTATCGCTGCATCTGGCACCTTTGGTAATGGTCCTGAATATGCAGGCTACCTTGATCTAAGTAATGAAGTAGGTGCTATTTCTGTAAAAGGTTTAACACCAAAAGGCCGTCATGGCAATCCTGGTACTCGTATTGCAGAAACTCCATCTGGCGTATTGAACTGTATTGGCCTTGAAAATCCTGGCGCTGAACATTTTGTTAGAGAAATTTTACC
>OFCL01000574.1_pt1 | contig 14171 bp, 9 predicted proteins | sample 1520811 | NCBI WGS metagenome assembly OFCL01 (sample SAMEA2699030, study PRJEB24076) | metagenome | biome: Human gut stool | place: Spain | collected 2012-03-22 | reverse complement strand
TTTTTGCCACCGCGTTTGGTTTGATGATGGAAAAAGTACGTTCAATAGCCATGATAACCTCTTTATATATGTTGTTCTGTTTCGCAGATGAGACCGATAAATACGGCGCGAATTATAATCATCATCTAAGGCGGTTGCCTATGTGTTTAGGTAACATTTTTTTAAAAAAAAGCGACCTTAAACAACAAATCCGGCTAATTCAGGCAAGTTCTGTTTATTGCACGGTGAAGTTAGCGGCAACAATCTGCCCCGCCTCATCCATCACCACTAGCTGATAACTATCGGGGCGCTCAAGGTTAAGGATGGCGCTGGCGCCTTCCGCGGTCAGCGGTTCGCCGTTCAGAAACCACCAGCGCCGCCCTTCCCCGCCGGTCGTTTGCAGCGGCAGCATCACCTTCAGCTCGCCGGGCATACGTTTAACCACCGCGCCTTCACGGATGCCGGATAGCACCAGCGGGGCGGCATCGACGGTTTGCACCGGCGGGCAGTCCGCCGAAACCGCCGGCAACCTGGCGCGACGCCGTTCGCCCGCGGGCAGCCAGGGTTCAAGCGGCAGCGGCCAGACGTCGAGGCTTTTCGCCACCGCGCCTGGGCAATCTGCCGCCACCCGCTCCCCTTTCTCATTCAGCCATACCGGAAAACGAATCCCACGAATCCCCTCCTGACCAGGCAGCAGCAGGGTCGGCGGCTGGCTCTCGTCGAGCAGCCAGGTTGCCAGCCGTCGGCGGCAGTTCGCGTCGCCCGCCGCTAAATTCTGCCCGCCGGGCCAGCACACGGTCCCGGCGCTGACCGACGACGGGCGAGGATCGGCCGGTAATCCGCCGCGGCTCATAGCCGGTCGCGCCAGCAGCAGATTATTGACCTGATTCAGCAGCGGCACCGCGCTGACGAAGCCAAACTGTCCGACGACCGGCGTGCCGTCGGGCCGTCCGGTCCAGATACCAATCAGATAGCGGGCATTCACGCCGATCGCCCAGGCGTCGCGATAGCCGTAGCTGGTGCCGGTTTTCCACGCCAGCGGCACCACCTTCACCAGCGACGCATCGGGCACCGGCTGCGCTTCGCCGGCCAGTATGCGCCGCACGATCCACGCGGCCCCCGGCGACAGCAGCGGCCTCTCAACCAGCGGCGAGTCCGGCGTGATGCGCAATTGTCCCGCCTTGCCGTGGCGGGCGAACGCGCTGTACGCCGCCACGATATCCGCCAGACGCGCGCCGGCGCCGCCGAGGATCAGCGATAAATTCGGCTCCGCGCCAGCGGGCAGCATCAGCGGCAATCCGGCATTGCGTAGCCTGGCGGCAAAACGCTTCGGTCCGTAGGCCTCCAGCACCTGCACTGCCGGAAGGTTCAGCGAGCGAACCAGCGCGTCGCTGGCGCTCACCGGCCCGTGAAACCCGCTGTCAAAGTTGCCCGGTCGGTAGTCGCTAAAGCGTCGCGGCACGTCCTGCAGTAATGAGGCCGGATGGATCAGCCCCTCATCCAGCGCCATACCATAGACAAACGGCTTCAGTACCGAGCCGGGGGAGCGGATCGCCGAGACCATATCAATATGACCAAAGCGGCTATCATCGCCAATATCCACCGATCCTACCCAGCCGCGCACCTTCATATTGGTATGGTCGACCACGATCATCGCTAAAGAACTGCGCGGCGGCAGGCGCGATTTCCAGTTCAGCGCCAGATCTTCCAGCTGCCGCTGTAGCCCGGCATCCAGCGTCGTGACCACCTTCTCTGCGCGGCTGCTCGCCAGCGCGCGGCGGGCAAAAAGCGGCGCCAGCTGCGGCATCTGCCGCGGAAACAGCCAGACGGGCTCTTCGAGAGCTTCTCGCACCGGCTGCGACGGCCACACGCCCTGGCTTTCCATTCGCAGCAGGACTTTATCGCGCGCCGCCTGCGCCCGCTCGGGCCAGCGGTCCGGACGTAAGCGGCTCGGCGCCTGCGGCAATACCGCCAGCAGCGCCGCTTCGCCGTAGCTTAGCTGCGCGGGGGGTTTACCCAGATAGGCCCAGTTGGCCGCGCCGATCCCCTGCAGCGTACCGCCGAACGGCGCCCGGTTGAGGTAGAGCGTGAGGATCTCGCTTTTTGACAGATGCCACTCCAGCTGCAGCGCTCGCCATAGCTGCCGCAGCTTGCCGCCAAAGGTGCGGGGATGAGGATCGAGCAGCCGCGCCACCTGCATAGTGAGGGTGCTGCCCCCGGAGATCACTCTGCCGGAAGTGAGATCCTGCCAGGCGGCGCGAGCGATCGAGAGCGGATTGACGCCAGGATGATCCCAGAACCAGCGATCTTCATAGTGGATCAGCGCCTGTAAATAGCGCGGCGAAACGTCGGCCAGCGTCACCGGATAGCGCCAGACGCCCTGCGCATCGGCAAAGCGCCACAGCGGCGTGCCGTCTTCCGCCACCACCACTCTGGCAGGCGTAACCTCATGCAGCGGCAGCGGCCATAGCCGATCGGCCGCCAGCAGCAATAGCCACAGCAAAAAAATAAACGCCGCCAGCCAGCGCCAGCGGCGTTTTATACGCTTCAATACCCGCATTTAGGGCGCAACGGTTAGCGGTCCGCTGGCCGCGCCGGTTGCCCGCCACTGCGGCACGTACATTGACTCGACCTGCGGCTGCGGTACCTGATAAGTGCCCGGCGTCACCGCGCGCGCCAGATAAACCAGCGTCACCGGCTGGCCTTCATTGATAGCCACCGCGGCGACGAAGCGATCGTCGCGAAACTCAATGTGCTGGATATCCGCCTGCTGCATCTGGTTAAGCAAATTCTGCACCGCTTCGCCATTTTCCTGCAGGCTGGCGCTGCTGTTAGCCAGATTCTGGTTTTCCAGCTCCAGCCCCGCCGGGAGTAAATCCACTACCAGCGCGTCCGGCACGTTGCGTTTGGCCGTGACTTCCAGCTTCACCAGCACCAGTTCGCCGCTGCGCAGCGAAGCGAGCGATTTCTGCTGGCCCTGGGTATCGAAAATTTGCCGTTCGATTCCCAGCACGTTGCCTCCCGGCTGCGGAGCGCTCTGCGGATATCCACTGCTGTCGAGGCGAAGCCACAGCGCCTGCTGGCCGGTGTTGGTGACCTGCAGCGCCGCCAGCTGGTCGCCGGTCAGGTTGCGGGTTTGCGCTTTATCGCCGGAGAGCGGTTCGGCCTGCACGGAGGTTTGCGCCTGCCAGCTGCCGGAACGGTCCTGCAACGTACGCCCGGCCAGGAACAGAGCATTACTCTCCTGCGTCGAAAGCCAGCGCTGGCCGTATGCCTCTTCCGCCAGATTGCTGAGCAGCGTATTTTGCGCTTCCGGCAGCAGTTTATTCTCCTCCAGCAGCGCCAGCTTCAGCGCATCGTCGCGCAGCTCGCTGCCGTAATCGCCGAGCCAGCGGTTCGCATCCTGGCGCGGCGTGGCCATCGCCAGCTTCAGGGCCTCGTCGCCGCGCGGCGCATCGCCCATCAATTTCAAGGCGACGCCCAACTGCAGCAGCGGCAGACCGGAACGCGCCTGGTCGTGACGACTCCAGATCTCGCGCAGCGCGCCGAGCGGCGCTTTCTGCTGCCGGGCCAGCACCAGCGCGGCATAGGCCTGAGCGGCAAAGCGGCTGGCCTGGGCATCATCGCTATAGCGGACGGTCATCAGCCCCGGCTCCTGTAAATAACGCAGCAGACGCTGGTTACCGCTGTTGACGGCGTTAGTCGGGACACTGTAGCCCTGCTCGCCCGCCCGGACGAGGAAGTCCATCGCGTAGGCCGTTAGCCAGTACTCCTCCGGACCCTCTTTATCCCACAGGGCGAAACCGCCATCATCGCGCTGCATCTGCAGCAGGCGAGAAATGCCGATATCCACCGCCGCGCGTCGTTTTTCATCGCTATCGCCGCTGATGCCCAACGCTTTAAGCTGGACGGCGTTGGTATAGAGCGACGGGAACAGCCCGCTGGTGGTCTGCTCCAGGCAACCATAGGGATAGGCTTTCAGGTCGCGAATATAGCGCGCCAGGTTCAGCGGCGGCTTGCCGCTGAACACCAGCTGTCCCTGCAGCGTCGCCGGCGAGAAGCCCTCACTTTGCGCCGCCGGAGCCTGCCAGCTTTCGCCTGGTTGCAGGACGGCGCCCGAATTGACAGTTTGCGCCGGGAAAGCCGGACGCACGCCGAGCTTCCACTGTTTTTGCATTGGCGTGAACGTTTCACCTGGCAGGTTCACGCCGCTGATGATGGCATTCACCTGACCATCGCCGAAACCTTCATGCGCGCGGACGGGTACAAACAGGGTGCTGCGCGCGCCGGGCGCCAGCTGCACCGACGGTATTTCTCCCCCTTCAAGCTGCAGCAGACCGCTGGCGGCCAGCGCAACGTTGAGGGTTTGCGGCTTATCGGTCAGGTTACTGAGATCCAGCGCCAGCCGCGTGGTATCCCCGCTGGCGAGGAAGCGCGGCATGTTCAGCTCGGCAATGACCGGCGCAGCCACGATCGTTTTCCCTTCGCTGCTGCCAAAATCGTCAGCGGTCCACGCCTGGGCCATCACCCGCAGTTCGCCGTTAAAGTCGCCAATCGGCAGAGTCACCGTCCCTTCGCCTTTCTCATCCAGCACCACCGGCTGCGCCTGCTGGGCGATAATCGTCACGTGGTTAACCGGCGGTTTGCCGCCGCGCTTAAGTTCATCACCGTCGCCGCCGAAGCGCAGGCTGGCGAGTCTCCCCTGCCCTTCAATCACCTGACCATAGATATCGTAAATATCGGCCCCGTAGCGTTTCTGGCCGAAGAAAGCGTTCCACGGGTCCGGCGTCGCGTAGTCGGTAATATTCAGTACCCCGCTATCCACGGCGGAGAGCAGAACGTTAACCTGTTTCGGCATCTCGCCTTCTTTGACGCTGGCCTTAACCTTCACCGTCAGCGGCTGGTTCGGGCGCATTTTAGCCGGCGCCTCCAGCGCCAGATTCAGACGACGGTTTTCGTCGCCGAGCGGCAGGTGCAGCAGGCCCACCGCCCGTTTTGGCGTCGCGGAGCGGGATTTATCCCCCGGACGAATAACCAGCGCGCTGAGGTACAGGTCGTGACGATTCCACGCTTTATCCACCGGGATCGATAAGTCCATCCCTTCCGCCGGGACGTCAATCTCCTGCCACCACAGCGGCCCTTCGCTTGATTCCACCAGCGCATAGCCTTTACCGGCTGCCGGCGCGGCGATATGAAGCTTGATGGTATCGCCCGGTTTATAGGCCGGTTTATCCAGCTTCATGGTGACGCGGTCCGGACGCGCCGCCCCCTGGCCGTCGCTGTTATCCTGCCAGCTGTATCCGGCCCAGAAGCGCACGCTGCTGACCACATCATCTGGCCCTTTGACTTCCAGGCGATAAGAACCCCACTCGACCGGGAAGCTCACTTTCGCCGTTTGTCCGGCTGAAATATCCAGCGACTCCTCGCCTTCCTGAAGATCTTTTTGATCGAACTGCGACTGCCAGCCTTCGCTGTCGGACCAGTTCCAGTAGTAGTCGCGGCGTTCGCGAATTAACCGCACCTGTAGCCCGGAGACCGCCTTCTTCTCACCTTTCGCATCGGCATACACAATCTCAAACGCGGCGGCGCCGTTTTCATCCACCACCGGCTGCTTGACGGTGCTGTCGGTGCGATAGTCATAAACCTCTTTCAGGGCAAATTCTGGTCGGATACCCGGTAGCGTATCGGCAGGCCAGATTGGCTGTCTGACGGTGCGCGTGACCGGACGTCCGCCGGACTCCAGCAGGCTGGCCTGCAGGATCACCTGCAGCGGAGAGCGGCTCTCCTGCCACTGGCTGGCGGCGGTGACTTCCGCATGGCCCCGATCGTCCAGCGTGGTCTGTACTTCATCCAGGCTGCGGGAAAGGTTCTCTTCGGCAATGTCGCCAAACTGGAAGCCCGGCAGCGCGGGCACGGCGTCGCGCAGCGGACGCAGGAACAGTTTGCCCTGCAGCGAGTTGCCGCTGGCCGGCGCGCCGTACAGATAAGCACCGGTCACCGCAAAGCTAACATCCGCAGCCGGAGAGACGGGCGCATTTTGCGGCGTGAGATTTAGCGCCATACGCTCAGGCATAAAATCTTCGACGTGAAAATCCCACTCGCGCGGCTGGTTGTCGCCGGTGCTGGCGCGAATGTGCCACATCCCGGTCGCCGCGCCGCTATCTAGGGGATAAGTAAACTGGTACAGGCCGTTAACCGGTTTGCTGACCGTCGAACGAATGACCTGGCCGTCCGGCTGCACCACTTCCAGCTTCACCGGCTGCTCGGGGAGCGGTTTACCGTCGCTATCGCGCAGTAAAGCGTTGAGGATCACCGTTTCGCCCGGACGATAGAGATCCCGCGGACCAAACATAAATAGCTGCTTGCTGAACCCCGGCGCGCCGGCAATGGAAAATTCAGCCAGGTCCAGCGCCGGGAGTTTGAGATCCAGCAGGGTGGTTTGCCCGTCCTTACGCGCCAGCAGCAGCGCCGCTTCTTTGTCCGTTTGCAGCGTCACATGGCCCTGGCCGTCGCTCTTCGCCTGCGCCAGCGTCTGCCCTTTGGCGTTCAAGAGCTGAACATCGATATCGGACTGCGCCGCGCCGTTGTCCAGACTTTGGGTAAAGACATCCAGCCGGTTGTGGTAACGGTGCGCGGATACGCCGATATCGCTGAGGGTGAACAGCGTCGCGGCGTTGCTGTAGCTGTAGCGGCCCGCCTGGTTCATCACCGCGATATACACGCCCGGCTCCTGCAGCGGTTTGATATCCGCCAGCGGCAGCAGCAGTTTTTCACGCGTATTACGCGCGGGGTTGAGGTCAAAACGGCCGTTATAGACCAGATCGGCCATCTTCAGCAGCTCGTCCGACTCCCAATTGCTCAATGAATTACGGTATTCCCATTGGCTGACGAAGGCCGAAAGTGATTCCGGTTTAATACGGAAAAAATTGACGTCGACGTTATCGACATTCAGCGCCATCACCGGCAATCCGGCCACTACTTTCCCCGGCAGCAGCGAGCCGCGGCTGGCAAAGCCGATGCTCGGGGCAATATCGCGGGTGGTAATGGTTTTTTCAAAGCTGCTGTCAAAGGTCGCTTTATTCAGCGCCGCCAGGGTTGGATCTACCGATACAATCAGCTCGCGTTTTGGCTCAAGATGGCGAAGCCGCAGCTCTTTCAGGTTAGGCGCCAGCTCCCAGGCCCCATCAACTTTGCCGCTTTTTTTATCGACCAGATGTACGCTACGGGAGAAATCCTGGTCCGGCTGCAGAGGGATTGAGAAGGTCAGCACCATCGTCGACGCGCCGTCGAGCTGTACTTCCGAGGCATCCAGCAGCGTTAGCGCTTTGCCTTTGCTTTTTTCCGCCAGCGCCGCCAGCTGGCTGGCATCCGGCTTCGCGCTAGCTTTATCCGTCGCCGCAGACGCCGCGGGCGCAGCTGCCTGCGGTTTGCCGCTGTCGTCGCAGCCGGTCAACGATAGCGCGGTGAGCAGCGCCAGAGATAGTGCCGCCAAACGAAATGGTTTCATCCTTCTAACCCCTCGGCCCGCAGGCCGGATACATTAAGTGAACACATTATTATGCGTTAACAATATCATTACCAACAGCGACGAGAATAGAATCAAACTCCCGAGAGTGAATCATCCGTGATACGGTCGCCACTCTGGGATCCATAACTTGTCACTCTCCCGGAAAACGTCGACAATTCACTCTTGAACAATAAAAAAGGAGACGCCGATGTCTACCTCGTTTTTTGTCGCTGCCGACTGGCTGGCAGAACATATTGATGACCCGGAAATCCAGATTATTGACGCCCGTATGGCTCCGCCGGGACAGGAACAGCGCGATCTTAACGCTGAGTATCAGGCGGGCCATATTCCCGGCGCCGTTTTTTTCGATATCGAAGCCCTCTCCGACCATACCAGCCCGCTGCCGCACATGATGCCGCGCGCGGAGGCGTTTGCCGTCGCCATGCGCGAACTGGGCGTCAGCAGCGATAAGCATCTGGTGGTATACGATGAAGGCAATATCTTCTCCGCGCCGCGCGCCTGGTGGATGCTGCGCACCTTCGGCGTTGAAAAAGTGTCTATTGTTGCCGGCGGCCTCGAAGGCTGGCGTCGCGATGAGCTGCCGCTGGAGCAGGGCCTCCCTGAACTGCCGGAAGGTGATTTTGACGCTCGTCTCGATCCGCAGGCGATCAAGCGTCTGACCGATGTGCTGCTGGTCAGCCATGAAGGATCGGCGCAGATCGTCGATGCTCGCCCGGCCGGGCGTTTTAATGGTCAGGTGGCCGAGCCGCGCCCGGGTTTGCGCAGCGGGCATATTCCCGGCGCGCTAAACGTCCCCTGGAGCGAACTGGTGATTAACGGCGAACTCAAAACCACCGATGAACTGAACGAGATTTTCGCTCGCCAGGGCGTCGACTTTGAGCAGCCGATTATTGCCAGCTGCGGATCCGGCGTGACGGCGGCGGTCGTGGTGCTGGCGCTAACCACGCTGGGCGTTAACGGCGTCAGCCTGTATGACGGCTCATGGAGCGAATGGGGCGCGCGGACGGATTTGCCGATTGAACCGGCGCAGTAGACAAAGCAACGGGGGCGTAGGCCCCCGTTCGGTTAGATAATGCGATTGTGCTTAAAGTCACGCAGGAAGCTGCCCCAGCGTTTTTCATAGAACGGCGTAATGTGGGCAATCATAAAGTGGCTAATCCCCTTTTCACCCTCCACCACCTGGCAGATATCAATCGGCTCGTCGCCGGGAAGCGTATCGGTCGCAACGCTGCCGGTGGCCTGAATCACCGCCTCAATATCGCCTTCCGCTTCAATACCAATCAGCAGGTTGGCCGGGGCATCGGCGCTGTCTTTAATAGAGCATAAAAACGCGCGCTTCACCGTTTTCAGCGTCTTGAACAGCGTGGTCAGCGAGTCCACCATCTGCGCGGGCGGTTCGGCAACCTCAGACAGCAGCAGCGACTCGCCGCCCTCAAGCACGGTCTGGGTACTGAGCGGGCTGCCCTCTTCCCCCAGCAGATGGCTAATTTCTCGCGGCGCAAACTCTTTGCCAGTAGGGAGTTTGGCATTGAGATAGAGCGTTTCGCCCAGGGTCATCGCGAACAGCGTGCGCACCGGCATCACCACGAAAGACTGTTCGTCCTCAACGGCCTGCTGCAGCGCTTCCAGCGAGGTGAAAAAAGGAATAACCGATGTGCCATCATCTTTTTCCCAGTGCAGCAGGTCCAGTACGCTATCTTCCACAACCTGCTCGCCCTGAGCGGCGGCTCCCGGCACCCAAACGGTGGCTTCGAGCAAAGTACGGAAAAACGCCGGACGGTGGCCTGGCTCGGTCGCCGCCTTCTCCAGCAGGGTTTCTAGCTCATTTTTAGTTTCGGACATAGTTTCGCTACTTCAAAATCGCCCGGCGGCGCTGCGCTCGCACGGGCCCACGAGTTTTGTCGGTCGGGTAAGCGCAGCGCCACCCGGCAAAATCCATTACTCTGCCGTCAGCAGGTTGGCAATGGTGCGCACACCGAGGCCGGTCGCGCCCGCCGACCACTGCTCAACGGCAGATTTACGGTAAGTCGCCGAACAGTCGATATGCAGCCAGCCCTGGTGATAGTTCTCCACGAAGTGGGACAGGAAGCCCGCTGCGGTGCTGGCGCCCGCCGGATAGGCCGCGCTGCCGGTATTGTTCAGCTCGGCGAAGTTCGACGGCAGCTGGCCGCGGTGGAACTCAGCCAGCGGCAGACGCCAGAAGGCCTCGTTTTCAGCCTGCGCGCTCGCCAGCAGGCGATTCGCCAGACCATCGTCAAAGCTGAACAGCGCGTGATAATCATTACCCAGCGCGGTTTTCGCGGCGCCGGTCAGCGTGGCGGCATCGATAATCAGCTCAGGCTTTTGCGCAGAAGCATCGATCAGGCCATCAGCCAGCACCAGGCGACCTTCCGCATCGGTATTCATGATTTCCACGGTTTTACCGTTGCGATAGTGAATAATATCGCCAAGTTTAAAGGCGTTGCCGCTAATCAGGTTATCGGCGCAGCACAGATACAGCTTCACGCGCTTATTGAGGCCGCGAGTGATGGCAAACGCCAGCGCGCCGGTCACCGTTGCCGCGCCGCCCATGTCGGACTTCATCGAGTCCATAAAGGCGCTCTGCTTGATGCTGTATCCGCCGGAGTCAAAGGTGATGCCTTTACCGACCAGGCAGGCGTACACCGGGGCTTCTTTATCGCCGGTTGGGTTATAGTCCAGCGCCAGCAGGACCGGCGGGCGCTCGGAGCCGCGACCGACCATGTGCAGGCCCAGGTAGTTCTGCTCGCGCAGGTCTTCACCCTTGGTGATACGATAAGAGACGTTATCGCAGGCCACGCTGCACAGCAGGTCTACCGCACGCTGCGCCAGCTGTTCCGGCCCCAGCTCTTCCGCCGGGGCGTTAATGGTGTCACGGACCCAGTCAATAATGGTCAAGCGGTTATCCAGTTCGCTTTTCTGCGCATCGTCGAGGGCCGGCCACTCCACTTTGCGGCTGCCTTTCGGCCCCTTATAACCCGCCCAGAACGCCCATGCGCGGTCGGTGTCCCAGCCTTCGCCATCAAGCGCAACGTGTTTGATGCCCATGCCGTCAATTTTCCGCGCCGCGCGCTGAATCAAGCCCAGGTCGTCTTTGCCGTTCAGGTGCAGGGCGATGCCGTCGTTATTAATGCTGTAAGACGCTTTTTCTCCCCAGCGCGCATCGGCTGGCTGAGCGGTAAGCGTAATTTTCATAGCTTCGGTCATTATCATTATCCTTCTTAGCAAACGGGCCGCCGTATGGCAGCCCGTAAAGTTCTTTCGCCCGTTGATTTATCCGGCTTATAACCACCGGGTAAATCATAACGCGAAAATTATTCGGCTTCGTCTAACCAGACTAGCAGAATCGCCTCAAGAATTTTTTCATTGGATGCGTTTGGATCGTCATCAAACTCTTCCAGGTCGCATATCCACTGATGCAGATCGGTGAAGCGAACGGTTTTCGGGTCGAGATCCGGGAAGGCGTCGTACAGCGCTTCGCCGATTTCGCGACTATCGGTCCATTTCAGTCCCATATTAATGCTCGCGTGCGTGGTTGATGGTGTAACGCGGAATTTCGATGACCAAATCTTCGTCAGTCACCCGCGCCTGGCAGCTCAAACGGCTGTCGGGCTCAAGCCCCCAGGCCTTATCCAGCATGTCGTCTTCATCTTCGCTACTTTCCGCCAGCGAGTCAAAGCCTTCACGCACGATGCAGTGGCAGGTGGTGCAGGCACAGGATTTTTCGCAGGCGTGTTCAATTTCGATACCGCTACGCAGCGCGGCATCGAGAATGGTTTCACCGGTCTCAGCTTCCACAACGATGCCATCCGGACACAGGTCCTGGTGGGGCAGAAATACAATTTTTGGCATTTTAAACCTCGTCCACGGATTGGCCTTTCAGCGCGATACGGACCGATTGATCCATACGACGTGCGGCGAATTCCTGGGTTTGTGTGTCGATATTTTTAATCGCTTCTTTGATTGCATCGGCATCATCGCCTGCCGCAGCGGCGCGCACTTGCTCCGCGGCGTCATCGATAGCCTGACGCTCTGCGGCGCTTAACAGCGCGGCGTCGGCGGCCAGCGCGCTGACCAGACTTTCCAGTACGCGCGCGGCTTCAACTTTTTGCTCGGCCAGCATGCGCGCCTGGACGTCCTGTTCGGCGTAGCTCATCGAATCTTTAATCATGCTGGCGATCTCGCCATCGGTCAGACCGTAGGACGGTTTCACCTGGATAGAGGCCTCGACGCCGGTCGATTTCTCCATCGCCGTCACGCTCAGCAGGCCGTCGGCATCCACCTGGAAGGTGACGCGAATATGCGCCCCGCCCGCCGGCAATGCCGGAATGCCGCGCAGCGCAAAACGCGCCAGGGAGCGACAGTCCTGCACCAGCTCGCGCTCGCCCTGCATGACGTGGATAGACATTGCCGTCTGACCATCTTTGAAAGTGGTGAACTCCTGCGCGCGCGCCACCGGAATGGTGGTGTTGCGCGGGATAACCTTCTCCACCAGACCGCCCATGGTTTCCAGCCCCAGGGAGAGCGGGATCACATCGAGCAGCAGCAGTTCGCTGTCCGGCTTGTTGCCCACCAGAATATCCGCCTGAATCGCCGCGCCGATGGCGACGACTTTATCCGGGTCGATAGAGGTCAGCGGCGTACGGCCAAAGAATTCGCCGACGCGCTCGCGCACCAGCGGCACGCGGGTCGAGCCGCCCACCATCACCACTTCCAGCACCTCTTGCGCCTCAACGCCGGCGTCTTTCAGCGCGCGACGGCAGGCCAGCAGAGTGCGTTTGACCAGCGGCGCGATCAGATCGTTAAACTGGCTGCGGGTGATTTCCCCCTGCCAGCCGCCGACATTCACCCGCGCCGTCTCGGCATCGCTGAGGGCGATTTTCGCCGCGATCGCCGCATCGAGCAGCTCGCGCTGCAGGCGGTTGTCGCTGCGATCGCTCAGGCCAGCCTGCTCGCGCAGATAATCGGCCAGCAGGTGGTCGAAATCGTCGCCGCCGAGCGCGGAATCGCCGCCGGTAGCCAGGACTTCAAACACGCCGCGGCTTAAGCGCAGCACGGAGATATCAAAGGTGCCGCCGCCGAGATCGTAAACCGCGATGACCCCTTCCTGACCGGAGTCCAGGCCGTAAGCAATCGCCGCCGCGGTGGGTTCGTTCAGCAGACGCAGCACGTGCAGGCCCGCCAGACGCGCCGCGTCTTTGGTTCCCTGACGCTGAGCATCATCGAAGTAGGCCGGCACGGTAATCACCACCCCGTCGAGCTCGCCCGCCAGCGCTTCGGTAGCGCGCTCGGCCAGCGCCTTGAGGATATCGGCAGAAACGCGAATCGGGTTGAGCAGACCGCCTGGCGTCTGAATCATCGGCAGGCCGTTTTCGCTTGCCTGCAGTTGATAAGGCAGATGCGGGTAGCGGGCCTCGATATCGGCCAGAGAACGCCCCATCATGCGCTTGACCGAGCTGATGGTATTGACCGGATCCTGAGCGGCGTTTTGCCGCGCGTCATAGCCCACCGTCAAACCCGAAGCCTGATAGTTCACCACCGACGGCAGCAAATAGCGCCCTTGACGGTCGGGCAGAGTTTCGGCCTGGCCGCTACGCACGGTAGCCACCAGTGAATTGGTGGTGCCCAGGTCGATACCCGCCGCCAGACGTCGCTGGTGCGGCGCGGCGCTCAGTCCGGGCTCACTAATTTGTAATAAGGCCATAATTGCTTCCGAAAATTAAAAATCGAGCAGTTTTTCTTCGAGTTGTTCCGCACTGCTTCGCAGTTTATCGAGAAAACGCAGCTTGCGCACGGTATCCGCCGCCGCCTCCCACGTCTCGTTATTCAGTTGTTCAACCATCAGCTGATGCCGGGTATCAAATTGCGCTTTGACCCGCTTGATAAAGCTTTCCAGCCGCGCTTCATCCTTCGCTTTGCCTATTTCATCCAGCTCTTCGCGCAGCTCCAGCTGTTCCATCAGGAACGCGGTATCGCGCACGGTGTGCTGCTCGCTGGCGAGATCGAAACCATGAAGCGAAAGGAGATATTCGGCGCGGGTCAGCGGGTGGCGAAGGGTTTGCCACGCCTGATTAATGGTGGCGGACTGCTGCACCGCGGCGAGCTGTTCGGCCGCGCTGCCGCTGGCGAACTTATCGGGGTGATACTGGCGCTGTAGTTCCTGGTACCGGGCAGCCAGGGGTTCTAACGAAAGGGTATAGCTGGCCGGTAACCCGAAGAGGGTAAAATAGTCCATAGCAACCTCAGGGTTAACGAGATAAAGCAAACCCCACGCGCAGCGAGACTACGGTGGGGTCAGGGATAACCGATTACACGTTAAAGCTTTCGCCGCAGCCGCACTCGTCCTTCACGTTCGGGTTGGTGAACTTAAACCCTTCGTTAAGGCCTTCTTTGACGAAGTCCAGCTGCGTACCGTCGAGGAACTGCAAACTTTTGCCGTCGATCACGACCTTCACGCCTTTGTCTTCAAACACGGTGTCTTCTGCCGCTGGTTCGTCAACAAACTCCAGTACATAAGCCATACCTGAACAGCCGGAAGTTCTGACTCCCAGGCGCAGGCCAAACCCTTTACCGCGGTTGGCCAGAAAGGCGTTGACTCGCGCTGCTGCACTGTCGCTAAGAGTAATCGACATAACAAAACCTCAAC
>OFCL01000571.1_pt1 | contig 14234 bp, 18 predicted proteins | sample 1520811 | NCBI WGS metagenome assembly OFCL01 (sample SAMEA2699030, study PRJEB24076) | metagenome | biome: Human gut stool | place: Spain | collected 2012-03-22 | reverse complement strand
TCTAAAACTTAAGAGAATCAGCTGAACAAAAGTGTACTCTTTATTCGGCTAATTCTGGTTCAATCGTTTCAGCAGCTGTTCCTTCTTCTTCTTCAGGAGCAGTTTGTGCTTCAACAATAGCAACTAGTTGTTCTTCTGGATCAGTTAAAATTTCATAGTCTTTGTGTTCAGGTAAATCAGCGATTGTAAGAGCATCACCAATTTCTAAGTTTGTAATATCTACTTCAATTGATTCTGGCAATTTATCTGGTGTGGCTGCCACTAAAACAGTGTACAAGTTTTGAGCTAAGGTACCCCCAGCTTTCACACCTGCAGATTCACCAATTAATTGAACTTCTGCTTCGACTTCTGTTGTTTCTTTCATATTTACAGATAAGAATTCAACATGAAGCATTTGACCAGTAAAGGTATCTAATTGTGCTTTTGACATTGATGTTTTTCCCATCAACTGTCATTTTAATAACGGTGTTAGCACCATGTTCGCGTAAAATTTTTGATAAGTCTTTTTCTTCAAAATAGATTGGTGTACTTTCAATTTGGTAACCGTAAACAATGGCAGGTACTTTCCCTTCGTGACGTAGCTGATTTCTTAGTGAACGTGGACGGATAGCTCTTTCTTTAACTTCTAATTGTACTGACATAACCTAATTCCTCCTTGAAATAATGAGTGATTTGGTTAAACTCAGAAACAAAACATAATGGAAAAAAGAAACTCTTTTTTCAGTTGTTCTTGTCTAGAAAAATGCTAACAATAATCAAAAAATCCCCACAAATATTGCCAGGCAACACTCATGGGAATGGTTCATTGTTATCGTTGTTCTCTCCCAGGTCATTACGCTGTTTTTGAGAAACCTTTATTTACTTTACTTATTAACCGTAACACTTATATTTTTATACGTCAAGGAATTACCTTTTTCCACTTTTCATCTTTAACGGATTCCACTATACTAATACCAGAATGGAGCGGAACAATGCGATTAGATAAATTACTAGAAGAACTTCAGTTTGGATCACGCAAAACAGTGAAACGATTAATCAGAGGCAAGCAGGTCACTGTGGATGGCATCGTGACATTAAATGAAAGCCATAATGTCGATGCGCAATTACAAATGATTAAAGTAAAAGGACAATTAATTTCGCATAAGACCCATGTGTACTACATGTTGAATAAGCCAAAAGGTGTGGTTAGCGCTGTCTCAGATGCATCTAAAAAAACAGTCATTGATTTGATTGCACCACAAGACAGACGCCCTGGTCTTTATCCAGTGGGCAGACTCGATGGCGATACGGAAGGGTTACTTCTATTAACAGATAATGGACAATTAGGGTATCAATTAATTCGGCCAAATAAAGAAGTAGCGAAATGTTATGAAGTAAAAGTCAATGGTTTGGTCTCTGCAGAAGATTGTGCTAAATTTAAAGATGGGATTGTTTTGCAAGGAGGCATTCAATGTAAGCCAGCAAAAATAACTGTTCTTGCAGCGACTGAAACGGAGAGTCATGTTTTCCTGACTATTCAAGAAGGAAAATTTCACCAAGTGAAAAAAATGTTTTTATCTGTGGGGAAAAAAGTGACTGCTTTAAAACGCCAAACTATGGGGCCGTTGCGGCTAGATCCGCAATTACCTTTAGGTGCTTATCGTTCATTAACAAGAGAAGAGTTACAATTGCTATTGCCTTATTTTTTTATTGAAAAACAACAAACAAGCAAAGCGTTACCGAGTAATTTGAAAAGAGAAGAGGAACGGAAATGAAAACATTGCTTTTTGATGTTGATGATACATTGTTAGATTTTAAATTGGCTGAAAAGAAGGCGCTCCATGCCTTATTTGAAGAAGAAAATGTACCATTTACATCTGAAGTCGAGTCAACGTACCACCGAATTAATCAAGGATTATGGCGTTCATTTGAAGAAGGAAAAATAACAAAAGATGTTCTCCTTGATACACGGTTTGGTTTATTGTTTGACGCATTTAATCGAGAAGTTGATAGCGTTAAAATGGGAGAAAACTACCGAGAATATTTAAGTCAAGGACATGACTTGCTTGGCAATAGTCAACGTATTTTGGAAAAATTAGCACCCCATTATGATTTATATATTGTGACAAACGGAGTGGCAAAAACACAGTATCGTCGGTTGGAAGATTCGAAATTAATGCCTTATTTTAAAGATATTTTTGTTTCAGAAGAAGTGGGTTATCAAAAACCGATGAAAGAGTATTTTGATTTTGTTTTTGAACGGATTCCTAATTTTAGTCGAGAAAAAACAATGATTATTGGCGATTCTTTGCATTCAGATATTCAAGGAGGCCAACAAGCGAAAATTCAAACTGTTTGGCTCAATCCGACCTCCGCTCCAGCAACACCAACCATTCAACCCAATTATACGATTCAACAGCTAGATGAGTTGTTACCAATTCTTGGGCATTAAAAAACAACATTTCCTGTACAGGAAATGTTGTTTTTTTAACTTAAATGTAACCGTAAGCGAACCATATCCTTTAAAGGCAAGCCGTTTTCCATAATGGGCTCATCATAATGATGGATAAAAAAATCTGGTTCAATATGTGTCATTCGAAAACCGACTTTTTGGTAGAGATATAGCTGTTGAAAGCCTGTGCTCCCAGTCCCAATCTCCAAGTAATCATACTTTTCTTTTTTGGCAAAATCAATGGCAAAATGTAATAACTCTTGTCCGATGCCCCGCCCTCGGCTTTCTTCTGAGACAGCGATGTTTACGATTTCCAATGTCCGTGGGTGAGTCGGCAACAGGACTAAAATTCCTTGAAGTTCTTCAGTCTGATAGTCAAAGCAAATGCCGCGGGTAATGTAATCTTCCACCATTTTTTTTGAGGGATCTGCCTCATAAAGAAGAGCGTAATGCGCAGTTGTAAGTGCTTCTTTTTTGACTTTTTTAATCATAGGTAGGATTCTCCTTTTATTGATAAGTATACTGTAATTGAAAGAAGTGTGGGCAGATTTTTCATAAGAAGATAAAAATCACATGAAAAGTCTTGGAAAAGGTCTGGCATTCTTCAGAGTTTTCATTATAATAGTAAAAGACAATGAAGTTTTTGAAAAGAAAGAGGTTTATACATGAAAGATAGTCAGCCAATTATCATTGGTGTTACTGGCGGATCAGGAAGCGGAAAAACCAGTGTTAGCCGTGCGATTTTTAATAATTTTCCCGATCATTCAATTATGATGTTAGAACAGGATTCTTATTATAAAGATCAGAGCCATTTGAGTTTTGAAGAACGTTTAAATACCAATTATGATCATCCTTTTGCGTTTGATACAGATTTATTGATTCAACATGTTGAACAACTGTTAAATTATCAAGCCATTGAAAAGCCAGTTTATGACTACGTTGCGCATACAAGAAGTACAGAAACGGTGATACAAGAACCGAAAGAAGTAATTATTCTTGAAGGGATTTTAATTTTAGAAGATCGCCGCTTAAGGGATTTAATGGATATTAAAGTGTATGTGGATACAGATGATGACATCCGTATTATTCGTCGAATCAAGCGTGATATGGAAGAACGTGGCCGTACTTTGGATTCTGTGATTGAACAATATTTGACAGTCGTCAAGCCCATGTATCACCAATTTATTGAACCTACGAAACGTTATGCAGATATCATTGTGCCAGAAGGTGGCGAAAACCACGTCGCTATTGATTTAATTAATACAAAAGTGGATAGTATTTTAACAAAAATGTAATAGTCAGCTTAAATAGCCGTCTCTATATCAGAGTCGACTGTTTAAGCTTTTTTTGACTTTTAAAGGGTGGTTTTATCAAATATTTTAAGGGATAGCTAAAAAGTTGAAAATATTGCAAGAAACAATATGCTATAATTTTTTAAAGGAAAAGGAGGGAAGGGAATCTGAATGATAAAAAGAGGTGAGGTTTTTTATGCGAATCTCTCACCAGTTGTTGGTTCTGAACAAGGTGGGATTCGACCTGTCCTGATTATTCAAAATAACAAAGGTAACTTATTTAGTCCAACGTTGATTGTTGCACCGATTACCCGTAACGTAAGCAAGCGGCTGCAACCAACGCAAGTCCTCATCGAAATTCTCCATAACGAGTGCAGGACGCCATCACTTATTTTGTTAGAACAAATTCGAACATTGGATAAAGAACGAATGCTACACAAGGTTTGTCAACTTTCTCGTGAAGAGATGGAACAGGTCAATCAAGCTTTAAAAGTTAGCGTTGGTATCCGTTAATTTACATATAAAGAAATCGTTTTGGGGAAACGGTTTCTTTTTTTGTTGAAATGGTTTCCAAATATTCGTTTTTCTCGTATAGTGAAAGAGGAGGCGATCACATGGATAAAATTCGTTATGGAATTATGAGTACTGCCCAAATTGTCCCAAGATTTGTAGCAGGGCTTCGAGAAAGCGCGCAAGTTGAAGTGCGCGGGATTGCATCAAGGCGTTTAGAGAATGCTCAAAAAATGGCTAAAGAATTAGCGATTCCGGTGGCTTATGGCAGTTATGAAGAGTTATGTAAGGATGAAACAATTGATATTATTTATATTCCCACCTACAATCAAGGACATTACTCAGCAGCTAAGCTTGCGTTATCACAAGGAAAACCCGTCCTACTGGAAAAACCATTTACATTAAATGCTGCTGAAGCAGAAGAACTCTTTGCAATCGCACAGGAGCAAGGGGTTTTTCTAATGGAAGCTCAGAAGTCTGTCTTTTTACCAATTACCCAAAAAGTAAAGGCAACGATTCAAGAAGGGGGATTGGGAGAGATTTTATGGGTTCAGTCAGTTACTGCCTATCCCAATGTGGATCATATTCCCTGGTTTTACTCGAGAGAAGCGGGTGGTGGAGCGCTTCATGGCTCAGGAAGTTATCCATTACAATACTTACAATACGTATTAGGGAAAGAGATTCAAGTGATTACGGGAACCGCAACGTATCAGCAAGGAGCGACGGATAGTCAATGTAATTTAGCTTTGAAATTTGCTGAAGGGACGCTGGGAAATATTTTTATTAATGTTGGTTTAAAGATACCTAGTGAAATGACCATCTATGGGACAAAAGGGCAAATCGTTATTCCTAATTTCTGGAAAACAGATTGTGCTTATTATACAGATGCTCAAGGCAACACTGTCAAATGGTCTGAACAATTCACTAGTGAATTTACCTATGAAATCAATCATGTGAATCAATGTTTACAAGACAAAAAGTTAACTAGCCCCGTAATGACGAAAGAATTAACGATAGCAACCGTTAAAATTGTTGAAAGTTTTTATCAAGAATGGTTCGATAACGAATAATTACCATCACTTGCTATCCAAACTATTCTGTGTTAAAGTGTGTTTTATGCGACGAGTTGACTCAATCAGATAGCTTCGGCTATTCCGTTTTGACGGCTAGTGATTGTCAAACACAACGACACCAGATAGTACGGCTATCAGTTACCGGATTTGTAACGTGTCGGACAGAATACTTTTGTGGAGAAGGTTTCTGTCTATTTATGCAAATAAATAGTGTGGTATCCCTTAACAGTTACTACTGTTAAGGGATTTTTTTTGTATGAAAAGAGAAGTGTTGCACTTTTATAAGTGCAACTTTTTTGTGTTGTGGAACAGATAAAATAACGCTATAGTTTTAAGTGTAAAGGGAAAAGAAAAGAGGTGACAAGGCATGACCGTGTTGTTGTCCAAAAGAGCGATAAATATTTTATTGATGCTTTTGGATTTGGAAGGGAGTATTACCACGCAAGAATTAGCTGAGAACTTTACTGTCAGCGTTCGAACAATTAAGTATGATTTAGAAGATATTCGTGCTTGGTTTGAACAGCACGATGAGACACTTTATTCAAAACGAAATAAGGGAATCTGGCTAGATTTACCTGACTCTAAACGCTTACTGTTAAAAAATGAAATTATCGATGTCGATCGATTTGAAACCTATCCTGATCAAAAAAGACGAGTCAATGTATTAATTTTTCAGTTATTGTCAGTCAAAGGGTACTTAACGGCACAGCAGCTAGCAGATGAATTATTAGTGAGTCGAAACACAATTGTCAGTGATTTGGAACAGGTCGAACGGTTGCTGCAAGCATATGATTTAACCTTAATTCGCCAAGCACGGCAAGGGTTTACAATTAGTGGTGAAGAAAGCAATGTACGATTACTGATGGAATTTATCACTCAAAAAGAACTTACAGAATACGATATTTACCAAATTATGAACTATGTGACAAAGACAAAAGGGGCTGAAAAGATCCCTAAAATTAAATTTGGGTCAGGGACATTGTTTCAAGGTTGTTATCGTAGTGCATTGAAAAAAATGCGAAATTTAATTAATCCACTCGATCAAAATCAATTTGATTATGCCGAAATATTATCTATTACGTTGAGAGTGGCAATTGCCGCAGCACGTATGCAGATGGCACATACAATTGGGACTTACCGAGTATTATCGCAAAAAACACGCTTTGAACAACGGAACGAAGTACCACTTTTACTTTTACAAGAGGTGTTTGAACGGTATGACTTGCCTTTATTAGCGGATGAATATTTTTATATTTATAGTGATTTATTCGGAACCCATCAACGGCAAGATATGGTTCAATTAACAAAGCAAGTGATTGAAAGCGTTTCAAAAGAGCTGAATTATCCTTTTGTAAATGATCGCCAATTATTTACGAACTTGTTTGCACACCTGTCCTTACGTTTTACAAAGAAACATTTATTTATTAATGAATACAATCCGTTTTCTGAAGAAATCAAAGGAAAACACCCAGCGTTGTTTTTAGCTATTCAAAGTGCCTGTAAACAATTAATTCAACGTTCTGTTTTGTTAGTCAACGATTCTTTCTGCGCATATATTGCGTTGCATTTTTTGGCAGCTCAGGAACGACAACAGCAGGAAGCTAAAGTTGTTAGGATTGTGTATGTTTGCTCGACGGGCTTAGGTGTGACCAGTTTAATTGAACAAAAAATTTTAGAGGAAGTACCAAACGTTGAACTCGCAGGATTTGCTTCTGTTTTAAATGCAACTGAAGTGATTCAAGCAGAAAAGCCCGATTTGGTATTGAGTATTTTCCCAATTGAAGAAATGACATACCCATTTATTAAAGTTAGTCCATTGTTGACGGACACAGACTTAAGTTTGATTCGGGAAGAGGTCGATAAAATTTTATTAGGGAAACGTCAAGGAAAAGGTACCGCTCGCTCCACGAAATCTGATGTAATTGAAAAAAATGAACGGATACAAAGCCAAGATTTATTAGTAAAAGCGTATATTATTTATGAAGAGTTAAAACGAATGTTTCAAACAAAGTTACTGAGCGAATATCAAGAAGCCTTTTTACTTCACGTTTTATTAATGACACATCGGATTACGTTTAATAAACAATACGAAGAGATTCCTTGTAATAGAGAAGTATCTCACGAAAGGCAAGAAGAAATTCGGCAAATTGAATGTTTATTTGCTAAAAATGAGTTACCTGTCAATCATGCTGAAATTTCAGCATTACTTAATTATTTAGAACAACCAAAGGAGGAAGAGGATGGAACTAGCAATGGAAGCACAGGAGATCATTCGACAAAGTGCTGAACCAGAAAAGCTACAATCGATTATCAAACAAACCAGTGCGCGATTAGCAGAAGCACAAATTGAACCAACGGAATTACAGTGGACGATTTTGATTAACCATCTCAATGAGATGCTGAATCGTTCAAGAGAAGGAACGACATTAGCTGGTGTTGATCGGACGTTATTTACGGAACTAACACCAGAAACGTTGCAAATTGCACAAGAAACAACAGAAGCAATTGGTCAGTTATCAGAAGATGAATGGTATGTTTTAGCTGTTCATTTTGAAGTTGCTAAACAAAACAATTAATAGGAGGAAAAGTTATGATTACAGTAGTTATCGCAGATCGTTTAGGAAAAGGACAAAATGTTGCAAAAGGAGTGGAGCAAGCCGGTGGTCGTGCGGTTGTTGTTCCAGGAATGGGCGCTGATATGCGTTTAGGAGATGTGATGCAACAAGAAAAGGCAGATTTAGGCATTTCTTTCTGTGGCAGTGGTGGTGCAGGAGCGTTAACGGCTGCTACTAAATACGGGTATCCCGAAAGACATGGCATGCGATCAATCGAAGAAGGGGTAACAGCAATTAACGATGGGAAAACTGTTCTTGGATTTGGTTTTATGGATCAGGAAGAACTTGGTAAACGAGTAACTGAAGCATTTATTAAGAAACACGGAGCATAGAAAGTAGTAACTTAGAAAGGAGCGGTAATTATGGATGCCACAAAACGGTCAACACAAACCGTGATTGTTTCTGGAAAAGGTAATAAGAAGAATGAAGCTTTTGCAAGTGCATTGAATGATGTTTCAAAAAAAGTATTAAAAGAAACAACAGAGGTCCTCATCCGGATTGAACCGAAAGAAGTAACTATTCGTCAGGCAAAAGAACAAGTTTATACAGAAAAATTTCTGTTCTTCTTCTTTCCTAGAAAGAGAGTGATTTATCATGTCGAACTAGCTGTAGAAGTGGAAATCCAAGCCATTGCAGTCGAAGAAGTTGATTTTTTAACGGAAACAATTAAAGAACCGAACGCAGTAGTAGTCCGTTTCTTTCAAAAAGAGGCGTATAAAGGGAGGAAGAAGGAATGGAATTTGTAATCATTTTGCTGAAGTCATTGCTTATTGGTGGTTTACTAGGTTTTGCAGCTGGCGCAGGCGCTGCTCGGATGTTTCATGCACCACAAACGCAAGGGTTAGGGGCATTTAGAACATTAGGAGAAATGAACGCTGCACAAGGAGATCCAGCATCACACTTTTCTTTTGGTTTAGGTTTTTTCTTTAATGCTTGGGCTTCGGCCGTCGGAGCAGGGGCCTTTACACAAGATGTGACCCACCGGATTGTGCCTAACTGGGCTGCAGCAATTTTATTGGTAAAGGATAAAGATGTCACTAAAACGATGCATAATCCCAAAAAAATGGGGATTGTCGGGGCCTTTGTAGGAATGGCGACTGTGGCTTTCTTAAATAGTACAGCTGCAGCAATTCCAGAATCGCTACAAGTAACAGCAGTTGCGGTGTTGGTACCTGCAGCAACGATTTTAATCAATACTGTGATGCCCGTTTTATTCTGGCTAGCGGCTTTAGATGCAGGAAAACGGACGGGTTTCTGGGGAACGTTATTTGGCGGATTATCTCAATTAGTTATGGGCAATGCTGTCCCAGGAGTTGTATTAGGGATCTTAATCGGTAAAGGTGTCGATGATTTAGGGTGGACCCGAATGACACGCGGCATGCTTGGTGCCATTATCTTATTATTTATTTTAAGTGGCTTCTTCCGAGGGTTCGACTTAGAAATGATCGAAAGTTTCCGCTTGTCTATTCCTCAATGGTTAAATAATTTACACAATGTCTTCACCGTTAAATAGAAAAAAGGAGGTCTCATAGATGGAACAGCAAGAAAAAAATGAATGGGCACAACAAGAACAAGAAATTCAAGAAGGTTTAAAAGGCAAAAGTTTTTGGTATGCTGATTGGGGCTTTCCGATTTTAGTCGGGATTATGTCAGCGGCAATTTTTGCAGGAACACATATGTATGTAGTTTATGGTGTGGGCGCCTTTAATGAAGTTTCAATTGTTGCGATGCTAAAAGCTGGTTTAGATGGTGGTTCTTATGGCGCTGCCGCAACATTTGGTGCAAGTTTCCTGTTTGCACGAATTTTAGAAGGTTCTTTAGTCGGCATTTTAGATTTAGGTGGCTCAATTTTAACGGGGATTGGAATTGGCGTACCTGCAATTTTCCTCAGCATGGGAATTAAAGCGCCTGTAGAAAACTTTGGCTTAGCCCTTTTAACGGGTGCGATACTAGGGTTAGCAGTTGGCGGCGTAATTGTGTTGATTCGGAAATTTACTATCAATCAACGAAATTCCACTTTTGGTGCGGATGTGATGATGGGTGCTGGTAATGCCTCAGGACGTTTCTTAGGCCCGTTAATTATTTTGAGTGCGGCGGGTGCTTCGATTCCTATTGGGATTGGTGCCACATTAGGAGCTTTAGGTTTTTACATTTGGAAAAAACCAATCGCTGGGGGCGCAATTTTAGGCGCAATGATTTTTGGTGCAATATTCCCGGTTTCTTTATAATAAGAAAAAGCCTTTTGTTTTGCACTTTCTCTGTCATGAATAATAATAAGCGTTTACATTATAATGTTACTATGTTATTATAAATGCGAAATAATTATTATTTTTATTAGTTGAACGGAGGAATTAACAAATGAATGGTTTTGTACAGTGGATGGAAGTTAAGTTAATGCCGATTGCGAATAAATTTGGTTCGCAACGCCATATGACAGCGATTAGAAAAGGATTAATTGCAACTATGCCTTTAACAATTGTGGGCTCATTCTTTACAATTTTTCAAAATATTCCAATTGAGGCATACACAAAATTGATTGAACCTTATCAAGCAATTTTAGATATTCCTTCCCGCTATACGATGGGGTTACTTGCACTTTATGCAACATTTGGGATTGCTTCATCATTGGCCAAAAGTTATAAGCTTGACTCTTTGACGTGTGGAATTTTAGCATTAATGGCCTTTTTAGTAACAGCGGCACCACCAACACGTGTCTTTGAAGATGTTGACAACGTCATTACAGCAGGGCGCTATATTAATTTAGCAAATTTAGGTTCAGCTTCTTTATTTGGTGCGATTGTAACAGCGCTGTTATCTGTTGAAATTTATCGCTTCTTTATTGAAAAAGATATTATGATTAAGATGCCAGATGGCGTACCGCCTGAAGTGTCAAATTCATTTATTGCGTTAATTCCAGGAGCAGTTATTCTTTTATTATTCTGGGTTATTCGCCACGTAATTGGTTTTGATTTTAATGGTTTCTTGAGTACGTTATTAATGCCACTTAAAGGTATCCTTGCTGGTAACAGTTTATTTGGCGGCTTACTAACAGTCTTCTTAATCTGTTTCTTCTGGGTTTTAGGGATTCATGGTCCAGCGATTATGGGCCCAGTTATTCGTCCTTTCTGGGATATGTCGATTGCAGAAAACCTTGAAGCTTTTACCAATGGCGCAAACGTTCATCAGTTACCTAATATTTTTACAGAACAGTTTTTACAATGGTTTATCTGGATTGGTGGCGCTGGAACTACGCTTTCTTTAGTTGTTTTAATGATGTTTTCTAAATCAACGTATCTGAAAAGTCTTGGCCGTTTATCGTTCTTACCAGGCTTGTTTAATATTAATGAACCAGTTATTTTCGGAACGCCGATCGTAATGAATCCTATTTTAGGTATTCCGTTTATCGTGGCACCGTTAATTACAACAACGTTATCTTATTTCTTAACAGTCGCTAATATAATTCCGATGATGGCTGCACGCTTAGCGTTTGCAATTCCAGCACCAATTGCTGCTTGGATGAGTACCAATTGGAGTTTTTCGGCCGCAGTATTAGTGATTGTTAACTTCTTAATTACAATGGCTATCTACTATCCATTTTTCAAAGTTTATGAAAAACAACAATTGGATAAAGAAGCAGAAGAATTAGTAGCTGAACAAGCAGCAAAAAATTAAAAAATGTTAGGGCGGGTGTTCTGATATGAATATCCTGCCCCTTCTAAGTCAGAGAAGAAAGTCAGGAGCGTATAAGATGATTATTTGGTTCATTTTCTTTTTTATCGTTAGTCAAATTATTATAGAAAAAGGGCAGTTGCCTACTGTTGTTTATCAACTTGGTTTAGTAAAGACGTTGGTTTTTACGGCAGTTTGTATTACTCTTTCCATGATAATTGGCGGATTTCTAAATCAACCAGTATTGCTCGTTGGCTCTACAACAATCCTGTGTAGCTCGGTGATTGCTTGGAAATTTCGAAATAAATTTGAAAATAGCGGAGTGTGAGAACGAAGATGAAAAGAGCATTAGGTGTATCAGTTTATCCAGATCATAGTGATATCAATCAAGATAAAGCGTATTTAAAAAAAGCCAGCGAATGTGGGTTTACTCGAATTTTTATGAGTATGTTAGAAGTGACCGATGGCAAAGAAGCGGTTCAGAAAAAATTTAAAGAATTAATTAGTTATGCGAAAAATTTAGGATTTGAAACAATTTTAGATGTCGTTCCAAGTATCTTTGATGAATTGGAAATTTCATATGATGATTTGACTTTTTTCAGCGAATTAGGAGCTGATGGGATTCGGTTGGATACAGGGTTTGATGGAAATAAAGAAGCCATGTTGACGTTTAATCCATTCGGCGTGGCTATTGAGTTGAATATGAGTAATGATGTCGCTTATCTTGATAACATTTTGACGTATGAAGCGAATCGACCTTTCTTATATGGTTGTCATAACTTTTATCCACAAGCGGGAACTGCATTGCCGTATGATTTCTTTGAAAAATGTAGCATCCGTTTTAAAAAGGAAGGTATTCGGACAGCTGCTTTTATTTCATCACAGGTAGGTGAAATTGGTCCTTGGGATGTGAATGATGGGCTACCTACTTTAGAAATGCATAGACAGTTGCCAGTCACTGTTCAAGCTAAACATTTATTTGCAACAAATTTAATTGATGATGTTGTTATTGGAAATGCTTATGCTTCCAACGAAGAATTAGAAGCATTGGGTCAGTTGAATCGTTATCAAACAGAATTGACCATTGTTTTTGAAGAAGCGACTTCTGAAATTGAAAAAGAAATCGTAACAAAAAATCAACATTTTCGCCGTGGAGATATCACTCAGCAGATGATTCGTTCCACAGAAGTGCGTAAAAAATATAAAAATGAAGCTAATCCCCCACATGATAATCAAGCAATGCTACAACCTGGAGATGTTGTTGTGGGAAATGATGCATTTGGAAAATACAAAAATGAATTACAAGTCGTTTTAGAACCACATCAAGACTCACGCAAAAACCGAGTAGGGCGTATTATAGAAGAAGAACTTGTATTATTAGAATTCATTAAGCCTTGGACAAAATTTAGATTTATAGAAAAGTAGGGAAGAATATGGACTACGATTTACTTATAAAAAATGGACAGACAGTAGATGGTATGCCTGTTGAAATTGCAATTAAAGAGAAAAAAATAGCTGCTGTTGCAGCAACTATTTCAGGTTCTGCAAAAGAAACTATCCACTTAGAACCAGGTACTTATGTATCCGCAGGCTGGATAGATGATCACGTTCATTGTTTTGAAAAAATGGCTCTTTATTATGATTATCCAGATGAAATTGGGGTCAAAAAGGGTGTTACGACAGTGATTGATGCTGGGACAACAGGTGCTGAAAACATTCATGAATTTTATGACTTAGCGCAGCAAGCAAAAACAAATGTTTTTGGATTAGTCAATATTTCTAAATGGGGCATCGTTGCTCAGGACGAACTCGCAGATTTAAGTAAAGTACAAGCGAGTTTAGTCAAAAAAGCGATTCAAGAATTACCAGATTTTGTTGTAGGGATTAAAGCCCGTATGAGTAGGACCGTTATTGGCGATAACGGCATTACGCCTTTAGAATTGGCCAAACAGATTCAGCAAGAGAACCAAGAAATTCCCTTAATGGTTCACATTGGATCAGCACCGCCTCATTTAGATGAAATTTTAGCCTTGATGGAAAAAGGGGATGTCCTAACCCATTGTTTTAATGGGAAAGAAAATGGCATCTTAGACCAAGCAACGGATAAAATAAAAGATTTCGCTTGGCAAGCGTACAACAAAGGAGTCGTATTTGATATCGGGCATGGTACGGATAGTTTCAATTTTCACGTAGCTGAAACAGCGTTGCGCGAGGGAATGAAAGCTGCATCAATTAGCACAGATATCTACATCCGTAACCGAGAAAATGGTCCTGTTTATGATTTAGCCACAACGATGGAAAAACTCCGTGTGGTCGGCTATGATTGGCCAGAAATTATTGAAAAGGTAACCAAGGCTCCTGCTGAGAATTTCCATTTAACGCAAAAAGGCACGTTGGAAATAGGTAAAGATGCTGATTTAACGATTTTCACGATTCAAGCAGAAGAAAAAACATTGACTGATTCTAATGGATTGACACGAGTAGCCAAAGAGCAAATTCGCCCAATCAAAACAATTATTGGAGGACAAATCTATGACAATTAGTTACGAAAAATTCCACTTAAAAGAAGTCATTAATGCTTCTGGCAAAATGACCATTCTAGGTGTCTCCAAAGTTTCGGAGGCAGTCCTCGCGGCTCAACGAT
>OFCL01000555.1_pt1 | contig 14496 bp, 14 predicted proteins | sample 1520811 | NCBI WGS metagenome assembly OFCL01 (sample SAMEA2699030, study PRJEB24076) | metagenome | biome: Human gut stool | place: Spain | collected 2012-03-22 | reverse complement strand
ATAGTCAGGTTATCAAACTGCTTCTCTTCCGGCACGGGCAGGGTATTGGTCACAATGACCTCCACAGCACCGCACTGAGACAGACGCTCAGCAGCCGGATCGGACAGAACCGGGTGGGTTGCTGCGATGATAACTTCCTTTGCGCCCTTGTCCATGAGGACCTTCACGGCGCCAGCAATGGTGCCGCCGGTGTCAATCATGTCGTCGATCAGCACGCAGGTACGACCCTCAATGTCACCCACAACAGTCTTAGAAACAGCCTGGTTGGGGACGTTAATATCGCGGGTCTTGTGCACGAACGCCAGAGGCGCGCCGTCCAGCAGGTCAGCCCAGTGCTCAGCCACGCGGACACGACCGGTATCCGGGGACACAACGGTCACGTTAGACAGGTCGTCCACGCGCTCGCGGATGTGCTTAGCCAGAACCGGAATTGCGAAGAGGTGATCAAGCGGACCGTCGAAGAAGCCCTGAATCTGCGAAGTGTGCAGATCCACGCACATCAGGCGGTCAGCACCCGCGGTCTTGTACAGGTCCGAAATCAGACGTGCAGAGATGGGCTCGCGACCCTTGTGCTTCTTGTCCTGACGAGCGTAGGGGTAGAAAGGAGACACCACGGTAATGGAACGAGCGGATGCACGCTTGAGCGCATCGATCATAATGATCTGCTCCATGAGCCATTCGTTGATGGGTGCCGGGTGCGACTGAATCACGAAAGCATCCGCACCGCGCACCGACTCCTCAAAGCGAACGTAGGTCTCGCCGTTGGCGAAGGTGTATGCGGAGGTGGGCAGCAGGTCGTGATCAAGCGTCTGTGCAATCTCCTCGGCAAGCTTAGGGTGTGCTCGACCAGAGACCACTACAAGCTTACGCTCACCGGGATTGGTAATCTCGCTACTCATGGTGTTGTTCTTTCCTCGAATTAGGATTCTGCCGGATCCTGAGCGCCAGCAGCCTTAGCAGCCTCGGCGGGTTCGGTACCAGCACGGTTCTTCAGAACCCAGCCATCGATAGTGCGCTGGGAGGTCTCAGAGTAGGCGAGGGCGCCCGCAGGAACATCCTTACGGATCAGCGCGCCCGCGCCGGAGTAGGCACCATCACCGACAGTAACAGGTGCAACGTAAATGCCTGCAGCACCCATACGGGCGTGCGCGCCAATAACGGAGCGGCTCTTCACCAGACCGTTGTAGTTCGCGAAAATCGAGCCAGCACCAATGTTGGCGCCCTCACCGATGGTGGCGTCGCCAACGTAGGACAGGTGCGGAATCTTTGCGCCATCGCCGATCTGCGAATTCTTAGCCTCGCAGAAGGTGCCAAGCTTAGCGCCCTTGCCCAGGGTGGTACCGGGGCGCAGGTATGCGAAGGGACCAACATTTGCGCCTTCACCAATGACAGCGCCGTGACCGTGCGCGCGGATGACGGTAGCGTCAGCCTCAACGGTCATGTCAGTCAGGGTGGTGTCCGGGCCAATGGTAGCGCCGGTAGCGACGGTGGTAGAACCGTGCAGCTGCACACCGGGCAACAGGGTTACGTCGTTCTCAATGGTGACGGTGACGTCAATCCAAGTGTTCTCAGGATTAACGATGGTCACGCCGTTGCGCATGTGGCCTTCGAGGATACGGTTGTTGAGCATACGGCCCAGCTGAGCCAGCTGCACGCGGTCGTTAGCGCCCTCAACCTCCCAACGGTCGTCAATAGCCAGAGCGGAGGTACGGTAGCCCTTAGAACGAGCGATGGACAGAACGTCGGTAATGTACTTCTCGCCCTGAGCGTTATCGGGAGTCACCTCAAGCAGGGCCTCGCGTAGCACATCAGCCTCAAAAGCGTAAATACCGGAGTTAATCTCGGTAATCTCGAGCTCTTCGGGGGAGGCGTCCTTCGCCTCAACAATGGCGGTCACCTCGCCAGCCTGGTTACGCACAATACGGCCGTAGGAACCGGGCTCATCCACATGGGTGGTCAGCACGGTGACAGAGTTCTTGTCATGCTCGTGGAAAGCGATAAGCTCACGCAGAGTCTCGGGGCGCAACAGGGGCACATCACCGTAGGTCACCAGCACGGTGCCGGAAACAGGAGCCTGTGCGTCCAGGGCGTTCAGGCCAACCTCAACAGCGCGACCGGTACCGGGAATTTCGTCCTGATCAACAATGGTCACGTCGGGGTCGAAAGCGAGCACATGCTCAGCGACCTTGTCGCGCTGGTGGCGTACCACCACGGCGAGGCGTTCGGGGTTCAAGTCGCGAGCCGCAGCAACGGCGTGCTCCACCATGGAGCGGCCACCAATACCGTGCATGACCTTAGGGGTTGCGGACTTCATGCGCGTGCCAGCGCCGGCGGCGAGAACAATCACCGCGGAGGGTGCCAGTTCAGTATTCACTGAGAAGACTCCTTATACGAGGTTGTAAGAGTGAGAGGTGAAGGCAGAACCGTCGACTCTCATTCAACGATTCCGTTGAGTGCTTACGCTCCGCCACTAGGACTCGAACCTAGACAAACGGCTCCAAAGGCCGCTGTGCTGCCATTACACCATGGCGGATTATTCCCGTGCCGGTGCGGGTACCGCCTCTAGCGGCAGTCGCCATTCGCAAGCCTAATTTTGGGCAGAGAACAGCGCCGTGCAGGAAATGCTTTCCTCAGTTTATCAAATATCCGCCATAAGCTCGCCCCACGCACGGCGCAAACGCGGGCTTTCGACGGGGGCTTCGGCAATCCTATCTATACCTTCAAGCACTCCCCCCATCGATCGCCTCACCAGCACCTGAAAATACCGTCACCCTGTACCCTAGAAGGCGTGGCACATCTACTTGGCGGCGAATCGCTGCACCTCGAATTCCCTACCCGAACCATCTTTGAAGGCATCACGGTCGGTCTGAACGAAGGCGACCGCATCGGCATTGTCGGTCGCAACGGCGACGGCAAGTCCACCCTCATGAAAATCCTTGCCGGCCGGCTCGAACCGGACTCCGGCCGCGTCACCGTGCGCGGCGGCACCCGCATCGGTTACCTTGAGCAGTCCGATGTTCTCGACGACGACCACACGGTTGGCTACGCGATTGTGGGCAACACCCCCGAATACGAGTGGGCCTCGCAGTCCCGTATCCGCGATGTTATCTCGGGCCTGGTCTCCGATCTGCCCTGGGATGCACCCGTCTCTTCGCTCTCCGGCGGTCAGCGTCGACGCGTAGCGCTCGCCTCCCTGCTCGCGCAGGAGTGGGACGTGCTGATGCTCGACGAGCCCACCAACCACCTGGACGTTGAAGCCATCACCTGGCTCGCTAACCACCTGAAGTCCCGCTGGTCCAAGAACTCTGGCGGACTCATGGTCGTCACCCACGACCGCTGGTTCCTCGACGAAATCTGCACCGACACCTGGGAAGTGCACGACCGCATCGTCGAGCCCTTCGAGGGCGGCTACGCGGCATACATCTTGCAGCGCGTGGAACGTGACCGTCAGGCAGCCGCAGCGGAGGCGAAGCGTCAGAACCTGATGCGCAAGGAGCTCGCTTGGCTACGCCGCGGTGCGCCCGCGCGCACCTCTAAGCCGAAGTTCCGCATCGATGCGGCCAACGCCCTGATTGCGGACGTTCCGCCCGTGCGCGACACCGTGGAGCTGAAGAAGATGGCGGTCTCCCGCCTCGGCAAGGACGTGGTGGACCTCGAGAATGTTTCCGTCGTCTACGACGACCCCTCCCTACCCGGCGGCAAGCGCCCCGTTCTGAAGAAGGTCACCTGGCGTATTGCCCCCGGTGAGCGCACCGGTATCCTGGGCGTGAACGGTGCGGGCAAGTCCACTTTGCTCTCTCTGGTGACCGGTGATCTGAAGCCGACCGAGGGCCGCGTCAAGCACGGTAAGACCGTGAAGATTGCGACCCTGACTCAGCAGCTCGATGAGCTCAACGAGGTTGCTAACGACCGCGTCTCGGATGTGGTTGGCCGCAAGAAGCGTAGCTACATTGCCGATGGTAAGGAGCTGTCCCCCTCGCAGATGCTGGAGCGTCTGGGCTTTACGAGTGCGCAGCTGTCTACCCCGGTCAAGGACCTTTCGGGTGGTCAGAAGCGTCGCCTGCAGCTCATGCTGATTCTGCTAGATGAACCTATCGTATTAAGACTTTACCCCGTGTATGTCTCGATTGACATCTGCTGACATCTAACGACACGTGATGTCACCGTTTTGAGAATCAGCATTTTATTCAATTTCAGCCACTATTTTTGAGCTGTCAAACGAAAACATTAATCTCAAAATGATGGATCATGGCACAAGAAAAAGAAGTGAAAGAAAAACCGAAGCGGACGCGCAAAACGCAGAAATCCGCCAAAGAAAAGCCCTATGTGGAACAAATCAACGAACTACTGTTTGTCCACAACAAGGAGGACCCCAAAGCCGGTGTGCAAGCTGTCAGCGAAATTGACGGGGAAGGAAAGGTCAGGACGGTTCCTGCAGAAGAAAAGAACGAAAACTCCTTTCTGAAATTCGAGAAAAACTCCAGTATCCTCGAAAACTTCATCAGGAACTTCTGGAGCCAGCTCAAGGAACCTACACATTTCAGGCTCATACGAATGACCATCCATGATTACAAGCAGAACAGGCAGGCAATCAAAGATTTGTCACAAGGCAAGGAAACGGACGCAGTAAAAGAGTTCCTCAAACGCTACGAAATCCGGCCGAGAGAAAACAAGGAACAGAGTAAGAACGAAAAAGAAACAGAAACAATGGCAAAGAAACAAAAATCAAACCCGCAGGAACAGGTACCACAACCGACAGTTTCAACAGGACAACCGCAGGAACAGCAGGCACCACGCTACCGTTATGACGAGAACATGGTAAACTGGGACGCACTGGAAAAGATGGGCGTCTCCAAAACTTCCCTCGAACAACAGGGACTGCTGGATTCCATGCTGAAAGGATACAAAACCAACAAACTGGTTCCCCTAACACTGACGCTGACAGGTGCCAGGGTCAAACTGGACGCACGCCTCTCATTCATCACCATGCCGGACGGGCAGATCGGTCTGGGTATCCACGGTATCCGCAAGGAACCGGAACTGGAAAGGCCCTATTTCGGGCACATCTTCACGGAAGAGGACAAGAAGAACCTCCGTGAGACGGGAAACATGGGACGGGTGGCGGAACTGAACCTGAACGGAGGATCCTATACACCCTGTCTCATCTCCATTGACAAGAATACCAACGAACTGGTTGCTGTACGACAGGAAAACGTATACATACCAAGTGAAGTGAAAGGTATCAGACTGACAGCGGATGAAATAAACGCGCTGAAGGAAGGACAACCGGTATATGTGGACGGAATGACCTCAAAAAACGGGAAGCCGTTCGACGCCACACTCCAATACAGCGCGGAACGCAGGGGGCTGGAATTCATCTATCCGGAAAGCAAAGGGTTCAACCAGCAGAGCCTGGGAGGCGTACAGCTTTCACCCAACCAGATCAAGATGCTCAGCGAAGGACATACCATCCTTGTAGAGGACATGAAACGCACCGACGGAGCGCTGTTCTCCTCTTTCGTCACGCTGGACAAGGTGACCGGCCGGCCGCAATATACACGCCATAATCCGGAGAACGGGGAAATATACATCCCGAAGGAAATCTGCAACGTGCTACTGACTCCCGAGGACAAGGAGGCACTACGCAAGGGGCAACCCGTCTTCCTTGAAAACATGCTCAACCGCAAGGGGGAAGAGTTCTCCTCCTTCGTCAAACTGGACATGAATACGGGCAGGCCGCAATACTCGCGTACACCGGACGGTTTCAGCGAGCGCCAGGTGCCGGTCGTTCCGGCGGAAGTATACGGGCATGTATTCACGGCACAGGAACGGGCCAACCTGCAGGACGGAAAAACCATACTCGTATCGGACCTGAAAAGCGCCAACAACAAGACATTCAGTTCCTACCTGAAAGTGAACGCAAATTCTGGACAGCTGCAATACTTCCAGGAAAATCCCGACATACGCCGCAATACGGCCCGGCGTGCCGCACAGGCGGACGACACGCAAAACCGGCAGCAGGAACAGAAGAAAGGAAGCAGACAGGCCGTATAAAAAGAATACAAAAAAGAATCATTAACCATTCATAAGAGAAAAAGACATGAAGCAGAATGACAACCGGATATTCAGAAAGGAAGACCTTGACTGGAAAACACTGGAGACCATCGGTATCCACAAAGAAGAACTGGAAAAAAGCGGGGACATGGAACTGCTCCTGCAAGGGGAGGAAACGGAAACCGTCCCATTGAAAATCCGTACTCCCGCACTCCGCTTAACAATGGACGCCACCCTCAGGATCACGGTGGGGACGGACGGAAAGCCGGTAATGGAAATCAACGGGATCAGTCCCGAAGCGGAAAGCGAAGCCGGCGGATAATCCCTGCCCCATACAGACAGAATCAAAAGTATACACAATTTCCCCGTACCGGTTTTATTGCGAAGGTACGGGGAACATCAAATGAAAGAAGATCATGATTGCGATATTGACAGACAAGCCCAATGTGGGAAAAGAGATAGCAAGAATTCTGGGAGCACATACCAGAGAGGACGGATACATGAGCGGGAACGGGTACATGGTGACATGGACCTTCGGCAACATGCTTTCACTGGCCATGCCGAAGGATTACGGGATGGACCGCCCGGAACGCGGGGACTTCCCGATAAATCCCGCCCCTTTCAGACTGATGGTAAAACACATCAGGACCGATACGGGATGGATACCGGACATCAACGCGGTCCTCCAGCTGAAAGTGATCGAAAAAGTATTCGACGCCTGCGAAAGTATCATTGCGGCCACCGACGCCTCCCGGGAGGGAGAAATGGTCTTCAGGTACCTTTACCGGTATCTGGAATGCAGGAAACCCTACCGCCGTCTATGGATCTCGTCACTTACGGACGAAGCCGTGCTGGAAGGAATGGGCAGCCTCAGGCCCGGCAGCCTGTATGATCGCATGTTTCTGGCAGCGGACAGCCGCAACAAGGCGGACTGGGTACTGGGACTCAACGCCAGCTATGCCCTCTGCCAGGCGACCGGAACGGGAAACAACTCACTGGGACGGGTGCAGACACCCGTACTGGCAGCCATAAGCAGCCGTTACCGTGAACGTGAGAACCACATTGCCACGGACACCTTTCCGGTTTTTATCAGCCTGTGCAAAAATAACACCCTGCTCAAAATGCGCTGCACGGAAGAATTCACGGACCGGGAGGCGGCTGCACGGCTTTACAGTGACTGCAAACTGGCCGGACATGCACGCGTCACCGCTGTCAGCAGGCAGATCAGGGAGATAGAGCCTCCAGCCCTCTACAACCTGACCGAACTCCAGAAAGACGCCAACAACTATTACGGAATGACTGCCGGAAAATCACTTGAAATCGCACAGAGACTTTATGAGAAGAAACTGATTTCCTATCCGCGAACTGCCGGACGTTTCCTTCCACGGGACGTTTACGACAAACTGCCCCGTATCATGGAAAAAATCCTGAACAGGAAGGAATTCCGACCGTATGTCAGAAGCATGGGGATCAACATATTCGACCTGCCGGACAAGGTTGTCGACGAAGGACAGGCGGCGGAACACCACGCCATCATCATTACCGATACATATCCGGAAGGATTAAACCGGGAGGAGATGCAGCTGTACATGATGATTATCGGACGGATGCTGGAAGCCTTCATGCCCGCATGCAGGGCGGAATACACCACCGTGGATGCCGTATGTGCCGCACGAAATTTCCGGTGTCATGCATGCCGCATCATTGAAAAGGGATGGTTCGGCATATTCGAAAGGGAAAGCGTCATTGCAGGAAGGGAATACGGCTTATCCCCCATCCCGCAACTGGAAAACGGGGAGACGGCCGCTGTTACCGGATGCAGCCTGATACACAGGAAGGACCTGCCCGTATCCGCATATACCGACGCGGAACTGATCACCTACATGGACACTGCCGGACTGGGAACGCCGGCCACGCGTACAGGAATCCTGCAGACCCTGATTGACCGCAAATATGTACGTTATTCAGGCAAATACATCATCCCCACACGAAAGGGGCTTTACATATATGAGACGGTACGGAACATGAAAATAGCGGGAACCGCACTGACTTCGGGCTGGGAGGCGCAACTGGCACGAATGGAAAGGGGAAAGCTTACACAGGAAGAATTCATGAAAGGGGTACTCAAACTCTCGGGAGAGGTAACGGAAGATATCTTCCGGAAATGTGAAAGATAGAAGCTATATATAGGAACGGGAAATGCAGGCTGAAAAGTCTGCATTTTTTATTTGTCAGACATCTGTTATGCCGCTTTTAGGCGGCAAAGGTACCGGATTACCCCGTATTCGTGTCAAGGCAGCCCTGCGGGCCGGTCGGCTGAAAGAAAATCATCCTCGCTGCGCTCCGGTATTTTCTTTCGCCAAGCCTTGACACAAAAGGGCAATCCGGGGGAAGGAGGCCTGTAAAATCGGGAAAACAGATCCCGAAGGGATAATCATACACTCATAAAAACAACAAGGACATGAAACAGAAATCCATCGCAAGCATCTGCAAGCCGGCGGTCACACTGCTGGCAGCCGCAGCAATAATCCTGCTATGCCGCAAAGGCATAATTCCGGTATATACCATCCTGTTACTGACAATGGCGGAAGGCATAATCCGTATTTTACTAAGGCTCCTCCCGTTCCTGGCGACAATTCTCAGCATTCTGATCCTTATCGGAATGATATTATAAACCCTTAAACAACAAATGAAATGGAAACAAGGAAATTCACCCCGTCAGCTCCGGTCGCACCCGCACTGTGGCCGACAACGCGCAGCATCAGGCCTGCAAAGAGAAGATTTCCCAATACGGTTGATGAGCCCAGAAACATCGGGTATTATCTCAAGCCACTGCTTGACATCACGAAGCGACCGGACAGAGACGAAATTCTGAAGACATATCTCAAGGAAACCTATGTATAACAATAAAAAAACAACCATTATGTTTTTCCAATCAATTTATCAGATGATGTCGGCAGGCACAGACCTGAACATCAACATCAGGAGAACGGACGGAAAACTGTCCGTAGCGGTAATGCCCAGGCGTACAACACTCAAGGATGAAGCCGGACAGGCCATCGTGCCGCTCATACTCAACGGCACCCCCATGGAACTGGACGGACAATTCCTGCAAATCATCACCACACCGCTGCAGAAAGCGCAGGGAATCCTCACCAACCTTGAAACCTTCGAGCAACAGGCACGGCTGACCGCAACACAAGGCAAGGCGACCGGAACCGCCAACGACAAGAAGACAAAAGAGGCACGTGAAAAACAGGAAAAGATGGAAAAACTCCTCAAACGTGCGGAGGAGGCGTTCACGGCAGGAAAATACTCGGAAGCGACAACCTGCCTCAGGCAGGCCAAGGTACTCGCAGATACGGACAGGCAGAAACAGATAGAGGCAAGGATACAGGAAGTGCAGAAGGAGTCGTCACAGGGCTGCCTGTTTCCTGAAACGGATACACAGCCGCTCCCACAACAGCCGCCCGCAAACGGTACGGCGAACGGAAACCGGCCTGACGGACAAATGCGGATGTTCACGTCACAACCTCCACAACAGCCTGTACAGCAGGCAATCCCGCAAACGGTACAACAACCGGTGCCTCGGCCGCAGATAGTACAGCCGCAGCCCGTACCACAATATTATCCGGGAACACCGCAACCCGTTCCCCTGCAGCCGCAAGCAACCGTCATACAGACAACCCGGGAAAATACGGGCAGGGAATACCAGTCACCGCCACAACCGGCCACAGAAGCGCTCACTTTTGACAAGGACGATGAAAATGACAGGGAACTGTTGCGTGAAGACCCGTATGCGGAATACATAGACTTCCCGCAGGAATGCCGTATGAAGGACGAGACACAGGCGGAGCTTATATGTTGTTAAACCATTAAAACTTTAAATAATATGGCACTTGATATCAAAGGACTCAAAAGAGTATTCATCCTGAAAAAAGGAAATGGCACCCTGACACTGGAAGACCCGGACAGCAGAATGTCCCTTTCCGAAGTGACGGACTTCTATTCCATAAACTATCCGGAACTGACCACGGCAACCCTGCACGGGCCGGAACTCGAAGAGGACCGCGCGGTATACCGGTTCAAAACCACCATAGGAACGAAAGGATAAGCCATGGCAAAGAAAACAAACCCTAAGAAAAAGGAGGAGACAGCATGCAGACAGCTATCGGAACTACAAACGGAAGACCTGGCACGACTTATTATCAGCGAGGCCGGATGCACAGACATCAGCCGGGGAACCGGCAGCAGAAAGAAAAGAAGGCTGCCGCCGGCAGGAACCGTAATGATTTTCTAACGGGGAGAATTCTCCCCGTTACCCCCGATTACTATATGGAGAGCCGCGCGGGAGAAAAAATCAACCTTACGACAAGGGAGAATTTTGATTTCCTGTACCGTTCGGCACTCAGATACAGCGGGCTTGTCGGCCTCAGGCTTCCTTTCCGCCCGACCAGGAAATCACCGAGGATGAACATCATCAAACTGTACCGGGCAATGGACACCATACTCCCGGAGCATGTCAACCTGGAAGAGGAGAACGGAAGGCTGTACTTCTGCCTCTACCGGTTCCATGAGTGGCCGGAGTATAAACTGTTCTGGATACCGCTGGAATTCACGGAGAGACTGCCGGAAAAACTCGGAAGGATAGCACTGGAATTTATCCGACAGCTCGCCCGACACCATGGCATACCCAAAAGCACGGATACCAGCTACTACGAAATGGCACACGATTACCTGGAAGACTACAGGCTCTACGACGAAGAGGCGACGGCAGGAGAGATCAGACGCAAGGCCGCACTTGCCAGACTGTATGAAAAAGGGAAGGCGCACCGTATACTGAAGAGAATGGACAATCCAAAGGGATTTCTTGCGGACCTGGAGGGGGAAATACGGAAATACCATACAAAGAAGAACTATGAGCGGGCATTGCTGGAACTGCTCACGGAAGGTACGGCATACATTTCACACGGCAGCCCGAGCATCATGCAATACTCCTACGACTGGGCATACGAGGAGGCACCTGATTTCAGGCCGGTGGGACTGGAGACGCAGATCATGGTCACCTGGTCGGTAAAGGACGCCATGAACGACGAAATGGAAAGCTATTTCAACTCGGACTACCAGGAATCATACGCGATCACACCCGTCACGACATTCCACCTGACGCCGGACACGGAAAAGCCTTTCTCCATGGATGACTTTCCGGAGCGGTTCTCCCAATGGCTCGCACGCTTCACAAAACTCATTACAAACAACTTCTAATAAAACAGGAAAATGAATGAACTGACAATACAGATGCAGCAAATCATGCATCCCAGAGCGGTACTTGTCGCCTATGAATGCGAAACGGCAGGTTACTCGATCCCGCGAAGTTATCTCGAACTTAGGCCTGTCAATGAGAAAGGACGGATGGGAGCCGGCATTCCGGTAACCTATGAGTTCATGAACTCACTGGTGGAATCATACACGGAAAGCATGAGCGGAATCCCGCACGGACGCATCCCCGGGAACATGCTCCTGTGCGACTCCAGAAAAGGCCGCGAAAGGTACATATGGTACAATCCGCCGCAGAAGAGAAAAATGTACTTCCAGGACGGGCTGCACATTACAAACGGGACATTCAACGTACCGGGCGTCATCTACGTGGTGGAACGGGAATGCATGGACATACACGCCTTCAAGGGAACAATCCCCGAAGAGCGGACAGAACTGTATCTGGCACCGTTCTTCAATGTAACCGGGGCGGACGTCTGCCTGGGCAACTCATCGCTAAAGAAACCGCAGGACATGGATTTTCATGAATTTCAGGAATACTGGGAAAAGCGTTTCTGGATGAGCGAGTTCTCACATTTGGGAGGCGGCAGGAACCCGACCCGCAGCAATCTGGTTTCAGTAACAGAACATGTACGGAACAATCCGTTTGATTACAGCGAGTTACAACAATCCGGGAAGAAACTTAAAGACATACTGGCATGAAAAAGATTCATTATACGGACAGCTACCTGCTGAAACCTTACCATCCCGTCACCATCCATGTTGCGGGTGCAGGGGGCACGGGATCACAGGTCATAACCAACCTGGCACGCATGAACGTCGCGTTGCAGGCACTGGGACATCCGGGACTGCACGTCACCGTATTCGATCCCGACATTATCACGGAAGCCAACATAGGACGCCAGCTTTTCAGTGAGACGGAGCTGGGGCAAGGCAAGGCGACAGCGGCCGTCACACGCGTCAACCGTTTTTTCGGAACAACATGGACGGCGGAAAACTGCCGCTATCCCGTACGGAAAACACAGGAAAACAGGGATGACAGGACAAGGCCGGCAAATATCATCATCACCTGCACGGACAATACCCGCTCACGACTGGAACTGTGGAGATTCCTGAAAAAATACAGGGAGGCCTCCGTAAACAATGAAAGGGCGGTTTATTACTGGATGGATTTCGGGAATGCGCAAACCACCGGGCAAGTCTTCATAGGTACTGTCCGCAACAAGATACGGCAACCGGCATCAAAAGAATTCATGCCGGTACCCGGAATGAATGTCATCACCGAGGAGGTGAACTATTCCACAATAGAAGAGAAGGACTCCGGACCGAGTGCTCACTGGCGGAAGCACTGGAAAGACAGGACCTGTACATCAACTCCATACTGGCACAAGTCGGCTGTGACATTCTATGGAAGATGTTCAAGGAAGGAAGAACCCTGTACCGGGGAGCATATATCAATCTGGACACACTCCGGGTTAATCCGATACCGGTATAAGCCATGTGAAACAGACAGCCTCCCTTGCCGCCAACAGTTGCTGCGACAAGGGAAGCATCGGTATTTTTTTTCAATCCGTATAAAACCGGAACCGGATTCAGGACTTAATCCGCACTAATCCGGCAACACCCTTTCCTGTTTTAACCAGTTCGTATTTCTCAAGCCTTTCATACAATTTGCCAAGCGTCCTGCAGCCATACCTTTTCACTTTGAATTTGGGCATCAGCTTCTTCAGCGCACCTCCAATCAAAGACAGGCTAACCTCCGCCTTACCATCAGCAGCCTGTTCAAAAGCCTTATCAAAGTATTCCATATCTCTTTGAATAAAAAATTCAGGTGTATTTTCCTGAAAAGGCTTCTCCTCCTTCCGGTCAGCTAACAGAAACCCGGTACAGGAACGTACCAGTGCCACCGGCGTCTTTCCCTCCCCGTAACCAAGAACCATCAGGCCACTCTCCCTGATACGTTGTGCCAGCAAGGTATAATCCCCGTCACTGGCAACCAGACAAAAACAACCGACCCGCCCCTCATGCAGGATGTCCATCGCATCCATAACCAACGCAATATCCGTCGTATTCTTTCCCTGCACAAAAGAGGAAGCCTGCACCATCCTGAACGAATAATCCCTTGCCGCATCCTTCCAACCGGAAAGTTTTTTTTTAGTCCAGTCACCATATATACGTCTCACAACGGCAGTACCATAGCGAGATACAAACCGCATCACATCTTCCATCTTCTCGGAAGAAGCGTTATCGCCGTCAATCAAAACCGCGACAAACAAATCTTTTTCTTTTTTCATACCGAATCCTTAAGCTGCAAAAATATAACAGGTTCCCGCAAATATAAATAATTGAACCTATTTTTTCTTTCCCCTCTGCCGCAAAAAATCCTGTATTTCCGAACTACGATAAAAATTCTTACCGTTCTCGTCCGTCTGGTAGTAGCGGATAAGCCCCTTTTCACGGTAACGGGCAATGGTCCGTTGCGTCACGCCCAGAAGCTGCGCAAGGTCACAGTTATCCAGCAAGGTGTCGCCGTCCAGGCAGTCTTTCAGGCGGTTCATACGGTCAAGTTTCTTTTCAAGGCGATTAAAACCTTCCACCATAGTCATTATCATTTTCTCAAGTACCTCATTATCTATATACATCATGGCATATCCTCCATTGTTTTAAAAAGTGATTACCTGAATACTCTTCCTGTGCGCACTACAAGAGTATATTACACTATAATGAAAATTACATGCCGGATTCAAAAAAACGAATCCATCTTTTTACATAACATTCTAATTCACAAAGAAATATAAAATAAAAAATTACAAAAAGCACTGTAAAATGTAATCCCGGATGTTGTAAAGTTCGGGTACAAATTGTAAATACGATTTACAATTTGACCAGCTATCCGTGAAATCTGACGACATCTGCTGACACCTGTAGTCAGAGACTTGGAGACAAACTTACCGGCAGCATATCTTTGCATCGGACAAAAAATCAAAAGCTTATGGAAGTGATCAGTATCGAAGCCACAACATTTGAAGAAATAAAGCAGGCGTTAAGCTCAATTATCCGAGATATCCGGACAGGAAGAGGAATACGGCAGGAGGAAAGACTGACGGAATGGATGGACAATCAGGAAGCATGTATCATGATGGATATCTCTCCAAGTCTCTGACT
>OFCL01000548.1_pt1 | contig 14613 bp, 10 predicted proteins | sample 1520811 | NCBI WGS metagenome assembly OFCL01 (sample SAMEA2699030, study PRJEB24076) | metagenome | biome: Human gut stool | place: Spain | collected 2012-03-22 | reverse complement strand
AATTATAGAACAATTTTCGGAAATTCCTTCTTATTTCTCGGAGTTAAACACTTCTATCCCGACCTCTTTCAACTAAATTAAATGATTTTCTCTTAAAATATCACCAATATACGTATCCTCAAATTTCTTCACAAAGTGTTCAACCATTTTGCGTTCCACGAACGGCATATCCATTTCTGTTAATTTTTTCTTGTCAGATAAATAATAAACAGAGTTTGCTAAGACGCGCAAGTCGTATGCAGAAGCAAACACTTCTGGTACTCCGCGTTCAACCTCTAGCAATTGATAAACAGCTTCCATCGCTGTCCGTACAGAATACTCTGTTGTAAACACCGTATCTCGTTCAGTATCTGCGAAGTTCCCAATGAAAGCAAGATTTTTAGAGCCGTTTGGTACAACTAATGGTCGATCGCCTGGTTCTCTTAACATAAAGTAAGAAGTGATAAACGGCATATAAACCGGAATAGTGGTAGCCGATTCTTCTGAAATACGTTCAATTTCCCCTTCTGGGACCCCTAAATGATAAAGTAACTCTTGCGTAATTTCTTGCCCTGTACATTGTTCGATTGGTTTTTTAATATAATTTCCTGGTTTATTAGAAAGCAATCCATATACCCAAGTTATAGATTGTTGATCATTTTGTTCTTTAAAATGCGGTTGTCTATGCATAGCGAAACTCATCATCCAATTAGAGTCTTTGATAGTAATAATACCACCTGTGACAATTTTTCCTGTGCGTAATTTACGATGTGTTAACCGAGAAAGATACGGTTCAATATCGAAATTTTCCCACGTAATCGTTGCTGAGACAAACCAACTTTCATCTGGTAAATTTTCACAGAAAACTTCTGGGTGCCCAAATTCTGGGGATTGTTTTGCTAAGTTTTTCCAGAGATTCCAACTTCCCCCTAGTTCATGAGTAATTGGTGCTGGTGTATGATGATCTCCTTGCGTCGAACTTTCAGTAATTGAGCCATTCGTTACGAAGACTAAATCATTTTCAGTTAAAGGAATTTCTTTGGTTTTGCCCGCTTGTGTCAACAATAATCGCCGAGCAACTTTAGTATCTCCTTTGATGTCGACTTGGATATCATTGATCGTTGTTTCATATTGAAAGTCTACCCCTTGATTGGTTAAAAAGCTTAGTAATGGTTTCACTAACGATTCGTATTGATTGTATTTGGTAAACTTCAAGGCTGTAAAGTCAGGCAAACCTTTGATGTGATGGATAAAGCGCATGATGTAACGGCGCATTTCAATGGCAGAGTGCCATTTTTCAAAAGCAAACATTGAACACCAATAGATCCAAAAGTTGGATTCAAAAAATTCTTCGCCGAAAACATCTTCAATTTTTTTGCCAATTAATTGATCTTCAGAAGTCATAAATAAATCAACGATTTCTTTTTGTGCTTTTTTGGATAAAGTAAATTGTCCATCATCGGGGACACGTTCGCCACGGTTATGAATAATGCGGCAATTTGAAGAATTCGGATCATCTAAATCTAACCGGTAAAACTCATCTAGGACAGAGGCATCTTCTACTTCTAATGATGGTACCGAACGAAATAGATCCCACAAACACTCGAAATGGTTTTCCATTTCGCGTCCGCCGCGAGTGACAAAGCCATCATGGGGAATAAATTTACCATCTAAAGAACCGCCAGACAGCGTGAGTTCTTCAAAAATGTGAATATTTTCGCCCTTCATTTGACCGTCACGAATTAAGAAAACAGCCGTTGCTAAACCTGCTAGGCCACCACCAACGATGTAGGCACTCTTGTCATCTACACCTTTTGGTTTTCTTGGTCGAGCAAATGCTTCATAATTTCCATTTGTGTATCTCATTCTCGTTTCCTCCTATCATTTGATACCCTCATCATACTGCTACCAAAAAAAATACCCAAAAGATAACCCTTTTTTTTAAGAAATTCTTTGACAAATAAAGAGAATTGTCTAATTTTTAAGCAAGTGAATAATCGTAGATGTTTCATGTGAAACAAAAAAAGAACGAGAAGAAAAATGGCCGTTTTTTCTTCTCGTTCTTTTTATGCTAATTCGTTTACCGTTTCTACTCCAAAAACAGCAACCCAATCTTCCTGAAAATCAGTTACTGCTTTTTGAATGGCGGGCATTGCCAAGCCTTGTGTCACGAGTTCTGGTGCGATAGTGACCGCTTGCGCCCCCATTTGACAGGCTTGATTAATTTGTGCCACGTTTTTAAAACTAGCAGCTAAGATCTTACTCTTTGCGTTCGTCCGTTTAATTTCTGCAGCTAAATGCTCAATAACCTTTTGAGAATCAATTGTTAAATTCTCCATCCTATTATAATACGGCGCTAAATAATCTGCACCTGCCGCAATCGCTAGGTAGCCTTGAAATTCTGTATAAATAGCGGTTGCTGTTATCCGATAATTTGCCTGCTTAAGTTGTTTGATGGCTGCCAAGCCTGCTTCATTAACTGGGATTTTAATGAATGTTTCTTGGCCTAATTGTTGTACAATGGTTTGGGCATCTTCTAGCATCTCTTCTGTCGTTTGACCGACCACTTGGACGTGCAAACTCGCTTGTCCAATCGTTTTTTTGATTTCTTTCATCTGCGCAAAGAAGTCAATTTTTCCTGCTTGTTTAACAATACTGGGATTAGACGTTACGCCTGCCAGTGGTAAAATTTTCTGATACTTTCGAATAGCCTCAAGATTAATTGTATCTAGCATAAATTCCATCTTTTACGTTCCTCCCTTAAACGATAATTATAGAATAGTGATTGTTGTACCAACAGTTATTTCAGGAATAGCTTTTTCTTCAACATATAATGTACCTGGTAATTCAGGTGTTGTTGCGCCATCAAATTTAATAGTAATGTGACCCAATGTGTCTAAATTAGTTAATACTACCTCGCCTACAGCGGTAATCTGGTAAGTTTGTTCATCAATCACTAACGTTTGCTTGTCCGTAATCGCTTCTGTGACTGGCTGAACCTCAATGTTATAACAATAATCTGCTAAAGCATCTGGTGCATCTTTTCCAAATAAGATGACCATTTTTTCTTCTTTAAATAATTCGGCTTCTGGTCCAATAGACTGAACCTTTGTTGTAAATACTGACATTTCCCATCCTCCAAAAAAATTTTTTAACTATACAATCCAAAACTTGCTAACCAAGCAACTAGTACTCGAGGGGCACCATTTAAGAAACGAGAATATAAAACAGAAGGGACCCCGACTTCAACGGTTTCAGCTTCAGCTTCTTCCAAGCCTAAGCCCACGGGAATAAAGTCGCACGCGTTTTGTGTATTAATAGCAAACAATGCTGGTAGAGCTAGTTGTGGCGGAATGTTGCCTTTCCCAATTTCCACACCAATTAACGTACCAATTACTTGGCTGATTACTGCTCCAGGACCTAATAAAGGAGAAAGAAATGGCAGAGAACAAATAAAACCAATAATTGTTAACCCCACAATGTTTCCTGCCAATGGCGCCATGATATTGGCAAAAAATTCACCAATTCCTGAACCTTGAATCACACCAATTAATAAAGAAACAAATGCCATAAACGGAATCACTGTGTTGATCATCGTTTGTACGCCTTCACGGGCTGATTGGTTGAATGTCGCTACAACTTTTCCTGCACCCATACCAATTTTCGCAACAAAACTTTGTTGTTCCGCTTTTTGTTCAGTAATTTTTTTACTTGTATCATATTTAAATTCTGTTTTTTTCGAGGTGGGCTTTTCTGTATCAGCAGCAGCTTCTTCTGATGTCAATGTAATCTGTTTCGGGCCTACAGCGGAAACATAAATTGTCTCATTAATGTATTGTGCTAAGGGACCACTTTTGCCAGTTGGAACAACGTTAATAGTAGGAATTCCTTTTTTAGGATAAATTCCGCAACGAAGAGTGCCTCCACAATCAATAATGGCTAATGCGATTTCATCATCTGGAATCGATGTCTTAAAACCATTGACCGCTTCCATTCCTGTCAATTCTACGATTTTATCAACAATTGCGGGTTTCTCGCCGCCACCTGTAATGTAAATAAATTTATGTTTTTCTTCTGTCGGTGTAATCACTAAGGGCCCACCATAACCGCCATTTCCTTTAACTACCTTAATACTATTGTACGTCATCGCACCTTGCTCCTTTCTAATCCACAGCAATCTCTACTGTTTTACTAAGGGTAATTCCTTGTTGTTTGCAAACATAGGCGGTAGTGAAATCGGTAACCCAACCGCCAATAAAATTCATTAATATCCCTACAAACATATAGCGAATCGCTAGGTCCATCGAATTTAGTCCTAACGTATCAATCCCTTGCGCAATCCCTAACCAAACGAACAATTCACCAGGATTAATATGAGGGAAAACTCCATTACTTGTATGACAAAATTGCGCTTGTGCAGCATAATAGCTAGGTTTATAGTATTCTGGTAAAAATCGAGCCATCGTAAAGGACATTGGATTGCCTAACATAAAAGCGGATAAAAAAGGCAGCACTAAATATCGCGTAACAGGATTTTTAGCAGAAAGTTTGGCTACTTTGGTTACTCTTTCTTCTCCTAGAAAAGCAATTAAAGTATTCATAGCTACCATTAACATCAAAACAACAGGTACGATGCCTGTCATCCAAGAAATAAATGTTTCTGCTCCTGTTTGGAAAAGGTGCATAAATCCTTCCGCAAATTTTGTAATATAAGACATTACTCGACACTTCCTTTCAATTTTGTTTGTACTTTATTTTTCCATAATTGCCATTGAATTTTGGCTCCATTAAGCGGCGTTAATGGTTGTGTTTCTTGATAATTGCCAAGCTCAACACGTAAGTAAATTTCTCGTGCATTTTCCATCGCTTGTTGGGTTAATTTATTTTCCTTTTGTACGAGTGGATGGTAATGATCCATATAATGAATATCCTCGTTCACGTACTGAGGTAAGGGATGAAATTTAGCTAGAACGGTGACACCTTGCATCTTTCTAGCGGCTAAGATTTTCCCTTGCGAATCCACAGCAAACAAGATAATCGTGCCTGCTTTTAACTTCCCTGCACGTCGACCAATCGCGACTTTTCCTAATTGTCGCAATTCTTGGTAGTTTTGATTAAAGTGTTTAATCTGTTTCATTCCCATAGCTATCTGAACAAAGTAAGCTGTTAAAAAAAGCGCCCCGAATACGTAGATAAAACTCATATGATAATCCCCTTCCTTTGCATCCACTCTTTAACTGCTAAAACATCTCGTTGCTTCCGTAACTCATTACGTAAACGTTCGTCTCCTGCGATTGTAAACAAGCGGTCATATAGTTGTAGTAACTCTGCTTCAACAGTGACCGTCAGCTCTTCTGGAATACCCAACAGCAAAATAACATCAACTTTACCTTCTGGTGTAACCAGTGATTCTTCAAAAACCCCAATCGATAAAATAATCGTTGGTAAGGCTTGATTAATTGTATGGGGAAAGGCAATCCCCGATTCAAAAATAGTTGTTTGTTGATCTTCTCTAGTAAAAATTCGTTCGATAAATTGAGGATCTACTAATTTTTCTGCTTCTAAATCAGCAACCATTTTCTGGATATTCGCTCGGTAACCTTGAGTATTCTCTAATAATTGATAGGTCATATGAATATTTTGAGATTCCACGGAACGAATTTCTTTTGCTCTCTGCCACTCATTTCTGAGCCAAGTATCGTTAAATAAATTAGTTAAATGGATCATCGGTGTTTGTGGTCGAATATTTTTTAAGGGAATGGTTGTAAAAATAGCAAAATATTGATTCAATTCTCTTCTCTCTGCCTCTTCTTCAGAAAAATGGGCAATCTGGACGTCTGGACCCAAAACTTTTTCCAATTGCCGCTGAATGATCAAGGCCGTTCCATGACCTGTACTGCAGATTACAGCGATTTCTTTTTTGGCTCCCGCTTCATAGTTCCCTCTCAATGCTAGTTCAAAATACAAAGCGAGATACCCAAATTCAACCGTCGGCACACAACGATTTAACAAACGGCCCAATTCTTGCAAGCCAATCTTGGCTAATTCATAGGCCAAAGGATATTGTCGTTCAATTTCTCCGTAAAATAAATCGTGACACTCCACATGAAAAACGAGTCGATTCATCACGTTTCTTAAATGATCTTTCATTTCTGAAAACAAGAAGTCCTCATCAAATTCAACAACAACTGAATGATGAATTTTTTTCATCATTTTTTGAAAATAGTCAGCTAAGAGTCCTTCATCAGCCAATAAAGAATTACGAATATGGTTTGTGTTGATGTTAAAAGGAAAGCTGATAAAGGAACGTTCCCATTGGCTTAACGTTACATTATAGGTTATTTCCAAGTGATACATCAGTTCTTCAATCTGCTCGTTATGACGAACATAATCAACATATTCTAGTGGTAGTTCCGTAATGAGTTTTCCAGCTAAAACACGCTGCAAAACAATTGAAACCACTCTTCGTAAAAGAAAACTATCTTGTTTTGCTAGTCTTGTTTCTTTGATTATTTTTTGTATCATTTGTTTGGTAGTTTCATGAAGAAACTGTTCTTCAAAATATTCTTGGACGTAATTCACATGAAGTAAGCGTAAATCAAACTCTTTTCCTTCTAAATGAATGCCACGGTTTGGCGTACCTACAACCGCAACCTGCCAAGGAGCAATCAGCTCTTTCATGCGCTTAATGTCTTTATTAACTGTGCCGCGACTAACGGCGAGTTCTTCGGATAAATCATAAGTTGAAATAAATTGATCTTCTTCTATTAATCGTTTGATAATGTAGGAAACACGCTTGCTTGAAGAATTAAAATCAGATTCCCTTTTTAGCCGTCCAGACAAAACCTCTTCAAAACCTTCAAAGTTATTGATTTCTAACTGAAAGAGATTTTCCTTCTGAATAATTTGGGCGATACCGATTAATTCATCATTCAATGTATCAATGTTTTTACGAACTGTTTGAGGACTTGCGGCTAATTTCTCTTGCAATTCCTGTAAGCTCATTCCTTTGTGATCAACTAGTAATTTTATTACTTGGTACCATCTATTTACTAGCGTCATTTAGTTTTCCCACCTCTATCCTCTTGTTTTACCTCCAGCTACGTTTGTGGTGATGCCTGTAATATAGCTTGAACGGTCTGATAAATAATAGCATACTAAGTCAGCGACTTCATGGAGTTTTCCGCTACGACCTAATGGAATCGTACTTGTTTTTGAATAACCTGCTCGCAATTGCTCCACAGAAATGTTTCGTGTATAAGCCAATGCTTCTTCGTATGCTAAAGTGCGCAAGCCCGTTTCTTCCATAATGCCTGGCGCAATCCCCACGACACGGACGTTTGATTTTCCTAACTCTTTAGCCCATGAACGTGTATAACTGCTGACTGCTGCTTTCGTTGCAGCGTAGGCGCTTTGCCCTTCGGAGCCTTCTAATCCAGCTTCTGAAGACATATTAATAATGACACCTGCTTGTTTTTGTACAAGAATCCGGCCCACTGCTTGGCTCATTAGGTAGAGCCCTTTTTGATTGATGGCTACAATTTTGTCGAATACCTCATCCGATAATTCATAAGGCCCATGAGGATGATTTTTATCCACCAATAGACGAGGAATATTGATTCCGGCGTTATTTACTAGGCCATCTACGGTTCCAAATTTTTCCACCACTTGAGCGACACCCGCTTCTACTTCTGCTCGAGAAGTTACATCGACTTTCACAAAGAGTAAATGCTCATGTTGCGTTTCTGATGCTGAAATATCAAAATTAGCGACATAGACCTCTTGCGCTAACAAGCTTTCAACAATGCTGCGACCAATACCAGATGAGCCTCCTGTAACAATCACTACTTTTCCTTTAATTCCTAACCAATCTGTCATTTGTTCCACTCCTATCATTTGTTTGCGCTTTCAGTATAGGTCAGTTTGTGAAATTATTTAAGACAGTCTTTTTTTGCAGTTTAGAAAAAAAAGTAGACTAATTCAAAACAAAAAAGCAGTTGCTTCTTCACAATCAATCATCCGTGAAGAAGCAACTGCTTCAAATTTTTATTATCCTTGCACTTTCGCGATTTTTCCTTGTTCGATGTAGACTCAAATCACTATATCACTAGATATCAAACGGCGTCATACGGAGTCAAAAACATCAAATTTGACCTGTTAAATGGTCATTGAATAACATTTAAAATCAATAAAACGGAGTCAGACACGGAGTCAAAAACGCTGAGAGTAAAAAAATATATACAGCCCTATAGGTAAAGTACCGCAGGGCTGTATATTTTTTATTTCAGATTACCTGAAATGATTCCATTTAATTTTTATCTCATTTTTTCCTACTAGTTAGTATCAAATACTCCCCTATTTTCTCAATAAACTATTTTGGATTACATGGTATCTGAAACAGCCAAAACCTTGATATTACAGTAAAAAATCACGTTATTTTCGTTTCATTTCAGATACATTTCACTTAAGCGGATTCCAAAAAAACAAAAGAAAAAGGAACTCCTAGTTAGCCTATGCTTTTTATTGGTTCCTCTCAAAACACGGTCATATAACAACGGGGTGGGGTAAATGAATGAAAAAGGTGGAGGAAACATTATTCAATAGCTGTCTTAAATACTTCGTTATAAAATGTGAACAAATAAAAGACATCTATCCCTATTTTCTACACTTCCACTTGACTACCATCTTTGAATCGTACAATTTTCTTAACTCTTCTCGTTTACCTCAATTCATTCTCAAGTGGAATCAACTCATCATCTAACATTTTACGCCATGCTCGCTTCATTTCTTGTGGGTATTTAAATGGCTTCGCTTCTGGATGTTTGGCTTTATATCCTTCGTAATCCTTACTGTTGATAATTGCTTTCATATTAGGAATTGGATCTTCACCTGGTAGATATTGCAGATTAGAAGCATGTAATTCTTTCTCAGAAACAAACCACTCATTGGAAAAGACATGAATCAAATCATCACTCGCTTGTGTAAAATAGCGACGTTTAATGACAAAGATATCTTCATTACTATCTAAAGTCCCCACATCAAATGCATTTAAAATTTGTCGGTAAACTTCTTTGACTCCTTCTGTTTTATTCAATTTAGCCAAAGCTTTTTCAATTTCTTCTCGTGCATCTGAACTATTCGCAGCATAAGTTCCTAGTAATTGATCAATATAAGTAGAATCAATATCATACAACTTAGTGGTATTTTCACTATAAAATTCGATCGTTGAAAAATCTTCTCCCTCTTTTTCTAGTTCTTCCTCCATCAATGAACCCTTCACGGTCTCGTACACGCCAATTTGTTCTTCCAAAAGTTGAATTTGATTGTTCAAAGTTGAAGATTGCACCATGTCATCATTGTAATCATCATAAGTCACTAACGATTCATACGCACGATTCAATTCTTGAAATGCTTTGACGTACTCGATACGGATTTCAAGTGGCGTATGTTCATCAATGGATTCCATGGATGAAACCTCTTTTAACTTACCATATGCTTGCTTGAATCTTTTTTTGGATTCTTGGTAACTTGGATAAATCAAACCCGATTCTTCTTTAGCTTCTGAATACAGTTTTGTCGCATCCTCGACATTCTTCTCCATTGTCGCTGGCTTTCGGAAAGTAACAATTAGTCCTTTTGTTTTTTCAGGATACGTACGGTTCGTACGTGAAAAGGCTTGGATCAATCCTGCATACTCTAGATTACGATCCACAAATAGGGTTTGAATCGTAGGGGCGTCAAAACCTGTCAATAGACGATCCACTACTATCACTAAATCGATTTGTTTCCCAAATTGTTTGAATTCCGCTCTTTTTCGTGCCAAACGATTATTGATGTCTCCGTTATAACGCTCAATGTCTGCTAATGACCAGGCAGTATCATAATACTGATTATATTCCTCAATAATTTTTTGCATTTCTTCTTGTTGGACACTTGAATCTCGGCTGTTTTCTTCTAATGAATAGGTAATAGCGATTCGTGGAAAATCAGGATCCTCCATCGTTCGTCCTTCACGAATGGGCTGATTGGGAAACTCTTTTGTTAACCAGTCAGGTTCTTTCATCATCTCTTTGATGGCCCGATAATACTTTTTGGCCATGTCAATGGAACTCGTGGTTAAGATCGCAGACTTCGTTGGACGGCCATTTCGAAAATCAAATTTTGTATAGGCATTGTCTGGACGGAACATTTTATGAATGACTTTTTGGATATGTTCCTCTGCTTCAAAAACAGTAGGGTCCAAATAACTTTCTTTTTTGACAGGCTCCATTTGATCAATCATACGATTGATCTGTTCTGATGAATACTCTGCATATGTTTCTACTTCTTTTAATTTCCGATAGATTTTATTCTCTAGTGAAGTCGGCTCCACGGTGTTTTCATGCTCTACTTGAAATCCTAAAACCGAGCCATCTTCTAATGCATTCTTGATGGTATAGGTGTGCAAGACCTCTCCATACTGATCATGGGTCGTACGTGCCAATTGCCCTTTGGCTTGTTTCCGATTCTCAGGGAAAATCGGCGTACCTGTAAAGCCAAACCAAGTGGACTTCGGAAACATTTTTTTGATTTCTTCCATATTTTCAGCACTTAACGCTCGATGACACTCATCTACTACAAACACGATATGTTGTCCCATTAATTTTTGGAAGCGATTGGTTCCTTTTTTCTCTTCTTGTTTCTTTGCATATTTCAACGCCGCATCTAGTTTTTGACGGGTTGTAATAATCACAACATTTGCATTGGCATCTGCCAACAGAGTTTCACTTAATTCTTTGGCACTTCCTGTTCCCACGATCAAGCTATTTGCTTTGGCATTCCCAGAAGAAATCCCCGTATTAAATTCCGAAGCAAATTTCGTAAACTCTGTGGTGGTTTGATTATCTAAATCTTTGCGGTCCACTAACATGATCGTTCGATCGATCCCCGATTTTCGTGCTAAAAGCTTAGTAGATACAAAACTAGTCAACGTCTTTCCTGAACCAGTCGCATGCCACACATACCCTGATTGATGTTTATTTGCGGCAATAAACAAGGCTTGAATCGCATGTACTTGATAAGGATGTAACACCATGAGGGTTTTATTGTCTTGATCTTCACTGACGATTGTATAATCCGCAATCAAACGATGAGCATCCGGGATATTTAACACTTGTTTACAAAACTCATATAAGTTTTCTACTTTTTCATTGTCTTTCGTTCGCCAACTAAATAAAAACTTAGGGTGCAAGTCTTTCGGTAAGGCATTTGCAAAATACCGGGTCGTTTGTTCATTGGAAACCACAAACAACTGCAAGGTCGAAAAGATATTGTTCCGAAACATGCCTTCTTCTGCATATTTTTTGATTTGGTTAAACGCCTGATAAAAACCATTTTTTGCGGTTACTTGTTTCAACTCGATTTGAACAATCGGTAATCCATTGATTAATAAGGTAACATCAAAACGTCGATCCCGTGCTTCTATGTTACTTCCACGTTTTGCAATTTGATGAACCACTTCATACGTAGAGATTCCTCCACCAATGTCTTGATTGGAATAAAGGATAAGTGAGACAGAACCCAATTGCGGATCTTCCCGTTCAATCGTGATCCGAGCTATCCCATTTTCACCTTTTAACCATTTCGCAGCATCGAATGGGGTTTTTGTTCGCAGTAATAATTCGGTTTTGATCGTTTCAAATTCTTTATCGGTCAAAGGAGAATCATTCAGTTCTGCTTGATTATTTGAGATAATTTTTTGGCGTAAATTGCTCCAAAGATCTTCTTCTGATTTTAGATCCGGACGATACGTCCACTGATTATGCCCTTCTCCAAGTACACAAATCAACTGTTCTTCGACTTCCGCTTCCTCACGGTGACTAATTTTCATTTATCTTCCCTCCCTAAACAAACATCTTTTGCAAGAAGCCTTTTTTCGTTTCCTTCAGCAAATCTAACTTACGTTGATGAAGTGCGATCGTGTCGTCGAGTTGTTTGAAGAAGGTTCCGATCTTTTGTTGTTCTTGTTGTGAAGGTACGAGAAAAACTTGCTTCGACAATTCAGTCTGATTTATACTTGCTTGGCTAACCGCTTGATTTGCATGACTTTTTGCCCATTCCAGATGATTATTCAGTTGGAATGATTGATATAAAAATTGTGAGTTCACATTCATCGGTTGTAACCGTAAAAGATTAATTCCATGGTAAAGCTTCATATCTAAGTCGAACAAAGCAATCTTACCAATATGCGACAATGAATTAATGTTACTGAATAAAATATCCCCTTTATCCAAAAGATATTTTTTATCAGGTTCTGTGTTAGAATAGCCAACCTTATTAGGGTTGACCTGACCAGTTGCTATAGTTTCTATTCTAGTCAACTCGTACTGTCCTATATTTAATGAAGAATCTCCCGTAAAACCACTGGATATACGAACAATCTCTCCCAACTTTCGCTCTTCCCAATCTTCCGTAAAACCAGGGAACCGAATTTCTGGCACTTTTGCTCCGTTTTTAGGGAACATTTTTTGTAAGAATCCTTTTTTCGTTTCCTTCAGCAAATCTAACTTACGTTGATGAAGAGTGATAGTATCGTCGAGGTTTTTGAAGAATGTGCCGATTTTTTGTTGTTCTTCGTTTTTTTGGGGGAAATTTAGCTTTAAATTTTTAACCTCGCTTGCTTTCACCAATGGTTGACCTGTACCAAAAGAGAGTCTTTTCAAGTCATACTTAGTGAGTAGATAATAAATAAAGTCTAAGTTGTCAGCTTGGATATAGACCGTATTATCGCTGATTTTAACCTCTCCAAAGTATTTATATAAATTCCCAGCATTAGCACCAACACGAGCTGTTAGAATAAAATCTCCACTATGATCAAACATACTATCATAAGAAATTACTGATGTTGAACCTAGTACCGCATATGGTGTTTCAGATGTTTGTACAATTCCGTTAGTAAATGTACTTCGACCGGTTCCTACGCTTTCTACTACCTCTCCCAACTTACGCTGTTCCCAATCTTCCGTAAATCCAGGAAACCGGATTTCTGGTTGTGTATCATTGCTCATGTTTGAACACCTCCAGCGCACCTTGTAACCACATTTCGTTTTCAGGTGTTGTTTGCAGGGAAGAGATAGCTTCTAAAAGTTCTTTTTCTAGCACTTGCTGTTCTTGTCGTATCTTCTTGATGTCATTTCCGACATGAACCATATCAATTGGTTCTTCTTCTTCAAACGTATCTACATAGCGTGGGATATTTAAGTTATAGTCATTTTCTTTGATTTCATCAAAGGTTGCCAAATGAGCGTATTTCTCAACATCTTTTCTTTCAGCGTAGGTTTCGAGGATTTTTTGAATGTTTTCTTCCGATAATTTATTCTGATTTTTTCCTTTGACAAATTCTCGACTAGCGTCAATGAATAATACATCTCGAGTTTGGCGGTTCTTTTTCAATACAATAACCGTCGTTGGAATCGATGTACCAAAGAACAAGTTCGCAGGCATACCAATCACGGCGTAAATACTGCCGTCTTCTAATAATTTTTGACGAATGACCCCTTCTGCAGCGCCACGGAATAAAACCCCGTGTGGCAAGACGATAGCCATGGTACCTGTTTCCTTCAAATGATAGAAACCATGAAGAAGAAACGCAAAATCTGCTTTGGATTTTGGCGCTAATTTTCCATAACGATTAAATCGAGAATCGTCTAAGAAGGTCGTATCTGCTGACCAATTAGCCGAATAAGGTGGATTCATCACTACTGCATCAAATGTGTAAGGTTCATCTGTTGGCCAGTCCTTATTCAACGTATCCCCATTGCGGATATTCATCTCTTCAGCATCTACCCCATGTAAAATCAAGTTCATTTTTGCTAGATTGTATGTCGTTGTATTTAATTCTTGCCCATGATATTTAACGTTATCTGGGTGAGTTAAGTAGTTACGTACATTTAACATCAAGGAACCTGAACCCATTGTTGGGTCAAAGACACTAAAGAAAGGGCGTTCTTTTTGATCTAGTGTCACGATTTGTGCCATCATATCAGAAACCATATGAGGCGTGTAAAATTCTCCGGCTTTCTTCCCTGCTTCTGAAGCAAATTGACTGATCAAAAATTCATACGCATCACCGATCACGTCTCCATCATGTCCTAAAACATCTACGTCGTTTAATTTCTTGATAACTTCGGTAATCGTGACATTTCGTTGTTGCTCATCGGTTCCTAGTTTTTTTGATTGAAGATCCACATCATCAAATAACCCATTAAACTGGTTATAAGTAGAAGACAATTGCACAAAGGCTTTGTTTAAATCATTCAATTGAAAAATTGCTTGTTTTGCTTGATCTGCTAAGACGTTGAAAAGATACTCTGGTGAGATCGCATAACCTAAAATATCCACGATTGTGGCAATCAGATCTTCTTTTGATTCTTCATCTGAAAGTAATTCACGATACAACATTGTTTGTTTGCTTACTGTGTCATATTCCTCTAAGGATTCATCTGCTAAAAGAACCACTTGTTCCAACAAACGGTCGGATAAATATTTATAGAAAATCAGCCCCAATAAATAATTTTTATATTCTGACGCATCCATTTTACTACGGAGATTATCTGCCGCACTATATAACTTCTGATTTAATTCTGCACCCAAAAA
>OFCL01000503.1_pt1 | contig 15641 bp, 10 predicted proteins | sample 1520811 | NCBI WGS metagenome assembly OFCL01 (sample SAMEA2699030, study PRJEB24076) | metagenome | biome: Human gut stool | place: Spain | collected 2012-03-22 | reverse complement strand
TGCGCAAAGCTCCTTGTTCTGTTGTGGCTGAAACTGCGCGACGAAGCGGGCAATTTCATTTTCAGGATTAGGGGTAAAGGTAGTGAGGGCGTAGTTTTGTCGTACCACCTGACGGAATTCATCGACGTTGTTCAACTCATCCAGGGTCATCAGCTGGATACCAATATTGCCAAGCGTGGAGGCCTCAACCGGGCCGGCAACCACGGTGATGCCGCAGGCGTCGGCGCACAGCTGGTTAAGCAGTTCGTTCTGGCAGCCGCCGCCGACGATATGCAGCTGGCTGAACGGCTGACCGCGCAGCGCCGCCAGCTCGTTGAGCACCCGGGCGTAGAGCAGCGCCAGGCTGTCGAAAATGCAGCGCGCCAGCTCAGCGTCGGTATCAGGAACCGGCTGCCCGGATTCGCGGCAGGCGGCCTGAATTTCCGCGCTCATGTCGTCCGGGTTGATAAAGCGGTCATCGTTACAATCGATGACGAAGCGGCAGGCCGGAAGCGCGGCGGTACGCGCGATCAGCGCCGGCAGGTCGCTGACGTTTTGCTCCCTGAGCACCCGCTGTAGCAGCCACAGACCCATAATATTTTTCAGCACCCGATAGCGGCCTTCGGCGCCGCCTTCGTTGGTAATATTGGCCCTTAGCGCCGCATCGCTGGTGCAGGGGGTTTTGCTTTCAAAGCCCATCAGCGACCAGGTGCCGGAAGAGAGATACGCGGCGTTTTTGCTGGCCAGCGGCGAGGCGATAACCGCGCTGGCGGTATCGTGGCTGGCGACGGCGACCACCGGAATGTGATTGCCCTGCGGGCAAATCCAGTGGCCGATGACGTTGCCGGGATGGGTCGGCGTACCGAACCATTCGCGCGGCGCGCCGCTCCAGTTCAGCAGATCTTCATCCCAGCTATCGCTGTTGATGTTGACCAGCTGCGTGGTGGTGGCGTTGGTGTATTCCCAGTTCATGTTGCCGGTCAGGCGGAAGCTAAAGTAGTCCGGGATCAGCAGCGCGTGCGCGGCCTGGCTGACCAGCTCCGGCTGCTGTTCAACCAGCGCGCGCAGCTGATAAAGGGTGTTAAACGGCAGAAACTGAATGCCGCTGCGGCGATAGATTTCCGCGCGGCCCAGCTGGGCTTCGGCGTGGCGCATCAGGCCCTGGGTGCGGGAGTCGCGATAGGAAACCGGCAGGCCGACGCGCTGGCCCCGTTTATCCAGTAGGACATAATCCACGCCCCAGGTATCAATGCCGATGCTGTCGATCAGGATGCCTCGTTCGCAGACCTTCTCCAGACCGCGGCGAATTTCCCCTTCCAGGCTATCGAGATCCCAGCAGTCGAAGCCATCGACCTTCTGCAGACTATTGGTAAAGCGGTGAATTTCGCGCAGGGCCAGGGTTTGCTGGCCGGGTTGATAGCTGGCCAGCATCACCCGCCCGCTGGAGGCGCCTAAATCGACGGCGACACAATGACGAAGACTCATGGGAAGATCCTTGTGAAAATCATTGCATGCAGTCTAAAAAAGTCGCGTCAGGCTCACCTTCTTGTTACTGACAGGGAAAATTGGCCGCTGGCAAGAAAGCAAAGGTGACCGTGAGAGAGGTCACAGTTTCGTTTTCTCCGCGGTGGCGTGAGGGATGTGATGTTGTCCGCAGTTCCCGATCTTTCCCGTCATTTCTTGAAAAAGCGGCAGGCTTTACGATTTTTACGGTCAAAAATTGAAGGCCGGATCGCCGCCCCTTAATTACTATTTGCTCCACTGATTGATAACATTTCTCATTTCGAGGAGCTGCTATGACCATGTTGCACAGTGTGGATTTCTTTAAGTCCGGCGTTTCAGCTGTCGCCATTGAGCCGCGGCTCCCGCAATCCGCTTTTCCCGAACATCACCATGATTTTCATGAGATTGTTATTGTGGAACACGGTACGGGAATTCACGTTTTCAACGGCCAGCCCTACACCATCAGCGGCGGTTCTGTCTGCTTTATTCGCGATCACGACCGCCATCTCTACGAACATACCGATAATTTGTGCCTGACCAATGTGCTCTATCGCGCGCCGGACGCGTTTCGCTTTTTGTCCGGCCTGAACGTGCTGCTGCCGCAGGAGCAGGAGGGAAATTACCTTTCGCACTGGCGGGTTAATCAGAGTGCTTTGCAGCAGGTGCGCCAGATTGTGGAGCAGATGGAGGAGGTCGGCGCGGATGCGGATATGCACGCTATCGCCAGCCGCGAGATTTTATTTATGCAACTGCTGGTGCACCTGCGTAAAAGCAGCCTGGCCGAAGGGGCGTCGGACAACGAGGCGCGGCTGAACCATTTAATGGCTTGGCTGGAAGATCATTTTGCCGAAGATATCTGCTGGGAAGAGGTCGCGGCGCGGTTTTCACTCTCCCTGCGAACCCTGCATCGCCAGTTAAAACAGCAAACCGGGCTGACGCCGCAGCGCTATCTGAATCGGGTGCGGTTGATGAAGGCGCGCCACCTGCTGCGCCATAGCGATGACAGCGTGACCGATATCGCCTATCGCTGCGGATTCGGCGACAGTAACCACTTTTCGACGCTTTTTCGCCGGGAGTTTGCCTGGTCGCCGCGCGATATTCGTCAGGGACGCGACGCCATTCTTCAGTAACGCGAGAACAGTCAACGTTTTAGCAGGCATAAACGCGAATAATGACTCGTTTTTTCGCGTTTGGAGTTGATGTCGTGGCAGCTCAGCTGATTCTTCGCAAAGATGAATTTTTCGCCTCTCCCGCTCAGGCGGTGGCGGTAGCGGATCGCTATCCGCAAAACGTCTTCGCCGAGCACACCCACGAGTTCTGCGAACTGGTGCTGGTGTGGCGGGGGAACGGCCTGCACGTCCTTAACGATCGCCCCTGGCGCATTACCCGCGGCGATCTGTTCTATATCCGCGCGGAAGACAAACACTCCTACGCCTCGGTGAACGATCTCGTCCTGCAAAACGTCATTTACTGCCCGGACCGGCTGCGGCTTAACTTTGACTGGGCGGCGCACATTCCCGGCCTGTTCGGTACTCCGTGGGTTCCGCACTGGCGGATTGGCAGCAGCGGCATGGCGCAGGTCAGGCAGGTGATTACCCAGCTTGAACATGAGAGCAGCCGCAGCGATGCGCAGGCCAATAATATGGCCGAGCTGCTGTTTGCCCAGCTGGCGCTTATTCTTCAGCGCTATCGCTACGCCACCGATAATCTGGCGGCGACGCAAAGCGAAGCGCTGCTCGATAAGCTGCTCACCGAACTGGCGGGCAGCCTCAATCGTCCTTTCTTTCTCGACCGTTTTTGCGCGCGGGAAGGGTGCAGCGAACGCGCGCTGCGCCAGCAGTTTCGTCAGCAGACGGGGATGACCATCAACCACTACCTGCGCCAGCTGCGCATCTGCCACGCGCAGTATCTGTTGCAGCATACTGAACGGCTGATTGGCGAGGTGGCGATGCAGTGCGGATTTGAAGACAGCAATTACTTTTCGGTCGTGTTTAACCGCGAGATTGGTATGACGCCGGGGCAGTGGCGGCAGCGCAGTCGCGTAGTGGTCTGATTTATTAGTTTTTGTAATGTATTTTCTGAAATGTTTATTCTGCATTTAGTAAAAAACAAAATAAATATTTAATGCTCTGTGGAATAAATCACAGTTATTGCCCTTTTTTTACTCTACACTCGCTGTACTATTTTCACGGAGGCCTTATGTTAACCTCATTGATATTGCGAGGATTAAAAAGCATGACTTTAATTTTGCTTTCAATCGATAGCAAAATTAAAGTCATGCTTGCTGATTCATGCTGGTTTAATTCCGTCAACGACCTGGCTGAAAGTGATATTGCTCCTGCGCCTTGTGATGAAATCCAGATAACCCAGAAGTGGTCCCAGCTTTGGGATTGCGCGGGCCAGGCGCTGTGTTCCGGGTTTAGCCAGGCCGTTCAGAAAGAGGGGCACTGCCGCCGCTTGCTGCCGCAGGCTTTACTGTGCTCGCGTAAGCGCGATGAACTGGCGTTCAGCTTCCGTATTTCCAGCCTGCATCAGCTTGTAGTGTGCCGCCACGCCAGCGGTGCCGATAGCGACAGCGTCGCAAATAACCCAATTTGTTTTTCTCAAAGCACAATGCGCATTCTCGCCATTGTGCTTTTTTTATCGCCTGAATCGACCAGAAGGATGCGTTATGTACATTGTTTGTGTAGCTGCTTGCCCAACGGGCGTGGCCCATACCTATATGGCTGCGGAAGCGCTTGAAATGACGGGTAACAACCGCGGTCATGAAGTGAAGGTTGAGACGCAGGGGAGCCTCGGTGCGGAGAACGTTATTACCGATGACGACCTGATGCGGGCGGATGCCGTCATTATTGCCGCCGATGTCGCTATCGATGGTAAAGAACGTTTTGACGGCATGATTAAGCTGGAGTGCGCCGTTTCCGATCCGATTAAATTTGGCGATGCCGTGTTTGAAGCGGTGGAGCAGGAGGTCGCCAATGGCTAAGTTTCAGGGGGGAGGGAAGCCTTCGGCGGGCGCTGAAGTGAAAAATGCGATTATGACAGGTGTTTCCTGGATGCTGCCGTTTGTCATTGCCGGTGCGGTGTTAATGGGGATTGCGCGTATCGGCGCTTCTGCCTGGGGCATTGATAATATCTGGGACGCCAGCCATGAGCAGGCCGCCAGCATCGTGGTACAGGCGCTGCATAAGTTCGATGGTTTTGGCGGTCTGGCGCTATCCCTGATGCTGCCGGTGGTGGCGGGGTATATCAGCTTTGCGCTGGCGAATAAGCCGGGCCTGGCGCCGGGTATGGTCGGCGGGCTGCTGGCCAGCAATCTGGGAACCGGCTTTCTGGGCGCGCTGGCGGCGGGATTTGTCGCAGGCTATATCGTGCGGGCGCTCAATCGCTACGTAAAACTACCGAAAGCGCTGGCCTCAGCCGGGCCAATTTTTATTCTGCCAGTGGGCGGGACGCTGCTGACCTGCATCATTATGGCTTTTGTGATTGGCGCGCCGCTGGCGGCACTGAATCACGGTATGGAAAGCTGGCTGCTGTCGATGTCCGGGACAAATAAGGTTCTGCTGGCGGCGGTGATTGGCGGGATGGTGGGCTTTGACCTCGGCGGGCCGGTCAACAAGGCGGCGGTTACCACGGCGATGGCGCTGCTCGCTTCCGGTATTTACGATCCCAACACCGCCGCGCAGGTCGCGATAATTGTGCCGCCCATTGGTCTGGGCGTGGCGACGTTAATCTGGTCATCGCGCTTCCCTGAATCGCTACGAGAAGCGGGAAAAGCCTCGACGTTAATGGGACTGATCGGTGTTTCAGAAGGGGCAATTCCTTTTGCGCTGGCAAACCCGCGCATCATCATCGTTAACGTTATTGGCTCTGCCGTGGGGGCGGCGATGGCGGTAGGGCTAGGCTCGGTAAACCACGCGCCAATCTCTGGATTCTATGGCTGGCTGGCCGTTGAGAGCTGGCCCGTTTATGTCCTGTCTATCGCCTGCGGCTCAGCGATAATCGCAGTAGGATCGCTGCTTATTTTTCGCGGGATTGCGGAGAGTGCAGAGAAAGACAGCGTGAAAAAAAACTCACCAGCGCCCAAATTTAAAGCCAGTCGATAGATGCGCGCTACGCGCCTCTGAATTTAAATTTTTTCTATTCAGTGTGGATAAATATTTGCACGGGATACGCATGTCTGAAAACAGGAATATAACTAATGAAAACCGTTCATTTAATTCAGCATACGCACTGGGATCGCGAATGGTATTTTACGGAGAATGATTCTCAGGCCCTGCTTTATTATTTTATGGCCGATCTCCTGCAACGTCTGGAAGCCGATGAAACATTAGGTCCGTTTATGCTTGATGGCCAAACCGTAGTGCTCGAAGATTACTTTCAACTGGCACCGGAAAATCGCGAACGCGTGCAGGCGCTGGTGGCGGCAGGGCGGTTGTTAATTGGCCCGTGGTATACCCAGACGGATTTTCTGGTGGTCGGCGCGGAGTCCATCACCCGCAACCTGCTGCTGGGAACGCTGGACTGCGAAAAAATGGGGCCGCGTATGGCCGTGGGCTATATTCCGGACTCCTTTGGCCAGAGCGCGCAGCTACCGATGTTCCTCAATCAGTTCGCCATTGAGCATGCCGTGATCTGGCGAGGCTGGAGTGAATACGATAGCGAAAACAGCGAGTTTTGCTGGCGCAGCCAGGACGGTAGTTGCGTCACGACGGCAGTATTACCTCAGGGCTATGGTTGTGCGAAATGGCTGCCTACTGAGCCGGAGCAGGCCTGGCCGCGGCTCTCTGCGATCCTCGAAAAGCAGGGCCTCTTTAGCCGGAGTTCGCAGCTATTACTGCCCAACGGCAATGACCAGTCGCCTTTTGAATATGGTGTACCCGCGATGCTGGAGGCGCTGAACGCCCGGCAAAATCACTATCATTTTATCCGCAGTGATTTTAAGCGCTATTTTACCGCTCTTGCGCAGTCCGGCACGCCGCTGGATACCTTTGAAGGCGAGCTGCTCAGTCCAAAATATATGCGTATCCATCGTGGGATTTTTTCCACCCGAATGGATATCAAACAGGCGAATGCCCGGCTGGAGAATTTCCTCAGCCGCCAGCTTGAACCGCTGCTCAGCGTCGCCTGGCGCCTGGGGCTTCCATATCCGCAGCAGGCGGTAGAGGCCATCTGGCGCGAGATGATGAAATCTCACGCTCACGATAGCATCGGCGGGTGTAACTCTGACCGGGTTAACGCGATGGTAAAAGCCCGGCTGTTATCTGGCCAGGAGAAAGCAAGCCAGCTCTATGAACTGAATATGCAGATGCTGGCGAAAGGGATCAGCGCGCAGCAGCAGGGTAAGAAAATCCTGGTTTTTAATGCGTTGCCCTACACACGTGATGGCCTGGTAGCGCTGACGCTATACCTTCCCGGCGCTGATTTTCGCATTGTTGATGGTGATGGGCAGACCTGCCGTTGGCAAATCTTGCGCGAAACATCACAGGACATGTCGGTCATAGTCCAGGAGCTGTCGAACAGTAGCGAAGCGGTTTTTTATCGCAAATGCGAAATCTTACTGGAAGCCTCCGCTCTGCCCGCCTGCGGCTATACAACGTTTTATCTGCAAGAAGGGAGGGCGTGTGATTTTGCCGCTCCGTCATCGGCAGACAGCGCGCTGGAGAATCCCTGGCTGCGCCTGACGCTTGAGCAGGGGCGCATCGTTCTGCTGGATAAACGCAGCGGTAAGCGCTGGGCGGACTTAATCCAGTTGGTGGATGGCGGCGATGCGGGGGATACCTATAACTATTCCCCGCCGGAAATTGACTGGCGCATTAGCGCGGAAGGGGCGCTGGTGTCCGTCGCCTGGCAGCAGGGCGCGTTGGCCGATACGCTGGCGCTGAGCTGGTCTATTGCTGCTCCGTTGACCCTGGAAGATCGCCTGCGTCGTCAGCGTAATGCGCGGCTCGACGTCAATATGCTGATTACGCTGGAGCATCAACGTCCCGTGCTTGATGTGCAGGTTCACGTTAACAACACCCTGCGCGATCATCGCCTACAGGTTGAAATACCCACTGACATCGCGCAAAGCGTCCATTTCGCCGATCAGCCGTTTGGCTTGATTCACCGCGATAATCGGCCTTCAACGCTGGATGTCTGGCAACAGGAAAACTGGAGCGAAGCGCCGACCGCGCTCTGGCCGATGCAAAGTCTGGTTATGATGCACGATGGACAGCAAGGCATGAGCGTGGTGACGGAGGGATTACGCGAATATGAGATCCCCGAGGAACGTCCGTCCGTACTGGCGATCACCTTGCTGCGCAGCGTGGGATGGCTGGGGAAAGCCGGCATGCCCTGGCGACCGGGCCGGGCTTCCGGTATGGCTCTCCCCTCGCCGGACTCGCAAATTGCAGGTGAATTCACCGCCCGATTCGCCCTGATTCCGCTGCACGATGGTGAAAGCCCGAACTTCTGGCGCGAAGTGGAGGCCTGGCGTACACCTGCTATTGGCTGGCTGGATTCAGGCTGGGCGCGATTCAAAACCAACCCTTCAGAACAGACCTTCCCGGCGGCGTACAGCCTGCTGCGCTGGGATACGGCGCTGCATTTCAGCACCTTGAAAAAGGCACAGTATGAAGAGGCATTAATTTTGCGTGGCTGGAACCCTGGTTCGCAGCCGGTTAGCAGCCTGACGCCTGAAACGGTTGATGACCTGTGCGAGGTCACGCTCGCCGAACAGCCTTGCGCCCTCCCTCGCACATGCGTGCCCGCCTGCGCACCTGTTACCTGGCGCATTGCGTCGAACTCTAGAGGATAACGTTGTGTTGAAGATTTCTTTTATCTGCCCGCTGGAAAACGGGCTACATGCGCGACCCGCCAGCGAACTGGAGCAACGCGTCAACGCCTTTAGCGCCCGGATTGATCTGTGTAATTTGCGTAACCAACGACGGGCGGATGCGCGCAGCGTGCTGGCGATGATTGGTGCGGATGTGGTCTATCAGGATCCGTGTGAACTGGTGATTGATGGCCAGGATGAGGCGGCGGCGTATCAGGCGCTGAGCCGGTTTATTCATGATGAATTGGCCGGGTGCGATGCGCCCGTTGCGGTGGTTTCAACTCGCTCTGAGCAACCTTTACCGGTGTTCCTTGCGCAGACAACTTCGCCTTTTGTGCGCGGCAACGGCGTGAGCCCGGGGCTGGCCCTTGGCAGGACGATGCTGCTGGGAACGGTCGATCTGTGGGCGCTGGCGCAGCAGCAAGAACCAGAAGAATCCGCAGCTCAGCATAACGCCATGCAACATGCGCTGCTTCAGGTCCGTCAGCAGCTGCGCCAGGAGCATCAGCATGCACAAGGGGACGCGGCGTCGGTGTTACAGGCGCACAGTAAGCTGCTGGATGACGCGCTTCTGGAAAGCACATTACTCGCGCCTCGCCAGCAGAGAAATACCCTGGCGGCGCTGGCGGCGGCGTTGGATGAGCTTTGCGCTCCTCTGCGCGAAAGCAGAAGCGTCTATTTACGCCAGCGGGTGCTGGACCTGCAGGATCTCGGGCTGCGTCTGGCGGCATATCTGACAGCGCAGCCGCTTACTACGCTTGCGCCTTTGCTTCAGGATACGATTGTAATAAGCCCCGCGCCGATGACCCCTGGCCAGCTTCTGGCGCTGCGTGGCCCCAGGCTGAAAGGGATTATTATGGGCGATGGCGGCGAAACGTCGCATACGGTGATTCTGGCGCGTTCGTTTGGTATCCCGCTGCTCAGTCTGCCTGTGGCGGAATCGGGGTCGATACCGGGTGGTGAAACGCTGCTGCTCGATGCTCGCCATGGCGTAGCGATCCTCTCACCGGACGCGGTGGCGCAGCGTTGGTATCAGCTGGAAACGGAAAAACATCAGCGTATTGCTAACCGCCTGCAACCGTTTATCGACCAGCCAGGGGTCATGCAGGATGGCGAAGGCGTTACGCTGCTGGCGAATATAGCCCTGGCTGCGGAAGCCGATTCGGCGTTTGCTGCCGGAGCGCAGGGTATTGGGCTGTTCCGTACGGAAATGCTCTTCTGCGAACGCAGCTCGCCGCCCGACGAAGAAGAGCAGTACCAGGCTTATCGTCATGTGCTGGAGCAGGCGCAGGGCCGCAAAGTGGTGATCCGCACGCTGGATATTGGCGGCGATAAGCCCTGCGACTACCTGAATTTACCTGAGGAAGAGAATCCGTTCCTCGGCTGGCGCGGGGTTCGCCTTTATCCCGCATTTATGGCCCTTTTTGTCACCCAGATGCGGGCGCTTTTGCGCGCCAGCGCCGTCGGGCCGTTGCATATTATGGCTCCGATGGTGGCGACGCTTGAGGAGATTAAGTGGTTGCATACGCAGTTCACGCAGACTCAGGCTGAGCTGACGGCGCAGGGTGTGGCGACCGGAACCTGGTCACTGGGCATGATGGCTGAAGTCCCCTCGGTGCTTTATTTACTGGATAAAGCCGCCGCCTGGATTGATTTTGTTTCCATTGGCAGTAACGACCTGGCGCAGTATTTTCTCGCCTGCGACCGGGGCAATGCCAGCGTACGCCATCTTTACAATTACTTTGATCCGGCATTTTTGCAGCTGCTGCAAGAGATGACGGCGCGGGCGCATCGTGCAGGCGTGGAGATTAGCCTGTGCGGAGAAATGGGCGGCGACCCGCAGGCGCTGCCGCTGCTGCTGGGGGCCGGGCTGCGCCATATCAGTATGTCCGCCAGCCGTATCGGTAGCGCGAAAGCGCAGTTAACAACGCTTTCCGCCGTTGAATGCCAGCAGATGCTGAAACAGGTCGTGGCGGCCGAGAGCGGGCAAGATGTGGTGGCCCTTTTGCAGAAACAGTCGATAACTACCTTTCCGGTATTCGATCCCCGGCTGATCCTGCTCGATCGGGGCATTGACGCTAAGGCTGAGGTGATTAAGCGCCTGACCGACAACCTGGAAATTGAGCAGCGTGCGCGCTGTGGTGCGGAGGTGGAAGCGGCAATCTGGCAGCGCGAGGCCATCTTTTCAACCGCCCTGGGTTTTGCTATCGCGCTCCCCCACTGCAAATCGCCCGCCGTTACCAGCAGCAGCGTATCGGTTATGCGTCTCGCTTCACCGCTGGCGTGGAATGAGGAGGTTTCCGTATCGCTGATAATTATGCTGACAGTGAGTGAGGAGGAGAAAGGTGACCATATGAAAATATTTTCTCGGCTGGCAAGAAAATTAATGCATGCTGATTTTCGCCAACAATTGCTGGAGGGCAATAACCCGCAGGCGGTTGCCGAATTGCTGCAACGGGAAATTGCGATGTAATTATTTAGCCGTTGCTAAAAGTTAATTTATTGATGTGCTGATTTTTACTGCTTTCAGGGCAGCGGCATCGTGCTGCCTTTATTCACTACGTAATCAGGAGGAGAAACATTTCTTTAGTTAGCTTTCTTATTTTAATAAATTAATAAAATGGATGATTCTTATGAAAAAACAATACCTCTGTGGACTATTTTTAGCAGCAAGCTTTTCCTCGCACGCCACCTATATTGATTACCGGCATGAGTGGCTGGGCGATCAGCATAAACAAGAAGATCGTATCAACATGGGGCATTCTTTAAATAACGGTATTTACTTTAGCGTTGAGGGGAAGTGGGAGAGTAAACAGGGCGGCTTCTGGGATAATCTCTCCTCAAAAGGGAACGAATTTGAACTTGGCTACAAATATAAGCTACTGGACAATCTCTCCATTACTCCCTCGTTTGCGCTGGATTCGGGGGAACGCGATACGGCATACAAGTTTAGTGTGAAGAGCGTCTATAACTGGACCGATGCTTTCTCCAGCGGAGTTCGGCTGCGCTACGCTGTTCGCGACTATGAACGAGAGTATGATCCCGATAGAGCCAGCCAGCACTACTGGCAGGCAAACTTCTATCTAGGCTACCGGATTTATGACGTCTCTTTTGATTACGATTTTGAATATAAATTCGATACCGACTATCCAGCCTTACGCGGAAAAGAAAAAGATTATGTGCATAATGTGACGGTGGCCTGGAGAGGAAACAAAACCTGGGTGCCTTACGTCGAATTAGGGTATGTTTCATATGATGATGGTTCATATGTAAAAGATGGCAAAACTTATCGTGATGCCTGGGAGATGCGTTATCGCGTAGGTATTACCTACAACTTCTAATTATTTTTATCTAAAAATAAGGAGATGCAATGAGAGTAATTTCCATTGCTGGAATAGCGGCGTTTTTTCTCTGTACGCACGCGGCTATGGCTACAGAAAATTATCAATACCGTGTCGCATTTATGCCGGATATCCATTTTCATAACGTGTACGGCGAATTTCAGGACGGCGCATTTAGCGGGCTGAAGAATAGCAAGAGCGGGCAGAATGCGATGATTCGCACCATGTATGCGCAGCTTACGTCAACGCGATTATTTAATGAAAACTACTTTGCCCTGCGCGCGGCGCTGGATGACGCCGGGAAAAAGGGGATAAAACTGATCGCGCTGCCCGGAGACTTTAGCGACGATGGACAGTCTGTGCATATTCGCGGACTGGTGACCCTGCTGAAGGAGTATGAGCAAAAATATGCCATGCGATTCTTTGCAACGCCGGGTAATCACGACCCGAACCGACCCTTTGATTTACCTGATGGGGAAGAGGATTTCTTAGGGCAGGGAGGGAAAACGCAGCGGATTTTTAGTTTTGGCGCCAAAGAGTGTACAGGCTATCAGGGGAAAACCGCACTTATTCCAACAGGTGCGGAATTGCCGACTATCTGTAGCGAGGAGATGGTAAGCCGCGGCTATGAGTACATTATGCAAATGATGGCGCCGTTCGGTATCGATCCGCAGCCTGAAGATATCTATTGGGAAACGCCTTACTCATCCTATGGGCAGCAGGATTACACGTTTGACAAAGCCAAACAGGCCAGCGACTTCCGCCAGCGGCAGTATGAGATTTGCGCCCAGGGAACCGGCGGTGCATATCGGCAACCGGATTATGGCCCCTGTTTTACTGTCGCTGATAGCAGCTATCTCGTTGAGCCGATACCGGGTCTATGGCTGTTGGCCGTTGATGCGAATGTCTACGTGCCGCGCGAGGATGCGGATCTGACGAATCCGCAGTCTGCTAAAAACTTCGCGGGTTCAGGTGACGCAGGCTACAACAAAATGCTCACTCACAAGCAGCAGGTGGTGGCGTGGATGACGTCCGTTGCCATGCGGGCAAAAGAGCAGAAAAAGACGCTGATCACCTTTAGCCACTTCCCGATGGTCGAATTCGATAACGGTGCTGCTGGCGATCTGGAGTCCATCTTTGGCGAAGGTAAATTTCAGTTGAAGAGGGCCCCGAAAGAGGATACCAGTCATGCGTTAGCGAAGACGGGTATTGGCGTACACGTAGGCGGACATATGCACTTTAACGATACCGGCGTGCGTAAATATCCTGACGGTAGCCTGCTATTTAATATTCAGGCGCCTTCCATGGCGGCCTACGTTCCGGCGTATAAAATCCTCAATTTCTCTAATCGGAGCGAGATTGATGTTCAGACCGTTATCCTGGACAGCGTGCCGCGCTTTAATGAGCTTTTTGAACACTACCAGCAAGAGTGGGAGCATCTGAAAGCCACAGGTTCTCCGCACCTCTGGAACAAAGCGGTGCTAAGCGCGAAGGATTATTATGACTTTACCAATTGGCATATCACCGAACTTACCCGGCTGCGTTTTATTCCCGAAGAGTGGCCATGTGAAATTCGTCAGATGCTTTTTAGCCTGAACGGTGCGGAAATGTTGACGCTGAGTCAGTTGAGCAGCCATACCTCTTACCATGATGTTCTGACCGTCCCGATGAGCAGCGATCGTGCCGTTTGCGCTAAAGGAGATGCACCGCCTGTTAGGGCTATCGGGCAAATTTATCTGCAAAAGAATGCCGCAGCATGGCAGCTTGCGCAGCAAAAAGCCCAGGCTTTGGCCCAGGATGCTGGTATGACGCTGGATCAGTTCGCCTCATGGAATGGCTTTGATTTGGCAGTGGATTTTTATCGTCTGCGCAATGCCGATGAGCTGGCGCTGCGCGATATTTCCGCACAACGCTTACGCGAATATCAGCTGTTGACTCGCACCCTGGCGCAGTCGTTACCTGCTGAGGCCTCGGCGCTGACGGCGGATAGCGGCTTCGAAGCCATCTTCCGCCTGCGCTTTGGCAGCATTTTTAGCGTGATAGATAAATATCTGCGGGGTAACCCCTCACGAAATTTCCATCTGAATAGCGAAACGGGTGAAATCTCCGCGCGTTAAAACCCTGCCCCTGCCCGATACGGCAGGGGCGTAAATTAGTTTGCCATCCCCAGGCCAACGATATTGGCGGCGATGATAATTACCACACAGCCGAGGCTGAGGACGCCCACCGGACGACGACCGGCGTTGTTCCACTCTTTCAGGATCAGACCCACCAGGCCGCCGCACAGGACGTAGAAGCTCATATGCAGCATCCAGCTCATGTAGTCGTACTGCGCCGGAATGCTGGCGTGTCCCCAGGCGTAGAAGAAGAACTGGAGATACCACATCAGGCCGCCTAACGCCGAAAGCAGGATATTGCTGATGATGAGCGGTTTTGCCAGCGAGAAGTCGGCTTTTATCGACAGGTTTTTCACTTTTGCCAGACGAATAAAGCAGAAGCCGAGGTTAACCAGCGCGCCGCCGCCCATGATCACCACATAGCTTGGCAGCGCGGTGTAAAGCGGGTCGACGCCGAGCGCGGCGGCGGCTTCATGCATTGGCTTGGCGGCGTTCATGGCGAACGACATACCGGCTGAGAAGATGCCGCACATTACCGCCAGAAGCAGCCCTTTTTTCAGGTTGAAGTCTTCAGCTTTGATGCCCATTTTGCGCTCTTTCAGCTGGCCTGCGCGGGTGACAATACCGACGCCAATCACCGCAACCAGCACGCCAAGCAGCGTCATCTGGCCGCCTTTAGTGTTAATCAAGACATCAAACTGACCGTTGAGAATGGGCGTCATCAGGGTACCGACAATCAGCGTAATACCAATGGCGATGCCGATCCCCATCGACATGCCGAGGTAGCGCATCGTCAGGCCATAGTTAATATTACCGATACCCCACATGGCGCCGAACAGGAAGACGGGCAGAAGCGTGGAGGCGTCAAAAGAGCCGTAATAGGACCAGAAGTCGGGCAGCAGCATGGCGCTGATGGCCCAGGGGAGGATCAGCCAAGAGACAATACCGCCGATAGACCACATGGTTTCCCAGGACCAATGTTTAACTTTCTTGAACGGGGCATAGAAACAGGCTGCACTGGCCGCACCTATCAAATGCCAAAAAATACCCATCGTAATCGCGTGGTTCATTGATTTTATCCTCATCTATTTTTTATCGGATAAATCTTCTTCCGACCCGATGAGTGTAAAAATCGGTCAGTTTTTCCGCCTTTAAGCTGTTGCCACCGGAAGCCTGAACCTGGCAACCAAAAACTTAATTAGTTGTTCTGTATCACAAAATGACATCTATCACCCCTTGTTATAACCTTATTAAAAATACGGCATTGATAAGCGTTTTCAATATCATTTAATTAACTATAATGAACCAACTGCTTACGCGGCATTAACACTTTCCGCCGCTCGACAATAATGGAGATGATTATGAGTTACACACTGCCTGCCCTGCCGTACGCTTATGACGCCCTGGAACCGCATTTTGACAAGCAGACGATGGAAATCCATCACACTAAACACCACCAGACCTACGTGAACAACGCCAACGCGGCGCTGGAAAGCCTGCCTGAATTCGCGAGCCTGTCCGCAGAAGAGCTGATTACCAAACTGGATCAGCTGCCAGCAGACAAAAAAACCGTTCTGCGTAACAACGCCGGCGGCCACGCTAACCACAGCCTGTTCTGGAAAGGCCTGAAAACCGGTACCACTCTGCAGGGCGACCTGAAAGCGGCTATCGAACGCGATTTCGGTTCCGTTGACAACTTCAAAGCGGAATTTGAAAAAGCGGCGGCGACCCGTTTCGGCTCCGGCTGGGCGTGGCTGGTGCTGAAAGGCGACAAGCTGGCGGTGGTTTCTACCGCTAACCAGGACTCCCCGCTGATGGGTGAAGCTATCTCCGGCGCTTCCGGCTTCCCGATTATCGGCCTGGACGTCTGGGAACACGCTTACT
>OFCL01000501.1_pt1 | contig 15649 bp, 14 predicted proteins | sample 1520811 | NCBI WGS metagenome assembly OFCL01 (sample SAMEA2699030, study PRJEB24076) | metagenome | biome: Human gut stool | place: Spain | collected 2012-03-22 | reverse complement strand
GCAGCAGGGGCTGGCGAAGACCGAGGAAGATCGCGGCACGCCGCCCGACGATATCACCCGCACCCCGCCGGTCTACCCCTGCTCGCGTTCCTCGCGCCTGCAGCAGCTGATGCGCGGCGATGAAGGCTACCTGCTGGCGCTGGCCTATTCGACCCAGCGCGGCTATGGCCGCAACCATCCGTTTGCCGGCGAGATCCGCAGCGGCTACGTGCAGGTGGAAATCGTCCCGGAAGAGCTGGGCTTTAGCGTCAATATTGGCGAGCTGCTGCTGACCGAGTGCGAGATGGTTAATGGCTTCGTCGCCCCGCAGGAGGAGCCGCCGCACTTCACCCGCGGCTACGGCCTGACCTTCGGCATGAGCGAGCGCAAAGCGATGGCCATGGCGCTGGTCGACCGTGCGCTGCAGGCGCCGGACTATGACGAAGAGATTGCCGGCCCGGCGCAGGATGAAGAGTTTGTGCTGGCTCACGCCGATAACGTCGAAGCGGCCGGCTTCGTCTCGCATCTGAAGCTACCGCACTATGTCGATTTCCAGGCCGAACTGGCGCTGCTGAAACGCCTGCAACGGGAGAACGAACGTGGCTAACCCACTGACTGGCTATAACTTTGCTTACCTCGACGAGCAAACCAAGCGCATGATCCGCCGGGCTATTCTCAAAGCGGTAGCGATTCCCGGCTACCAGGTGCCGTTCGGCGGGCGCGAAATGCCAATGCCCTACGGCTGGGGCACCGGCGGCATCCAGCTGACCGCCAGCGTCATCGGTGAGAACGACGTGCTGAAGGTGATTGACCAGGGCGCGGATGACACCACCAACGCGGTGTCGATTCGTCAGTTCTTTAAGCGCGTCACCGGCGTCGCCACCACCGAGCGTACCGAAGACGCCACCCTGATCCAGACCCGCCACCGGATCCCGGAGACGCCGCTGGTGGAGGATCAGATCCTGATCTACCAGGTGCCGATCCCGGAGCCATTGCGCTTTATCGAGCCGCGTGAAACCGAAACCCGCACCATGCACGCCCTGGAAGAGTACGGCGTCATGCAGGTGAAACTGTATGAAGATATCGCCCGCTTCGGCCATATCGTCACCACCTACGCCTATCCGGTGAAGGTCAATGGCCGCTACGTGATGGACCCTTCGCCGATCCCGAAATTCGATAACCCGAAAATGCACATGATGCCGGCGCTGCAGCTGTTCGGCGCCGGGCGCGAAAAGCGGATCTACGCCGTGCCGCCCTATACCCCGGTGGAGAGTCTCGATTTCGACGACCATCCCTTTACCGTGCAGGAGTGGGATGAGCCCTGCGCCATCTGCGGCTCGCGCCACAGCTACCTCGACGAAGTGGTGCTGGATGACAGCGGCCAGCGGATGTTTGTCTGCTCCGATACCGACTATTGCCGCCAGCAGAGCGAGGGGCAGAAAAAATGAACCAGCCATTACTTGCTGTGAATAACCTGACCCATCTCTACGCCCCGGATAAAGGTTTTCGCGATGTCTCCTTCGAGCTGTGGCCGGGAGAAGTGCTCGGCATCGTCGGCGAGTCCGGCTCCGGTAAAACCACCCTGCTGAAGGCAATCTCCGCCCGCCTGACGCCGCAGCAGGGCGAGGTGCTGTACCAGCAGCGCTCGCTGTACGCCATGAGCGAAGCCGAACGCCGACGCCTGTTGCGCACCGAATGGGGCGTAGTGCATCAGCACCCGATGGACGGTCTGCGTCGCCAGGTCTCCGCCGGGGGCAACATCGGCGAACGGCTAATGGCCACCGGCGCCCGCCACTACGGCAACATTCGCGCCACCGCCGAAAAGTGGCTGCAGGAGGTGGAGATCCCGCCCTCGCGCATCGACGACCTGCCCACCACCTTCTCCGGCGGCATGCAGCAGCGTCTGCAGATCGCCCGCAATCTGGTCACCCAGCCGAAGCTGGTGTTTATGGATGAACCCACCGGCGGGCTGGATGTGTCCGTGCAGGCGCGGCTGCTAGACCTGCTGCGCGGCCTGGCGGTGGAGCTGAATCTGGCGGTGGTGATTGTTACCCACGATCTCGGCGTCGCTCGCCTGCTGGCGAACCGTCTGCTGGTGATGAAGCAGGGCCAGGTGGTGGAGAGTGGCTTAACCGACCGGGTGCTCGACGATCCGCACCATCCTTACACCCAGCTGCTGGTGTCGTCGGTGTTGCAGAATTAATGCTGTTTTGCCGGGTGGCGGCTGCGCCTTACCCGGCCCACAGGTGCGTTATTCGTAGGCCGGGTAAGCGAAGCGCCACCCGGCAACTCAACCCCGTGAGAGCTAACATGATCCGCGTTGAAAACGTCCATAAAACCTTTGTTCTGCACCAGCAGCACGGCGTGCGTCTGCCGGTGCTGGCCGACGCCTCGCTGACCGTTAACGCCGGGGAGTGCGTGGTGCTCCACGGTCACTCCGGCAGCGGCAAATCGACCCTGCTGCGTTCGCTGTACGCCAATTATCTGCCGGACAGCGGCCATATCCATATCCGCCACGGCGACGAATGGGTGGACCTGGTCACCGCCACCCCACGCAAGGTGCTGGAAGTGCGCAAAACCACCATCGGCTGGGTCAGCCAGTTTCTGCGGGTGATCCCGCGCATTTCGGCGCTGGAGGTGGTGATGCAGCCGCTGCTCGATCTTGGGACGCCGCGCGAAGCGAGCGCCGCGAAAGCCGCCCAGCTCCTGACCCGCCTCAACGTTCCGGAACGCCTGTGGCACCTTGCGCCGTCCACCTTTTCCGGCGGCGAGCAGCAGCGGGTCAACATCGCCCGCGGTTTTGCGGTCGACTATCCGATCCTGCTCCTTGATGAACCCACCGCCTCACTGGATGGCAAAAACAGTGCTGCCGTGGTCAACCTGATCCACGATGCCAAAGCGCGCGGCGCGGCCATCGTGGGGATTTTCCATGACGAAGGGGTACGCCGTCAGGTCGCCGACCGACTGCACTCTATGGGAATGACAGCATGATTATCAATAACGTAAAACTGGTTCTCGACGACGAGGTGGTCCACGGTTCGCTGGAAGTCCATGACGGTCGCATCCTCGCCTTCGCCGAAAGCCAGAGCCGGCTGCCGCAGGCGCTGGATGGGGAAGACGGCTGGCTGCTGCCGGGCCTTATCGAGCTGCATACCGATAACCTCGACAAGTTCTTTACCCCGCGGCCGAAGGTAGACTGGCCGGCCCACTCGGCGATGAGCAGCCATGACGCCATGATGGTCGCCAGCGGCATCACCACCGTGCTGGACGCCGTGGCGATTGGCGACGTGCGCGATGGCGGCGATCGTCTTGAGAATCTGGAGAAGATGGTCAATGCCGTGGAGGAGACGCAAAAGCGCGGTCTCAACCGCGCCGAACACCGCCTGCACCTGCGCTGCGAGCTGCCGCATCACACCACGCTGCCGCTGTTTGAAAAGCTGATCGATCGCGAGTCGGTGAGCATGGTCTCTCTGATGGACCACTCGCCGGGCCAGCGTCAGTACGCCGATCGCAGCAAGTACCGCGATTATTATCAGGGCAAATATCATCTGACGCATGACGAAATGGACCGTTTTGAAGCCGAGCAGATGGCTCTGGCCGCCACCTGGTCGCAGCCCAATCGCCAGACCATCGCCGCCATGTGCCGCGCCCGCCGTATCGCCCTCGCCAGCCACGACGACGCCACCGAAGCGCATGTGGCCGAATCCCACCAGCTAGGGAGCGTGATCGCCGAGTTTCCCACCACGCTGGCCGCGGCGCAGGCTTCACGTCAGCACGGGATGCACGTCCTGATGGGGGCGCCGAATATCGTGCGCGGCGGTTCCCACTCCGGCAACGTCGCCGCCCACCAGCTGGCGAGCCATGGTTTGCTGGATATCCTCTCATCTGACTATTACCCCGCCAGCCTGCTGGATGCCGCTTTCCGCATCGCCGACGCCGAGGACAATGCCTTCACCCTGCCACAGGCGATCCGTCTGGTCAGTCAGCATCCGGCGCAGGCGCTGGGCCTTGACGATCGCGGCGTCATCGCCGAGGGAAAACGCGCCGACCTGGTGCTGGCGCACCGTCGCGGCGAACATATCCAGATCGACCATGTCTGGCGCCAGGGAAAGAGGGTCTTTTAATGCCAGGAAAACTGATTTGGCTGGTGGGCCCCTCCGGCTCCGGTAAAGATAGCCTGCTGGCGGCGCTGCGCCAGCGCGAGCACCCGCAGCTGCTGGTGGCCCATCGTTACATAACCCGCCCGTTTAACGCGGGCAGCGAGAATCATATCGCCCTCAGCGAACATGAGTTTTTTACCCGCGCCGAGCAGCATCTTTTTGCTCTCAGCTGGCACGCCAACAATACTTACTATGGCATTGGCGTGGAGATCGACCTCTGGCTGCACGCCGGCTTTGACGTGGTGGCCAACGGCTCCCGCGCCCACCTGGCGCTGGCCCGGGAACGTTACGGCGAGGTGCTGGTGCCGATCTGTCTCGCCGTCTCGCCGCCGGTGCTGCGCCAGCGGCTGGAGCAGCGCGGCCGGGAAAACGCGCTGGAAATCGCCCAGCGTCTGGAACGCGCCGCGCGCTATAAGCCGGACAACTGCCTGACATTGAATAATGACGGCAGTCTCCGACAATCGGTCGATGAATTTTTCCGCCTGCTGCGCAGCCACGCGGCGCGCGAAGCGGATCAACTGGTATAAACAAAAGGTGACACGATGAGCCTGACCCTCCGCTTAACCGGCACCGGCGGCGCTCAGCTGGTGCCGGTCTTCGGCTGCGACTGCGCGGCCTGCCGCCGCGCCCGCCGCGAGGAGAGCCACCGACGCCGCCCCTGTAGCGGAGTGGTCACGTTCAACAGCGCCGTGACGCTGCTCGATGCCGGACGACCGGATCTGATGGAGCATCATCCCGCCGGCAGCTTTCAACAGGTGCTGCTGACCCACTACCATCTGGATCATGTGCAGGGGCTATTTCCGCTGCGCTGGGGAGTCGGCGCGTCGATTCCGGTCTATGGCCCGCCGGATGACGCCGGCTGCGACGATCTGCTCAAACACCCCGGTCTGCTTGACTTTAGCCATACCGTCACGCCGTTTGTGATGTTTAACCTGCAGGGGCTGCGGGTGACGCCCCTACCCCTTAATCACTCGAAGCTGACCTTTGGTTATCTGCTGGAGTCGGCCCACAGCCGGCTGGCCTGGCTCTCGGATACCGCCGGGCTGCCGGACAAGACGCTGAAGTTTTTGCTCAATAACCGCCCGCAGGCGATGATCATCGACTGCAGTCATGAGCCGCGCGCGCAGACCCCGCGTAACCATAACGATCTAAACACCGTCCGCAGCCTTAACCAGGTCATTAGCTGTCCGCGGGTGATCCTCACCCATATCAGCCACCAGTTTGACGTCTGGATGATGGATAACCCGCTGCCGACAGGTTTCGAAGCGGGCTATGACGGGATGGAAATAGCGCTGGATTAAGCGCTGGCCTGCGGGGGGCGATCAGTAGCTATCATCCAGACGACGCTGGTCGCTTTCTAACTGACGACGATCGCGGTCGAGCTGACGCTGGCGTTCATCCAGCTGGCGGCGGCGCTCGTCCAGCTGGCGTTGCCGCTCGTCATACTGGCGCTGACTGTCACGGCTCTGCTGACGGCTCCCCTGATAGCGCCCGTCATCATACCGGCCATCGTCATCGTATCTGTCGTCGTCATCGGAGCGACTGCTGCCCGGGTTATAGGCGTCGTTAATGGCTTGCTGAATATTGCCGATCGCGTCATCGATAATATCGGCGCGAGCGGCCAGGCTGGTCAGCGACAGAGTGCAAAAGAGCAGTGCGGTTGCGTAACGTTTCATCGGGGCCAATCTCATCAGAGTCCTGCCGCTACCTTAATCATCCGCATGAAACCCGGGTAGCGGAGGAATCTCAAATCCTCGCGTACGCCGCGCTCAGCGCCTGCGCCAGCTGGGCGCGGGTAAACGGCTTACGCAGCCACTCAACCTCCGGCAGGGCCGGGTTCTGCGCTGGACGCAAATCCTGGCCGCTGATCAGTAGCACCGGCAGCGCCGGAAAGCGGCGTCGGGCGGTATGGATCACATCGGCGCCGCTCAGGGCGCCGGGCAGCATCAGATCGCTAATCAGCAGGGCAATATCCGGCGAGGCCTCCAGCATCTGCAGCGCCTCTTCACCGCTGGCGGTTTCCAGCGTCAGCCAGCCCAGCTGATGCAGCTGTTCACATAGCGTCTGGCGGACATCCTCTTCATCTTCCAGCACCAGCGCCAGCCGCTCGCCCGCCGGGGGCGGCTCGTCCACCGCTGGCGCCACCTCCTTCTCAACCTCGGTCAACGCTCGCGGCAGCTGCAGCCGCACCGTCGTCCCCTGCCCCGGCGCGCTCTCCAGCGCCACCCGGCCGCCAGACTGGCGCACAAAGCCATACACCATCGACAGCCCCAGGCCGCTGCCGCTGCCGGTGGCTTTGGTGGTGAAGAAAGGTTCAAACACCCGGGCTTTCACCGCCTGCGACATCCCGCTGCCATGATCGATCACCTCCAGGGCCACCATATCCTGCCGCTGGCCGCTGCTGCGGGTGACCCGCTGATTCCAGGTGCGTATTTTGATGACCCCGTCGCGCCCCGCCATGGCGTCGCGGGCGTTCATCACCAGATTGATCAGGGCGTTTTCCAGCTGGCCAACGTCTATCCATGCCGGCCACGCCGGCGACTGCGCCTCAATCTCCAGGCTTAAGGTCGCCGGCAGGGAGTGACGCATCAGCTCGCTGAGGTTCTCCAGTAGCGGCGCCATCGCCACCGCCTGGGGATGCAGCGCCTGCTTGCGTGAAAAGGCCAGCAGCCGCTGGGTCAGAAGCGCCCCACGCTCCGCCGCCTTCAGCGCCCTGGAGAGGCGCGGCGCATCGCGCGCATCCGGCTCCACCAGCTCAAGGCTGCCGATAATCACCGCCAGCAGGTTGTTAAAGTCATGCGCCAGACCTCCGGTCAGCTGGCCGACGGCCTTCATCTTCTGACTATGCAGCAGCGCCTCCTCCAGCTCCTGGCGCTTAATCCGATCGATCTCCATCTGGTTGGTCTTCTCTTTCAGCAACCGGGTGGTGTGCTCCAGCGACGCCATATTGCGGGCGAAAACGTTAAAGGCCCGCGCCAGCTCCCCCAGCTCGTCGCGCCGCTGCAGGGCCGGCACCGAGACGTTCGGCTCTCCCTGAGCCAGCCGCGACATCGCCCGCGAGATGGCGGTCAGGTTCGAGCCGAGATTACGGTAGATGTACCACCCGGCGCAGCCGGTGATCGCCAGCGCCAGCAGCGCGGAAAGCAGAATAAACATACTGATGGAGCGCAGCTCCCGATGGCTCTGCGCCGCCCGCTGCTCTGAGGCTTCCGCCACCCGGGTCACGTACTGATTGATATCTTCGTTAAGCAACGCGACCAGCGCTTTGATGTGATACATGTACCAGCTGATCGTCAGGTCGCTCTCCTCCAGCTGGGCCGACAGCGGGGCCAGCGTCGCCAGTTCGCGGGTCACATCAGGGAGGACAAACGCCAGCGCGAGATCGGCGCTGCGTGTCGGCAGGGCGCCGCGCAGCTGGTCGAGTTGCAGGACGATCGACCGCGGCGTGACGGTATGGATCGCAGCCACGATCAGCCGGTCCATCTCGGCCAGCCGGCGCGGATCGATCGCCTTATCCCCGCCGCGATCGTTAAGATCGGCGAGATGGCGCAGGTTACTCTGATTCTGGTAAAGCGAACTCAGCAGCGCATTGCGCTGCAGATGGCGGCGCTGGCCGCGCTCCAGCATCTCCGCCACGCTCTGCTGCAGCGCGTTGCTGCGGCGAATAATATTGGCCACCCGCGCCTGCTCCTGCTGCGCCAGCGGGGCCGCCGCCAGCTGGGCCAGCGAGTGCTTCAGCGCCTGCTGCGTCGCCAGCAGCCGTTCCGCTTCGCTTTTGTACTCCAGCGCCCCCACCACCTGCGACAGGCGCACCGCCGCCGTGGCGACATTCGCCGTGTCCCGCGCCAGATCCATACTGCCGCGCATGTCGTTGAGAGTCTGGCGCTGCACCTGCTCCTGCAGCTGGCTGGCGTGATGAAAGCCGAACACCGCCACGCCGCTGACCAACAGGGTGACCACGCCCATCAGCAGATTAAAGGAGAGCAGGCGGCCACGGGCGCTGGTGAAAAACGGGTGTCGGCGAGCGGTCATAACAACTCCGGTGAAGGATCGGTCGGCAGATAAGCGTGACGGTGCAGAAAATGACGCCGCGTAACTGTGATCGCGGTTAACTATTTATCACTATGACAAATATGAATGGAATCTGACATTCTGCATTTATTTTCCGGTGGTGGACTGCAGCTATTGTTCTTACAGACAGGAGCGCCGCGATGACCGCCACCCCGGTACTGGAAATGCGCCATATCGCCAAAGCTTTTGGCAAATTCTACGCGCTGAAGGGCGTCGACCTGACGGTCTGGCCCGGCGAGATCCATGCCCTGATGGGGGAGAACGGCGCCGGAAAAAGCACGCTGATGAAGATCCTCGCCGGCGCCTATACCGCCACCAGCGGCGAGATCCTGATCGACGGAAAACCGCAAACGATCCGCGGCCCCAAGGACGCGCTGGCCGCCGGGATCACGTTGATCTACCAGGAGATGCAGCTGGCGCCGAACCTGACCGTCGCGGAAAACATTTTCCTCGGCAGCGAGCTGGCGCGCGGTGGTCTGGTGCAGCGCAAAGCCATGCTCAGCCAGGCGCAGGCGGTGATCGACCGTCTCGGCGCCCAGTTCAAAGCCAGCGACCGGGTGATGACCCTGACCATCGCCGAACAACAGCAGGTGGAGATCGCCCGCGCCCTGCACCGTCAAAGCCGCATTCTGGTGATGGATGAACCCACCGCCGCCCTCTCCTCGCGGGAAACCCAGCGCCTGTTCGAGCTCATCCTGCGCCTGCGCGATGAGGGGATGGCGATCATCTATATCAGCCACCGCATGGCGGAAGTGTATGAGCTCTCCGACCGGGTCAGCGTCCTGCGCGATGGGCAGTATGTCGGCAGCCTGGTGCGCGACAAGCTCAACGCGCCGGAGCTGGTGCGCATGATGGTCGGTCGGCCGCTCAGCGATCTGTTCAATAAAGAACGTGACATTTCCCGCGGCCAGCCGCGCCTGCGGGTCGAGGATCTGACCGATGGCGGCAAGATTAAGCCCAGCAGCCTGGTGGTGCATGCCGGCGAAATCGTCGGCCTCGCCGGGCTGGTCGGCGCCGGGCGTTCCGAACTGGCGCAGCTGATCTTCGGGGTGCGCAAAGCCACCGCCGGGGTGATTGAGATTGACGGCGAGCCGGTGGTGATCCACTCGCCGCGGGAAGCCATCGACCTCGGGATCGGCTTTCTGACCGAAAACCGCAAAGAACAGGGGTTGTTTCTCGAACTGGCAGCCCAGGAAAACATCACCATGGCGACGCTGGAGCGCGACGCGACCTGGGGGATGCTCAACCGCCGGAAGGCGCAAACCATCTCCGATGACGCCATCCAGTTGCTTAACATCCGCGTGCCGCACGCCCAGGTGCGCGCCGGCGGACTGTCCGGCGGCAACCAGCAGAAGCTGTTAATTTCGCGCTGGGTGGCGATTGGCCCGCGCATTCTAATCCTCGATGAACCCACCCGCGGCGTCGACGTCGGCGCGAAAAGCGAAATTTACCGCATCATGAACGACATGGCGCGCCAGGGCGTCGCCATTCTGATGATCTCCAGCGAGCTGCCCGAAGTGGTGGGCATGAGCGACCGGGTCTATGTGATGCGCGAGGGCGTTATCGCCGGCGAGCTACAGGCCGGTGATATTAGCCAGGAAAGTATCATGACGCTGGCCACCGGCGTGACCGATTCTCACCTTAAGGCAGGGCAACTATGAGCATACCGAAAGAGACCTCCGCGCCGGTCGCGAAATCCGCTTCGGCGAAAAAAATGTTGATGGGCGACCTGATGCAGACCGTCGGCATTCTGCCGATCCTCATCCTGATCGTCGCCGTTTTCGGCTTTATCGCCCCCAACTTTTTCACGGAAAGCAATCTGCTGAATATCACCCGCCAGGCCTCGATCAACATTGTGCTGGCGGCGGGAATGACCTTCATCATCCTCACCGGCGGCATTGACCTTTCCGTCGGCTCCATCCTTGGCACCACCGCAGTGGCCGCGATGGTGGTGTCGCTGATCCCGGCGTTTGCGTTGCTGTCGATTCCGGCGGCGCTGATGCTCGGCCTGCTGCTCGGCCTGTTCAACGGCGCGCTGGTCGCCTTCGCCGGGCTACCGCCGTTTATCGTCACCCTCGGCACCTACACGGCGCTGCGCGGCGCCGCCTATCTGCTGGCCGACGGCACCACGGTGATCAACTCCGATATCAGCTTCGAGTGGATCGGCAATGACTACCTCGGCCCGGTGCCCTGGCTGGTAGTCATCGCCCTGGCGGTGATCGCGGTGTGCTGGTTTATCCTGCGCCGCACCACCCTTGGGGTGCATATCTACGCGGTGGGCGGCAACATGCAGGCGGCGCGGCTGACCGGCATCAAAGTCTGGCTGGTGCTGCTGTTTGTCTATGGCATGAGCGGCCTGCTCTCCGGCCTTGGCGGGGTGATGAGCGCTTCGCGGCTGTACAGCGCCAACGGCAACCTCGGCGTCGGCTACGAGCTGGACGCCATCGCCGCGGTCATTCTCGGCGGCACCAGCTTCGTCGGCGGTATCGGCACCATCACCGGTACGCTGGTGGGGGCGCTAATTATCGCCACCCTCAATAACGGCATGACCCTGATGGGGGTCTCCTACTTCTGGCAACTGGTGATCAAAGGGGCGGTGATCATCATTGCGGTGCTGATCGACAAATACCGTACCCGACATCATCAAAGTGCATAACAACAACATCTTACCTGCGAGGAAAAGCGAATGCGTTTAAAACCGATAGTCACCGCGCTGTGTGCTGGCGCGCTGCTGGCCGCCTCCCCTTTTGCGTCGGCCAAAGAGCTGAAAGCGATTGGCGTGACGGTGGGCGACCTTGCCAACCCGTTCTTTGTACAGATCACCAAAGGGGCGGAGCTGGAGGCCCGCAAGCTGGCGGGGGATAACGTCAAAGTGACGCTGGTCTCCAGCGGCTACGATCTGGGCCAGCAGGTGGCGCAGATCGATAACTTTATCGCCGCCAAAGTCGATATGATCATCCTCAACGCCGCAGATTCGAAAGGCATTGGCCCGGCGGTGAAGCGGGCCAAAGAGGCCGGGATCGTGGTGGTGGCGGTTGACGTCGCCGCCGAAGGAGCCGACGCCACCATCACCTCCGATAACACCCAGGCGGGCGAGCTGGCCTGTAAATACATTAGCGACCGCCTGAACAACAAAGGCAACGTGGTGATCATCAACGGGCCGCCGGTCTCCGCCGTACAAAACCGCGTCGAAGGCTGCGAAACGGAGTTCAAAAAACACCCGGACATTAAAATCCTCTCCGCCAACCAGAACGCCAAAGGCAGCCGGGAAGGCGGCCTGGAGGTGATGACCTCCCTGCTGGCGGCCAATCCGAAGATTGACGGCGTGTTCGCGATCAACGATCCGACGGCGATTGGTGCCGATCTGGCAGCGAAACAGGCGCAGCGCAGCGAGTTCTTCATCGTCGGCGTCGACGGCAGCCCGGACGGCGAAGAGGCGCTGAAGCGTAAGAACTCGCTGTTCGTCGCCACCCCAGCGCAGGACCCACAGGTGATGGCAGCGAAGGCAGTGGAGATTGGCTACGACATCCTGCAGGGCAAACCTGCGCCGACCGCGCCGGTACTGATCCCGGTGACGATGATCGACAAAAATAACGTCAGCTCTTACAAAGGCTGGACCGTGAAATAAGCGCAACCCGGCGCACAATCGTTCCGCCGATTGTGCGCTACGCTTAACGAATATGACGGCGCGGAGTAGCGATCATGGAACGGAAAGGCATTATTGCCGCAGGCAACATGCTGGTCGATCATGTCCACCAGATCGGGCAGTGGCCGGAGCGCGGCTGGCTGGTGGAAATTGTCCATAGCGAACGCGCCACCGGCGGCGCGCCGCTGAATGTCCTGCTGACCCTGGCCAAAATGCACGCCGGGCTGCCGTTGCAGGCGGTCGGCCTGATTGGCGAGGATAACGATGGCGACTACATCACCGCCATGCTCGATCAGTACCATATCAATCGCCAGCTCGTACAGCGCACCAGCTCCGCCTCCACCTCGATGACCCAGGTGATGACCGACGCCGAAGGCCAGCGCACTTTCTTTCACTCTCCCGGCGCCAACCGCCTGCTTGATCTCCCGGCTTTTGAGCCGCTGGATGCGCCGCTGAAAATTTTCCATCTCGGCTATCTGCTGCTGCTCGAAAGCCTCGATCGCCCCGATGAAGTGTACGGCACCCGCAGCGCGCGACTGCTGGCGCAGATGCGCGAGCGAGGCTATGAGGTGTCCCTCGATCTGGTGTCGCGCAAAGGCGACCCGCGCTACCGGCCGCTGGTCCTGCCGGCGCTGAAGCATCTTGACTACCTGACCATCAATGAACTGGAAGCCAGCGAGTTTAGCGGGCTGGAGATTCGTCTACCCAACGGCGAGCCGCACGTCGCCAATATCGCCCGCGCCGCCAGCGCATTGCTTGACGCCGGCGTACGCCAGCGGGTAGTGATCCATTGTCCGGAGGGGGCATGGGGCGTCTCCCGTACCGAAGCCGGGCGCTGGGTACCGTCATGGCGGCTGCCGCCGGAGGAGATTATCGGCAGCGTCGGCGCGGGGGACGCCTTCTGCGCCGGCCTGCTGTACGGCAGCCACGAACGCTGGCCGTTAACCGCCAGTCTGCAGCTGGCTCACGCCTGCGCCCGCGCCAGCCTGCAGGCCGCCAACGCGATCGACGGCGCCAAAACGCTCCCTGAGCTGCAGGCGTTTATTCAGTTGCAGAATAATTAGAGGGGTTGACTCCCCCAGCAATGGGCAGGCCGGTTAGACAGCTTCCCGCCCTACGCCGCCTTCTCGCTGTGGGTCACGTCGGCGGAAAAGACATAGCCCAGACCGCGCAGGGTTTTAATCAACGTCGGCTGATGCGGGTTGAGCTCAATTTTGCGCCGCAGGCGCATGATCAGCACATCGATGGTCCGGTCGAATACCTCGGTGCTTTCGTTATGAGTCAGCGCCAGCAGCTGTTCGCGATTCAATACCCGGCGCGCGTTCTGCGCCAGCGCCAGCAGCAGGCCATATTCTCCCTGGGTCAGCGGGATCGCCTGCTGCTGCGGGTTATACAGTTCACAGCGCGTGGTATCCAGCCGCCAGCCGTTAAACGTCAGGCCAGCACCGGCGCCCGACGCCTCGCCGGCCAGCGCCCCGCTGCGTCGCAGTACCGCTTTCACCCGGGCGACCACCACCCGCGAGCTGAACGGTTTGGCGATGTAATCATCGGCGCCCATCTCCAGGCCCACCACCACATCAGACTCACTGCCCAGACCGGAGAGCATCACCACCGGCAGCTCAGGCCGCGTGCGCTGCAGCTGCTGGAGCACCTGCAGGCCATGGGTATCCGGCAGGATCATATCCAGTAAGACCAGCGCGATATCCGCCCGCTGCGCCACCGTCGTCAGCGCGTCGTTGCCGGTCTGGCTGACAAGCACTTCAAACGCGTGCGCGCCGAGCACATCGCTGAGCAGCTCGCCCATCGCCCTGTCATCATCCACCACTAAAATGACTGGTTTCATTTTTGCCTCTGCCCGCCGGGAATTAGTGTCAGTCTGATCGATTCTGCAAGCCTGCGCCGACAAATTCCTCTCCCGGTGACATTTTTTCAAGCGCCGTCACATCTCCAGGGTATCGACACGTCAAATCTGTCGACAGGCTGTTTTTCGTCAGCATTCCGCCCAAAAAACCCGCGTATCATCAAGGAATACCCACAATGAAAATATGGCATAGAAGATGCATAGTGACGGCGCGATAGCGCAAACGCGCCCATTGAATAACTGGAGCAAGACCGATGAAAAAAGTCGTCACGGTTTGCCCGTATTGCGCATCAGGTTGCAAAATCAACCTGGTGGTCGATAACGGCAAAATCGTTCGGGCTGAAGCGGCGCAGGGGAAAACCAACCAGGGAACCCTGTGCCTGAAGGGCTATTATGGCTGGGACTTCATTAACGATACCCAGATCCTAACGCCGCGCCTGAAAACCCCCATGATCCGCCGTCAACGCGGCGGCAAGCTGGAAGCCGTCTCCTGGGACGAGGCGCTGGATTACGTCGCCACCCGCCTCAGCGCCATTAAAGCCAAATATGGCCCGGATGCGATCCAAACCACCGGCTCCTCCCGCGGCACCGGTAATGAAACCAACTATGTGATGCAAAAATTCGCGCGCGCCGTTATTGGTACCAATAACGTCGACTGCTGCGCTCGCGTCTGACACGGCCCTTCGGTTGCAGGTCTGCACCAGTCGGTCGGTAACGGCGCCATGAGTAATGCCATCACGGAGATTGATAACACCGATCTGGTGTTTATCTTCGGTTACAACCCGGCGGATTCCCACCCTATCGTGGCGAATCACGTCATTAACGCTAAACGCAACGGGGCGAAAATTATCGTCTGCGACCCGCGCAAAATTGAAACCGCGCGCATCGCCGATATGCACATTGCGCTGAAGAACGGCTCGAACATCGCGCTGCTCAACGCCATTGGCCACGTGATTATTGAAGAGGATCTGTACGATAAATCCTTCGTCGCCAGCCGTTCCGAAGGCTTCGAGGAGTATCGCAAAATCGTTGAAGGCTATACGCCGGAGTCGGTGGAGGAGATCACTGGGGTCAGCGCCCAGGAGATCCGCGCCTGCGCCCGGATGTATGCCAGCGCCAAATCCGCCGCCATCCTGTGGGGCATGGGCGTCACCCAGTTCTACCAGGGCGTGGAGACGGTGCGGTCGCTGACCAGCCTCGCGATCCTCACCGGCAACCTCGGCAAGCCGAGCGTCGGCGTCAACCCGGTACGCGGCCAAAACAACGTTCAGGGCGCCTGCGATATGGGTGCGCTACCGGATACCTATCCGGGCTATCAGTACGTCAAGTTCCCGGAGAACCGCGAAAAATTCGCCAAAGCCTGGGGCGTGGAAAGCCTGCCTGCGCATACCGGCTATCGCATCAGCGAATTGCCGCACCGCGCGGCGCACGGTGAAGTGCGGGCGGCGTACATTATGGGTGAGGATCCGCTGCAGACCGACGCCGAACTCTCGGCGGTCCGCAAAGCGTTCGACGATCTGGAACTGGTTATCGTCCAGGACATTTTCATGACCAAAACCGCCTCCGCGGCTGACGTCATCCTGCCGTCCACCTCGTGGGGCGAGCACGAAGGCGTGTATACCGCAGCGGACCGCGGCTTCCAGCGCTTCTTTAAAGCGGTGGAGCCGAAGTGGGACCTGAAAACCGACTGGCAGATCATCAGCGAAATCGCCACCCGGATGGGCTATCCGATGCATTACAATAACACCCAGGAGATCTGGGACGAGTTGCGGCATCTGTGCCCGGACTTCTACGGCGCCACCTACGAGAAAATGGGTGAGCTCGGCTATGTCATGTGGCCGTGCCGCGATGAGTCCGACGCCGATCAGGGAACGTCGTATCTGTTTAAAGAGAAGTTCGATACCCCGAACGGACTGGCGCAGTTCTTCACCT
>OFCL01000496.1_pt1 | contig 15691 bp, 10 predicted proteins | sample 1520811 | NCBI WGS metagenome assembly OFCL01 (sample SAMEA2699030, study PRJEB24076) | metagenome | biome: Human gut stool | place: Spain | collected 2012-03-22 | reverse complement strand
AAGATCGCCTGTAGACCCCGTAGGCCGGGTAAGGCGCAGCCGCCACCCGGCGAAATGGCGGCACAACCGGAAATGTCCCTGTTCGCACTATGTTTGGCAGGGCTACAACTTCTATGTTAATTCCGGGCAGATTGCGCTCCCGGTTGATCTTCTGCGTTCTGTCTCTTATGGCGCAGGGAGCGCACAGGGGGCGGCCAGTCGCCGCCGCCCCCTGTACCCCCGGGCTCCGGCCAGCAAAATCGCCGCTGCGCGGTACCTTCGACTTATCCCTGCAGGCTGCGGGTCGGGCCGAGGCAGCGTCCCTGCAAAACACGGCCCTCAGCCCGCATCCATGCGGGCTGCCCCGGCCTTCCGGGAACGTCTCAGCGATTTTGAGGCCGCCAGCACCGGCAGTTTCAGTCGCGCAAGTGGGTAAATGAGTGACAGGCCGCACGAACCCCTGGCCGGGTAAGGCGCAGCCGCCACCCGGCGGAAATGCCGCTACGTTAACCCTTATTTCTCAGGCTCCTGCGGCGCGACGGCCGGGGCGGCGTACCAGGCTTCCTGCGGTACCACTACCGCCGCCTTTGGCTGCATCACAAAGTTCGGCGACATAATCTGCACGCCGAATTCGTTAAACACATCAATAATGCTGCTATGCAATGCGTTGCGGCCATCCGGCAGCTTGGTTGTGGGGAGTAAGCGCACCTGCAGCTCATACGAGGTGTACCAGTCAAGCAATCCCAGCTTACGCACCACCGGCGCAATTTGCTGATCGATCCCCGGGGTGCGTCTCGCCGCCAGCTCCAGCAGCGCATGGACCTGACGCCACGGCTTATCGTAGCCGATGGTGACGCTGGTGGTGAGGTTGACTCCACCGTCGGCGCTTTCGGCGCTGAGATTAATAATTTTCCCGCTCACCACCACCGCGTTCGGGACGGTAACGATGTAATTTTCGCGGGTGAGAATTTTGGTCGCCAGTACGCCAATCTCGCTGACCTGACCCTCATTATCGGCGAGGCGGATCCAGTCGCCTTTGCGCAGCGCCCGAGAGTAGATCAGCACCAGGCCGCTCATCGCATGGGTCATCACTCCGGTTGACCCGAGGGTCAGCATCAGGCCGAAGAACACGCTAATGCCTTTGAAGGCGAGAGAGTTGGCGCCGGGAAGGAACGGGTAGGCGGCGGAGAGGGCAAACAACCAGATGACCACCGAGATAAGCCGACGGGTGGCGCTAACGGTCTCCGGATGAATGCCGGGAACCTGAATGCGGCCGGCGGCGACCTGGTCGAGAACCACCTTCACCAGGCGAATGGTAAGCCAGGTGAGAAGGAAAATAAGCACCACGATCATCAGCCCCGGCAGGGAGGCGACAATCGACAGAGAGAGGTCGCGGATCACCCCCAGCGACCAGTCGCCCAGCGATTCGCTCCACACCCGCGTCCAGGGAAACAGGCTGAAGGCCCAGCTCAGCCAGAGATAACAGGCCAGCATGCCGAGAAGGATGACCAGCACAGCATAGAGTCGAACTTCAATATTGCCGAGATAGCGCCGCCAGTGCTGCGGTATGGCGCTGCGTTTTTCAAGGATCCGCAGCAGGCAAAAGCGCCGCACCCGCCGCCAGGCGCGGAAGGCGCCGTAGTAAAACAGCGCCAGCAGCAGCGCCCCGGCCAGGGCTTTACCGGCGGAGATGAACAGATAGCGGTTGTTGAACTGCTCCTGGAGGCTGGTGCGCTGGGCTTCCATACGCGCCAGCACCCGCTGGGCTGCCTGGTCGAGGGTTTAATCATCGCCCTCGTCGAGATCCGCCTGGCTCAGCAGCAGCACCGGTTTGCCGTTCATCAGAAACAGTCTGCCTGGCTGACCATAGCGGATAACCGGCACGACCCGCAGCGGCTGGCGAATATCATCTTCGGTGAAGGCGCGCAGGGCGCTGCGGGTGCGCAAAACGCGCTCTTCGGGCGTGGTCTGGCCAAAGGTGACCTGCAACATGACGACAGGTTGGTGGAAAATCGTGACCGTGCGTGCCTGCTCGCGCGCGGTTGGCTGCTGTCGCGGTTCGGCGGCCAGCGCCGGCTGGAGCACCAGCAGCGCCAGCGCCCAGAGGATAACGATGCTCATCCTGTTCATTGAGGCACCTGAGATAAGAATTATTGTTATTTTTCAGCAAAAAACGGAGGGCTTGTAGTTGAGCATAGCCTGGTGCGAAGTGAATTCAAGCTGGGGAAACGCGGACATAAAAAAGCCGTCGCCCAAACGGCGACGGCCTGATATCAGCGTCAGAGGATAGCGTTAGCCGTGCTGTTTACAGCCCGCGCACTGCTTATTCTGGATCTGCTGGAAGAAGTCGTTGCCTTTATCATCGACGAGGATAAACGCCGGAAAATCTTCCACTTCGATTTTCCAGATAGCTTCCATCCCCAGTTCCGGATAGGCCACGCACTCGAGGCTCTTGATACTCCGCTGGGCGAGCACTGCCGCCGGGCCGCCGATGCTTCCAAGGTAGAAGCCGCCGTGTTTATGGCAGGCATCGGTCACCTGCTGGCTGCGGTTGCCTTTCGCCAGCATCACCATGCTCGCGCCGTGGGACTGCAGCAGATCAACGTAAGAGTCCATGCGGCCGGCAGTGGTTGGGCCGAGGGAGCCGGAAGCGTAACCGGCTGGCGTTTTTGCCGGGCCCGCGTAGTAGATCGGGTGATCTTTGACGTACTGCGGCAGCGCCTCGCCGTTGTCGATAAGCTCCTTCAGCTTGGCGTGGGCGATGTCGCGGGCCACGATAATGGTGCCGTTAAGGCTCAGGCGGGTGGAGACCGGATGTGCCGACAGCTGCGCCAGGATCTCGCTCATCGGCTGATTCAGGTTGATGCTTACCACTTCGCCTTCGCCGGCCTGACGCAGATGTTCAGGAATATATTTTCCCGGATTGCTCTCCAGCTTCTCGATCCAGATACCGTCGCGGTTAATTTTGGCTTTGATATTGCGGTCGGCGGAGCAGGAGACGCCCATGCCGATCGGGCAGGAGGCGCCGTGGCGCGGCAGACGGATCACCCGGATATCGTGGGCGAAGTATTTCCCGCCGAACTGCGCGCCGAGGCCGAGGTTCTGCGCTTCCTGCAGCAACTCCTGCTCCAGCTGCACGTCGCGGAACGCCTGACCGTGTTCGTTACCTTCGGTCGGCAGACCGTCGTAATAGCGGGTCGAGGCCAGTTTGACGGTCTTCAGCGTCGCTTCCGCTGAGGTGCCGCCGATCACAAACGCGATGTGGTACGGCGGGCAGGCGGCGGTGCCGAGAGTGCGCATCTTCTCAACGAGGTAGTTTTTCAGCTTCGCCGGGGTGATCAGGGCCTTGGTTTCCTGGTACAGATAGGTTTTGTTGGCGGAACCGCCGCCTTTCGCCATGCACAGGAACTTATATTCTTCACCGTCGACGCTATAGAGATCGATCTGCGCCGGCAGGTTGGTGCCGGTGTTAACCTCTTTATACATATCCAGCGGCGCGTTCTGTGAGTAGCGCAGGTTATCTTCGGTATAGGTGTTGTAAACGCCCTGCGCCAGGGCGGCTTCATCGCCACCGCCGGTCCAGACGCGCTGGCCTTTTTTCCCCATGATAATCGCGGTCCCGGTATCCTGGCAGGTGGGCAGCACGCCCTTGGCGGCAATTTCCGAGTTGCGCAGGAACTGCAGGGCGACATATTTATCGTTATCGCTGGCTTCCGGGTCGAGCAAAATCGAGGCGACCTGTTGCTGATGGGAGACGCGCAGCATAAAGGCGGCGTCGTGGAAGGCCTGCTGAGCGAGCAGGGTCAGCGCCTGCGGCTCAACTTTCAGGACCTGCTGGCCGTCAAATTCGGCGACGGAGACGTGCTCTTTGCTGAGCAGATAGTATTCCGTATCGTCGTGCGCCAGAGGAAACGGATCCTGATAAACAAACGGTTTAGTCGACATAGTCACTTACTCCATAAAGATAAAAACCGCCGGGGTAGTCCCGGCGGTTATGAATCAGAACATCATGGACATCCACGGATAGCCGATCAGCAGCAGGGCGGCCAGGAAGATGGCGCCAAAGATGGTGCCGAGGCGCCAGTAATCTTTGGTCGGCAGGTAGCCGCTGCCGTAGTAGATTGGGCTTGGGCCAGTACCGTACGGGGTGATGATCCCCATCACGCCCAGCGAGGTGACCATCAGCAGGACAAACACTTCCATATTCATTCCCGGGATAGTCGAGGCAATGGTCAGCATGGCCGGCAGCAGCGCGGTGGTGTGCGCGGTGGTGCTGGCAAACAGATAGTGCAGCAGGTAGAACGCCAGCAGCAGGACGATGGTCGCCATCCCCGGGGAGATGCCGCTCATCAGCGCGCCGCCCTCTTTACCCAGCCAGGCGATAAAGCCGGTGGAGGAGAGGCCGTCGGCCAGTGCCACCAGGGTGGCGAACCAGACAAAGGTGTTCCATGCCGCTTTGTTGTTGGTGATATCGCTCCAGGAGAGCACGCCGGTCCACAGCATCAGCACGATAACCAGCAGGGCAGCCAGCGCCGGTTCGATCCAGTCGGCGGCGAAGATCCACATCATCAGCGCGAAGCAGACGAATACCAGCAGCAGAATTTCATTGCGCGACAGTTTGCCCAGTTTTTCCAGTTCACGCGCGGCCCACAGCGGCACTTCGTTATTGACTTTCACTTCCGGCGGGTAGAACCAGTAGGCCAGCAGCGGCATGGCCAGAATCAGCAGGATACCCAGCGGCAGGAAGGCGATGAACCAGGTGCCCCAGGAGATATTGATGCCAACAATGCTTTTGACCAGCGCCAGGGCCAGCAGGTTCGGGGCCAGAGCCGACAGGAACATCGAGCTGGTAATACAGGCGGCGGTGATCGCTACCCACATCAGATAGGAACCGATTTTACGTGCGCTCGGATCGTTTGGCTTTGAACCGTACAGCGGCGGCAGGTTAGCGATAATCGGGTAGATAGTCCCCCCGCTGCGTGCGGTGTTAGACGGCGTAAACGGCGCCAGCAGCAGATCCGCGAAGGTGATGGCGTAGCCGAGCGTCAGGCTGCGACGGCCAAGATATTTCACCAGAATCAGCGCCAGGCGGCGGCCGAACTGCGTTTTATCGTAGCCGGCGGCGAACATGAACGCGCCGAAGATAAGCCACACGGTGGAGTTGCCGAAGCCGCTCACCGCCCACTTAAAGGAGGCGCCAGCCATTTTGAAGCCTGGCGCGGCCATCTGATCCGGGCTGAACAGCAGCCACTGGCTGCACAAGGCAATAACTACCACGCCGGTGATACCGATAACGGCGCCGGGCAGCGGTTCAAAAATCAACCCGACGATCACCCCGACAAAGATAGCGAAGTAGTGCCAGGCGTACGGCGGCAGGCCTTCGGGGACCGGGACGAACAATAACAGCACGGCAACGATAATCGGCAGCGCCATCATCAGGAGAGGTTTTTTATTCGCAGTCGTTGGCTTGACTGCACCGGCAGGCGGTATGGTTGTCTTTTTCTCTTTCATAATGAGTATCTGCAAGTTGTTGAAAATAACGTCTACGCCAGCGTCTTGCTCAGTGGTTTCTTTAATTACAAAAGTTACTTTAGTTTTTATTTTGCGTTTCTGAGTATCGACAGGGCGCTTATTTAACGCGTTTTATGAGGCGTTAAATTAAATTTGTTGGTTATTTATATATTGCGCTTTCAATGGCCGTTGCAATTGATCAAGATCAAGAAAAGCCGGTGATTTCACTATTTTTTTATTATCAGTATAACCCTATGTGATGAGATGTTATTTTGGCGAAAATATCGATAGATGTTAAAAGCAAAATGAACAATAAATGCTGAAATTATTTTCTGTTTTAGTATCTTAATGATTTTATTGTATTTTTTGTTGTTTCCTTGTCATTTTTTATGTTAACAAAAGTATCCTAATTGTTATCACGCATTTGTATTATGTAAATGCTATTTATTATTTTAATAATACAATAGAGGTAGCGATGTTATTGCTGGGGTTAAATAGTTTTATAACTAACGTAATTGGTTTAGTAATTAAAAAAGGCGCTATATTATTGGCATGACAACAGGAATTAAAAAACCAAAACCATTAATGATTCCGTCACCCCATTCTGAGCTTTTAATATTTTAAAATCTGGAGCGTAACTTATGACCAGTAACGAACGTATTTTGCAGCCATTTACTTTACCAAATGGTACCGAGCTGAAAAACCGTTTGCTCATGGCGCCAATGACCACCTGCACCGGTTATTTCGATGGTACCGTCACCAGCGAGCTGGTGGAGTACTACCGCGCGCGCGCCGGAAGCATCGGTACCATTATTGTCGAGTGCTGCTTTATTGATGACTACGGTCTGGCCTTCCCGGGAGCGATCGGCATCGATAATGATGAAAAAATTGCCGGCCTGGCGAAAATCGCTGAGGCGATCAAAGCCGAAGGTTCAAAAGCGATTCTGCAGATCTACCACGGCGGCCGTATGGTCGACCCGCAGCTGATCGGGGGGCGCCAGCCGGTGGCGCCGAGCGCTATTGCCGCGCCGCGTGAGGGCGCCGCCATGCCGCGGGCGCTGAGCGGAGAAGAAGTGGAAGGGATGATCGCCAAGTTTGGCGACGGCGTTCGTCGCGCCATTCTCGCCGGTTTCGACGGGGTCGAAATTCACGGCGCCAACACCTATCTCATTCAGCAGTTCTATTCGCCGAACTCCAACCAGCGCGATGACGAGTGGGGCGGTAGCCGCGACAACCGCGCCCGTTTCCCACTGGCGGTGCTGGATATTACCCACAAAATGGCCCGCCAGTACGCCGACGATGCCTTTATCATCGGCTATCGCTTCTCGCCGGAGGAGATGGAGGTCCCGGGGATCCGCTTTGACGACACCATGTATCTGCTGGAAAAGCTGGCCGCCCGCGGTGTCGATTATCTGCACTTCTCGGTGGGCGCGACCCTGCGTCCGTCTATCGTCGATACCAGCGACCCGACGCCGCTGATCGAGAAATACTGCGCGATGCGCTCTGACACCCTCGCCCAGGTGCCGGTGATGGGCGTCGGCGGGGTGGTGAACGCCGCCGATGCCGAGCAGGGCCTCGATCACGGCTATGACCTGATTGCGGTAGGCCGCGCCTGCATCGCCTATCCGGACTGGGCGTCACGTATCGCAGCCGGCGAAGAGCTGGAGCTGTTTATCGACAGCACCCAGCGTGAAGCGCTGCACATTCCGGAACCGCTATGGCGTTTCTCGCTGGTGGAAGCGATGATCCGCGACATGAGCATGGGCGACGCCAAATTTAAACCGGGGATGTTTGTTGAGACCGTCCACGATGACGCCAATGAGCTGGTGATCAACGTCAGCCTCGAAAATGACCATATTGCCGATATCGAACTGGCGGCGAGCCCGGTCCAGACTGTGGAATTCACCACCAGCTTCGAAGAGATCCGCGAACGTATTCTCACCGCCAATACCCCGCACGTCGATGCCATTTCCGGGGCCACCAGCCAGAGCGAGGCGGTGAAAAAAGCGGTCGCCAAAGCGATGCTGAAATCGAGTAAAGCGCTGGCGGCGGAAGAGGGCGGCAATGACGCCGCGCCGAAAAGCTATGATGTGGTGGTAGTCGGCAGCGGCGGCGCCGGTCTGGCGGCAGCCATTCAGGCACACGACGAAGGGGCCAGCGTGCTGATCGTTGAAAAAATGCCAACCATCGGCGGGAACACCATCAAGGCTTCCGCCGGGATGAACGCCGCGGAAACCCGCTTCCAGCGCGTGAAAGGTATCGAAGACAGTAAAGAGCTGTTCTATCAGGAAACCCTGAAGGGCGGCCACAACAAAAACAACCCGCAGCTGCTGCGCCGTTTCGTTGAAAACGCGCCGCAAGCCATTGAGTGGCTGGCGGACCGGGGCATTATGCTCAACGACATTACCACCACCGGTGGGATGAGCATTGACCGTACCCACCGCCCGCGCGACGGGTCAGCGGTCGGCGGCTATCTGATTAGCGGCCTGGTGCGCAACATCACCAAACGCGGTATTGACGTCCTGCTGGATACCTCGGTGGAAGAGATCCTGATGCGCGGGGATGAGGTTAGCGGTGTACGTCTGATCAACGACGAAAAAGAGGTCATTGAAGTACAGACCAAAAGCATCGTAGTGGCCACCGGCGGCTTCAGCGCTAACAGCGCGATGGTCGTGAAGTATCGTCCTGACCTTGAAGGCTTCGTCACCACTAACCACAAAGGGGCTACCGGGAGCGGTATCGCGTTGCTGGAACGCATCGGCGCCGGCACCGTGGACATGGGCGAAATTCAGATTCACCCGACCGTCGAGCAGCAGACCTCGTATCTGATTTCCGAATCGATTCGCGGCGGCGGCGCTATTCTCGTTAACCAGCAGGGGAACCGCTTCTTCAACGAGATGGAGACCCGCGATAAAGTCTCGGCGGCGATTATCGCTCTGCCGGAACACTTTGCTTACATCGTCTTCGACGAGCATGTGCGGGCGAAAAACAAAGCTGCCGACGAGTACATCGCCAAAGGCTTCGTCACCAGCGCCAGCTCACCGCGGGAACTGGCGGAGAAACTGGGGATGGATTACCATGCCTTCCTCGCCACCCTCGAGTGCTATAACGGGGCGGTGGAAAAACAGCATGATGAACAGTTTGGCCGGACCACCGCGCTGCGCGCGCCGATTAACGAAGGCCCGTTCCACGCTATTCGCATCGCCCCCGGCGTGCACCACACCATGGGCGGCGTGACCATTAATACCGATGGCGAAGTGCTGAATGTGGCGCAGCAGCCGATTCGCGGCGCCTACGCCGCCGGTGAAGTGGTGGGCGGGATCCACGGCGGCAACCGTATCGGCGGTAACGCGGTGGCGGATATCATCATCTTCGGTACCCTCGCGGGCCATCAGGCGGCGAAACGTGCCAGAGGATAACCTGTAACCTTGCTCCTGCCGGGTTGGCGCTTTCGCCGCCCGGCTTGCCCCTTCTAAGGAGAGCCCGATGTCCGATAACCGCGTCTATAGCTACTCCGCCGTGTTGATGGGCTCGCCCATCCTGCTCAAACTCTGTTCCCACGATGAGGCGATGGCCTCCCGCGTTTTCCAGCTTATCAAGCGCTACGAAGACCTGCTCACCGTTAACCGCGCCGAGTCGCAGGTGATGGATATCAACCATGCCGCCGGGCGTCATCCGGTCACCGTCAGCCGACCGGTCTTTCAGCTGATCCAGTGCGCCAAAGCCGCCAGCATGGTGCGCGACAGCGCCTTTAACCTCGCCATCGGCCCGCTGGTGAAGCTGTGGCGAATTGGTTTTCACGGGCACAGCGTGCCTGACGCGGCTGATATCAGAGCCCGACTGGCGCTGACCCGCCCACAGGAGGTGATCCTCGATGAGGCAACCTGCAGCGTGTTTCTCCAACAGCCGGGGATGGAGCTGGATCTCGGGGCGATCGCCAAAGGTTATATCGCTGACCGCGTGCGCGATTATCTCCGTCAGCAGCAGGTGGAGAAGGCGCTGATCAACCTCGGCGGCAATGTGCATACCCTCGGCGAATGGGCCATTGGCCTGAAAAAACCATTTGCCGACGCGCAGGCGCTGATCGGTTCCCTGACGGTCAACGGGCAATCGGTAGTCACCTCCGGGACCTACGAGCGCTATTTCGAACAGGATGGCAAACGCTGGCACCATATTCTCGACCCGCGCAGCGGTTATCCGCTGGACAACGAACTCGACAGCGTGACGGTCATTTCCGCGGATTCTTTAGACGGCGACATCTGGACCACGCTGCTGTTCGGCCTCGGCGTGGAGAAGGGCTGCGCAGCGCTGCGTCAGCGGCAGGATATCGACGCGATTTTCGTTACCAAAAATCGCGACATTATTCTCTCATCGCCGCAGCGGCTGCGTTTTGCGCCGCTGGACAGCGGCTATCGGGTTATTGACTGTACTGCTTAAGCAAACTGTACTGTTCGGCGACCAGACGGTAGCGATAGACCGGCCGCCCGGTAGCGCCGTAGTGGATAGTGGTATAGAGAATATTGATCTGCGCCAGCCAAATCAGATATTTGCGGCAGGAAACGCGGGAGATATTCACCGCCGCCGCTAGCTCATCGGTAGAGAATTCGACATCCGGATGGGCGTCAATCCACTGGCAGAGTGTGCGCAGCGTTTGCGCGGTTAATCCTTTAGGCAGCTTGCGCGCGTCGCTGGCCTCCGGCGCGCCGCCGTGCAGCAGGCGGTCGACATCGGCCTGTTCGTAATAGGGCTGGCCGGTTATTAGCTTGCGCTTCTCCCGCCAGGTGGTGAGCGCCTCTTCAAAGCGCGGAAACTGGAAGGGTTTGATCAGGTAATCGACCACCCCGTAATGCATCGCGGTCTGTACCGTGGCGGCATCCGCCGCCGAGGTAATCATGATAACGTCGATGGCGCGACCCGACTCGCGGATGGTCGGCAGGAGATCGAGCCCGCTGTCCTGCTGCATGTAGACATCCAGCAGCACCAGATCGATCTCCTGCTGCGGATCGTTAATCATCTCCTGGGCCTGACTGAGCGTCGAAGCGCTCCCGCTGCAACGAAAGCCGGGAACCCTTGCCACGTACAGGCGATTCAGTTCGGCCACCATGGCATCATCGTCAACAATTAAAACATTTATCACGCAGGTTTCCTTTTACTATCCCAGGGGAGATGAACAAAAAATTGGGTAAATACGCCGGGTTCCGATTCGACGGCGAGGGTGCCGCCGAGCTCGCGCAACTGCTGGTTAGCAAGAAACAGCCCGACGCCGCGATTCTCGCCTTTGGTGGAGAAGCCTTTGTTAAAGATAGCGTCGATGTTGTTCTCCGGGATCCCCGGCCCATCGTCGCTCACTTCACCGCTTAGCCAGCCGTCCTGGTAGTGCAGCAGCAGGCCGATCTCACCCTCCGCCTGGCCGCACATGGCGTCCAGCGCGTTCTCAATAAGGTTGCCCAGCACCGTCACCAGCACCGTGACCTGTTTCTCGTTTGGACAATCCGGCACCAGGCTCTCCTCCGCCAGCGTCAGGGTAAAGCCGCACTCTGTGGCGCGCTGAATTTTACTTATCAGGAAGCCGGCCACCACCGGGGATTTAATGCGGTGCTGAATGTCGCCGATGTCCGCCTGGTAGCGGTGGGCGGTCTGCAGCACGTATTCCTCGAGTTTGCCGTAGCTTTTCATATTCAGCAGACCGAGGATCACGTGCAATTTATTCATAAACTCATGGGAGGTGGTGCGCAGGGCATCCACATAGCTCATCATGCCGTCCAGTCGCTGCAGCAATTGGCTGACCTCAGTTTTATCGCGGAAGGTACAGATGGCGCCGACCACCGCACCCTGGCTGCGAATGGGCACTGTATTGCCGATCAGCAGCAGACCATTGCACCCCAGTTCGCGGTCGTACATTGGCTCGCCGCTCTGCAGTACGGTCTGCAGATCGTCGAGCAGGGGGCTGTGAACGAGAGTCTTATCCGGGCCGGAAAAGAGGATCTCTTCCGCCGCGGGGTTGATGAGATTTACCTCGCCATGGGCATCGACCGCCACCACCCCCTCCTTGAGGGCGTGAAGCATGGCCTGACGCTGCTGAAACTGGGTGGATATTTCGTGCGGCTCCAGCCCCAGCAGTACGCGCTTCAGGCCGCGAACCAGGCTCCAGGTGCCCAGCGCGCAGACCAGCGCGCTGAACAGGATGGTCAGCAGCACGTCCCAACGGCTGTTGGCGATCTGTTCGTCCACTTTACTCAGTGAAATGCCGACCACCACCACGCCGATTTGCTGATGCCGTTCGTTGAACACCGGCGTAAACACCCGTAGCGCCGGGGCCAGCACCCCGTGGTTGATGGCGACATTCTCTTTCCCCTGCAGCGTCGGCTGAATATCGTGGCCGATGAACGGTTTGCCGATGATTGAGCTGTCCGGATGCGAATAGCGAATACCCTGCATATCGGTGACGATAGCGTACAACAGGTCGTTGCGGCGGGTAATGGCCTGCGCCAGCGGCTGAATGATCTGCTGCTGCGGGGGCGCCTCCAGTCCGCGCTTCACCTGCGGCATATCGGCCATGGTGCGCGCCACCGCCAGCGCGGTTTCTTTCAGACCGTCGCGGGTGGCGTTGCTGATCTGCATATACCACAAGGCATACACCAGCAGCAGCACGGCGCCGATGACGCTGCCGATCATCAAGGACACGGCGGTGCTCAGCTTTAACGGTAAGGCGCGTTGGCGAACGCGAGGCGGGTGCTCTGAAGCCTTCATGACGACCCCGGGTAGATTCAGTGAAAGATTATTATCGCCGATAGCGCGGCATACATAAAGCCGTGTAATCAAAGCAAAAGGCCGCTTTTGCTACGGCAGACTCCTCCTGCGCGCGGTACACTGCGGCTTTTCGCCACAGGCTTAAGGGAGACACTATGGAACTGGCTTCTCTGGTCCGGGATATCCTCCGGCAGCGGCACGTTGAACGTCTGGCGCAGCATCGTGAACAGGATAATGAAGCGGAAGCAGAGTGGGAGATCGCCCGCTGGCGGCATCGCAGCGGGGTGGTGATCCAGCGCCGCTATGAGCTCGAGATCGCGCAGCAGGATAGCGCATCCTGCCCGGAGTGCTGGATTGACTGGCAGGTTATCGACGCCGCCGGCCAGGAGATCAACCCGATGCGCAAACAGTTTTATAACCTTTGCCAGCAATCCTTCTGGCTGGCTATGCAGGCGGGTGGTGAAGATGAGACCTCAGACAGGATCGCTCAGATAACCGACAATCACCCGTAAACGCGCGTTGGGGACGGTAAACTGTGACCCCGACGGCGGTAAAGTGCAGAACATTCCACTTATAGTGGCGGCAGAGGTTAAATAGTCCTGATGAATATAAGGATATGCATCAGGCCGCTGATTTTGCCGAGATGCGCTTTTTCTGTCGTAAATGGAGGTTGTTATGAGCAGTTCGCTAACCGCGTCAATGCAGGCTCGTCGTCACCCGGAGACCACCCACATCGATCGCCTCGCCACCGCCGATATGCTGGCGATGCTGCATCAGGATGATAAGCAGATATCGGAGGCGGTCGGCGCCTGTCTGCCGGATATCGCCTGGCTGATTGATATCGCCACCGCGACGATAAGCCGGGGAGGGCGCCTGGTCATTATTGGCGCCGGCGCTTCGGGCCGGACGGCCATTGAGGCGGTCAGCGACTATTCACCGGAAGGTAAACACGCGCTGGTGGGGCTGATTGCCGGTGGGCAGACGACGGCGATGGCCGAGCGGGAGACTGCAGCGAATAATTATGACCTGGGCGCCTTTGAGCTGCAGTCGCTGGACTTCAGCAATCGCGATATGCTGCTGGCGCTGACCGTCAGCGGCAAGACGCCATGGGTGTGGGGGGCGATGCGCCACGCCTGGTCGCTGGGCGCCCCGATAGCGGTCATCACCCAGCAGCCGACCAGCGAGGCGGCGCAGCTGGCGGATATCATTATTGCTCCGCAGACCGGGCCGGAGGCGGTGGCGGGGTTAGCCAATCCGAAGGCTCAGTTGGCCCAGAGGCAGATCGTCAATATGCTGACAACCGGACTCGCCATCCGTGACGGTCGGGTGTACAGCAATTTGCGGGTGGACGTGCAGGCTGACAATTCGCACTGGGCGGAGCGGCAGATAGCGATTGTGATGGCGGCCACCGATTGCACGCGCAGTGAAGCAAAGGCCGCCCTGGCCAGCTGTCATCAGCACTGCCGCACCGCGATCCTGATGCTGCTCAGCGGGCTTGACGCCTGGCACGCGCGGGAGCTGCTAACCAAACATCACGATCATCTGCGCCTCGCCCTGCGTGAAGCCCAGCGTAGCGCTGTCACTCCCGCCCAGTAATCCCTTCTCTGCCAGGCGCGCGATGAGCATGCGCGCCTGGACTTTTGTAATTAAAGAAATTCTTAGCTTTTATTTTACCCGGCAATAGATATTGAATTTTCGACCTTATTTTTTTATCCGTCTTCGCTCTATTTTTAAAATTGATTTTTTAAGTTAAATAACTGTTTGGTTTAAAATGCGAGAGTGTAAATGATATTTTAAAATAAAGTAAAAGTGCGTTAATATGCTGCCTCTTATGACCGTGTGCTACGTGATAATTCTATTATGCCTGCAATGAAAAAAACGATTATTTCCTTAACCGCATTAGCGATGTTCGTCAGCGCGGCGACGCATGCTGAAGCGGATACCTCGAAAAAAACCGACTTCCTGCTGATTGGCGGCGGGATCATGAGCGCCTCGCTCGGCACCTGGCTTCAGGCGCTGCAGCCGGACTGGGATCTGACCATGGTGGAGAAACTGGACGGCGTGGCGCTGGAGTCTTCCAACGGCTGGAATAATGCCGGTACTGGCCACTCGGCGAATATGGAGCTGAACTATACGCCGGAGCGGGCGGACGGGTCGATTGACGTCAGCAAAGCGCTCGATATTAACGAGCAATTTATGATTTCCCGTCAGTTCTGGTCGGCACAGGTGAAACGCGGTATTTTGCACGATCCGCACTCGTTTATTAATTCCACGCCGCATATGAGCTTCGTCTGGGGTGATAATGTGGATTATCTGCAGAAGCGTTATAACGCGCTGCAGCAGACCACCTTATTCCAGGGGATGAAATTCTCCACCGATCACGCGCAAATTAAACAGTGGGCGCCGCTGGTGATGGAAGGCCGCGATCCGCAGCAGAAAGTGGCCGCCACCTGGACGCCGGTGGGTACCGATGTCAACTACGGCGAAATCACTCGCCAGCTGATCGGCAGCCTGAAGAAAAATAACCACTTCACCCTGCAGACCTCCTCTGAAGTAACGGATTTCAAACGTAATGCCGACAACTCCTGGCACGTAACGATTAAGAATGTGCAGAGCGGGGAAGCGCGGACTATTGACGCCAAATACGTCTTTATCGGCGCCGGCGGCGGCGCGTTGAAGCTGCTGCAAAAAACCGGTATTCCGGAAGCGGACAACTATGCCGGCTTCCCGGTGGGCGGCTCGTTCCTGATGACCGAGAACCCGGCGGTCACCGCGCAGCATCTGGAGAAAGTGTATGGCCAGGCTTCAGTCGGCGCGCCGCCGATGTCGGTGCCGCATCTTGATGCACGTTACCTCGACGGTAAGCGCGTGGTGCTGTTCGGGCCATTCGCCACCTTCTCGACCAAGTTCCTGAAAAATGGTTCGTTCTTCGATCTGCTCAGCACTACCACCACCAATAACGTGCTGCCGATGACCCACGTCGGTCTCGACAACTTCGATCTGGTGAAATACCTGGTTAGCCAGGTGATGCTCAGCGATGATGACCGTTTCGCTGCGCTGAAAGAGTACTATCCGGACGCGCGTAAAGAAGACTGGAAACTGATCCAGGCCGGCCAGCGCGTACAGATCATCAAGAAAGACGCAGAGAAGGGCGGCGTGCTGAAGCTCGGTACCGAAGTGGTGGTCGATCAGCAGAAAACCATTTCCGCGCTGCTCGGCGCTTCGCCGGGGGCTTCCACCGCCGCGCCGATCACCCTGAACGTGCTCAAGCAGATGTTCCCGCAGCAGTTTAACTCGCCGGAGTGGCAGAGCCGCATTCACGCTATTGTGCCGAGCTACGGCCAGAAGCTGAACGGTAACGTGGCGCTGACCCAGCAGGTTTGGGATGACACCGCTGCGACCCTGCAGCTGACGAAACCGCCGGTGATCCAGATGCCAGCGGCTGCGCCTA
>OFCL01000476.1_pt1 | contig 16207 bp, 14 predicted proteins | sample 1520811 | NCBI WGS metagenome assembly OFCL01 (sample SAMEA2699030, study PRJEB24076) | metagenome | biome: Human gut stool | place: Spain | collected 2012-03-22 | reverse complement strand
ATTTCATTGACAAATACATCGTGGTTGTCATATTTCCCCACTTTAAAGTTATTGATAGCTGTTTCCGTTGATATAATCGACATTCCTGTTCCAGCAGGTTTACTCATACGCATACTACCTTTAACAACATCATCATTAGAAATTTCATCATCAATTACCATGAATCTTTTGGGTTTCAAACGAGTATTCCAGTCATTTACCGTAATACCATGAATTAATCGTTGGTCGATTCTTGTAAGTACAATAGCCATAAATTTTCCTCCGTTGGAACGTTCCACTTTTTGTTTACGCTTTCATTTTACCACTTTTTTTTGTTTGTCAATGAAATTTCAGTTCTATTTCTAAAATTTCTGAACTTGTCCTAAATCATTGTCTATAATAAGATCTTATATTCCCATTTTCAGTACATAGAATAATTTCAAGCAAAGTCAACGGATCCATAAAGGGTTTGGCCAATGTTCTGACACACTTGAAAGCTTATTTGATTAACACTCCGTAACTCTACTTGAGTGTCTACACATTATTATTGACAGTATCTTTTCCAGTCCGTAAGTCATCCTTAATTATATTGCGAGCATATACTGAGACTTGCCGCTGTGATAAAAACGTCTAAAACTTTGTAATCATAAGCATTGGGAAGTTTTGAGACCTTAGGCTCAAAAGAAGAATTTATCTTCAAACTAAATAAGGTCTTTTGACTTTCCAAAAAGTTTGATAATAATCAAAAAAGCTGAAACACTTTGGTTTCAACCTCTTGAATTTTTAAATTAAAATTTGCTTTCAGCTAAAAGCCACGGCTTAGAAACTTTGCTTCTTAGCTTTACGTTCAGCACGTCCCTTCGCACGATTAGCTGCACGACGCTCACGTTTGCGTTTTTCGTCAACTTTCCACTGAATTTTCTTCTTGTAGCCAGGCTTGATTTTTTTCTTTTTCTTCTTAACCAAACCAATCATTTCCGTATCAAGTTTTTGATAGGCTTTTTCACGGTTGGCACGACGGTCACGGTCATAGGTATCTTGAAACTCGCCGTCCTTATAGACTTTCGGCTCAAAGGTAATCCCCATCTTTTCAAGCTCACGAATATCTGAGTCATCACTTGGTTGGTAGAGGGTGATGGCTGTTCCTGACAAGCCATTACGTCCAGTACGTCCTACACGATGAACAAAGAATGACAAATCTTGAGGAATAGCGTCATTGATAACATGGCTAACCCCTTCAATATCAATTCCACGCGCTGCAAGGTCAGTCGCTACAATATACTCAAACTCAAGTTTCTTAACTTGATTCATGATACGTTTACGTTCACGTGGTGGAATACCGCCATGAATTTTCGCAACTTTAAGACCATTTGATACCAAATAACTATGTAAATCATCCGCACGTTCCTTAGTATTGACGAAAATCATTGCCAAGTATGGTTGCATCCCCTTAAGCATCTCAAGAATTTGTTCATTCTTGTTGCGACCCTTGGTAGATACCAACCAGTTATCAATAGTATCCGCAATAACTGTTGAAGTTTTGATTTGTTCCATGACTGGATTGGTCAAATACTTCTTCAAGAATGGTTGCAATTTTTGAGGAATGGTTGCTGAGAAGACCAAAATTTGAACTTCCTTAGGAAGACTTGCCGCAATCTTATCCACAGTATCCAAGAATCCCATATCCATGGTCATGTCAGCCTCGTCAACAACAAAGGTATGGGCCTTGTGAATAGCCAAGTCCCTAGACTTAACTAGGTCATAAATACGACCTGGTGTCCCGATAACAATATGAGGTTGTGCCACCTTGAGTTTCTCAATCTGACGTTGCTTGTCTGTACCACCTACGTAATTAACAACACGGATTTCTGTAGCAGAGTGTTTGGCAATTTGTTTTGTCGCTTGGTAAATTTGTGTCGCCAATTCACGTGATGGTGCTGTAATAACAACCTGAACATCCCTGCTCTCTGGGTTAAGCTTCTCAAAAATTGGCAAGAGGAAGGTATGTGTCTTCCCTGAACCTGTCTTTGATTCACCCACTAAATCACGACCAGAACGGACTACAGGAATCAATTTCTGTTGAACAGGTGTTGGCTCCTTAAACTTAATCTCGTCAAGAGCCTCCTGAATAAATGTTTTAAAATTAAAATCTTTAAATGACATGTTTACTTCTTCTTTTCTATCTAGTCTATCCCTATCATTATAACAGAAAAAGAGCATTTCTGCTCTTTTCATTTATTTCATAACGTTTCCAAGAACCATCCAAAGGGTAATGGCACTTGCAAGTGCTCCAACTGTCCAAAGGAAAGCATCAACCTTCCACTCTGACCATTTGTCACCCTTACCTGAAAGACCACCCAACTCAAGGTGATGGTGGAATGGTGTCATACGGAAAATACGACGACCTTCACCATACTTACGCTTAGTATATTTGAAATAGCTGACCTGTAGCATGACAGAAGCTGTCTCAAAGACATAAACCACACCAATCAAGAGTAGGGTCCACTCTACACGTAGGGCAATAGAGATAACCGCAAGCATAGCTCCAAGTGACAAGGAACCAACATCTCCCATAAAGACCTTGGCTGGCTTATGGTTAAAGACGAAAAAGCCAAGAAGAGCCCCAATCATAGTGATAATGATAGTCAAGATAGCGAACTCACCCTTGACAAAAGCGATAATACCATAGGCAATCAAGCTGATAACCACAGAGATAGAAGCTAAACCATCAATACCATCTGTCAAGTTGACCGCATTTGAGAAACCAACGATCCAGAAAAGGACAAAGAGAACATAGAAGACACCAAGATGAATCGTCAATCCTCCAATAGATAGGCTATTTGTCCCACTAGGAAGTACATGGATGAAATAGAAAAGCAAACCTGCAATAATCTGCAAAGCCATCTTTTGCCAAGGTTTAAGACCCTCATTGATTTGATGGAAAATCTTAAGGAAATCATCAAGGAAGCCGATAATACCATAAATCAAAATTACAAAGAGAATCCCTGCTGTAGCACCATAAACTTGGTGCCCCTCAGTAAAGACGCGGAAGTTGAAAATCAAACTAACCAAGATGGCAACCACTAGGAAGACTGTCCCTCCCATAGTTGGTGTACCAGCCTTAGCCAGATGTTGCTTCACATCTTCATGCATCTGTTGGCCACCGATTTTTTTGATTTTGTAGTAAGTAATAAAGTGAGGCATGGAGAGCACCGTCAACACAAAGGCGGCCACGCCTGCTATCAGACTCATAGTCATCTTAGTCTCCTAAAGTAATGGTAATCTTTTTGGTTTTAGACAGGGCTTTCCCTGCCGTAACACTTTGTTTGGTCACAGTCCCTGACTTGCCACCTTTGTAAGTAATTTTAATGCCTTTCCATTTGGCAAATGTTTCAACATTCTTCTTAGTCCAACCATACATGTCTGGAAGTTCTGTGAAGTCATTAGTCATGATTAGGATCTGCTCATTAGCTTTAATATCAGCTTTTGCATCTACAGAAACCTTTTCAATCTTATTGCCAACACCCAGAACAATCGGATGAATTAGGTTTTGGCGAAGAGTATTAGCTGTCTCTCCTGGTGTCTTACCAATGATATCACCAGTTTGATAGCTAGTCTCTTCAGTCTTTCCACTCCCATCAGAAACAGAAGCATCCAAAGTAGCACCCATGGACATGGCTTCTTCTAAAACAGGGTTCACCACAGTCGCAAAGAAATTATTATCCCAGGTCTGAGGCTCTTGAACGGTCACATATATGATGTATTCTGGATCATCAGAAGGAACCATGGCTACAACTGAGTTGAGAGTCTCGTTGGTCCCAACTTTATAGGTTCCTGTCTTTTCATCGGCCACTTGGGCTGTTCCTGACTTAACCGCAACATCATAGTTACCAACCTGAATGATTGGTGAACCTTCAGACTTATTGTACAGGGTACCAAACTCTGGATCTGTACCAACAGAAATCATATAATTACGGGTTTCAGAAGCAGACTGCTTAGAAACAGGTTTACCAATAACTTCTTTCTTGGCTGTACGAACAGTACCTTGATTAGTATCGGCAACTTGTTTAATAAATTGAGGCTCTAACATAATACCATTGTTAGAGATTGCGGTAAAGGCTCGGAGCATTTGGACTTGAGTTACTGAAATCCCTTGTCCAAAAGATGATTGGGCAATATTAACTGAGTTTCGAGAGACAATCCCTGAAGACTCACCAACCATCCCAAAGCGGGTTGGAAGTCCAAATTTGTATAGCGATAGGTAGTTAGACCAGACTTTGTCTCCCATGTCTTGTTCCAGCATGGTCATACCAACGTTACTTGAATATGAAAATCCTTGTGCAAATGACATCGTTCGACCTGTTGAAATACCTTCATTGATTGACCAATCATTGATTTCAACATCATCAACCTTAATACCATTAGCGTTACTGTAGGTTGCATTCGGGTTGAAACTTCCATTATTGATAGCTGCTGACAAGAGCATCACTTTCATGGTTGACCCTGGCTCATACTGAGCTTCATAGAGGCGGTTGACCCAGTCGTAACCTTTTTTAGTCTGTCCTTCTAGCGTATCCGAGTTATAGGTTGGACGTTGTGTCGTTGCAAGGATTTCACCTGTTTTCGCATTGACAACTGTTGCTGAAGCATTTACACCTTTGGTCTGCTCCATAAACGTATCCATCTGCGTCTCTAGGAAGGTCTGAAGGGGTGCCGACAAGGTCGTATAGATATTCTTACCATCGATAGCTTCTTTGGTAATCGTTTCCGTACCAAGAAGGGTATTACCGTCCTTGTCCTTCTCGTAGATAGCTTCGCCATCTTTACCTGTCAAAAGGCTATTCAGCGAACGCTCTAAACCTGTTTGACCGACCAATGAATACGAACCGTCTTTTTTATTTTCAACAGCTTCGGCACGGCCAAGAAACTCTGAAGCAAAGGTTCCATTAGGATACATACGGGAGGTTGTCGCTTCAAATGCCATCCCCTTAATACCTGCATCCTTAAAAGTCTTTTCCAGGTCCTCTTTGACAGAGTAGGTGATTCCTTTTCCTTTTAGTCCAAAGGATACTTGATAGGCACCCTTGGTACGCAATTGAGCCAAAGCATCACTCTTTTCAATCCCTAGCTTGTCTTTCAAAATATCGGCAACCTTATCAAACTGACTATCTTGGACATAGAGTTTTTCCCGAGTTGCTGACACATAGCTGGTTGACACAATAGCATAAATGGAATAACTGGTTGAATCCTCAGCCAAAACATTCCCATTTCGGTCATAAATCGTCCCACGCTTGGCCGCCACTGTGGTTTTCGTATTATAAGACTTAGCAGCCTGTGTTGACAAATCAACACCAAACTTACTATCGGTCCCAATAATTACCACAAAGTTGATAATAAAAACAAAAAAGATAAAAATGCTGAGAACCATCAGGTTCTGACCAACATGCTGTCGGTTTTGGGCTGGCTTTTTCCTATCCCTTACGACATAGTTTAGAAATAAATGTTTAAGTTTTTTAAGTCTGTTCATTGGCTATTTCACACTCTTAATACTATCGTTATTAATAGACAGTCCTGCCTTAGTGGCAATCTCTTTGATACGATCAGAGTTAGTTAACTCATTTACTGCCTGCTTAGCATTGTTAAGCTCTGTCTTTTCGTCACTAATCTTGCGATTAAGGTCTGTGATTTGTTGCTTGATAGCCTGATTACGCCCTTGTAAAAATACAACTGCGATACTCATCACAATAGCTGTCAAAACAATTGCCGAATAGAAGGCCTTTTCCATACGTGTCATAAAACGAATATGGTTTCTAATGGCCCTATTAACAATCTGACGTTCCTGATTTTCCATAGTTACTTCCTGATTTTTTTAGCCACACGCAACTTAGCAGAGTGCGAGCGGTTATTGGCTTCTAATTCTTCCTGACTAGGTAGGATAGGCTTGCGATTAACCAGAGCTACCTTCGGTTGTAAGTCTTCGGGAATAAAAGGTAAGCCTTTAGGTACATCTACCGTGCTAGCTTCCTTGAAAAGTTGCTTAGTCAACCGGTCTTCCAAAGAATGGAAGGTAATCACCGAAATGCGACCATCCACAGCTAGGAGATCCAAAGCCTCCTGAATAGATTCATCCGCAGCACCAAGTTCATCGTTCACTTCGATTCGAATAGCTTGGAAAATTTGCTTGGCTGGATGGCCCTTCTTCTTTAATTCCTTAGCAGGCTTAGCTGATTTAATGATTTCTGCCAGTTCCGTCGTCGTCTCGATAGGTTTTACCTGACGCGCTTGCTCAATCTTACGTGCAATTTGTTTAGAGAACTTGTCTTCACCATACTTGAAGAAAATACGCACCAAATCGTTGTAAGGATAAGTATTGACCACATCATAAGCAGTCAAGCTCGCCTCCTCATTCATACGCATATCCAGCTTGGCATCCTGTTTGTAGGAAAAACCACGCTCACGCTCATCCAACTGTGGGCTAGACACACCCAAGTCATAGAGAATGCCATCAATTTCAAACACTCCCAGAGCTTCAAGGTTAGATCTGAGGTTACGGAAATTATCCTTAATGAAAGTTACCATTCCCTTATCAATATAGTCCTTGAGACGCACTTGAGCATTATCAATAGCCTTTTGGTCTTGATCAAAGCAATACAAATGTCCCTTTTCAGATAATTGTGACAAAAGATAAGACGAATGTCCTGCGCCACCCAAAGTCGCATCAACATAGATGCCATCGGGCTTGATATCAAGCATATCAACAGTTTCGTGTAAAAGAACGGTTACATGGTGAAATTCATTAGTCATAACTTCTATTATAGCACAAGAATGGAGAAATTGTCTCGTTCTGTAAGTTAACAGGATAGTAAAAAAGCCAGACCTGTGGCCTGGCTTGATGATTGATAGATCGGTTCTCGAAAATCAGTCAACTCTGTAAAAATAACTTTCCTCAGATGGCATCCCATTCGTTGCTAAGATACGGTCCTTACTATTATCCCCCGCATCACTTCCATCGCTAACTCCTTTAGTACAAAGCGCAATTGGGGCATTCCCTACTGGGCTAGAATACACATAAGTTAGGGTATATATTACTGACACATATTGATTGGATGGGACTTTGTCAATAGGGTAAGTAGAACCCCAGAGATTCAACTGTCCATCCGAAGTAATGGTGATAGTCTGTCCATTTGAAGATTTCCATGTTCCTACAGCTGATTTATAGTTGCCATTTTTGAGTTCATCAGGCTTGAGAGCTGTTGAACTTGTTTGAGTTTGTGACGCTGCGCTAGATTCAGTAGAGGCACTGCTCAGGTCCTTCCAACCCCAATTAGAGAGATCAACCTCATCTGCACCAGAATCACTGTCATCTTTTACAAGAGACTGGCCATCACTACTAAAGTGGTAACCTGAACCACCGCCTGCTGTTGCACCGGCACTACCATAGTAGCTAAAGGTGTTATCCATGAGGTAGGCCAATGTCATACGCTCACCCAACATGCCCAGTTGTGGACCTTCTGTCAGACGAATAACCTGACCACTATCCTTAGAGATAGTGTAAATATCCGTAATCACATGTTCTTTAAAGAGTTTACCTGGTTTAAAAGCAAACACCAACTCGTCAACCCCATTACCATCCAAATCACGGTAAGTATAGACCGTTGAAGCAGGACTGATTTGAGAATTAGCATAGGTCACCACCAAAGGATTAATTGAAGCGTCAGTTTGATTGTCAGCTACAGCTGTTTGATACTTGCTGTATGATATCATCATAAGCAGAGGTATCTACTTTTTCCTCTCCACTTGAGCTATCACTACTGTCTAATTGGGACTGCTCTACTGATGAGGAAGAATTGGTAGATGATAAATGATTAGACTGATTTGAACAAGCAGCCAATAGGGCTAGGCTAGATAAGCCAGTTACTAATAACAATAATTTCTTTTTCAGGATAATCTTTATATCTTTCTATTCGGTTACAGTAGAGCTAATATCTGAGCTATAGGCAGGGTCTGTGTTTGAGGTCTCATCATTCGACTCGGTATCAGTTGTTTGGTGAGCATAATTATACTGTGGCACTTGGTAAGTCCCTTGGACTGAGGAAGGAGCCGGTGTCACAGTAGTCGTTGTGCCCGCCTGTGCCTGGCTAGCTGCTACTGGTGCAGTACTAGAGCTTGATGACTCGCTAGACGTTGATGCCGACGATGACGAGGTAGAACTTGATGATTTAGAGGGTGCCTTAGCTTTTGATGATGACTGTTTGGTGCTGACCCTCATCCCTACCTCAGCATGATGGTGAGTAGGACGTAAAAAGACGATTGCCAAAGCCAAAAGGATAGCTGGTAGGATAAATGCTAAAATAAGGTAACGTTTTTCTTTTAAGTGACGAAATAGTTTCATAGAGTATTCACATTTCAATTATATTTTAGTGTTGATTAGTCTCAGATAAGATTATATCAGAAATATTAAAATGTGCAACATTGACATAAAGCTTTTTGACATCAGAAAAACCAACTCTTTGAGTTGGTTGATTGTCGTTATTGTTGTGGGTTATTGAAGTTGTTGAATGGAAACTCTACTTTAGTTGGCTTACATAACAAAACAAGTAAAATGATCCAACCTACAAACGGAATAAAAATAGTAAAAATATAAGGCCACGTATAACCAGCATCACGCAAACGACGGGCTTGGATTGCAGTAAATGGTAATACAACAGCAAGACCATATATTAACATAGCTAATATCAGTAAGATTGCAATAGTACCTAGTGGACCAGCCACACTACCATCATTAGCACCTATAAATATACCTGCTAAAATCCCTACAGCGAAAATGACTAAAATATTTGCTAACACCGCAAACCAATAATCTGAACGTGTTGAACGTCCCGTGAAATCAACATAGCCCATCCAATATTTTTTATAAGCTTTAAACATCACCAAAGCTCCTCATGGAGCTTGATGGGTTATTCTCTAATTTGACCTTGGCCGTTGATATAGAACTTAGTTGAGGTTAGGGCCTCAAGTCCCATTGGGCCACGGGCGTGCATTTTTTGGGTTGAGATTCCGATTTCAGCACCTAGTCCAAAGACGAAGCCATCGGTGAAGCGGGTTGAGGCATTAACATAGACCGCTGCAGCGTCTACGTCATCTTGGAATTGCTCCGAGCGACTGATATCCTGAGTTACTATAGCCTCTGAATGCGATGTCGTGTAAGTATTAATCCAATCAATAGCCTCATCAAGGCTATCTACTACTTTAACAGACATGATATAGTCAAGAAACTCTGTCGCAAAATCCTCTGGTGAAGCGGGTACAGCTTTTTCCATAAGTTTCAATGCCCTTTCATCCGCACGGAACTCAACAGACTGAATTTTTGAAATAGCTTTTTCCAAGTTAGGTAAGAATTCTTCTGCAATATCAGCATGAACGACGAGAGATTCTGCAGCGTTACACACACTTGGTCGTTGGGTTTTGGCATTAATGACAATCTGTGTCGCCATATCTAAGTTAGCATATTTATCCACATAAATATGACAGTTACCAACACCCGTTTCGATGACTGGAACCTTGGCTTTTTCTTTAACCGTCTGGATGAGACGGGCTCCACCACGAGGGATGAGCAAATCAACATACTTGGTCGCCGCCATGAGTTCCTCGGCTACCTCATGAGAGGTATCTTCAATCAGTTGAACAGCATCTGCTGTGATACCCGCATTTTCTAAAGCTTTACGAGCTACCGTAACCAAGGCCTTATTAGAATTGATAGCATCACGTCCTCCACGAAGAATAATGGCATTATTAGTCTTAAAGGCAAGGCTAAAAGCATCGATTGAAACATTAGGACGACTCTCAAAAATCATAGCGATAACACCCATGGGAACACGCTTTTGAACGATTTTGAGCCCATCCAGATTCGTATAGCCACGAACTACTTGGCCGATGGGATCTTGGAGATCTGCGACCTGACGGACACCCTCAGCAATTCCTGCGATACGGTCTTCCGTTAAGAGCAAGCGGTCTTGCATAATCTCTGAAATACCATTTTCCTTGGCATTGGCCATATCCTTAGCATTTTCAGTGATAATATAGGCACTCTCAGCTACTAGAGCTTTAGCTACCTGATTTAAAAGGTCGTTTTTAGCTGCTGTTGACAATTTAGCAATCTGATGACCTGCCACCTTGGCCTGCTGGCCCAATGTATCAATATATGTCATATTAGTCCTCCTGCTTAAAGAGTGTACCGATTTTGGCTCCTTCTAGGACACGAAGAATGTCACGTGGATTTTCACCATTCATTAAAACCATTTGGCTTTGGTTTTCAAAAACCATCTGGGCTGACTTAATTTTACTCATCATACCACCCGTACCAAATTTACTACCAGCACCACCAGCTGAGGCTAGAATTTTCTCGGTAATCTCTGGTACATAGCTACGAAGGGTTGCATCCTCATAGACATTTGGGTTCTTATCAAAGAGCCCATCAATATCAGACAACATGATAAGTAAGTCCGCACCAACAACCTTAGCTACGATAGCTGACAAGCGGTCATTGTCTCCAAACTTAGTTGCATGATCCATTTCATCTACGCTGACAGCATCATTTTCATTAACAACTGGAACAACTCCAAGCTCAAAGAGACTTTCAAAGGCATTGATGGCGTTGGCCAAACTCTCGGGATACTCGACCACATCACGAGTCAAAAGAAGCTGAGACACCTTGGTTTGGTAATGTGAAAAGACCTGAGAGTAAAGGCTCATCATGGCCACCTGCCCTACACTTGAGACAGCCTGTTGCTTACCAACCTCTGCTGGGCGCTTCTCAAGATCTAGAACATTAAGACCAAATCCCATAGCCCCAGAGGATACGAGGACAACCTCAATCCCTTTATTATGTAAGCTAGAAATAACAAAAGCTAGCTGATCTATTTTTTCAAGATTAATTTTCCCTGATGGCAAAACCAGAGAGCTGGTCCCGATTTTGATAACTAGGCGTTTTACTGAGTCAAAATTTCGTTTCATGTTTATGATTATACACTAAATTCTTGTATTTTAACATATATAATGCATAACTTTAAATAACCAACATTATCATCAAAAAAAGAATCCCTCCAATCGGAGAGACTCTTTAAACAGTTTGTTCTAGGCAAAAAACATGGCTCTAATACGTTTCCAACGTCTGCGATCAACAAAGAGATAAACGATTAGGGCAACTACAGCTATAAGCCCAGATACTATAGCATTGACTACTAGGGCAATCCAGAACTTACTTACAAAGAAGACCACACCGCCCAGCAAGGCTGCAATAAAAATGGTAAGGACAAAGATACCCATATAAAGCCACTGGCCGCCACCTCGGTTGAAGAGCTGTGTAACTTCTTGCCAATTCACTTCCAACAATTTAAGGTCACGTTCAAAGAAATAGCCACCTGCAAGATAGGTTGTCACAAGAAAACCAATGATGAAACTCAGTACTAAAACCGGATGGAGATGTGCAAGGAATATTAAACCAAGCCCTCCTAATAAGAGGGAAACACTGACTTGCAAGCCATAGAAAATCCAAAACTTTTGACGAAGATAGTCACCCGTATTGATTGGCAAGCTACGAATAAAGTCAAAGTTTGTTCCCTCTAAGGAAGTTGCCACACCAAGAAAACTTGTTGGTTGCGCTGAAAAGAAACCAAAGGCAATTCCGACTAAAAGCATGAGCCCGAAATAGTCTGGACCTAAATCTTTCAAAAAGAACGCACCTCCACCCAGCATGATCATATATAATACTGGTACCACATAGGTATTGATAATGAGGGTTGAATTCCCCAAAGTAGATAAATGATGGCGAACCAAGACCTGTCTTTGGCTTCGAGTAACAGCTTTGGCCTGAGGCTTTCTAGCCTTCTGGTTATAAATGGCTTCGTGGAAATAACGAGGCATTCTGACTTTATAAAACCAATATCCCAAGATAAGCACTAAGATAAGAGGAAGATAGAAATTTAGCAGAGCCTCTGGAGATAGAGGTGCAGCTACGACATCATAGTAACCTCTTAGATAAGGCAACAAGGGAAAATTGACATGCCCAGCACCCTTAATATAACCATTAAGAAAACCAACCATCATGATAGGCAACATAATCAATATGGTCGACAGAGTCATCAGGATACTCGAATAGAGCTTTTGACGAGAACTACGAACAATCATGGTCCCAATGCTATTAGCGAGAACTACTGACAGAACGAGATTGACAAAAAGACAAAGGATAAAGGCAAATAGACCTACAGGTATCCCAAGCGGCCCAATAAATTGCCAGTAAGCTAGAATCAGAAGACTAAGGATAGGTACCATGAAGCTCATACCAACCATAAAACCTGACAAGGTCTTGGCAAGGAAAACTTCTGATGGTTTCAAGGGGAGAGGTAGATAAACCTTGCTATCTTTACTGTCATAAAAGGTACTATAGAGAGCCGTGAAGGTCTGGAGAAGTCCCATAACTGAAAATGTCAAGAGATATAGGGTTAGAACACCAGGGTTAGCCTTATAATCAATACCTACAAAAAGATAGCTATAGATAATCGTAAAAATAATTAAAATTAAGAGTTGCTGCCTAAGCATGGCATTAACGATGGAGAAATTGGCTTTTTTCTTTTTCTCCTGACGTTTCTGTAGGCTTGTAACTGCTTGAGGATTCGCATAGAGGAGATTAATTTTAAAAAGCTCCCAAACATGGTTCCAGTTCATGACTATACCTCCTCAATCTTACGTCCAGCCATTTCCAGATAAATGGTTTCCAAATCCTTGTCAGGGTACTGGTGCTTAAGCTCAGCTATAGACCCTTGGAAGATGAGTTTTCCTTTCTTCAAAATACCGATACGATCACAGAGCTGCTCAGCTACACTTAAAACGTGGGTTGAGAAGAGCACACTATTGCCCTCCTTAGCATGGTTACGCATGGCTTCTTTCAAATCATAAGACGCCTGGGGATCCAAACCGGTCAGAGGCTCATCCAAAACCCAAATCTGTGGATTAACCAAAAGGGCACCGATAACAACAACCTTCTGACGCATACCGTGAGAGAAGGATGAAATGAGGTTATAGCGATTTTCAGTCAAGTCAAAGGTAGACATGAGATCAGTCAAACGTTCCTCGACTTGACTAGCTTCCAAATCATAGATACGTGTCAAGAAGTACCAATAGTCATTGGCAGTCAAATTTAGAAATAAGTCCGGCGAATCTGGCACATATGCTATTTTCTTCTTAATAGCATCACGATGCAGGCTGAGGGCCATATCATCCACGTAAACTTCTCCGTAACTGGCTTCAATAATAGACGTCAAAATGGAAATGGTAGTGGTTTTACCAGCTCCATTGTGACCAATCAAACCAAAGATTTCACCATCTCGAATCTTGCGATTAAGAGTTGAGAGAGCATCCTTATTTTCATAACGTTTCGTTACATGTTCAAATCGAATCATTTTGTATCCTTTCTTTAGGTTTTTAACGTAAGTCTTATTTTTTTACATTAGGATATAAATTAGATTTATTCTTTTGTTTTTTATGAACAACACTCTAAGAATACTGACAATAAATTTAGATAAGGCTATTTCGTTACCTTCTCATTTATTGTATCATTTTAAAGGTACAATTTCAAGAAAGCGTTTGTAAATATGAGACAATTTTGCATTCAGCCTTTGATAATGCTAAACTTATAGTATTTAAAACAAGTAGGAGGCAAATCACTGGTGCCAACTGGAATTATCATCAACTCACTATCAATTATCCTAGGAGGAATCGCTGGAGGTCTCTTTGGCGACTATCTTAGAGAAGATTTCAAGGAGAACCTTAATCTCATCTTCGGGCTAGCCTCTATGGTTATGGGGATTAGTGCTATTATGAATATGGTTAATATGCCTGCGGTTATCTTCGCGGTGGTTATCGGCACTATCATCGGCCTCTTGTTGAAGTTTGGAAACCTCATCAACAAGGGAGCTGGACTTATGGAAAAAGGCTTGTCCAAGATTACGCCAAGCAAGGAAACCGGACTGGCTCACGATGAGTTCTATGCACAGCTTCTGACAGTTATCGTCCTCTTTTGTGCGAGTGGGACAGGAATTTACGGGAGTCTTGAGTCTGGAATGACTGGTGATGCTTCTATCTTAATTTCCAAGTCCATCCTAGATTTCTTTACAGCCATGATTTTCTCTTGTAGTCTGGGCTACATCGTTTCCATGATTGCCATTCCACAATTTATCGTTTTTTTCCTTCTCTTCTTGAGCGCTGGTTTCATTCTTCCTCTAACAACAAAAGCCATGATTGGTGACTTTAAGGCTTGCGGGGGCTTCCTCATGATTGCGACGGGATTTCGTATTATGAAACTTCGTCAATTCCCAACTGCAGATATGATTCCAGCCATGATTCTGGTTATGCCTATTTCCTGGGCCTGGGTAAATTGGGTGGTGCCTTTTCTTGGATAAAATTACTATTGAAATAACGAAATACCGTCAGTGCTTAACTCCTGGCGGTATTTTATCTGTTGGGAAATTGGGGTAAAAAGTCATTTTGAAGAGAAGTACTCTATTGATTTTTGCAGGTTGGGACAATTATAGTTTTATAATCTCTTTGTGTATATTTTTAATTTTTCCTATTTTTCTTTGGTATCAGCCATTAAATCATTTTTTGTCGTTGGTCTTGGCATAACAAGTCCCTCCTATTTCACTGAATATCTTAATATAGTTTTTTGTTTTTCTTCTGATGTCCTGTTTTTATTACTTAGGTATATTTCTTTATGAAAATCACCTATTCTTGTAAGATCAAATTTTCTTGCAAATTCATTCATCAGTTCAAATGACTTTGGCTCATCATCATAACTTCCAACATGTAAAATATGGATAGATTTTCCCTCTTCTATTTCTCTAAAACTTATCTCATCATACAATACGTTGGGCTTTTTCTTTTTTACATTCTCAAGTGCCTTTTTGAATATCTCTTGTGTAATAAAATCAGGTTGTTTAATCATCAATGTGTATTCCAGTTTATTTTTATCAAGCTCTTCTCCATTTGCTTTTTTCCAAAAGCCTTCTAATGGATATACCGTAAAATCTGTAATCTCGTTATCAGTTTTATTTTTCATTGCATTTTTAAACAACATTTTAATGGCATAGGCAAGAGAATATAATGCGGATATTCTATCTGAGAAATCCACTTCATTCGGATTTCCTTTACCTTTTAGCAAAATAAATTTTTGCTTTGGCACTTCTACAATGATAGGTGTTTGCTTTACACCATAAAGATTTTTTTCTTGTTTTCTCCATTCATATTTCATTATCCAGTTCTCCCTTTACATTTGGTTAATTTTATTATACAGGAAGATACTTGACACCATTTGTCAAGTTATATATTTTTCTGCCATTTTATTTATCATTTCTTTAATCTGCCTCCGTATCTCTTTCGGCTCTAATACTTCTGCTCCATCTCCGAAAGAAAAAATATAGTTGTATAGGTTGTGATTATTTGGGATTTGTATTTCGGTATATAAATTTCCGTCATTATCTTCTGTGATTTCTCCATTTAACTCATCATATACTCGAAATGCAACCTTACGATTAAACTTGACTTTTATATTCACTGTATTTTCATGTGGCATTTCTTTTTTGAGTAATATATCTTCAAAGCTGTCATCAAACTTTTCAGTATGGATGTCTAAATTCTTTATCCTGGACAATTTGAAATATCTAAAATCATTTCTGAGTAAACACAAAGCATATAGATACCAGTCCTGACTCTTGAAAAGTAATCTCACAGGTTTAACACTTCTACTTGTTTCTTCTTCATTACTGCTAAAATATGTGAATGAAATAATGTTTTTACTTAAAATTGCAGATTTGATATCATCAAAAGTTTTTTCATACAGCTTATTGTTTTGCCAATTATTAAAATCAACTTCTATCCAACTGGTATTCTTCATTTTAAAGAGTGCAGAAAGTTTTGTCAAAAGCTCATTTTCAGATTGTTTTGTTGTATTATCCAAGCCTTGAAGAGCTGACATAATTTGCTGTTTCTCATTCTCAGACAGTAGTGATTTACTAAGAACAAAATCTTCAGCAATCTCTATTCCGCCTCCCTTTCCTTGCAACGCATAAATGGGAATACCGGCACTGCTGATAGAGTCAATATCTCTATAAATTGTTCTGACCGATACCTCAAATTTATCTGCAAGCTCATTTGCTGTAACTTTTCCCTTTTCTAA
>OFCL01000414.1_pt1 | contig 18112 bp, 19 predicted proteins | sample 1520811 | NCBI WGS metagenome assembly OFCL01 (sample SAMEA2699030, study PRJEB24076) | metagenome | biome: Human gut stool | place: Spain | collected 2012-03-22 | reverse complement strand
CGTGGCGCTGTATATGCACTACTGGGGCGCGTTCGGCGACGTCCCGCAGTGGGTATTCGCCCTCGGCGCGCTGGCGATTGTCGGCACCATGAACATGATCGGCGTGAAATGGTTCGCCGAGATGGAGTTCTGGTTCGCGCTGGTGAAAGTGCTGGCGATCGTGGCATTTCTGGTGGTCGGAACCATTTTTCTCGGCAGCGGCAAGCCGCTTGATGGCAATGCCACCGGCTTCCACCTGATTACCGATAACGGCGGCCTGTTCCCGCACGGCCTGCTGCCAGCGCTGGTGCTGGTTCAGGGGGTGGTGTTCGCCTTCGCCTCTATCGAACTGGTGGGCACCGCCGCTGGCGAATGTAAAGACCCGCAGACCATGGTGCCGCGCGCGATTAACAGCGTTATCTGGCGTATCGGTCTGTTCTATGTGGGTTCGGTGCTGCTGCTGGTGCTGCTGCTGCCGTGGAATGCCTATCAGGCCGGGCAGAGCCCGTTCGTCACCTTCTTCTCGAAGCTGGGCGTGCCGTATATCGGCAGCGTGATGAATATTGTGGTGTTAACCGCCGCGCTCTCCAGCCTCAACTCTGGTCTCTACTGCACCGGGCGTATTCTGCGCTCCATGTCGATGGGCGGTTCCGCGCCGAAGTTTATGTCGAAGATGAGCCGTCATCACGTGCCTTACGCCGGGATTCTGGCGACGCTTGGCGTCTACGTCGTTGGGGTATTCCTCAACTATCTGGTGCCTTCACAGGTGTTTGAGATTGTCCTCAACGTCGCGTCGCTGGGGATTATCGCTTCGTGGGGCTTTATTGTGGTGTGCCAGATGCGCCTGCGCAAGGCGATTAAGGAAGGGAAAGCGGCGGACGTCAGCTTCAAGATGCCGGGAGCGCCTTTTACCTCCTGGCTGACACTGCTGTTCCTGCTGAGCGTGCTGGTATTAATGGCTTTCGATTATCCGAATGGGACCTATACCATCGGTTCGATTCCGCTGATCGCCGTGCTGCTGGTCGCCGGCTGGTTTGGCGTACGTAAGCGCGTACATGATATTCACAGCACCGCGCCGAATATTGAAAAACCGTAACTCGTTCCTTTTGCGGTTTGCCCCACCGGACAAACCGCAACGGCACAACTTAATTATCTTCCACCAGCTGAGCGACGTCGCTGCTGTTAATCTGGCGCTTATTGCCTGACTCATCGGTATAGCTGGTCATGCCGGTATCTTTATCCAGCTGCGGCTTGCCCTGCGTCACGATAGTCTGCCCGCTTTTCGTCGTCATCACATAGTTTGAGCTACAGCCCGCCAGAAGGGCCAGCATCGCGCCGGCGCAAACGACCATAAATGATTTTTTCATCTTTTCTCCAGGATTAATGCCACCGTCCCGCTTGCGCAGGAAAGACGTCAGTTTATAGCCATTGTATTTATCAGGCTAATAAGTGTTTGTAACAGAGGGTGATATCGCTGAAGGCGTCAGCCGCCGCCCGGCAGACAGACTTTCAGGAGGGGTTACCCCCTCCCGTCAGGATCACAGCGCGATGCGGATAACGTCATCCGGCTGGGTGGCCTCTTTCTGGCGAGTCGATTCCTGCTTCACGCTGACATACAGCGTTTTGCCATCGGCGGATAAGGTCAGGCTGTTCGGGTGAGTCGGGGTTTTGAAGGTCTTGACCACTTTGTAGGTCTTACCATCGATCACGCTCACTTCGCCGGCTTTACGGTGAGTTACGTAGGCTTCATTGCGGGTCGGGTTAAACAGCACGGCCAGGGATTCCGGCGCGGCGATTTTCTCCAGCACTTTACCATCGCGAATATCGACCACCAGCACTTCCGGCTGTTTGCCGTCGGTGATAAAGGCCCGGTGACCGGCGGTATCGAGGCTCAGGTTGAGGTAGAAGTGCTCTTTGCCGTCATCCTGCAGTTTCTTACGCGTCAGGATTTTATTGCTGGCGCTGTCGATGGTCACCAGTTCGCCGTCGGCGTTAGTGGTGTAGATACGGTTCGCTTCCGCGTCCACCGCCAGGCCCGTCGCCATCGCGCCGGTATTGGCAATAGTGTCTTTCAGCGTCAGCTTGTCGCCGTCCACCACCCAGATCACGCTCTCTTTACCCAGACCGGTGATGTAGACAGTATTGGTTTTCTCGTTAACCGCCAGTTCGCGCGGGGCCAGCGGGCGCACGGTTTCGCTGCGCTGACGGGGATCGAGCACCAGACGCCCTTTCACCTTCCCGGTTTTGGCATCAATTGCCGTTACGCTGCTGTCGGTGGTATTGCCAAACCACAGGGTCTGGGTAGCGTTGTTGATCGTTGCGCCGAACGGTTTTAGATCGTTATGAATAATCTGCGTCACTTCCAGCGTCGTCGGATCGAGGCGGTAAACAATACCGCCCTTATCCAGCGAACGGCTTTGCGAAGTCGCCACCCACAGCGCATTCTCCTGCTGGCTATAGGCCATTTCGTACGCGCCCTTGCCAACGGCTTTGCGCAGCATTTCTTCCGCCGCGTGGGCGCTGAAGCTCCCCGCCAGCAGTAATGAAGTTAACAACAGTGAACGGCGCAGACGCGGCGCGGACAGATGACGTAATGACATGACGACTCCCTTTGATAAAACGAATATGTGCCTGCTCGACAGTGCTTCCGTGGCGCAAAATCATGGCTTTGCGCTACTCTTTGTAATGCGAATAGTAATCATTATTTATCGCAATGTGGAGAGTTAATTGCGTTTTGTCCACCCGGCATCACGCAATTCTTGCTATTTGTTAACTCAAATCCTGTTAAGTCTTTTCAAAAAATTTACAAAAGAGTTAACATATATACATATGTTCCGTTTGGTTCGTTTTGCGAGTAACTTTGATGAAAATCCTTTCCGTGCGCGCCGCCGCGCTCCCCGCACTGCTTCTGCCGCTTATTTCTTCAGCGCCAACCGCCCACGCCGCTGAACAGACCATGGTGGTTACCGCCGCACCGTCGGCGGTTTCTGAACTCGATACTCCCGCCGCCGTAAGCGTGGTTAACGGCGACGAGATGCGCCAGGCCGCGCCGCGGGTCAACCTTTCCGAGTCGCTGGGCGCGGTACCGGGGCTACAGGTGCAAAACCGTCAGAACTATGCGCAGGATCTGCAGCTTTCGATTCGTGGCTTCGGCTCCCGCTCCACCTACGGCGTGCGTGGGCTGCGAATTTACGTCGACGGCATTCCGGCCACCATGCCTGATGGCCAGGGACAAACCTCGAATATTGATATTGGCAGCCTCGATTCGCTCGAAGTACTGCGCGGGCCTTTTTCCGCCCTGTACGGCAACTCCTCCGGCGGGGTGATTAACGCCACCACCCAGACCGGCAGCCAGCCGCCCACTCTCGAAGCCAGCAGCTACTACGGCAGCTTCGGTACCTGGCATTACGGTATGAAAGCGACCGGCGCGGTCGGCGACGGCAGCCATGCGGGCGATGTCGACTATGTGGTTTCCACCAACCGCTTCACCACTCACGGCTCCCGCGACCATAGCGGCGCGCGTAAGAACCTCGCCAACGCGAAGCTCGGCGTGCGCATTAATGACGACAGCAAACTGACCCTGCTGTTTAACAGCGTGGATATTAAAGCTAATGACGCGGGCGGCCTGAGCTATGACGAATGGCAAAATAACCCGCGCCAGTCGCCAAGAGGCGATCAGTACAATACCCGCAAAACCATAAAACAGACCCAGGCCGGTTTGCGCTACGAGCGCCAGCTGAGCGATCAGGACGATCTGAGCGTGATGATGTACGCCGGCGAGCGTGAAACCACGCAATATCAGTCGATTCCAGAGAAAGTTCAAACTAAACCGTCTAATTCTGGGGGGGTTATCGAACTGACCCGCCATTATCAAGGCATCGACACCCGCTGGACCCATCGCGGCGAACTACTGGTGCCGGTCACTTTTACCACCGGTCTTGATTATGAAACCATGAGCGAGCAACGGAAAGGCTATGAGAACTTCATAGTTACAGATAGCGGAACGCAGTTAGGAGAAAAAGGGAACTTAAGACGCAATGAACGTAATTTAATGTGGAATCTGGACCCCTATTTGCAAACCCAGTGGCAGCTCACCGAGAAACTCTCTCTCGACGCTGGCGTGCGTTACAGCTCAGTCTGGTTCGATTCTAACGATCATTACGTGACCAAAGGTAACCTCGACAGTAGCGACAATACCAGCTACCATCGCTGGTTGCCGGTTGGTTCGCTTAAATATTCGTTTACCGATGCCTGGAACGTTTATCTTTCAGCAGGCCGCGGTTTTGAAACTCCAACCATTACTGAACTCTCCTACCGTACAAATGATATTGGCGGGCTAAATCTTGGATTAAAACCTGCAACCAACGACACAGTAGAAATCGGTAGTAAACTGAGGATTGGAAACGGTCTCCTCACCGCGGCCTTATTTCAGACGGACACCAGTGATGAAATTGTTTCCGACGCCAGCAGCGGCGGGCGCACCAGCTATAAAAACGCCGGTAAAACGCGCCGTCAGGGGATGGAGCTGGGGCTGGATCAGCAGTTCGGCGAGAGCTGGCGTTTAAAAGCGGCCTGGACCTGGCTGGATGCGACCTATCGTACCAACGTCTGCGACGATGCCAGCTGTAAAGGCAATCGTATTCCGGGGATCGCCCGTAATATGGGCTACGCCTCCTTCGGCTATCAGCCCGAGAAAGGCTGGTACGCGGGCAGCGATATTCGCTATATGAGCGATATTATGGCTAACGATGAGAACACCGCCAAAGCGCCGTCCTGGACGGTGGTCGGCCTGACGACCGGCTATAAATGGAGCTACGGCAAGATGGATATGGATCTGTTTGGCCGGGTAGATAACCTGTTCGACCGCAGCTACGCGGGCTCGGTTATCGTGAATGAATCCAACGGCCGCTACTACGAACCGGCGCCGGGCCGTAACTACGGTATCGGGCTAAACCTGGCATGGCGGTTTGAGTAACGCTTGACCACGGCACCTCAACGGAATCGCACGCAGGATCCTGTTGAGGGTTAGCCGTGGGCGCTCGCTACGTTAAATAACGTTTCTTAACGACAATTCGAAAATGATCTTTTCCGCCTGGCAGGAGAAGGCAATGGAAGCCTCAAGCTTTGCCTCATCACCGGCGGGCGCGATGGTATAATCGACCTGCGGCGGCTCGCTGGCGGGCGCGGCGGCCAGGGCACGTTCGCGGACCGCCGCGATGGTGGACTCGGCCTCTTCGCGGCTGGCGAAGTTTTTCTCAACCCGCCAGACGCAGTCCTCATTATCAATAATCGAGCCTACGTCGATGGCACAGCCTTTGGTACTGCATTTATCTACCACATCTTTCATTGCGATTATCTCCTGGAGTTTTCTTTAGAATAAGAATCCGTTGGCGGAAAGCAAACCATTAATATTTGTATGGTTGCGTCGTTTTATCATTATAGGCCTCCGCGGGAAGCGACTTCTTGCGCCACCGCATGGCTACCTCCTGATTGCGCACAGATCAAGCAGCTATGTTGGCAAGCGTCGCGTTATGTCGCGCTCAATCGTGCACGTCATCACACTATTCTGCGTTGAGCCTCGTCTATGGCGCTTTGCGGCGTTACCCTTATCACAAAATAACGTCAACAAGGAGCTGCCATGGCACTGCCAGTCATTATCGATTGCGATCCGGGTCATGATGACGCGATTGCCCTCGTTCTTGCCCTCGCCTCACCCGAACTCGATGTAAAAGCCGTGACGTCCTCCGCGGGAAACCAGACCCCGGACAAAACGCTGCGTAACGTACTGCGCATGCTCACCCTGCTTAAACGCCCGGATATCCCGGTCGCCGGCGGCGCGCTTAAGCCGCTAATGCGGGAGCTGATTATCGCCGACAACGTGCATGGCGAGAGCGGTCTTGACGGCCCGGCGCTGCCGGAGCCGGGCTTTGCCGCGCAAAGCTGCACCGCCGTCGAGCTGATGGCCAACATCCTGCGCGACAGCGTCGAACCGGTCACGATCGTTGCCACCGGCCCGCAAACCAACGTCGCCCTGCTGCTCAACAGCCATCCGGAACTGCATGCCAAAATCGAGCGTATTGTGATTATGGGCGGCGCAATGGTGCTGGGGAACTGGCAGCCGGCGGTCGAGTTTAATATCTACGTCGACCCGGAAGCCGCGGAGATCGTTTTCCAGTCCGGCCTTCCGGTGGTGATGGCCGGGTTAGACGTCACCCATAAAGCGCAAATCCACGTTGAGGATATCGAGCGTTTCCGCCGTATCGGCAACCCGATATCCACCATCGTCGCCGAACTGCTCGACTTCTTTCTTGAGTACCACAAGGATGAGAAATGGGGCTTTGTCGGCGCGCCGCTGCACGACCCGTGCACCATTGCCTGGCTGCTGAAGCCGGAGATGTTTACCACCGTTGAACGCTGGGTCGGCGTGGAAACGCAGGGGAAATATACTCAGGGGATGACGGTCGTCGATTTTTACAATCTGACCGGTAAGCAGCCGAACGCTACGGTGATGCTCGATGTCGATCGCCAGGCGTTTGTTGACCTGCTGGCCGAGCGGCTGGCGTTTTACGCGTAAATCATCATAAAACCCGGCAGGCGCGACGCCTGCCGGGTAAGCGGTTACTCGTCCGGAGAGACGCGAACCACCACCTTACCGAAGTTCTCACCCTTCAGCAGACCGATGAGCGCCTGCGGCGCGTTCTCCAGGCCGTCAACGACCTGCTCGCGGTATTTGATTTTCCCTGCCTGCACCCAGCGCCCCATCTCCTGCTGGAACTCGGCAATCCGGTGACCGTAATCCTGGCCGATAATAAAGCCCTGCATGCGGATGCGTTTTTTGAGGATCGTCGCCATCAGCAGCGGCAAGCGATCCGGGCCGTCGGGCAGCGCGGTGGCGTTGTAGCCGCTGACCAGGCCGCAAACCGGCACGCGGGCCGAGGTATTCAGCAGCGGCAGAACTTCATCGAACACTTTCCCGCCGACGTTCTCATAGTAGATATCGATCCCCTGCGGGCAGGCTTCAAGCAGTTTGACGGCGAAATCGGGCGCGCGGTGATCGACACAGACGTCGAAGCCGAGAGTTTCTACCGCATAGCGGCACTTCTCGCTGCCGCCGGCGATGCCCACCGTGCGGCAGCCTTTCAGCTTCGCGATCTGTCCGACCGTTGCGCCAACCGGCCCGGTGGCGGCGGCGACCACCAGCGTCTCGCCCGCTTTCGGCTGACCAATATCCAGCAGCCCCATATAGGCGGTAAAGCCGGGCATGCCGAGGATCCCCAGCGCCCACGAAGGGTGTTCAGGGCTGTCGCCTAATTTCACCAGCCCGCTGCCGTCGGAAAGTTCATAATCCTGCCAGCCGCCGTAGCCCAGCACCCAGTCGCCGGGCTGAAAATCGGCGTGGTTCGATGTCACCACGCGGCTCACGGTGCCGCCGACCATCACCGCGCCAATGGCGACAGGCGGCGAATAGGAAGGCGCGTCGCTCATCCGCCCGCGCATATAGGGATCCAATGACAGAAAGACGGTGCGCAGCAGCAGCTGCCCCGGCCCGGGAGACGCGACCTCGCCCTCTTCCAGGCGGAAGTTCTCCCCGGTTGGCTCGCCGTGCGGACGCGATGCCAGCAGCCAGCGGCGGTGGCGTTGCGGATTGAAAGCCATAACACACTCCTCTTTTGACAAGTCTGTATTGAGGCTAGCTGCTTTCCCGGCAGCGCGCATTGACATTATGAGGCAGATTGATTGAGTCGGACGACCAGATAGACGCAGGGCTGCGTGGTTTCATTAATAAAGCGGCAGTCGTTAGGCGGCCCGAGCTCCAGGCAGTCCCCCGCCCGCATCTCGTGTCGCGCGTTGCCTTCGATAAACACCAGCTCGCCCTGCTGTAGCCAGATCAGCTGCCGGGCCTGGGCGTAGGATGACGCAGGCATCGGCACATCGCTGCCCGCCGGAAGCTCCACCTGCACCAGGTCGATTGGCAGGTCGCTACGCGGCGAAACGTGCCGCCGCAGATAGTGGCTCTGCGGGTCGCGCCACACCGGCTGATGGGCAAAGCGCAGCAGCTTGCCTTCCTGCATCTCCGCCCTGGCGATCAGCGTCGACATGCTAATGCCGAAGGCGCCGGATAACCGTCCCAGCATCGATGCCGTCGGGCTGCTTTCGCCGCGCTCGATCTTGTGGATCATCGCCCGCGACGCCCCCGCCCGCTCCGCCAGTTCGCTGAGCGACCAGCCGCGGGATTCCCGCTCGATTCGGATACGTGCGCTGATGCGCTGGTTAAGATTGTCTTCTATAGTATTCATAGCGTAATACTATAGTGTAGCCCGCCTGTTTGCACAACCAGACGCCCGGCACCGGGAATGAAAATGAAAAAGCCCGGCGTAATAATCGGCCGGGCAAACACGGAGAGTCATTCAATCCGTTAATGTAAACGGCGTTACGGCAATAAATGAAAAGAAATCGCGTATCCGACGCCGGTCAGCCGAGGATAAAAATTTCTGCCTAAAACAGGTGACAGCCTTGCGTACATTATTGTAATAATATCGTACTACTATAGTGTACAAGCCTTGAGGGTTACCATGACCATCCGCCATGCCAGCAAAGACGATTGCGCGGCAATCGCTGAAATCTACAACCATGCGGTACTGCATACCGCCGCTATCTGGAACGACAATACCGTCGATACCGACAACCGTATTGCCTGGTTTGAGGCCCGACAGCTCGTCGGCTATCCGGTGCTGGTCAGCGAAGAAAACGGCGTAATTACCGGTTATTCTTCCTTCGGCGACTGGCGCGCCTTTGACGGCTTTCGCCACACCGTCGAGCATTCCGTCTATGTTCACCCCGATCATCAGGGCCAAGGGCTGGGCCGCCGTCTGCTGGTCGCCCTCATCGCCGAGGCTAAGCGGTTGAATAAGCACGTTATGGTTGCCGGTATTGAGGCGAAAAATCAGGCTTCACTGCATCTGCATGATACCCTGGGCTTTATCACCACCGGGCAAATGCCGCAGGTTGGCACCAAATTTGGCCGCTGGCTGGATCTGACCTTTATGCAGCTGCAGCTTGACGATCGCCGCGATCCGGACGGTAGCGCATGAATCAAACGCTAACCCTCGCCTGTTTAGTTGCCGCTGGCGTCGGGCTGGTGCTGCAAAACACGCTGATGGTGCGCATTACCCAGTCCGCATCGACCATTCTGATCGCCATGCTGCTTAACTCGCTGGTCGGCATCGTGATTTTCGTGACCATCCTGCTGCTTAAGCACGGCGCGGCGGGGTTTCAGGAGCTGGCGGTTAGCGTAAAGTGGTGGACGCTCATTCCCGGTTTGCTAGGCTCGTTCTTTGTCTTCGCCAGCATCAGCGGCTATCAGAACGTCGGAGCGGCAACCACCATTGCGGTATTGATTGCCAGCCAGCTGGCGGGGGGGTTAGTGATGGATCTGATTCGTGCGCACCACGTCCCGCTTCGCGCGCTGATTGGCCCGCTCTGCGGCGCGGTGATGCTGGTGGTCGGCGCCTGGCTGGTGGCCAGACGCCAGTTCTAACGGCTTGACTAATGAATTTCGCCGCCGCGGGTTAGCTGCTCGCGGCGCGCTTCCTGCTCCTCGTGCTGCTGGCGGCCATGGTGGGCGATGGCGGTCCGCAAACGCTGCTGCTGAACGTAGCGCTCTTCCCGCCCCAGCTCCGCGTCATCGCTCAGCGCGATCAGCAATTCATTCATATGGGTAATGACGCTTTCATATGGGTAATGACGCTTTCGGCAATCGCGGCGTCCACGCGGGCGACGACCTCATCCAGATGCGACATGTTTTCTCCTTGCGGCTTAGTTGAGTTTTACTTTGGAAAAATCGCTGCCCATCAGGCTCACGCTGTAGCCGCTGACGTTGCTGCGCGTCGCGTAGAAGGTCTTCCCGGTCGCCAGGGTGATCCAGGGGGCCTGCTGCTGAAAAATCGTCTGCGCCTCGCCGTATAGCTTAGCCCGCGCCTGCGGATCGCTGACCAGGATAGCCTTTTTCACCAGCGCATCGTAGGACTTATCGCACCAGCGGGCAACGTTAGAACCGGTTTTGATGTTATCGCAGCTTAGCAGGGTGCCGGCGAAGTTATCCGGATCGCCGTTATCGGACATCCAGCCAAACAGCGCGCTGTCGTGCTCGCCTTTACGCATTCCAGCGAGATATTCCCCCCACTCATAGGTGACGATTTTGGCTTTAATCCCGACCTTGCTCCAGTCATTCTGGATCATCTCGGCAATACGGCGCGAATTGGGGTTATAGGGACGCTGCACCGGCATCGACCACAGGGTCACTTCGGCCCCCTTCTCCAGTCCGGCCTGCTTAAGCAGGTCTTTCGCTTTTTGCGGATCGTAGTCGTAGTCCGGTAGATCTTTCTTATAGCCGAGCATATTGGCGGGGATCGGTGATTTCGCGACGCTGCCGGAGTCGAGGAACACCGCTTTCACGATCGCCTGCTTGTCGGTCGCGTAGTTCAGCGCCTGACGCACCAGGACATTATCAAACGGCTTTTTCTCGGTATTAAACGCCAGATAACCAACGTTGAGCGCTTCTACCGAATGCAACGCCAGATCTTTATTGCCCTTAATCACCGGGAACTGTACCGGCGACGGCGCGGGAATAATCTGGCACTCATTGGTTTGCAGCTTCGCCAGCCGCGTCTCAACGTTCGGCGTGATCGAGAAGATCAGGTGTTTGGTCGGCACTTCACCGTCCCAGTAGTGCGGATTGGCGATATAGCGGATCTGCGAATCCGCTTTATATTGCTGCAGCGCGTAAGGTCCGGTGCCGACAGGCCAGGTATCGACATACTCCGGCGTCCCTTTTTTCAGCATCGCATCAGCATATTCAGCAGAGAGTATCGACGCAAAATCCATGCCCCAGTCGGCGAGGAACGCCGCGTTGGGTTCGCTCAGTACAAACTGGACGTGGTAATCATCGAGCTTTTTAACCTCTTTGATCAGCTTATCCAGCCCAACGTCATGAAAGTATTCGTAATGCCCCTGAGAAACATTATGGTACGGATGGTTGGCATCTTTCTGCCTCAGCACCGAGAACAGCACGTCATCGGCGTTGAAATCGCGGGTCGGCTTAAAGAATTTGTTGCTGTTGAACTGCACGCCCTTACGCAGGGTGAAAGTCCAGGTTTTGCCGTCCGGCGAGACGCTCCATTCGGTCGCCAGCGAAGGAATTGGCGTGTTTTTCACCGGATCGAAGTTTATCAGGCGGTTATAAAGCACCTGAGAACTGGCGACGAACGATGGGCCCGAACTGGCAATCTGCGGGTTGAAAGATTCCGGCGAAGCTTCGGAGCAGTAGACCAGCGTATCGTTTCCCGCCGCCCAGGCGCTGGCCGCCGGAAAGAGTGCGCTCAACGCCAGCGCAAGCAGCGTTTTCCCTGTAGACATGGTTATAAGCCTTATGAATTTGTTATAAGTGCTTTAATAACAGCACAGGAGGATTCAACCGGCAAATAATCAATTGCTATCAGGTTATGCTAAAAACCGCGTTTTCGCCGATTAATTCTACATCCGCTCGTTTGACGTCATTGAATCCAGCAATAAATGTGAAGCGTGCGGAAGGTTACGAAAAAAGCGGGCGATAACCGCCCCGCCGGCATCGCGCTCCCGCGCCACCCGGTACACTCGGCAAATCGTAACGTCAGGAGAAGATAACAATGACCATAACCTGCAGCCTGTACACCAACGGCCAGTGGCACGATGCCGAAGGCCGCGCCACCTTTACCCGCAACAATCCGCTGACGCAAGAGACCGCCTCCGTTGCCAGCGCCGCCAGCCTGGCGGACGCTCGTCGCTGCGCCGATACCGCGGGCGCGGCGTTCCCGCAGTGGCGCGACACGGTCCCCGCCGAACGCCGACGCCTGCTGCTGGAAGCCGCAGAAGAGATGCTGCGCCGCGAGGCGAAGTTTATTGCCGCGATGGCGGCAGAAACGGGGGCCACCGCGCACTGGGCCGGTTTTAACGTCCACCTGGCCGCCGATATTCTGCGTGAAGCCGCCGCGCTGACCACGCAAATCGAGGGCCAGGTGATCCCCTCCAACGTGCCGGGAAATCTGGCGCTGGGCATCCGCCAGGGCGCGGGAGTCGTGCTCGGCATGGCGCCGTGGAACGCGCCATTAATCCTGGCGACCCGCGCTATCGCCACGCCGCTGGCTTGTGGAAATACGGTTATCCTCAAAGGCGCGGAGCTGTCTCCGGCAACTCAGGGGTTGATCATCGATGCCCTGGCAGCGGCAGGCTTTCCCGCCGGGGTGGTCAATTATCTGACCTGTCCCCCCGCCGACGCGCCTGCGCTGGTGGAGTCCCTGATCGCCCACCCCGCCGTACGCCGCATCAATTTCACCGGTTCGACGCCGGTGGGGCGGATAATCGCCCGCACCTGCGGTGAACATCTGAAACCCGCGGTACTGGAACTGGGCGGCAAAGCGCCGCTGCTGGTGCTGGATGACGCTGACCTCGAACAGGCCGCGGCAGGGGCAATTTTTGGCGCCTTCGCCAACGCCGGGCAAATCTGCATGTCAACCGAGCGCATCATCGTCGATGCCGCCGTCGCGGAACCGTTCGTGGCGCTGCTGGCCAAACGAGCCGCCGCCCTGCCCGCCAGCCTTCTCGGTCCGGTGGTGGAGATGAGAACCGTCGTCCGCTGCAACGCGCTAATAGAGGACGCGCTGGCGAAAGGCGCGCGCCTGCTCGCAGGCGGCATGTCCGAGTCAACGCAGATGCGCGCCACCCTGCTCGATGGTGTCACCCGCGAGATGCGCATCTGGCATGAGGAGTCCTTTGGCCCGGTGAAATCGATTATTCGCGTTCAGGATGAAGCCGAAGCGCTGGCCGTCGCCAATGAAAGCGAATATGGCCTCTCGTCGGCGATCTACAGCCGGGACAGCGCCCGGGCGTGGAACCTGGCGCAAAATCTGCAAACCGGCATTTGCCACATTAACGGCCCCACCGTGCATGATGAGGCGCAAATGCCCTTTGGCGGCTGCAAATCGTCGGGCTACGGCCGCTTTGGCGGACGCGCGGGGGTGGCGGAGTTTACCGAGCTACGCTGGATAACGCTGCAAACGGTCCCGCGCGAGCTACCGTTTTAAGCCTCAGGGCTGCCAGTGGTTATTGAATTCCCACAGGCGATTGAAGGCAACATCATCAAGCTGACGTTCTGCGGCGGGATTGCCGCGGAACGGCCGGGAGGTGGTGGCCGCAGCGCCCCAGGGGGAAAGCCGATCGTAGCTTTGATCGATAGTACTGTTGGCGATAAGCGCCTGACCGTTAGCGGTTTTTCCGGGTAAATAGCCGGTCTTGCCCGCCCCCTGATCCCAGGCGCGGCCCAGCTTCGCCTTGAAGCCGCCCCGATAGCCGCTATCGCCGGTAAAACGGCTGTTGATCACCAAAAATCCACACGGGTTATCCGGCAACGTATTCGGCGCAAGCACGTAAGCTTCGGGCGAGCGGCGCGTTGAGACGGTGTGAAAATGGACATTATCAAAAACCACGTTTGCCCGGCCAAAAACATAGTCCACATCGCCTTCTACGTAGCTGTCTTTGACATATACCCGGCTGATACGGTCGGTCACCGCCTCATTGCGCCGATTGCTGGTATTAACATAGAGCGTATCCTGGCGTCCCAGCAGACGGACGTTCTCCAGCTGCACCCGATCGCCATCCGTCCGCAGCGCCACGCCCTGATGGGTCGCACCGTCGACGGTGTCCAGCAGGCTATTGACTACGCTGAGGTTCAGCAGCTGAAAATCCGCGCTTTGCGACCACATCACCGCCGCGCAGTTGGTGCCTATCGTCCTGGCAGTACGTCCGGCGCACAGCGCATACTGATACCAGGCCGGATCGCCTTCACGATACTGTTGCTGGCTATTCACCTGCTGGCGATAGCGCGATACCGGGAACTGCGAGTCTATCGCCAGCTCTATTCTCACCGCTTGAGGATTATCCCCGGCGCCGTAGAGGGTTATCGGCGGCGCCCCTTCAGGGATATAGACCGTCTCCCGATAGATACCCGGTTCAATGCGGATATAGATACGCTCATCACCGGCCGCGTGCTGGTTGATTGCCGCGTTGACCGCCTGCTGAATGCGGGTGAACGGCGCACCCGACGGCGCTACGCGCCACGCGCTTTCGACCCGCGGGAGACGCGCAGGCGATGGCGACCAGGGGCCATCGGGGGCACTCAACGCGCCGCCTTTTGCAAAATAGCGTTCCATGGTGAAGGTTGCCGCTTCCGCCGCCGTAAGCTGCGGGCGGGAGGCTGTCCCGCGCGGATTTTGCGACACGCACCCTTGCAGAAGCAGCGGTGTACAGAGTAAAGCCGAGATACCCAGGATAGTGATTTTTCGCATTTCGCACTCGCCAAAAATAAAAGAAACGAAAAATCAAAATAAATGAAATATCGTTTCTTTTCGTATATAGCGATCACGAATCAGGCTTCTGCCTCAATACCGGCGTAAAAATCGGCCAGCGTACGCGCCAGCGCTGAGGGGTTTTCCCACGCCATGGAATGCCCGGCCTGCGGTATCATCAGCAGCGGGATCCCGGCGGCTTCACTCTCCGTCGCCTCCCGGGCAGGCAGCGAAAACGCTCCGTATATCAGCGCTCTGGGGCAGGATAAATTGACAAAGCGCGCGAACCAGGAGGGATTAGCGCCCTTCACCAGGCTGGCCGCGCCGCGCCACACCGCCCAGGGGGCGCTGTTTTGCAGGCAGCCGGCCCAGGGCGAGGTTTCGGCGGAGAGCATTTCGGCGTAGCCGCGGGCAATAAAGCGTTCTTCCGTTTGCCCGGCGATGCACCTGCTGTACATTCCACCCCCGGGATAGAGATTGGGCTCGGCTACCAGCAACGCCCGCACCCGTCCGGCAAGGCGCCCGGCCGCTTCAATCGCGACGCTGCCGCCCATGCTGTGACCAAATAAATAGCAGCGTTCAAGGGCTAAGCGATCCACCAGCTCGACCACTACCGCGGCCTGATCGGCGATACGGTAGCTGAAGGATTCAGGTTTATCGCTATAGCCGAAACCGGGTAAATCGACAAGGATCATTCGCCGCCCGGCCAGCGCCGGGTCGGCGGCAACGCGCGGATAATCATAGCTTGAGGCACAGCCCAGACCGTGGATAAACACAATGGGTTCGCCGTAACCGGGTAGATCGAGCCAGCGCACGGTGGCGCCAGCATGAGGAGAATAAAAACCGTTCATCGAAAAGCCTCCATTTAATTATGCCTGTTTTTTTATACAGTCATAACGAAAGGTGAGCTATCGATTTTTAAATCAAAACAGGGAGACCATCAGCGCCATTGGAAAACTGAACGGCCAGGTCGCGCCAATCAGCAGCGCCGCCAGCAGGCGGATCCAGCGGCTCTCTTTGGTTAAGAACCAGCTTATTACCGCACAGATACAGCCCATAACTGCATAAAAAACCAGCATTTTCTGGTATAAAGTCATTTTTCTTCTTCCTTCCCTGACCGGCATTTACGCATATCGCGATGCCTTTTCGCACCCCAGAGTGCGTCAGAGATTATGACATTTTAAAACACACAACAGCGTTAATTTCGGAAAAACGCCCGATTCATCTTTGTCCGATAGCGCAACCTTTAAGCGCGTACTATAACTGTAGAGGCTTATTCATAAAGGTGGCGTTATGGATGTTTCCAGCAAAACCGTCCTTCTGATAAATGTCGCGGCACTTGCGCTTATCGGCCTGTTATCCGTTCGTTTTGGTTGGTTTTAAAGATTTTACTCAGCAGCGAAACCTAAAAAAGCAGCCTGGTCAGGCTGCTTTTTTACGATTTGAAAGACCCCGCCTCCGCTGCAAGCGTACGCTTTTGCGCGGCCATCAGCCTTTGAACGTCGGGATTCCATGCCGGCAGCAGATCGACTTTTTCACTATCCCACGCGGCCGCTATGCAGATCGATTCCGCGCCACCCTGCTTTTCACAGCCAATAATCTGTTTGGCCGGAAAATTGCCGTAAAGCATCGCCGTGGCGCAGGCCACAAAGAGAAAACACGCTATTTTATTCAAAACAATATCAACTTCGAAGCAACAAATTGCGCCGAATGTTCGCATGAGCGGCTATAGAAAGTCAAACGCCCGGCGCACGGCTTATTAGCCGTAATGATGCCCGCTAATTTAACAAAAAAATTACATTCACCCTAAGCTTAAAGGTGAAAATGGGCGATTAAATATCGCCAATGTTAAATCGCTACCGTCGGAGATAATAATCCCCCCGGCCGCCGTAAATACCATTACAAATAATAGGGCTAACCCCGACTATAAATATGCCCCATGCGTCGTAAGCCGCACGACACGGTATTGCTGAAAGCGAATACGCTTTTCATCGCGCGGGGTAATTGTTCATTATTCTTTATACGCGCAGGTTCGCAAGAGCGTATTGCGATCATCATTATTAGCAGGGTCAGCGGCGGCAAGGATTTCTGAAAAATGAACAGACCCACAAAAACAATTAATATATCAATAGGTTATATTAGAAAATGATAGTCTAAAGCCTGCGGATTATTTTAAATGATAAGAAATATCATTTGCGTTATTTAGCACAAAATCATACATTCATAATCACAAGTTATGCGAAGCTTGTTTTTTACTCATTTATTTTTGAGGTGGCACATGTCCGGAATCGCCGTTCTTATTGTGGCGTTAATTTTATTAATTGCTGCAATTTATAATCTTTTTTCCTACGTTCGCGAGCGTCGCCAGGCGAGTTTACCGAGCAAAAAAACAAAACGTTAGCCTGATTATCATTTGCCAAAAAATAGATATCTTGATACGTAATAAATGCGCGATCGCATGACATCGGGCAAACTCGCAGTAACAAACCAGTAGCGCCTGAACAACAAAAAGCCCCTGCAGGTGGCAGGGGCTCGAGAATGAGTAGCATCATATCGCGGCTTCCCGCTCAGGGCGCATCGCGCGCCCCGGGGAAGGAAACCAGCCCCATCCGGCGCTTATCTCCGGCACTCATGATGGCTTAGCTCTTGAAGGGGCATGAGAATATTCTCATAAATCCCCGCTCCCGTTTTAACTTTTTCTGCTATTGCTAACTATTAGCACGGTAATTTGTGCATGCCGCAATTATCACAACCGTGCCCTACCCGTGTTTAATCATTACGTGCCGGATAGTGGTGTAATCCTCCAGGCCGTACATCGACATATCCTTGCCGTAGCCGGAAAGCTTCTGCCCGCCGTGCGGCATTTCGCTGACCAGCATGAAATGGGTGTTGACCCAGGTGCAACCATATTGCAAACGCGCGCTAAGGCGATGCGCTCGGCCGACATCCCGGGTCCACACCGACGAAGCCAGACCATACTGCGAATCGTTGGCCCAGCTCAGCGCCTGCTCTTCATCAGTAAACGAGGTGATGCTGACGACCGGGCCGAAGACCTCGCGCTGGACGATCGCATCTTCCTGCCTGGCTCCAGCCAGCAGCGTCGGCTGGTAGTAGTAGCCGTTACCGGGCGCTTTGCTGCCGCCGGCGATCACCTGAATATGCGGCAGCGCGCGGGCGGCATCGACGGCGGCGCTGACCCGCTCCAGATGCGCCTGCGAACTCAGCGGCCCCAGTTCGGTGGTCTCATCGTCCGGCGGGCCCATCTTCAGGCTGGCAACCGCGGCGCCGAGTTTTTCCACCAGTTGGTGATAAATCCCGGCCTGGGCGTAAATCCGGCAGGCGGCGGTGCAGTCCTGACCGGCATTATAGAAACCAAAGGTCCGTACGCCCTCCACCACCGCGTCGATATCCGCATCATCAAAGACGATAACCGGCGCTTTCCCGCCCAGTTCCATATGGGTACGCTTAATCGACGACGCGGTGTGGCCGATAATATGCGCGCCGGTGGCAATCGAACCGGTCAACGACACCATGCGCACCTTCGCATGGGCGGTGAGCGGATCGCCGACGGTAGCGCCGCGGCCAAACAGCACGTTAAGCACCCCGGCGGGGAAAACCTCTTTTGCCAGTTCGCCCAGCTTCAGCGCGGTCAAGGGGGTAATCTCCGAAGGTTTGATCACCACGCAGTTGCCGGCGGCCAGCGCCGGGGCCAGTTTCCAGGCCGCCATCATCAGCGGGTAGTTCCACGGCGCGAT
>OFCL01000407.1_pt1 | contig 18463 bp, 23 predicted proteins | sample 1520811 | NCBI WGS metagenome assembly OFCL01 (sample SAMEA2699030, study PRJEB24076) | metagenome | biome: Human gut stool | place: Spain | collected 2012-03-22 | reverse complement strand
GCTTAACAAAGCCTCCGGCGATGAATATCACGTCAAAGCCTTTTAAATTCCGGCTAATCAATTCCAGACACTGGCAGGCATATTCAGCAGGTAAGATCTCAATGGCATCCGGCGGGTTATGCTTAACAATATCGATGGACTGATCCAGCGAACGTGAGTCGATCAGCAGTACCCGAAAGATAGTTAACAATCCCTCTTTTTTTGCATGGCGTAGGGCCGAGAGATTGGAAGAAATAACACCATCAACCTTGTAGTAATTTTTGAGCAGACTAATCCCCGCCTGGTCGGGTTTAAAACCGCCCAATAGCTCCAGGTGAATAAGTACTTTTTTGCCGCTTTGATGACATTTACCAATCAGCGACTGTAAGTTGCCGATATTCGCTTCGGATAACAGTACGTATTCTGATGAACAAGACAGCGCCTGCTCAAAATGTTTATATTTTCTGACGGAAGGAATGATGGTGTTATTTAAGTGCATATTAATACCCGTATGTTTAAACCATGTAGAGGCTGTAAGCATCTTCCGCTGTGGCATTTTCATGGATGATGGCATTCAGACCTGCTACTACTTTTTCTGGCCGTGGGTCCTGCGTAATATTGCGACCCACCGCCACGCCTTTTGCTCCCACCTGCATACAGTGATGAACAAATTTAAAATAGCCGTCGATGCCGGTTTTAGGGCCGCCGAGCGCGAGCACCGGCACTCCGGCGGCTTCGACGATGAGTCTATCGTCTTCGGTACCGGTAAAGCGGGTTTTGATGACATCCGCGCCGAGCTCAACGGCGACGCGGGCCGAGGCGGCGATGATAGCCGGATTATTGGAGTCGTCGCTGGTGACGGGATAGCCATAGGGCAGAGATTCCACTATCAGCGGCATGCTCCAGCGATCGGCCGCCTGCGCCAGCTGCATGGCCATGATATGCGTTTTCTCTTCATTGAACGCGCCGGGGAAGGTCATGCACACCACGCCATCAGCAGCCACTTTCAGCGCATCTTCGATAGAAAAAACAGGGGTGGTATCGGGAACGGTATTATCAAAAATACTCACTGTGCTATCGACGCGTAATACAACGGGAACGCTGTTGAAAATTTCGCGAAAATTTTTCAACATACCCCAGGTCACCAGCGCGCAATCCAGGCCATTTTCGACCAGTACCGGGAGCTGCTTTATCGTATTATCAATACCATTTGTGTTGCTGGAAAAATAGTAGCCATCCAGCGCCAGCGTGACTGATTTACCATCTTTTGCGAAAATTCGGGAGAGACGACGTTCTTTAGACATTGATTAACTCCTGTGAGAGAAAAAAACAAAAAGGCCCTCAGAAACTTTCGTCTCTGAGGGCCTTCGATTCACTTACCCTTTTGATAATCGTTCAGTAAGCCAAACCATTATCAATTAATTTTTCAGCCTTATGGGTAGGGTTTAAATGGCGTTTAATTTAAATCCGTTCCCTTGCTTGAATTAATTACTAGCATGCCTGAGTTCTTTCTGTCTAGCCGTTGTTGATAAACTGAGATGCTTATCACGAATTAGATTTGAGTTTAATCTTATTAGTGCTGGCGCGCTTTGACACTAAAGCCCATTTTTATTGTGCTTATACCGAGAGCAAAGACTCTACCGCCAGCTGCGCCAGCAGCAGCAGAAAGGCGATCAGCGTCAGCCATTTCGCCGGATGCAGCTTGCGCTGCGGAATGGGAGTATTACGCAAACGTACAAACCATTGATTCATTTTCATTATTGACCTCCTGTCCCTGATGTCCATTAGCGAGAAGGGCAAAAATTGAATGCCGATCTAATTGCCTGATATTAATGGATTAGTCGGCAATAACCCATGAATAAATGAAGCTGGTTTAGCTTTCATTCAATAATTGGGACCTAAATCATATCCATAAAAGCTAATGATAAGGGTCCGTCGATACGCGCGGTTGCAGACCCTCATCCGGTTTTCCGTTGTTTACAGGCCTGGTCTCTGCTGACTTCGGAGTTCATGGTCCCAGGGCGGGTTAGCTCCTGGCCTGGAAACCGTCACCGCGGCGGCGCGCATCCCCAGATCGACCGCGCGGCGAACCTGCTCACGTGACAGTGTCACTAGCTTCTCTTTTTCAAGAAGCCCGGCCTGCGAAAGGCTGGCGAGAATACCGGCATTCACCGTATCTCCCGCGCCGACGGTATCGGCCACCGCGACGCGAATCGCGGGCACGTGAAGATGAAAATCTGCGGTCCAGGCATCGGCGCCGTCTGCCCCGCGGGTAACCACAATAAGCTTTGGTCCCAGCGCCAGCCAGCGGCGGATGACCTCATGCTCTTCGCCGGGTTCGGCAAACCACGCGAGGTCTTCATCGGAAAGCTTGACGATATCCGCCAGCGCAATCATGCGCCTCATGCGCGCCAGGTGCTTCTGCCGATCCGCGATGAAAATTTCACGGATATTGGGGTCGAGGTACATCACCCGGCGCGGCGCCTCTCGCGCCATCAGCGTTTCATAAACGCTGCCGCACGGCTCCGCGATGAGGCTGATGCAGCCGAACAACACGGCGGCGACATCATCTCTGAGTTCCGGCAGGTCGCTTTCCCTCAGCATTCTGCCGGCGCTATTTTCATCGTAAAAGGTATAGCGGGCCTGACCGCCTACCAGCCTAACAAAGGCCAGCGTGGTTGGCAGCGGCGCGCGGGTTGAGGGCGAATAATCCACGCCGGATGCGTCAAGCGTGTGGCGCAGCATATCGCCCATAAAGTCATCCGATAAACCGGAAAACAGACTGACCGCCATCCCCTGACGGCCCAGGGCGACGGCGGTATTAAATGCCGCTCCGCCGACGCAGGGAGTAAAAGCGGGGTCATTTTCGCGGCTCTGGCAGGGCAGCATGTCGATGAGGGCTTCTCCGCAGCAGAGGATCATCAGTTATCTCCTTTACGTACCGTGACCACCGGCGGGGTTTCCAGCCGATCGGCGATCTGCATCCAGTTTTCGGCGAAGATCCCGCAGGCGGTCTTGATCTCGACGCCGACGGGGAGCTCCGGACACTCATTTTCGCCGTTGCTGCCCCAGTTAACCCATCCGGACTGGCGGCGCTGGACTATCTGAAACGCGCCGGAGGGGCGGGAGGTCCACCAGATCATCGCCCGGCCGCTAGCCGAATCATACTCGACGGTTTTACTGGCCGGCCCGGGGAAGATGGTTTCATCCGCGACGGCGGAAACGTTAACCGGCGAATCGGTCAACAGCCATTCCCGCTCGGTCAGATCGGCCCGAAGATGCGCGCGGGCGCGCACCTGACTCAGCCGTTCGCGAATCTCCGCTTCATCCAGCACGTGCTCTCAGCGCCAGAACATCCGCGCGTAGGTTCGTCGGAGGGCAGAAGCCATATCGGCGAGCTGTTCGCGGAATTCGGCAAATTTCGGGCTTTGATTTTCCGATGTGGCGACGGTATTGGCCACCATCGCCACCAGTTCTTCGGCGTAGGGGTCGCCCGCGCGGTAGCGGGTGCCGCCGTAGGCCGCGAAGCGGTCGAACAGCAGGTTTCCCGGACCGCTCTCAAATTCGTCGCCGACGGTGATCTTGTTGGTCACCGAACGGCCGTTGATCACCGTCGAAAAGTCATCCACCCAGTAGCGCCGCTGAAACCACGGCGTGTTCCAGCTAAATTTCCAGTCGATGGCGAAGCGCTTACCGCGCAGCTCCGGTAATAACCCGTCGGGGATCGCGCCGCGCATGCGGTAGTGATGATAGACCGGACCCTGTTCAACGACCTCAATATCAACGACGGTATGCTCCGGCGGGTTAATCAGTCCGTTCTCCGGGGTAAAGAACGGACCGTAAAAACCGCCGATGGCGTTATTCCCCGAAGGAAGCAGTTCGACGCCGTCCTGCAGAGCGCGGAAATGGCGCAGCCCCCATTTTGATGAACCGACGCCCTGAGCGGTTCCCCGACACATTTCCAGATCGAAACAGCCGGTATTGAGGCGCGCAAAACAGTCGCTCTCCCGGCCGGGCAGCGTCTGGATACCGGATATGTCATCGACTTCAGCCGCCGTGAGCGGCCGGTCAAGCCGCATCTTAAGGGTACCGCTGAAGCTGACCGTCGCGATAAAAGCGGTACTGCTTACCGACGATTCATGCTCGAGGCGCTGGCAAAGGATCCGCTCGTCCTCGTCGGTAATGGCCCACCACAGAGGTTCCGCCAGCCTCTCCGGGAGGGTAAACGTAATCGGTTCGCGATCCCGGGGGCCATTCATCGGGTCCGTCAGGGTAATGTGGTATGTCATGGGCGTGTACTCCATCAGATTTTAAGCAAACGAAAACCCGCCGCCGATGCGGCGGATAAACAACGCGTCAGGGAAAGCTAGCGGGGACGGGCGATCTCTTTTTTCCGCCAGAAGGTAAACAGTTCCGGATGCTGCTTCAGTCCGTCAATCGCCACGGCGAGGATGATGACGATGCCTTTGATTAAGAGTTGGGTGAAAAAGGGCACGCTGAGCAGAATCAGACCGGTACTGAGTACGCCAAGTATTATCGAGCCAATCAGGGTGCCGATAATTCGCCCGCGGCCACCGGCGAGGCTGGTGCCTCCCAGGACAACGGCCGCAATGGCGTCCAGCTCATATCCCGTTCCGGCAGTAGGCTGGGCGGAAATCACCCTGGCGGCGAAGATAATGCCCGCCAGACCCGCGCAGACGCCGGCAATCATATACACCGCCGCCAGCACGCGTTTGACCCGTACGCCGGCCAGGCGTGCGGCCTGGGCGTTGCCGCCGACGGCGTAAATGTGACGGCCAAAGCGGGTGCGTTCGAGAATGAACCACGCCAGCAGGTAAACCACCAGCATGATAATGACCGGGATGGGGATCCCAATAAGATAGCCGTTGCCCAGCTCGCGGAAGCTAAGGCTACTCGAAACAATAGGCTGCCCTTCGGTAATGGTGTAGGCCATACCGCGCAGGAAGGTCATTGTCCCGAGGGTGACGATAAACGGCGCGAGGGCGAGATAGGCGGTGAGAACGCCGTTAAGAAGACCGCAGAGCGCGCCAACGCCAACCCCGGCCAGAATCGCCAGCGGCGCGGGGATCCCGGCCATCGCCGCCACCACCGAGACCACGCCGGATACGGCGACGATCGACCCGACGGATAAATCGATACCGCTGGTTAAAATGACGAACGTCATACCCGCCGCCAGAATGGCGTTGACGGAAATCGAACGGGCGATATTCAGCAGATTATCGACGCGGTTAAAGTTTGGCGCGAAGGTCGACATGAGGATCAGCAAAACCAGCAGGACGATTAAGATCCCCACCCGGTCCCACCATTTGGCAAAATCAAACGGCGCTTTGACCGGCAGTTCCGTCACAGGTTTATTGTTGTCCATGGCATTCTCCGGATTGACTGGTAAAGGTTCCTGTTGCGTGCAGCATCACTTCTTCTTCCGTGGCTGAACATGAGGGGAGCTGGTGGACGATTCGCCCGCCGCGCATGACCAGCACGCGGTCGCTGATGCCGATGGCCTCCGGCAAATCGGAAGAGATCACCAGGATGGCTTTGCCGGCGCGAGCGAGCCTGTCTATCAGCTCGTAAATTTCCCTTTTGGCGCCAATATCTACGCCGCGGGTCGGTTCATCGAGGATAAGCAGCCTCGAATCGCGCAGCAGCCAGCGCGCCAGCGCCGCTTTCTGCTGATTTCCGCCGGACAGGGCGCTGACGGGCAGTTCAACCGCGTTTTCCCGCAGCCGCAGCCTGCGCATCTGCTCAAGGACGGCGGCGCGGATGGTTTTGCGTTTAACCACGCCGCCGGCGACAAAGTTATCCAGCGAACTGATATCAATGTTGTGCTCAACCGAATGACCGAGAAACAGTCCCTGGGTTTTACGGTCTTCGGTCACCATTCCAATACCGTCGGCAATAGCGGCGGTGGGGTCTGACGGCTGGCTCTCCCTGCCGGCAAGGCGCACGCTTCCCTGGCTGCGCGGATCGGCGCCGAAGAGCAGGCGGGCAACTTCGGTTCGCCCGGAGCCCACCAGACCGGACATGCTCACCACTTCGCCCGCGCTGACCTCAAAGGAGACCGGGCCGGTCGCACTGCCTGCCAGATCCCGCACTTCCAGCAGGACGTCGCCGGGCGTACGCGGCTCGTGCTGATAGAGATCGACGATTTGCCGGCCGACCATCATGCGCACGATATCGGTGGTTGAGACGTTGCCGAGGTTTTCCGTGCCGATCCACGTGCCGTCGCGGAACACCGTGACCCGGTTTGCCAACTGCCACACCTCTTCCATGCGGTGCGAGATGTAGACCATGCCGACGCCGTCCTGGCGCATCTGCGCGATCAGCCGGTATAGCTGGAGAGTCTCCGCCCGCGACAGGGCGGCGGTCGGCTCATCAAGCACCAGTACTTTCGCGTTTTCACTGACGGCGCGGGCGATCTCCACCATTTGCTGACGCCCGATGCTCAATGACCCGAGCGGCGCCTGCGAGTCGATATCCGCGTTAATTCGATTCAGCTTCTCTTTGGCCTCCCGGTGCATCCGTTTGCGATCGAGAATACCGGCGAAAGAGGTGGGCTCCTGGCCGAGAAACAGGTTTTCCGCCACCGTCATATCCGGCACCGTGTTCAGCTCCTGGTGGATAATGGCGATACCATATTTGCGCGCGTCCCGGGGCGTGCGAATATCAATCGCTTGTCCATCAATAAAAATAACGCCGCTATCGCGCTGCTCGTTGCCGGAGAGGATTTTCATCAGCGTGGATTTACCCGCGCCGTTTTCCCCCATCAGGGCATGGACCTCTCCGGCGAATAAATCAAAGCGTACGTTGTTCAGCGCGAGCGTCGCGCCGTAGCGTTTTGAAATCCCTTCCAGCCTGAGTAAGGGAGGTGATGATATGTCGGCCATTGTCTTTGCCCTCAGGGATGAGCCTGAGGGTCATCCCGTTTGTTGCTGCTTAGAGTGACGATGTGATTACCAGCCCGGATAGCTACCCACGTTATCGCGGGTGACCAGTACGCTCGGGATCAAAACGGTACGGGAGGCGATCGGCTTACCGTCGACCATATCCTGAGCAAGCGATATGGCCTGGCGAACCATTTCTCCCGGGTTTTGCGTCGCGGTGCCGATAAAAGGCGAGCCGCCGCGCTTGAGTTCTTCAACCGCCTCCGGGCTACCGTCGACGCCGGTCACGTTGATCGCGCCCGCTTTGCCCGCCTGTTCAACCGCCAGCACCGCGCCAAGGGCCGAAGGATCGTTCATACCGAAAATACCGGAGACGTCCGGGTTGGCCGTGAGCATATCGGTGGTGACCATCAGGCCCGATGCGCGGTCGTTGCGCGATGCCTGCTGGCCGACAATTTTGATATCCGGGTATTTTTGCGCGACGTTTTTACAGCCTTTAATGCGGTCGATAATGGTCTGAATTGGGGTCCCATCGACCAGCAGCACTTTGCCTTTGCCGCCCATCTGGCTGAACAGGTACTCGCAGGAGGTCTCCCCGGCCTGAATGGCGTTGGTCATGATCGCCGCGTCAGCGCCTTTAGCGGGGGTATCGACTGCGATAACGATAATGCCGGCGGCTTTTGCCCGCTGTATCGCCGGTTCGATCCCGGACTCATCGACGGCGGAAATAATAATGAGATCCACTTTCTGCTGAATAAAAGCGTCAATCTGCGTGTTCTGGTTTGCCAGATCGACCTGCGCATCCTGGACATTAAGGGTTGCGCCGATTTTAGCCGCAGCCTGCTTAGCGTTTCTCTCCATCGCGGAGAAGAACGGGTTGGACATGTCCTGCACCATTAATCCGATACGGGCGATTTTTTTGCTTTCCTGCGGCGCGGCGCTGGCTGCGGGAGCCAAGCCTGTCATGGTGGTGATTACCGCGGCAACCGCGATAGCCAGCCATGCTTTACGAAGTTTGGTCATATTCTGCTCCTTTCATTTTCTTGTGGTACGAGGTACGGCCAGGTGTGGGGATGCCTCAGAAATAATCCCCTGATGTTGTTTTTTAATCGCGACTGAATAATTCAGCCGTTATTTAAAACGCTAAAACGATGAAAGAGTGGCGGCAAAATTGTTTCGCTCGGGTTAGCCGCTTTTTGGCTGGAAGGACAGAACCGCAAGAGCAATGTCTGTCGGCCCGTACAATGCCGTCTGGGCAGCCATCTCAATCGTGTCTTTTTAAGTGTTATGGGCTTTTCTACAGCCGCAGGACTGGCGAATCACCAGCGCGGCGGGAACTTTAAGTTGAGTGTCAGTGTGGGGCTCTCCTTACTGATTAATTAAGCGAATCAGCATCTCTGCCGCCTGCCTGCCGATCTCTTCACTGTTTTCATTGAGCACCGTGAGCGGTGGATTTAACAGCGGTGCCCAGTCGAATTCGTCATAGGCAATAAGGGCCATATCGCCGGGAATGGCTATCTGGCGCTGCTGGAGTTGGTTGAGCGAACCCAGCAGAATAGGGTTGTTCCCGGCAATAAGCACGTCCGGCAGCGCTTCCCCGCGTGCCAGATATTGGCTCAGTTTTTCAGAGGCCGACTGCGCGTCGTTTTCCGTTTCCAGGACTTCAAGCGTGGCGCCGCACTGCTCAGCGGCTTCGCGGATCCCGCGCTCGCGTTCAAAACGCGTGGTCCAGCGGTCCGGGTAGATCAGCAGCAGCCAGTTTTTATAGCCGTGCTGCGCCAGATGGTTCCCCACCAGCAGGCTGGCATGGTAATTGTCGGTGGTGACGCTGGGAAAATTGTGCTCGCCGCGGGGAGGAGAGTCGACAAAGACCACCGGGATATCCCATTTCGCCAGCAGGCTCAGGCTCTCCGGCTGGAGCGTCACCGTCGAAATGATCCCGGCCATCCGCGATTCGATCAGGCGGTTAATCATGCGATCTTCCTGCGCCCGGTCGTAGATCCCGTTTACCGCGATATCGCCAAGCACCACGGTCCACTGCGAAGGCTGCAGCATCTGCTGAATCCCGGACATCAGGTTGAGGTAGTAAGAGTTCGACGCATGGGCCGTAATCACCGCCACCGAGTCTCTGCTCGAACGGCGTAGCGCCTGTGCCGCGCGGTTAGGGACGTAGCCGAGCTCGCGCGCCACTTTTAAAATCAGCTCCCGGCTATCATCAGCTACGCCATCGCCACCGTTAAGCGCGCGTGAGACGGTGAACATTGAAAATCCCGTCGCCTCACTCACGTCCCGCATCGTCGCTTTTCGCATTTTTCGCTCTCTGCATTTATGAAAATTACCCGTGATATAAACGGTTATTTCCTTAACCTAAACGTTTATGAGACAAAACATAAACGTTTAGGTTTGTTTGATCAGTGAGCCGCTTCTCGTTTTGTGAACAGAAGGTAAACAATGCTGTTTATGAATGAATTCTCTGTATTTATTGATTTAATGCATGCCTTTACCCTTAGCCGCTTTGTTACGCTTAGGCCCATTCATTGGCGGTCAGACAGGGTAGTCGTGTTGGAAATCTTTTTTTAACCCACTGAAAAGTATCCTCTAAATATTTTTCACATCGCAAAAATCACGGTCCGTTATCGACGGATCCGCTTTTGTATAGGTTAAAAAAGGTTCACCATGAAAGTCACATGGAACGTCAGCCCCGTGGGCTACCAGCTGATTAGCAAATGCTGCCCCGCCTGTCATGGGCAGCAGGATTTCACCCCATCCGGCGCCTTCCGGGTCAATTCACAAAAAAAGATGCTTGATGTCTGGAGTATCTATCAGTGCGTCCGCTGCGCGTATACCTGGAACATCAGCCTGTTCTCTCGTTTACCGATCAGCAAAATCAATCCGCAGCTCTACGAGCGGCTTATCGCTAACGATAAATCTGCCGTCGAGGCTTATTCTCACGATCTGCTGGTGCTGCGGCGTAATCGCGCGTCGCCGTCAGGATCGCCTGAATTCATGGTCAAGGAGCGCTGGCGAATCAGCCTTGTTCGCGCTTCTCAGGTGAGAGTGGAGGTTACCGTCGCGCGAGCCTTTCAGACCAGCCTGCTATCGGTGCTGCGAAGTCAGCTGTGCCTTAGCGGTAGCGCTGTCCGTAAGCGCCTTGCGTCGGGAGATATCGGCGGCATCACCCTGAAGGCGTTGCGATCGCCCCGGCTGAGGCCGGAGGGATATACGCTTTATATCACCAGGGAGGTTCTCCTCGCCCGCAGGCGCATTCCGTTGTCTGCAGGCCCGGATCGCAGAAGACGATAGCCAATGTCCCCGGATAGTGGTTCTATCCGGGGAGCAGGCTCGCAAAAATGAGTGCGGATTGCCATAAGGGGAAAATTAACCTTGCCTTCATTACTGTGTATTTATACAGTTTGTAGCGGCGGCACGACGAGAATATCGATCGCGACAGCGAAGGGCTTGGCGGATGCCGCGACGGCTAATTCCGTTGACCAGGGAGTGAATGAGATTTATGGATACGCGTAAAGAAGTGTTGTTTGTGCTCATCGAGGAGTATGCCGACTGGGAGTTTGCCCTGCTGGCGCCAGGGCTGCGGCGGGGGTTTGGCATATGGGCGCCGCAGTATGATGTCAGGACCGTTGCCGCGGATGCGGGGCCGGTGATGTCCATTGGCGGGGTCCGTTGCCTGCCGGATTATACCTTCGAGACGATACCCGATGATTACGCCGCGCTGGTGTTGGTGGGCAGTATGAACTGGTGGGGAGAAGAGGCCCGGCGGGTGGTGCCGCTGGTAGAGCAAGCGCAGGCCCGGCAGATCGTGGTTGGCGCGATATGCGATGCTTCGGCATTCCTCGGCGCGCACGGCTTTCTCAATGATGTCGACCACACCTCGAACGGGCTGGCCTACCTGCAGAACAGAGCGGGCCCCGCCTACAGCGGCGCTGCGCGCTACCGAAGCGTGCCTTCGGTTCGCGACGGCAATCTGGTGACCGCCAATGGGGTTGGCTTTGTGGATTTTACCTGCAATATGCTGGCGGCATTAAACGCGACGCAGGCGGGCGAAATCGAAGCGATGCGGGCGGCGTTTACGTCGGGAATGTTTACTGAAGGCTGAGTCAGAAACGACCGCTGCTGTACGGCAACGGGCTGAAACAAAATGCCTTTCTCGTGGGCGCGCCGTGAATGACCGGTGAGCGCCGAAGGTGAAACAGGCGGCACGAGCCCTGCGCGATGTTCAGCAACGCGCAGGGTTTCGCCATGCGCGAACCCTGCCTTAACCTCCCGTTCTGCGGGCTTAGCCTGCGTTTGCGTAATACACAAACGCCAGCTTATTGCCGTCCGGATCTCTGACGTAGGCGCTGTGGAAGCCCTCACCGTACTGCGGACGGTGTCCAGGGGCGCCTTCATCAGTTCCCCCGAGGTTCAGCGCCAGCTGATGCAGCTGCTGAATATGATCAACTGAACGAGCGTTCAGCGCTACCATCACGCCGTTACCCGTCGTCGCCTGCTGCTGGTTAAACGGTCTGCCAACGCACAGTCCGATGGTGCTGTTTCCGCTGAATGTCCCCCACGATGCGCCTTCATCGCTCCGACCGCTCTGGGGATGCCCCAGCATTGCCATCAGCGGGTCGTAAAAACGCAGCGCGCGCGGCAGATCGTTGGTGCCGAGCATGATGTAAGAAAACATGGCTCCTCCTCATAGTTGGTCTGAAGGTCGATGCCAATCTAGCAGCAAGGAGGAGGCCATGCAGGCCGGGGGGCTAAAAATCATACCTTCATCGCGATTATTCCGCGATTTTGCCCGTGCGCGAGCTGGCGACTCAGCTCAGGTCGTGCAGATCTTTCTCGTTTGGCGGCAGCAACGCTATATCGTGGAAATTAACCCGTAGTCCGCTACGCTGCGGCGTGCAGCACATGACGCCGATCTTCACCGCTCCGCTGGGAAAAGGGCACAGCCGCAGCAGCGGCCACTGACGGCCATCCGTAGAGTACTGCAGGCGCAGCGCTTCCCCCCGACGGGTCAGACGCAGCCAAAATTCGCCGGGGTCGCCCGGGAAAACACCGGTCGCCCAGTCTGATTTCCCCTGCGTCAATACGCTGCCGATAGCGGGCGCGCCGTCATTGTACTCAATACCGGCCTTGAGCCAGCGTTGCGCGTCCTGCATAAGCAGGATCCCCGCCTGGTCATACAGGGTGCTGAAGTCGGCGCGGACCCGCACCTGAAAGGTGAAATCCGCTGCGGCCTCCGTCGCGTAGATATGGCCGGAGAAGCGCTCAAATCCGTACCAGGTTTCGCGCCAGAAGTCGGTTTGCGCATCGGTGACTACGCGGAGTACGCCGTCCTCTTCCGACCATGTCGCGGGTTCGTTAATCCAGTGAAATACCTGATGCATTAGGCCTCCTGTGTTTGCTGAATAAGCGTTAAAAAGCGCAGCGTGTCCTCGTCTGCCTGCTGAGCGAGGCGCGCGTCCCATGCCGGGCTGTCGGCATCGCAAAAACCGTGCAGCGCATTGAACATCCGGCAGGTCACGGAGGGAATTTTCTCCAGCTCGTTTTGCATGACGCGGGGATCGAACGCCGGTTCATCGCGGGCGATGATAACAAGCGTCGGGCAGGGGGGCGCAACGTCGCTGTACAGGCGGATCCGCGATCCATAATGGCACACCGCGGCGTCGCAGAGCCCGCTCCTGGCGGCCAGCCAGGCTAAAGTGGCGCCCACGCTGTAGCCGATAAGAATTAGCGTGCCGTATTTCGCTCTAAGCTCGGCCAGCAGCGACACAATGGCGGCGGTATCAAATCCGACGTTATCGGAAAAGTGGCGCCAGGCCTCGTCCTGCTGGTCATAAGCAAAAGGCGCAGAGTGGGGAAAAAGCGCGGGCGTAAAGACAGCGTAACCGCGGCTTCTCCAGGTCGCGGCGGTTCGCTGAATATGCGCGTTGAGGCCATAGATTTCATGCAGCAGGACGATGGCTTTATCGCAATCAGGTAACATAAACGCGCCTCTGGCGGACAAAATAGGGTTTATTACCGGTCGGATGGACAGTTTATCAGGGCTGAAGCCTGTAGTATAAACCTACCGCCCGGCAGGTTGCTCGTGCATTAAGGTCTTTGATTTTCCTTCGCGGACGATCGCCACGATGCGGCATGACATCAAGGTACCGTTATTTTTTTAGCTTATCTTTTACCCCGTTAGCGAGGCCGTATGAATGTGAACCGTGCCGATATGGCCGACCTTATCTATTTTTGCGCCATCGCGCGCCATCATAGTTTTAGTAAGGCTGCCGTCGAACTTGGGGTGAGCGCCTCGACCCTAAGCCACGCCCTGAAGGGGTTTGAGGCGCGGCTGGGCGTACGCCTGCTGAACCGCACGAGCAAAAGCGTCACCCTGACGGCGGCAGGCGAGAGCCTGGCCAGCGCGGTAAGCGAGCCGGTCGCCTCCATCGATGCCGCGATGGAACAGCTCAACCAGTTCCGCGATTCGCCGGCGGGGCATATTCGGCTTAACGTCGCCGTTGAGGCCGCCACGCTGCTGCTGGCTCCGGTACTGCCGGTTTTTGCCGAACGTTATCCCGATATTGAGCTGGATATCGTGGCCAGCAATCGCATTGTCGACGTCACGGAACAGCGCTTCGACGCCGGGATCCGCTATGGCGGAACCGTGCCGGAAGATATGGTGGCGCAGCGCCTGTCCGCCGATGTGCGCTGGGTGGTCGCGGCGTCGCCGGAATATCTTGCCCGCTTTGGCGAACCCCGGCATCCCAACGATCTTCACCAGCACCGCTGCGTCAGCAATCGTCTGGGAAACAACCGGATTTATAAATGGGAGTTTGAACGCGGCGAAGAGCAGCTCACCGTCAAAGTGCCGCCGCTGTTAACGGTCGATCTGGCGGAGACGGGCGTAGTGGCCATTCTGCAGGGGTTCGGCCTGATGTACCTGCCGGAACCGCTGATAGCAGAGCACGTCAGCGCCGGGCGCCTGCGTCTGGTGCTGACCGACTGGGCCTCATACGGACCGGGATTCTATATCTATTACTCCAGCCGTCATCAGCTTCCCACCGGGCTGCGCCTGTTAATCTCCCTTGTGCGGGAAATGAAGCCGCTCGGTCTGTAGCCCGATTGATGAAAATAACTCACAGCCCCATTCGATAGCGAGGGCTGGCTCCTTCTTATTCCGCGCCTTAACCTGTGGCAAAAGAGAAGGAGAGCTTGATGAACTATTCGCACCGCTGTATTCCCGGTCTGTTCTGGCTTTTGGCCGTCACCGCGTTTCTGTTTAGCTTTACCCCTACCAGCCGTGCCGCCGAGGCTAACACGCTGGTTATTGTCTCCCATCCTTATCCTGAACAATCGGTCATGACCAAAGGTCTGGAGGAGGCTGCGCGAAGCGTGCCCGGCGTGACCGTACGCAATCTCGAGGCGCTTTACGGCTTTGACAGCCGAAACATCAATGCCGATGAAGAGCGACGGCTTATGCGGGAACACGCGCGCGTCGTTTTTATTTTCCCGACCCACTGGTTCAACATCACGCCGATGATGAAGGCCTGGCTGAACAATACCTGGGGTAGCGTGGGGCCGGGGATATGGCAGGGCAAAGAGATGATGATCGTGACGACGGCCGCGGGAGGTGAATCCACCTACGGCGAGTCCGGGCGGATCGGCGTCAGCCTGGCCGACGTCTTTACGCCGATGAAGGCCAGCGCGCTGCATGCGGGCATGACCTGGCTTCCCCCGCTGGCTTTTGAGAATGCCAGCCGCCGCCGGCTTCCTGAGTACCAGCGCCAGCTGGTGGAAAGGTTGACGAATTAATATGCCGATGAGGAATTTATCGTGAAAGCTTTTATTACCGCTGCCGCCATGTCGTTGATGCTGGGCGCTCCCGTCCTGGCTGAAGAAAAAAGAGGTGAAAAAATGGCTCTATTTAGCCCAACCCAGTTGTCCGTTGAAGATGTTCAATCCGTCGCGCCCGCGCTTGCCCGTTTCGGCAGCGAGGTGCTGACAGAGGATCTCTGGGCGCGAAATGAACTCTCGCGCCGCGATCGCAGCATCGTGACCGTAGCGATCCTTATCGCCCGTCACCAGCCCGCGGAGCTAAAACATTACGTTGACGTTGCCCTGGATAACGGGGTCACAGCGGCTGAAATCTCCGAGATCGTTACTCATCTGGCTTTTTATTCCGGCTGGCCTAACGCGATGTCCGCCGTTGCGGTGACGAAAGATATTTTTATCGCGCGCGGTATTGGCCGCGAGCAGCTGGCTTCGGCGTCCCCGGAGCTGCTTCCTCTTAATCAGGCGATGGAAAAGCAGCGCTCAACAACGGTAGAGCAGAACGTCGGCGCGATTTCCCCCGGGCTGGTGAAGTTCACAACGCAACCGCTGTTTCTTGACCTGTGGCAGCGCCCGGGGCTGAAGCCGCGCGACCGCAGCCTGGTGACGGTCAGCGCGCTGATTGCCGCCGGGCAAAGCGCGCAAATTGGCTACCACCTTAACCGGGCGATGGATAACGGCCTCACCGCGGAAGAGGCGGGAGAGGTCGTTGCGCATGCCGCTTTCTATGCCGGCTGGCCAAACGCCTTTTCGGCGGTAGCGGTGGTCAGTGAAGTCCTGCGCGCTCGCGGCCTGGCAGGGTGAGCGGATGTTCAACTCTCTTAGCGCCACGCTAATCATTTTTATGGCAACAACGGGCGCGGCATTCTCTGCCGGGCAGGAGAACGGAGTGAAGATTCAGTTTGCGTTTAACGCAACGACGGTAGTCGGTTTGCTGGATGAGAGCGCAGCGGCTAATGAGTTCCTGGCACAGCTGCCGATGACGGTGAAGCTTGAGGATTATGGTTCCACGGAAAAAATCGCCTGGCTGCCGGCTAAGTTGCGCCAGGCGGATCCTGGCGCATCGCTAACCCCACGGCGCGGCGACATCGCCTATTACGCGCCGTGGGGCAATCTGGCCATTTTTCGCGAGGATTTTCGCCAATCGTCCGGGCTGATAAAGCTTGGCCGGGTGGTCGAGGGGCTTAAATCGCTTGACCAGCCGGGCACAGCGACGGTGACCATCAGCCGGTATGTTGAGTAGGCATAGCGCGTTAAATAAACAGATCGTTATTTCACTTCAGCATGATGAATGAAACTGTCCAGGCTCTGGACAGTTTCATTGCGTTGCGATATCCCATTCTGCCGTAGCCATTGCCGCCCGCTGAGGATTATCTGCCAACCGCGCCTCCCGCATCGGCGAAAATCATCTACACTTTTCCAGCCAGGTCGTTTTCAAACCTAACGAGACACTATCGTCATCGGACAGAACATCCAGCCTTTACCCCCGACTAACTGCAGGCGTCAGGCCCGCAGCCTTGTTTTCTCAATAGAGGAGTTTGTAACATGGCATTTGTGACAACCAAAGACGGCGTCAATATTTTCTTTAAAGACTGGGGCCCGAAGGAGGCGCAGCCGATCGTATTTCATCACGGCTGGCCGTTGAGCGCCGATGATTGGGATAACCAGATGCTGTTTTTCCTGGCAGAAGGCTTCCGGGTGATTGCGATTGACCGACGCGGTCACGGTCGTTCCGATCAGGTAAGTGAAGGTCATGATATGGACCATTATGCCGCCGATGCTTCGGCGGTGGCGGAACATCTGGATCTGCATAACGCCGTGCATATCGGCCATTCTACCGGCGGCGGGCAGGTTGCGCGCTACGTTGCGCAGTATGGTCAGCCGCAGGGGCGTGTGGCCAAAGCGGTGCTGATCAGCGCGGTTCCGCCGCTGATGGTAAAAACGGAGAGTAATCCTGGCGGTACGCCAATCGAGGTATTTGATGGTTTTCGCAAAGCGCTGGCCGCCAACCGCTCACAGTTTTATCTCGACGTGGCGTCCGGGCCGTTCTACGGCTTTAACCGCGATGGCGCGGAGGTGTCGCAGGGCACCATTCAGAACTGGTGGCGTCAGGGAATGACCGGCAGCGCGAAGGCGCATTATGATGGGATTAAGGCGTTTTCTGAAACGGACCAGACCGAGGATTTAAAAGCCATTACGCTACCGGTGCTGGTGATGCAGGGCGATGACGATCAGGTTGTGCCTTATCAAAACGCCGCCATTCTGCAGGATAAGCTGCTGCCGAACAGCCAGCTAAAAATTTACCCCGGCTTTCCGCACGGTATGCATACCTCGCACGCCGATGTCATTAACGCCGATCTGCTGGCGTTTATCCGCGCGTAGCTGCGGGATAAGAAAGGCCGCCATCCGGCGGCCTTATCACACACTTCAGGCCTGATTCAGGCTTTCATGCTGGAGGATTTTCAGCATTTCATCCTTCAACAGAAGTTTTTCTTTCTTCATATGTACGAGCTCGAGACTGTATCCTTTGCCATCGACTCCTTCTATGCGGGAAATGTCGTGATCGAGTGCATTATGTTTTTCGAATAGCGACTGAAAGCGCGGGTGCGTGGTTTTCAATCGAGAAATTAGCTCTCTGTATTCTGGAAACATGTACCTTCCTTGTTGATGGTGATAAGTGTGTACGCTGACACACACATTCAGATTACCCATATGAATAAAATGGTAATGAGAACGAAGTCGCGTTTATGTTACATACCCATTGAATCTCAGGGGCCGGAAGCGGCCTGGAGGCATAGATGACAGTTGAAGAACCCACCATTGCGCTGATAGGCCCGGGCGCAATTGGTACCACCATCGCCGCTGCGCTGCACGAGGTTGGCCGTACGCCTCTGGTATGCGGTCGCCGCGCGCACCCGCAGCTGTCGCTGCGTTTCGATGGCGGGAAGATTGTGGTGCCGGGGCCCGTCGTGACGGAACCGGCATCGGTCGTCGCGCCGTTCGACCTGGTCTTTGTGGCGGTAAAAGCGACGCAAATTACGGCGATTGCGCCGTGGTTGAAAGCGCTATGCCACGATCGCACGGTTGTCTGCGTGCTCCAGAACGGCGTTGAACAAAAGACGCAGTTCGCACCGTACGTAGCGGAAGCGACCGTGCTGCCATCGGTCGTCTGGTTCCCGGCGCAGCGTGAACCCGAGGCGTCAGTCTGGCTGCGGGCGAAACCGCGGCTGACGCTGCCCGATGTCCAGGGGGCTGAACGGGTGAAGCATGCGCTACGGGACACCCGCTGTGAAGTGGACGTTAGCGCTGATTTCCTCTCCGTTGCGTGGCGGAAACTGCTGCAAAATGCGGTCGCTGGTCTGATGGTGCTGACGGGGAGGCGGGCAGGGATGTTTGCCCGCGAAGATATCACGGCGCTGGCTTTAGCCTATCTGCAGGAGGGGCTGACGGTGGCGCGCGCCGCAGGCGCCAGCCTGGGCGACGGCGTGCCGCAGGAAATTCTCGCCGGTTTCCATCGCGCGCCCCCGGATTTAAGCACTTCAATACTTACGGATCGCGAGGCCGGGCTGCCGCTGGAGTGGGATATTCGCAACGGGGTCGTGCAGCGATATGGTCGTATTCACCATATCCCCACGCCGCTCAGCGATGTGATTGTGCCGCTGCTGGCCGCCGCCAGCGACGGCCCGGGCTAAAGGCGCGGGACACTACCGTGATAACGTTTCCCGGGATCAGATTGATTCCGCCAGCCGGTCGACAAC
>OFCL01000360.1_pt1 | contig 20588 bp, 17 predicted proteins | sample 1520811 | NCBI WGS metagenome assembly OFCL01 (sample SAMEA2699030, study PRJEB24076) | metagenome | biome: Human gut stool | place: Spain | collected 2012-03-22 | reverse complement strand
GGGTGGTTTCAGATAACCTCCTTAAAGGAGCTGCTTGGAACTCAGTCCAAATCGCAGAAACCCTTCATGAACGTGGACTCGTACGACCAACAGCTGAATTGAAGTTTGAATTGAAATAGGGAGCAAAACAGAAATCAGTAACTCGAAGAGTTTGATTTCTCCTTAGCTAACTAGCAAATCAACTTGTTTTATAAACAGATCATGAGGCAAAGGCAAGCAGGCCCCAGCCTCTTTCTTATATAGAGAAAGGTTTTTTCTATGTCTTATAATGATTTGAAAGATTGTAAAATCATCACTGCATTTATCACTCCCTTCCATGAAGATGGAACCATTAATTTTGACGCTCTTCCTGCCTTGATCGAGCACCTCTTGGCACATCATACAGATGGGATTCTCTTAGCTGGAACGACTGCAGAAAGTCCAACTCTGACCCACGATGAGGAATTGCAACTCTTTGCGGCCGTTCAAAAGATTGTCAATGGACGGGTCCCTTTGATCGCTGGTGTCGGAACCAATGAAACCCGTGACTCGATTGAGTTCGTTAAAGAAGTGGATGCTTTTGGTGGCTTTGCAGCAGGATTGGCTATCGTCCCTTACTACAATAAACCATCCCAAGAAGGAATGTATCAACACTTTAAAGCGATTGCGGATGCATCTAATCTTCCGATTATTATCTACAATATTCCAGGGCGCGTGGTAGTAGAAATGACACCTGAAACCATGCTTCGTTTGGCAGAGCACCCAAATATCATCGGGGTCAAAGAGTGTACAACCCTTGCTAATATGGCCTATTTGATTGAACACAAGCCAGAAGAATTTCTCATCTATACAGGGGAAGATGGAGATGCTTTCCATGCGATGAACCTTGGAGCTGATGGAGTGATCTCAGTGGCTTCTCATACAAATGGAGATGAAATGCATGAGATGTTCCAAGCGATTGAACACAACGATATTAAAAAGGCTGCGGCTATCCAACGTCAATTTATCCCTAAAGTCAATGCTCTCTTCTCTTATCCAAGCCCAGCTCCTGTCAAAGCAGTCTTGAACTATATGGGCTTTGAAGCAGGGCCAACTCGTTTACCATTAGTGCCAGCTCCTGCTGAGGAAGCGAAGCGCATTATCAAGGTTGTAGTGGATGGGGATTACCACGCGACCAAAGAAATCATTACGGGAGTTCTTCGTCCGGATTATTGATGTCTTAGATTCTTGACAAATCCCCTATTTATTAAGATAATAGAAGTATATTGATGATCAAGGAGAATAAGATGGAAGTCATTAAACGTAGTGGTGAAGTTGTAGAATTTGACCCAGATAAAATCTATCAAGCTGTTTTGAAGGCAGCACAAACAGTTTATGTCTTGACGGATGATCTTCGCCAAAACTTGGCGCAAGTGACCAAGAAAGTTGTGATGGATTTGGAAGAAGCTAAAGTGGAACGTGCAACGATCAGCATGATCCAGTCAATGGTTGAGCACCGTTTACTTGGTGCTGGTTATATTACCATTGCTGAACACTATATTTCTTATCGCTTGCAACGTGATTTGGAACGGAGTGGCTATGGTGATCATATCGCCGTGCATTTGCATTTTGAGCAAATTCGCTAGAATACTAATAGAAGTTACTTCGGTAGCTTCTTTTTAGTATTTTTCTTAATCACAGTGATTTCAGAAAACATGGTATAATAGAAGAGATTGAACTGGAAAGGAATGGAGAACATGGCAACTATACAATGGTTTCCTGGACACATGTCCAAAGCTAGAAGACAAGTACAAGAAAATTTAAAATTTGTGGATTTTGTGACGGTTCTGGTAGATGCTCGTTTGCCCCTATCAAGCCAAAATCCTATGTTAACCAAAATTGTTGGTGATAAGCCTAAATTAATGATTTTGAACAAGGTAGACTTGGCAGATCCTGTGGCAACAAAAGAATGGCAGGACTATTTTGAGTCTCAAGGCATCAAAACCTTGGCTATCAACTCCAAAGAGCAATCTACGGTTAAGAAGGTCACAGATGCTGCTAAGTCTTTGATGGCCGATAAAATTGCTCGTCAGAAGGAACGAGGGATTCAGATTGAAACACTTCGGACCATGATCATCGGGATTCCTAATGCTGGGAAATCAACTTTGATGAACCGCTTAGCAGGGAAAAAGATTGCTGTTGTCGGAAATAAACCGGGGGTAACCAAGGGGCAACAATGGTTGAAAACCAATAAGGATCTCGAAATTTTGGATACCCCAGGGATTCTCTGGCCCAAGTTTGAAGATGAAGAAGTGGCCTTAAAGCTTGCTTTAACTGGCGCCATCAAGGACCAGTTGCTTCCAATGGATGAAGTGACCATCTTTGGCCTCAACTATTTTAAAGAGCATTATCCAGCTGTTTTGCAGGAACGTTTTAAACAAATGGATCTAGAACAAGAAGCTCCTGAAATCATTATGGAAATGACCCAGAAATTAGGATTTCGTGAGGATTACGACCGTTTTTACCAACTCTTTGTTAAAGATGTTCGCGATGGAAAATTGGGACGGTATACGCTGGATCGTGTAGGTGAAATAGATGCCAACAATTAAAGAAGTTAAAGAGCGTTTGGCAATGATTGACGAGCTAGATCATCCCTTCTTTGAAGAGTTGATCCTTGATGGTCGAGCAAGCGTTCAAGCGGCTATCAGCAAACGAAAACGCGAACTCCAAAAACAAGTGGACGAAGATTTGCGTTTGGAAAAAATGCTAGCCTATGAAAAAGAACTTTATACTCAAGGGATTCAGCTCATTGCAGGAGTGGATGAAGTGGGACGTGGTCCATTAGCGGGACCAGTTGTTGCAGCTGCCGTGATCTTGCCGAAAGCTTGTAAAATTCCAGGACTCAACGATAGTAAAAAGATTCCAAAATCAAAACACAAGGAAATCTATGAGGCTGTGCTCCAAAACGCCATTGCGATCGGAATCGGCATCAAGGATAATCAAGTGATTGACCAGGTTAATATCTATGAAGCTACGAAGCTAGCCATGAGGGAAGCCATTGGTCAGCTAGAGCCTCAACCCCAGCATCTTTTGATTGATGCCATGAGGTTAGATCTTCCTATTTCCCAAACTAGTATCATCAAAGGGGATGCCAACTCCTTATCCATTGCTGCAGCATCCATCGTAGCCAAGGTGACTCGGGATCAGATGATGGAAGAGTTTGATCGAAAATATCCGGGTTATGATTTTGCACAGAACGCTGGCTATGGGACAGCTAAGCATCTGGCTGGCCTCGACCAGCTGGGAGTGACCCCTATCCATCGGCGTTCGTTTGAACCCGTCAAATCAATGTGTGAGGATTAGGTTATGCTATTCACTATCGACATCGGTGGTACCTTTATAAAGTACGGTCTGATGGACGCAGACTATCAATTGGTTCATACAGACAAGATCCCAACACCACCTACGATTGAGGAGTTTTGGCAAGGATTAGAAGAAATCGTTACACCCGTAAGGGAAGAAATCGAGGGAATCGCCATTTCATGCCCCGGTGAGATCCAAAAGAGCCTTGGCTTTGTCTTTCGAGGTGGTCTCATTCCATATTTGCGCGGCATTCCTCTAGCAAGTAGACTCGAACAAACATTTCAAGTACCCGTCACTGTTCTCAATGATGGAGAAGCCGCTGGTCTAGCAGAAGCAAGGCTTGGTAATCTAAAAGATTGTCCATGTGGTGCGACCTTGGTCTTGGGGACAGGAGTAGGTCTCGCTCTTCTTTCTAATGGTGACCTATTGAGAGGATGGCAACTGACAGAATACATTCGGTCTATTGATAAGGCAGAAAGAACACCAGAAAATCGCCGCTTTCATCGTGAACTCTTTTTGCAAGGCATTTCCAATCTTTTGGAAAACACCGGTTCAGCTGTTCAATTTGTTGAGAAGGCTAGTCACATCTTAAACCTAGAAAAGGCAGATGGTATAGCTGTTTTCAAGGCTCTTGATCAAGGGGGCAACGATGAGCTGACATCCTTGTTTCAGGCTTATTGCCACGATATTGCTATTCTGATTTTTAATCTTCAATCTTTGCTCCTGATTGAAAAAGTGACGATTGGCGGGGGCATTAGTAGTCAACCACTATTGATCGATGAGATCAGTCGACAATACCATGACCTACTCTCTCAAAAAGGGCATAAACAATTTGAGGCCTTGCCCATACAAGCGGCTCGCTTCCACAATGAAAGCAACTTGATTGGTGCTGCAACTTACTTTTATTCTTCGACACATCAAAAAAAGTTCTAGAAATAGAGCTTTTTTCTTTTCTTTTTCGAATAAATAAGTGAGAGGAAGTAGAAGGTGACCATGGAGAAATTTGAAATCTTTAAATTAAAAGAAGCCGGTTTATCAAATGAGCAAGTCTTGAGAGTCTTGGACTACTGTAGGAAAGAGCAAGTCTTACCAAGCTTAGAAGAGATAGCGAGGATCGCTCGCTGTCGCAGTATCCTTCATTTTGTAGACAAATACCGACAACTAGATGAAGACCATTTACACGAGGAGTTTGAACGGTTCCCATCTCTATCCATTTTTGATCCTGAATACCCTGAGGAATTGCTACAGATTTACAATCCTCCTGTACTCCTTTTTTACCAGGGAGATTTGGAATTGTTAACCAGACCGAAGATTGCAGTTGTTGGAGCTCGGGAGACCACGCGAGAAGGGGTTCGTTCTGTAGAGAAGATTATTAAGGAACTTGGGAATGAATTGGTCATTGTTAGTGGGCTTGCTAAGGGAATTGATGCGACAGCTCATTATGCTAGTATCCGCAATGGTGGCAAAACCATCGGGGTTATTGGGACAGGACTGGATGTCTTTTATCCTAAGAGCAATCAAAGACTGCAGGCGCATATGGGAGAACACCATCTGATCATGAGCGAGTATGGTCCAGGGCAGGCACCACTTAAGTTTCATTTTCCTGAGAGAAATCGCATCATTGCAGGTCTCTGTCAGGCAGTGATTGTGGCAGAGGCTCGACTCCGTTCAGGCAGTTTGATTACTTGTGAGCGTGCTATGGAAGAAGGTCGAGACGTTTTTGCTATTCCGGGAAATATTTTAGATGGAAAATCTGCAGGCTGTCATCACCTGATTCAAGAAGGCGCAATGCTTGTCACCTCAGGCCAGGACATTCTTGATGAATTGAAATACGAATTGTGATTTTCCTATAGGAGAAGTTCCTAGTTGACATCTTTCTTAAAATGTATTAAACTCAATGAGATTTATACAATACAGAGGGATAAAACGTGGTAACAAAAAAGAAAAGCAGTACAACCAAGAAAAATTTGGTAATTGTGGAGTCTCCTGCTAAAGCCAAAACAATCGAGAAATACCTTGGTCGTAACTACAAAGTTATGGCTAGTGTTGGCCATATTCGGGACCTGAAAAAATCAACTATGTCGATCGATTTCGACAATAACTATGAACCGGAGTATATCAATATTCGCGGAAAAGGTCCCTTGATCAATGATTTGAAAAAAGAAGCTAAAAAAGCCAAACAAGTCTTTCTCGCAAGTGACCCGGACCGCGAGGGAGAAGCTATTTCTTGGCATTTAGCGCATATTTTGAACTTGGATGCCAAAGAAAAAAACCGTGTGGTCTTTAACGAAATCACCAAGGATGCCGTTAAAAATGCCTTTAAAGAACCGCGCCAAATCGATATGGACTTGGTCGATGCCCAACAAGCCCGTCGTGTCTTGGACCGGATTGTAGGGTATTCCATTTCGCCTATTCTTTGGAAAAAGGTTAAAAAAGGACTTTCTGCAGGGCGCGTGCAATCAGTTGCCCTCAAATTAATCATTGATCGTGAAAATGAGATAAATGATTTCAAGCCGGAAGAATACTGGACCATTGATGGTGTCTTTAAAAAAGGGACCAAGCAATTCCAAGCTAGCTTCTATGGGATTGATGGCAAGAAGATGAAGCTCAACACCAATGAAGAGGTGAAAGCTGTTCTTGAACGCTTAGATGGCAAAGATTTTACCGTTGAAAAAGTTGAAAAGAAAGAACGTCGTCGGAATGCGCCACTTCCCTACACCACCTCTTCTATGCAGATGGATGCTGCCAATAAGATCAACTTTCGTACACGTAAGACCATGATGGTCGCCCAGCAATTGTATGAAGGAATCAATATTGGCTCTGGTGTTCAAGGTTTGATTACCTATATGCGTACCGATTCGACTCGGATCAGTCCAGTTGCTCAAAATGAGGCAGCGAACTTTATCGTGGATCGCTTCGGTGAGAAATATTCCAAGCATGGAAGCCGTGTGAAGAATGCTTCTGGAGCTCAAGATGCCCACGAAGCCATTCGTCCGTCTAGCGTCTTCAATACTCCTGAGAGCATTGCTAAATACTTGGACAAAGACCAATTAAAACTCTACACCTTGATTTGGAACCGCTTTGTAGCTAGTCAAATGACAGCAGCTGTCTTTGATACCATGAATGTCCGTTTAGGTCAAAATGGGGTTCAGTATACGGCAAACGGGAGTCAGGTGAAGTTTGATGGTTATTTGGCTATTTATAACGATTCAGATAAGAACAAGATGTTGCCGGATATGGTAGAAGGCGATATCGTCAAGCAAGTCAATAGCAAACCGGAGCAACACTTTACTCAACCACCAGCTCGTTATTCTGAAGCAACCTTGATTAAGACCTTAGAAGAAAATGGGGTTGGTCGTCCTTCAACCTATGCTCCGACGATTGAGACCATTCAAAAACGCTATTATGTAAAGCTGGTAGCAAAACGCTTTGAACCAACAGAGTTAGGGGAGATCGTCAATAAACTGATCGTTGAATTCTTCCCAGATATTGTCAATGTAACCTTCACAGCAGAGATGGAAGGGAAACTCGATGATGTCGAACTTGGAAAAGAAGAGTGGCAAAAAGTCATCGATGCCTTCTACAAACCATTCTCTAAAGAGGTCGCAAAGGCTGAAGAAGAGATGGAAAAAATCCAAATCAAAGACGAACCAGCTGGTTTTGATTGTGAAGTTTGTGGTAGCCCGATGGTGATTAAATTAGGACGTTTTGGAAAATTCTATGCTTGTAGCAATTTCCCTGATTGTCGTCACACCCAAGCCATTGTCAAGGAAATCGGGGTGGAATGTCCTGACTGTCATCAGGGACAAATCATCGAACGTAAAACCAAGCGCAACCGTATCTTCTATGGATGCAATCGCTATCCAGAGTGTGAATTTACCTCTTGGGATAAGCCGATCGGTCGGGATTGTCCAAAATGTGGTCACTACTTAGTTGAGAAAAAAGTTCGTGGTGGCGGCAAACAAGTGGTATGTAGCAATGGCGACTACGAAGAAGAAAAAGTGAAATAAGCTTTCAAATAATTCAATGTCTGTTATAACGGCAATTTTTATAAATGTCTGTTATAATAGACATTTTTTGTTTTTTTCGTTATAATAGACATAAGGAGGTGGGCTTATGTATCTTGCTTTGATTGCAGATGTGATTGATTCCAAAATCGTACAAGAACGTTTTGACCTGCAAAAACAATTGGAAAAAACGCTTCAAAAGATCAATGAGCTTTTTAAAAACTGCCTAGCATCGGCTTTTACCCTAACTTTGGGGGATGAGTTTCAGGCGCTTTTAAAAGTGGAGGCTCCGGTTTTTCAAATCATTGATACCCTGCGTTCAGAACTAAAGCCGACTCAACTTCGTTTCGGCATTGGCCTCGGGGAGATTGTAACGGATATCGATCCCCTGCAAAGTATCGGTGCAGATGGACCGGCCTATTGGAATGCACGCGCAGCCATTAATCTGGTCCATCAGAAAAATGATTATGGCAATACCCAGATCTATTTTTTGAGCGGTAATGACAGCCAGGACTTAGTGGTGAATGCGCTCATCGCTTCTGGAGAGGCCATACGTTCGGGCTGGAGAGAGAGTCAGGAAGAGATCCTGCTCAATCTGCTAAAGAGATCTGTCTATAGTGAAACCTTTAGTCAGCAAGATTTGGCCCAATCGCTAGGGCTTAACCCAAGTGCTCTGTCCAAGCGCTTAAAGAGTAGCAGTATTCGTGTTTATTTACGGGGACGAGCAGCAACACTAGCTTGTATTCATAGCTTAGAGAAAGGAGAGGCCCATGAGCGGATTGTCTAGTATCGTAACGAATCCATACTTGATCCTTTTGTTGATTTGTCATTTGTTATCGGATTATTATTTTCAAAGTCAGAAGATGGCGGATCGCAAGGATCAGGATAAGAAGGTGCTCGGGCTTCACATTCTATATGTAGCTCTGCCTCTGATCGTGGTTTCTCTCTGTCATCTAGATTTGTGGTGGATTTGCTTGGTCATTTTACTGACTCATGCTGGAATAGATTTCTTAAAACCGATCGTGCAGAAGGGATTGAAATTACCAACCGCCTGGACCTTTGTCTTGGATCAAGTCTTGCATATCGGCATCTTGACGTATCTAGTCCTTTTAGGAGCGAAGAATGGTTCGACCTATCTGCCTCTGGACACTTTAAATCTAATTTTTTATGTTCTCCTAGTTGGGAAACCAAGCAATATTGCCTTTAAAATTCTGTTTGCCAAGTATCAACCCACCAGCAAGAAGAAAATGGATACGATCACTGGGGCTGGTTCCATGATTGGCTTTTTAGAGCGTTTGGTGATTGGTGCCTGTCTCATCTATGGGCAATTTGCTTCGATCGGCCTAGTCTTTACTGCCAAGTCCATCGCTCGCTACAATAAAATTTCGGAGGATCCAGCCTTTGCGGAGTATTACTTGATCGGGTCCTTGTTCAGTATCCTATCTGCCCTCTTAGCAGCTTGGTTGTGTCTATAAGAAAATAAATAGTAAAGTCTAAGACAGGAAGGAAAAGCCTCCCTGTCTTTTTACTTGGCTTTTTGGTATAATGGACCAAGTAGAAAATTAGAAAGATTTGTGGGTGTCTAACAGTTCAGTGAGGTGTTTTGATACCCAAAGAGGTATTAGTGTCATGTCTCAATCTTATATCAATGTGATCGGTGCAGGCCTCGCCGGCTCAGAGGCAGCTTATCAGATTGCCCAACAGGGTATTCCGGTCAAGCTTTACGAAATGCGCGGGGTCAAATCAACTCCGCAACACAAAACAGATAACTTTGCTGAGTTAGTGTGTTCCAACTCTCTTCGGGGAGATTCTCTCACCAATGCTGTCGGGCTCCTCAAGGAAGAAATGCGCCGTCTGGGTTCTGTCATTCTTGAAGCAGCTGAAGCGACTCGTGTACCAGCTGGTGGAGCACTTGCTGTGGACCGAGAAGGTTTTGCTAGTCGAGTGACGGAGAAGGTGTCCCAACACCCGCTCATTGAAGTCATTCGCGATGAAATTACGGAATTGCCGACAGATGCCATCACAGTGGTCGCAACAGGGCCTCTAACCAGCGATGCCTTGGCGGAAAAGATCCATGCCCTTAATGGTGGCGATGGTTTCTATTTCTATGATGCAGCAGCTCCTATTATCGATGTCAATACTGTCGATATGAACAAGGTTTACCTCAAGTCTCGTTATGACAAGGGAGAAGCGGCCTATCTCAACTGCCCAATGACCAAACAAGAATTTATGGATTTTCACGAGGCCTTGGTCAATGCAGAAGAAGCCCCGCTCAACTCTTTTGAAAAAGAAAAGTATTTTGAAGGTTGTATGCCCATTGAAGTCATGGCCAAACGTGGCATCAAAACTATGCTCTATGGCCCTATGAAGCCAGTTGGACTCGAGTATCCAGATGATTACAAAGGGCCACGTGATGGGGAGTTTAAGACACCCTATGCAGTCGTTCAGTTGCGCCAAGACAATGCGGCTGCCAGCCTCTACAATATCGTTGGCTTCCAAACTCACCTTAAATGGGGCGAACAAAAACGGGTCTTCCAAATGATTCCAGGTTTGGAACATGCGGAGTTTGTCAGATACGGAGTCATGCACCGCAATTCCTACATGGATTCTCCAAATCTGCTTGAACAAACCTACCGTTCTAAGAAACAACCGAACCTCTTCTTTGCAGGCCAAATGACAGGGGTAGAAGGCTATGTTGAGTCAGCAGCCTCAGGTTTGGTAGCTGGAATCAATGCAGCTCGCCTTTTCAAAGGAGAAGAAGCAGCGATTTTCCCTGAAACGACAGCTATCGGAAGCCTGGCTCACTATATTACCCATACCGACAGCAAGCATTTCCAACCGATGAATGTCAATTTTGGAATTATCAAGGAGCTGGAAGGACCACGCATTCGAGATAAAAAGGAACGGTATGAGAAAATTGCCGAACGTTCTTTACAAGATTTGGCTCAGTTTATGGAAAAATAACTCAAGAAAGGAAAAAGTTTGGAGAAAATCCAGACTTTTTCTTCTAAAAATGGTATAATGAATAAAATTTAGAATATAGAGAGTTTTCTGACAATGAACAAATCCTATTTTTATTTAGATATGAAGACACACGAGTTGAAAGTGCCTTATACCGGAAAACTCCGTCGTGTGCGAGTCTTATTACCTAAGAATTATGAAACGGATACAGACAGACGTTATCCAGTTGTTTATTTCCACGATGGGCAAAACGTTTTGTATAGCAAGGAAGCTTATGCGGGTCATTCCTGGAAGGTGATTCCAGCCATTAAGCGGAATCCCGATATTAGTCGCATGATTGTCGTTGCGATCGATAATGATGGTTTCCAACGCATGAATGAATACTCTGCCTGGAAATACAAGGAATCTAATATTCCCGGAATGCAATTTGGCGGTAAGGGAGTTGAGTACGGCGAATTTGTCATGGAGGTGGTGAAACCTTTTATCGACCAAGAATACCGAACACTTGCTGATCGAGAACATACGGCCATGATTGGTTCTTCCTTGGGTGGGAATATTACCCAATTTTTGGGCTTAGAGTACCAAGATCAAATCGGTTGTCTGGGAGTCTTCTCCTCTGCTAACTGGTTGCACCAAGATGCCTTCAAAGATTATATCGAACGTAAAAAATTATATTCAGACCAACGGATCTACATCTATGTGGGGACTGAAGAGGCGGATGATACAGATAAAACCCTAATGGCAGGAAACATCAAGCAAGCCTATATTGATTCATCCCTTCGTTACTATCACGACGTCATTCAACAAGGGGTGGCTTTGGAAAATATTGCCATTCGGATTCAATCCGGTGCTATTCACCATGAAGAAGCGTGGGCAGAGCACCTACCAGAATGCCTTCGCTTTTTGGCTGAAAATTGGGATTAATAGACTGTAAATAAAGGAAAGAGGAAACTTATGAATATTGAACATTTAAGCCACTGGAGTGGCCAACTCAACCGTGAAATGTATCTGAACCGCTATGGACATGCTGGTATTCCTGTTGTGGTCTTCGCTTCATCAGGTGGAAGCCATAACGAGTACTATGACTTTGGTATGATTGATGCTTGTGCTCAGTTTTTTGAAGAAGGACGGGTTCAATTCTTTACCCTTTCTAGTGTGGATAGTGATAGCTGGCTTTGTAACTGGAAGAATCCTCACGATCGTGCCGAAATGCACCGAGCGTATGAACGCTATGTGATTGAAGAAGCCATTCCTTTTATCAAACACAAAACAGGCTGGTTTGATCCAATGATGACAACTGGTTGCTCTATGGGAGCCTACCACGCGCTCAATTTCTTCTTGCAACATCCAGATGTCTTCAACAAAGTGATTGCTTTGAGTGGTGTCTATGACGCTCGTTTCTTCGTTGGTGACTTTGGAGGCGATGAAGCCATTTACCAAAACTCGCCATCTGATTATATTTGGAACCAAAATGATGGCTGGTTTATCGATCGTTACCGTCAGGCGGAAATCGTTGTTTGTACTGGTTTAGGGGCTTGGGAACAAGATGGACTTCCATCTTTCTACAAACTGAAAGAAGCCTTTGATCACAAAAATATTCCTGCATGGTTCGCTGAATGGGGACATGATGTCGCCCACGATTGGGAATGGTGGCGCAAACAAATGCCTTATTTCCTAGACCAAATGCATCTATAAGTAAAAAGGGAGGAGACCTCAATGAATTATATCGTTATTTCACCATATTACCCACAAAACTTCCAACAATTTACAATCGAGTTGGCTAATAAAGGGATCACTGTCTTGGGAATTGGTCAAGAGCCATATGAACAGTTAGATGAGTCTTTGCGCAACAGCTTAACAGAATATTTCCGTGTTGAAAATTTGGAAAATCTGGATGAAGTGAAGCGTGCGGTAGCCTTTCTCTTTTACAAACATGGTCCAATCGACCGTATCGAATCCCACAATGAGTACTGGTTGGAATTGGATGCGGCGCTTCGGGAGCAATTCAATGTATTCGGCGCTAAGCCAAAAGATCTGAAGAAAACCAAGTTCAAATCAGAAATGAAGAAACTCTTCAAGAAGGCTGGAGTCCCAGTCGTACCTGGTGCAGTAGTTAAAACAGAAAAAGACATTGATAAGGCTGTGAAGAAGATTGGGTTGCCATTGATTGCTAAGCCTGATAATGGAGTGGGAGCAGCAGCAACCTTCAAGATCGAAACGCCAGAAGATGTGGACCATTTCAAGGCTGAGTGGGATGGCCATACAGAGTACTTCTTTGAGAAATTCGTCACTTCTAGCGAGATTTGTACCTTTGATGGTCTGGTCGATCGCGATGGCAACATTGTCTTTTCAACGACTTTTGACTATGCTTATACGCCACTCGATTTGATGCTCTACAAGATGGACAACTCTTATTATGTCCTTAAAGAGATGGATCCAAAATTGCGTCAATACGGGGAAGCCATTGTCAAGGCCTTTGGCATGAAGGAACGTTTCTTCCACATTGAGTTCTTCCGCGATGGGGATGACTATATTGCGATCGAGTACAACAATCGTCCTGCAGGTGGCTTTACCATTGATGTCTACAACTATGCTCACTCAATTGATTTGTACCGTGGCTATGCTGCCATCATAGCAGGAGAACCTTTCCCAGCTTCTGAGTTTGAGCCCCTTTATTGCTTGGCAACTTCTCGTCGTGCCAATGCAGCTTATACTCTGTCAGAGGAAGAAGTTTTGGCTAAATACAATGATCAATTCCGTGTCAAGAAAGACATGCCAGCGGCCTTTGCGGAACTTCAGGGAGATTACCTCTATATGCTTACTACACCTAGTCGTGAAGTATTGGAACAAATGATTCATGACTTTGGTCAACGCCAATCATAAGATGATGACCGGTAGGATAGGATCCTATCGGTTTTTTATTTTTTAATGCGATCCCATGAAAGAAAAGTTTGTGAAATATTTTATTTGAAGTTGAAAATGCTTATAAAACCTCCCCCCAAGGTATATAGTTTGTGAAATCATTTGAGCATTATTTTTGACAGTGCTTTCATTTTTGGCTAGAATAAAAATGAATGAATAAATGTTAAGAAGGGCGAAAAGATGGCAACATTAGATAAAAGTCTCTTATTGGAAATGTTCCGTAAAATGGAAGAAATCCGTCGCATGGACTTAAAAATTGCACAGTTAGTAAAAAAAGGGAAAGTGCCAGGAATGACGCACTTTTCTGTTGGGGAAGAAGCAGCCAATGTTGGAGCTATGTTGGCTTTGAACGATGATGATTTGCTGACATCTAACCACCGTGGTCACGGACAAGCTATCGCTAAGGGAATCGATTTGAATGGCATGATGGCTGAGATCCTTGGTAAGTATACGGGTACTTGTAAAGGGAAAGGTGGCTCTATGCATATTGCTGACCTGGATGCCGGTAACCTTGGTGCCAACGGGATCGTTGGTGGTGGTATGGGGATTGCAGTAGGTGCTGCCCTTACACAACAAATGAAAAAGACTGGTAAGATTGTCGTCTGCTTCTTTGGGGACGGCGCAACCAACGAAGGTGTTTTCCACGAAGCGGTGAATATGGCTTCTATTTGGAATCTTCCAGTAATTTTCTACTGTATCAATAACGGTTATGGAATCTCTGCTGACATCAAGAAAATGACCAATGTGAAGCATATCCATGAGCGTAGCGCTGCTTATGGCATTCCTGGAATGTTTATTCCTGATGGGAACAACGTTATTGATGTCTATGAAGGATTTAAGAAGGCAGTCGATCACGTCCGCTCTGGTAAAGGCCCTGTCTTGATTGAAAGTGTCACTTACCGTTGGCTTGGTCACTCTTCATCTGACCCTGGTAAATACCGGACCCGTGAAGAAGTCGAAGAGTGGAAGAAGAAAGATCCAATCGAAAACCTTCGCAAGTATCTCCTTGAAAATGAGATTGCGAGCGCAGAAGAATTGGATCAGATCCAAGAAGAAGTAAAAGAAGCAGTTGAAGCTTCAGTGAAATTTGCGGAAGAAAGCCCATTCCCTCCACTCGAATCAGCTTTCGAAGATATTTACGCAGACTAAGGGGGAGTAGAGAATTATGGAAACTAAATTAATGTCTTTCCGCGATACCATTATCCTTGCTATGTCTGAGGAAATGCGTCGCGACGAAAATGTATTGTTGATGGGAGAAGATGTCGGAGTGTTCGGTGGAGACTTCGGTACTTCTGTAGGGATGCTGGAGGAATTCGGTCCAGAACGTGTCCGTGACTGTCCGATTTCTGAGGCTGCGATTTCAGGTGCAGCAGCAGGTGCAGCCATGACCGGACTTCGCCCAATCGTTGATATGACCTTCATGGATTTCTCAGTAATTGCCATGGATGCTATTGTCAACCAAGCTGCTAAAACTCGCTACATGTTTGGTGGTAAAGGTCAAGTGCCGATGACCATTCGCTGTGCTGCTGGTAATGGAGTTGGATCTGCAGCTCAACACTCCCAATCTTTGGAATCATGGTTTACTCATATTCCTGGTTTGAAAGTTGTTGCTCCTGGTACGCCAGCGGATATGAAGGGTCTTCTCAAGTCATCTATCCGTGATAACAACCCCGTTATCATTCTTGAGTACAAATCAGAATTCAACCAAAAAGGTGAAGTGCCAGTTGATCCAGACTACACGATTCCACTTGGTGTCGGAGAAATCAAACGCGAAGGTACTGATGTCACTGTCGTAACCTACGGAAAAATGCTTCGTCGCGTGATGCAAGCTGCTGAAGAATTGGCAGAAGAAGGCATCTCAGTAGAAGTAGTAGACCCACGTACCTTGGTCCCACTCGATAAAGAGATCATCATTAATTCTGTCAAGAAAACAGGAAAAGTAGTTCTTGTCAATGATGCCCACAAGACAAGTGGCTATATTGGTGAAATTTCAGCTATTATCTCTGAATCAGAAGCATTTGATTACTTGGATGCACCAATCCGCCGTTGTGCGGGGGAAGATGTGCCAATGCCTTACGCACAAAACCTTGAAAATGCAATGATTCCAACAGTTGAAAGCATCAAAGATGCTATTCGTAAAACATATAACAAAGAATAATACATAACATAAATTATGTAATGTCATTTAAATTAGAGCACGGGCTAAAGTCTGGGTGAAAGAGATAAACTTTCCTAGAAACTAAAGTTTCTTCGTCAAGTTTCCTATTTTCACTTTGACTTTTGACGCCCTTAGTATCTTATAACTGAATCCGGACGGAGGACTGTGAAAAAAAGATAGATTTCCTTGTGTTCATCGAACACAGCGTCAATCTCCTATTTTTCTTTGTCCTCTACGTCCTTGATATCTTAGTATAGAATAGGAGAGGTCATGGCTGATGATAAGCTAAGAGCGACTCCTGCAGCTAGAAAATTAGCGGATAATTTAGGGATTAATCTCTACGACATTTCTGGCTCAGGCGCAAACGGTCGTGTCCACAAAGAAGACGTGGAAACCTATAAAGACACAAATGTGGTTCGCATTTCACCACTTGCAAAACGAATTGCTTTAGAACACAATATTGCTTGGCAAGAGATTCAAGGAACTGGTCATCGTGGTAAGATCATGAAGAAGGACGTCCTTGCTTTCCTTCCTGAAAATATTGAGAATGAGACCATTAAGTCACCTGCTGAAATCGAGAAGGTGGAGGAAGCTCCAGATAATATGACACCTTATGGTGAGATCGAGCGGATTCCGATGACACCAATGCGGAAGGTGATCGCTCAACGAATGGTGGAATCTTACTTGACAGCACCAACCTTTACTTTGAACTATGACATTGATATGTCTCAAATGTTGGCCCTTCGTAAGAAGGTTTTGGATCCAATCATGGAAGCAACTGGTAAGAAGGTGACTGTAACAGATTTGCTTTCTCTAGCAGTTGTTAAGACCTTGATGAAGCACCCATACATCAATGCGTCATTGACGGAAGATGGCAAAACCATCATCACTCACAATTATGTCAACTTAGCGATGGCAGTAGGGATGGACAATGGCTTGATGACTCCAGTTGTCTATAACGCAGAAAAAATGACTTTGTCAGAGTTGGTCGTAGCCTTCAAGGACGTTATCGGACGTACCTTGGATGGTAAACTTGCTCCAAGTGAATTGCAAAACTCAACCTTTACCATCAGTAACTTAGGAATGTTTGGCGTTCAATCATTTGGACCGATTATCAACCAACCAAACTCTGCCATCCTTGGAGTTAGTGCAACGGTTGAAAAACCAGTGGTTGTGAATGGTGAAATTGTCATTCGTCCAATCATGAGCTTGGGCTTGACCATTGACCACCGCGTTGTCGATGGAATGGCTGGTGCCAAATTCATGAAAGACTTGAAAGCCTTGATTGAAGACCCGATTTCAATGTTGGTCTAATCAACGAGAGAATAGAAACAAGAAAAAGAGGGAAATAAAATGGCCTTAGAAGTAATTATGCCAAAAGCCGGCGTAGATATGACCGAAGGACAAATCGTTCAGTGGAATAAAAAAGTCGGCGAATTTGTAAAAGAAGGAGAAGTTCTCCTTGAAATCATGACAGACAAAGTCAGCATGGAGTTGGAAGCGGAAGAAGACGGTTACTTGATCGCTATCCTAAAAGGGGACGGAGAAACTGTTCCTGTAACAGAAGTAATCGGTTACCTTGGTGAAGAAGGGGAAAACATCCCAACCGCTGGAGCAGCAGCACCAGAAGCGAGTCCAGCACCAGCTGCAGCAAGTGCTTCAAACGATGACGATAAGAGTGATGATGCCTATGATATCGTAGTGATCGGTGGGGGCCCTGCTGGTTACGTATCTGCTATTAAGGCAGCTCAATTAGGTGGTAAGGTTGCGCTTGTTGAGAAATCTGAACTTGGTGGAACGTGCTTGAACCGCGGATGTATCCCAACTAAGACTTACCTCCACAACGCTGAAATTATCGAAAATATCGGACATGCAGCCAACCGTGGTATTATCATTGAAAATCCAAGTTTCTCAGTAGATATGGATAAACTTTTAGAAACTAAATCTAAAGTTGTTAATACCCTTGTTGGTGGTGTTGCGGGTCTTCTTCGCAGCTACGGAGTGGATGTTCACAAGGGTATCGGTACCATTACGAAAGATAAGAATGTCTTGGTAAATGGTTCTGAATTGCTTGAAACCAAGAAAATCATCCTTGCCGGTGGGTCCAAAGTCAGCAAGATTAACGTTCCAGGTATGGAATCATCCCTTGTCATGACGAGTGACGACATTCTTGAAATGAACGAAGTACCAGAAAGCCTTGTCATCATCGGTGGCGGGGTTGTCGGGATCGAACTTGGTCAAGCCTTCATGACCTTCGGGTCAAAAGTTACGGTCATCGAAATGATGGACCGCATCGTTCCAGCTATGGATGCGGAAGTATCTAAGAACCTTCGCTTGATCCTTGAACGTAAAGGTATGACCATCTTGACGGATACGAAATTGCAAGAAATCATTGAAGAAGATGGTAAACTCCGTATCAAGGTTGAAGGCAAAGATGATATCATCGCGAATAAAGCCCTTCTCTCAATCGGTCGTGTTCCAGATCTTGAAGGAATCGGTGAAGTCGAGTTTGAATTAGATCGTGGACGGATCAAGGTCAATGAATACATGGAAACTTCTGTACCAGGTATCTATGCGCCAGGTGACATCAACGGTACTAAGATGTTGGCCCACGCTGCCTTCCGTATGGGTGAGGTTGCGGCCGAAAATGCCCTTAAGGGAAATCATGCTGTTGCCAAATTGAACTTGACTCCTGCAGCCATCTACACACTTCCAGAAGTAGCAGCAGTTGGTTTGACTGAAGAACAAGCTCGTGAGAAATACGATGTTCAAATCGGTAAATTTAACTTTGCGGCGAACGGACGTGCGATTGCATCAGATGCAGCTCAAGGTTTTGTTAAGGTTATTGCAGACAAGAAATACGGTGAAGTTCTTGGGGTTCACATCATTGGTCCAGCAGCAGCTGAATTGATCAACGAAGCTTCTACCATCATTGAGATGGAAATCACTGTAGAAGAAATGCTCAAGACCATCCATGGGCACCCAACCTTCTCAGAAGTGATGTACGAAGCCTTTGCGGATGTACTTGGAATGGCCATCCATTCACCTAAGAAAAAATAATATTATCCTTTCAATTGATTTTCTTAAAGTAGTACGGACGGCAGCGACCTCTATTAGAGTTCCATGCCTAAAAATTGAGCCTCTTGTCTCAATTTTTCCGAGAAATGTAACGATAACTCGTTACATTTCTTTTTACTACTTCAGAAAATTCAAGTGAAATTTAACTATTTCTTAATAGCTCTCATCCTACTTTGAGTAGGATTTATAAAACGAATTTTTGGAATTACTATGAAATACATTATTAATTATTCAAATGATACTGCTTTTAATATTGCTTTAGAAGAGTATGCTTTTAAGCACCTCTTGGATGAGGATCAAATCTTCCTTCTCTGGATTAACAAACCATCCATTATCGTTGGTCGCCACCAAAATACCATTGAAGAAATCAACCGTGACTATGTTCGGGAGCATGGGATTGAAGTGGTTCGTCGGATCAGTGGTGGTGGGGCTGTTTATCACGATTTGAACAACCTCAACTACACCATTATTTCAAAAGAAGACGAAAATAAGGCCTTTGACTTCAAGAGCTTCTCAACTCCTGTGATCAACACCTTGGCTCAGCTTGGAGTGAAGGCTGAATTTACGGGTCGTAACGACTTAGAGATTGATGGCAAGAAATTCTGTGGAAATGCCCAAGCTTATATTAATGGTCGGATCATGCACCATGGTTGCCTTCTCTTTGACGTTGATTTGTCAGTCCTTGCCAATGCTCTCAAGGTATCTAAAGACAAGTTTGAGTCCAAAGGGGTTAAATCAGTCCGTGCTCGCGTGACCAATATCATCGATGAATTGCCAGAAAAAATCACGGTTGAAGAGTTCCGTGACCTACTTTTGGACTACATGAAGAAAGAATACCCTGAGATGACAGAATATGTCTTCTCGGATGAAGAATTGGCTGAAATCAACCGGATCAAGGAAACCAAGTTTGGTACCTGGGATTGGAACTATGGTAAATCACCAGGGTATAATGTCCGTCGTGGAACTAAATTCCCAAGCGGTAAGGTTGAAATCTTTGCTAATGTTATTGAATCCAAAATCCAAGACATCAAGATTTACGGTGACTTCTTTGGTATCGAAGATGTTGCAGCAGTAGAAGATGTTCTTCGTGGCGTTAAATACGAACGTGAGGACGTCCTCAAAGCCCTTCAAACCATTAACCTAGGCCGTTATTTTGCAGGTATCACTGCAGAGGAAATTGCTGAAGCGGTGGTGGAATAAAGTCAAAAGAGATTCGCAGTAGCGGATCTCTTTTTTGAAACTAGTTTCACATAGAAATTATTGTTTTACGAAGGATTTTGTAGTATAGTAAAGGTGGAGAAATGTATTCGTTTACAAAAGTATAAATAAAATTTTAAATACTCAGCAATCACTAAACAAGGAAATTGATTGACTAGCTGAATAATATTTACCTTTGATGCTTTAGAAAGTGTGATGATATGAAACGTGTCTTTATTATTTTATCAAACCTTTTCATCTCTAGCTTTTTGATTTGGATTGCCTTTATTTCTCCAAATACGGTTATCCACCGCAGTCTTCCGGTAGTAGGGGTGCAGAGACAAGAAAAGAGCGTCACATATGAAGAATTATCTTCCAGTTTAGACCGCTTGGCAAGGGAAAATCATAGTATAATTGCCTGTCAGATACAAAGAACAGATTCTAAGGGTCAGGTTGTTTTCACCTATGATATCTACGGAGAGGGAAAACTTCCTCATGGAATTAAAAGAGAGAAGAAAGAACTGGCTGCCAAAGAAAGCCTGTTAACGAATTATTATGTATTAACAGGTGATTTAGAAACTGAAAAGCTGGATCAAACGCTTCATAATCTTGGATTCTCACAAACTTTTATTGAGAAACCGAATTCTCTGCAGACCTTTATTGCCTTTTTTGGCTCCGGTTCACAATCACTTGCCTTAGTTATTTTTATCATTAGTTTTAGCGCTTTGACGATTATTCAAAAAACACTCGAAATGAGAAGCGCTGGGATTCGATATATCTCAGGAATGAGACGCTTGCAACTTTTCGGACATTCTCTAAAAGATGATAGTATAGAGTTGCTTTTGGGATGTATTGGCGCAAGTATAATGGGTGCTGTTCTGATTTATTGCTTTCAATTGACACCTTTTTCCTATTCCCTCGTCATTTCCAGTAGTATTATTTAC